>Ga0307378_10010214_pt1 | contig 12208 bp, 9 predicted proteins | sample UN1MG_FD_202238 | JGI IMG/M metagenome (GOLD analysis project Ga0307378, IMG submission 202238) | Soil microbial communities from Risofladan, Vaasa, Finland - UN-1 | ecosystem: Environmental > Terrestrial > Soil > Coastal area > Acid sulfate soil | place: Finland: Risofladan, Vaasa | collected...
CGATTTTGAGCGAATACTGGCCGATGAGGGAACGACAATACTCAAGTTTTTTCTTCACATCGATTTAGACGAACAGAAAGAGCGCTTTCAGGCCCGGTTAGACACACCCCATAAGCAGTGGAAATTTAGATTGGGCGACCTGAAGGAACGAAAGCTTTGGGACAATTATATGACTGCCTACGAAGATGCGATCAGTAAAACGAGTACAGAGTGGGCTCCCTGGTACATCGTTCCGGCAAACAGCAAGTGGTACAGAAATCTGGTCATCAGCCGAATTATTGTGGAGACTCTTGAGAGCTTGAATATGAGCTATCCGAAACCCGAAGAAGATCTTGACGGTGTAATTATCGAGTAGTAGTTTGAAAATTGATTCTCCATCTTTCCTATGCTATATCTAATAAATACGAGTCCTTGCTGCGATTAAAAGAGAAATGGCCAGAATCACTTTTGCTTTCGACAAAAAGTTTGTTTTGAAATCAGCAATTCCCACATTTCTGCTTGGATTGTTGATCCTTGGTGTGTTTTCTCCATCCTATGCGCAAGAGAAAAAAAATGAAGAGATCGGCTATGATATCGCCGTCAGTGCCATTTCTATCGCTGTCACTGTTCAAGACAAGAAGGGGCGTAATATCAATGACCTCACAGAGGAGGAATTTCGCATTTATGAGAATAATCGAAAACGGGATATCACCTATTTCAGCCACGATTATGAGGCCCCACTGAGTCTGACCGTCCTCCTGGATGTCAGCGGGAGCATGGCACTCCAGGACCGGCTGAAAGAAAGCAAAGAAGCCCTCAAGTATCTCATTAAACACCTTCTCGATGATCAGGATGAAATATCGCTGCTTATATTTGCCGATGGCGAGGTGGAAATCGCTACGAATTTTTCGAAGGACAAGAGCGAATTTTTGTCCATCTTGGAGAGGACCGAAGCGTACGGACAAACGGCCTTGAACGATGCTGTGGCTGTATCTCCGGATTTTGCCAATAAAGGGGAAAATGAAAAAAGAGCTCTTCTTTTGATCACAGATGGGATCGAGAACGACAGCGAATATTCTCCTGATCAGGCCATTGAAGTGGCGCGGAGGATCGACATCCCCATATATACCATCGGGTATAAGATTCCGCTGAGCGAGCAGTACTTAAAAAAGTATAAACGATCTCCCACCACGACAGCTGTGAGTATTGTTGGATCTCTCGAGAAATTCTCTCAGGCGACCGGGGGAAAAGCGTTTTTCCTCGACTATACTGTCGCATTTATCATGGCCTTAAGGGAGATGACCGAAGAACTCAGCCATCAGTATATTATCGGATACACATCATATACGGATCCAATAAGTGATTACCGGAAGATCAGAGTTGTAACATCCAACAAGAAGCACAGAGTGCGGACACGAGAGGGGTATTACAGCGGAGAGAAGAAAAAATCCTCTCATTAAAAAATTTGTTTATTGGATTGGTGGCTTGTGCTATGATAAAAATCCAATAAGAGTAATCCAGTAGGAGTTTTAATAATATAAAATAATAAATCCATTCATAAATTAAACAAAAAGGAAGGGAGGAAAAAATGGAGAGAAACAGAATCACGCTATTCGTAGGAGCACTGTTGTTTGTGGCACTGATAGCTGGTGTAGGTTGTGCAAGTAAGAATTTTGTTCGTGATGAGGTTGCTGCTCTGGATCAGAAAGTCGAAGGGGTAGAAACATCCGTCGAGGAGAATCAGAAAAGGATCAAAGAGCATGACGATCGATTGGCCACTCTCGGTTCGCTCGTTAAGGAACAGGGAACCGAATTGAGCAGCCAGAAGTCCGAATTTGACAGCAAGCTCTCAGAAGTGAAAAAGGCTGCTGAGGGTAAACTGATTTTCCAAGAGACTCTTCGGAATGAACAAGCCAAATTTAAATTCGACAGTTACGAGCTGAATGATGAGGCTAAAATTGCACTGGATGTTTTTGTTAGGAAGCTGGTTGAGGAAAATAGAGGGGTGTATCTGGAGATCCAGGGGCACACGGACAGCACTGGGCCGGAAGATTGGAATCTCATCTTGGGCAAAAAAAGAGCCGATGCCGTGAGGGAATACATGCACATAAAGTACAGCATCCCGCTCCACAGGATGGAAGTGATCAGCTACGGGGGCGGTCAGCCAGTCGGAGACAATTCCACGCGTGATGGAAGATCGCAGAATAGACGTGTTGTCATTTTGGTATATGAATAACGAGTAAATTCAAGCCTTTCTGACAGATCCTGTTTATTCATTGATGTGTGAGTAGACAGGGCAACAAAGATTTTTTCCTGTTTGACCGGGAAATTTCGCTGTGTTATATGATACGCACAATGGCGGATGAGGAAAGCGGTCAAATAGGGAAGGACTTAGACCTCAGTCAAACACCCATATCAGACAAAGGCCAAGAGCCAGCTCTCCGGAAGATTCTGGGCGTTTCCGACGGAATCGCCATCCTGATCGGGATCTCCATCGGTGCAGGTATTTATTCCACGCCTCAGATCATTGCCGGCTACCTCAGTTCTTTTAACACAATTTTACTCCTCTGGCTGCTGGCCGGCCTCTTTGTGTTTACCAGCGGGCTGATTTATGCCGAACTCGGAACACGAATGCCTCAAACGGGTGGGGAATACATCTACATCACTAGATGTTTCGGCCCCTTTACTGGCTTCATGTTCGGATGGGCCCAGCTCTTCATCGTCAGGACGAGTGCGGCTGCAGGCCTTGCCTTGATCGTGGCGGATTATCTCGGCTATTTTGTCCCTCTAAATAAGAACACGCGGATGATCGCTGCTCTTGCCGTCATTTTCCTCTTCGGCGTTTTGAACTATATCGGTATTCAAAGAGCCAGCTTCTACCAGAAGCTCTCAACACTTCTCAAAGTCGGGGCCCTGTTGTCCATCGTGATTGCCGGTGTTTTCTTGAGCGGAGGACATGAAAACCTTCTCTCGACTAGAGCTGCCTCCACGGAAGGATTAGGGTCTGCAGGGAACATTGTCGCTGCTGTGATGCTGATCCTATTCTCCCACACGGGCTGGGAGCGGATCGGATACTCAGCCGGAGAAATGAAAAATCCCAAGCGTGTCATCCCATTAAGCCTCATCTTGGGGATCAGTATCGTAGTTTGTCTCTATACCTTAACGAACATGACATACCACAGAACCCTGGGAATGGAGGGGATGAGGGAGAGCACGATCGTCGCTTCTGATGTTCTGACTATTCTCATCGGTCCCATCGGCGCCGCTCTTATCGCTATCCTCGTGATCATCTCAGCAACCGGAAGTATCAACGGAACGATTATGACCGCGCCACGTGTCTATTATGCCATGGCCAAAGATGGACTCTTCTTTAAGTGGCTGGATTTTGTCCACCCCCGGTTCCGGACACCTTCCCGGGCTATCGCTGCCCACTGCCTGTGGGCCGGAGCTATCCTTCTCATCCGGGGAACCTTTGAGACGATCGCCACGGGCTTGGTCTTTACGATTCTAATCTTTTACGGGCTCTCCACGCTTTCGCTTTTTAAGATGCGGAAGGACAATATCGGTGGTGCAGACATTTTCCGCATCCCGCTTTATCCGGTCCTTCCCGTGCTCTTTGTCTCGGTGATCGTGGTCCTGCTCGTTCTCAGAGCAATATTCGAATGGCAGAATTCGGCCATGGACCTGGTTTTTATCGTCTCGGGAATCCCGTTTGCCTTTTACTGGGTAAGAAAGAAAGGCAGATCTGCGAAAACTAAAACATCAAATTTTTAAGATAATAAAATTATCTATGCGAACGAAGTGAAACGATCTCTAATCAACGCTAACACCTTATTCCGAGAGGATGCCTATGACTCATAAAATTCTCAATGGCGACGAAGCATTGGCTTTTGGAGCACTGTCCAGTGGCATCAAACTGGTCGCAAGTTATCCTGGCTCACCCAGCAGCGGGACGGTGGAGACTCTGATCGAACTGGCAGAAAAGCATGATATTTATGTGGAATGGTCCAGTAATGAAAAAGTGGCCATGGAGATGGGAATCGGTGCATCCATTGCCGGACGCCGCGTTTTGGTCTGTGTGAAGAGTGTCGGCATGAACGCTATGATAGATCCGCTCATGGCCTTGAATCTCACACCGGTCAATGGGGGGCTGGTCATTCTTCTGGGGGACGATCCCGGCGGATACGGATCTCAGAACGACCAGGATTCACGGCCTTTAGCGACACTCCTGGAAATGCCGATGATGGAGCCGGCAACTCCGGCTGAGGGTTATGCAATGATGCAAGAGGCCTTCCGGGTTTCAGAACAGTATCAGACCACCGTGATCATTCGAGAGACACGAAGCTTCTCTCAGCAGGAGGAGTCAGTCCCTGTTTCAAACGAACCCTATCGGGAAGCTAACATCGGTCTTGTTAGAGAGCCCTTCCGTTTCGTCCCTGTCCCTAAAAACGCAGTGAAAAAACACAGAGCCTTACATAACACAATAGAAGCTCTGGGCGATTGGGCTGATGGTGCACCTTATAATACAGCCGCTGGAAAAGGCACAAAAGGCATCCTCTGTGCTGGATTTGCGCATCGGAAACTCCTTGATGTTTTTGGCGACAAAGATCCTGAAGAGTTTCGCCTGCTCAAGTTGGGGGTTCTTTATCCGTTACCCAGGAAAGTCATCGCAGAGTTTCTTTTGAGCTGTCAAGAAGTCCTTGTCGTTGAAGAGATCGAGCCCTATGTAGAAGGTGGTATAAAAGCAATCGCCCATGATATCGGTTGTACGGCCAAGATCTATGGAAAACAGAGCAAACATCTGTGCCGGGAAGGGGAATTATTCCGCTGGCAGATCAAAAGCGCCCTCAAAGAGTTTCTCCCTGAATTTATTCCCAAACGAGATTTCACCAGAGATGATGAAGCCGAGGAGAGGCCAAAGAAAAAGGATTTCTGTGCCGGCTGCCGATATGACATAGTCCTTGACAAGCTTGAAGAAGCGGCAGAGAGTCTCGGCCAGAAACCCGTCCTTGTGGGTGATCCTGGGTGCCTCGTGACGGTGGCAGACAGGCTAGATGCGAAGTATGCCATCGGGTCCGCAGTTGGTGTGGCCGATGGTTTGAGCAAAGTGGGGATCGATGAGCGGGCTGTTGCTATTTTCGGTGACTCTGCGTTTTTTCACACCTCAATTCCCGCCATTTGTAACGCTGTCCATAATCGGAGCAATATCTTAATGGTCGTTCTGGATAACAAAGCCAGCGCCACCTCGGGATTCCAACCTCATCCCGGCGTGGCAAGAGATGCTATGGGCAGGGAGGCACCGGCTCTAGACATAACACAAATTGCACAAGCCTGTGGTGTTAAAAATGTCCTTCAAGTTGAGCAGGCCGACATTGATTCAACACTCAGAGAAATATTCCGAGCAGCACTAAGCCATCCAGAGCTGACTCTGATTATCGTCCAAGTGGGAACACAAGATTAACCTGGTCTTGCGTTCTGATAGTGCAAAAGAGGCTTTTTCTTGTAAGATCGCTGCTGCGAGATTGTTATAGTTGAGTCCATCAAGGCCTGGCTCCTCTTCGGAGCCATTGAAGTCTGGATATAACTGTTTTAATCCGCGTGCTTTTTAGGTTACGATAAAACTGTAACTCTCGACAAGTGTTGATCCCCCTTTTCCACCTATAACCTCAACGATAAATGTGACTTTATAAACGCCTGTTTTCCACGTGTCATTCCAATTAATCCACCAAGAATAATAGGTATTTGCATTGACAGATAACCTGTCCGATGTGTATGACGCAAATTCTGGACCGGTGATCATTATGTAGATCCGGATATTCTTACTCGCGTCTGAATAGTACTCAAGAGTGTGTCTAAGATAACGTGAGTCACTCCTTGAAACGACAGTTTCTATCATGCCATCCACCACAGGATATCCGCACATGGCAATAGCTATAAAATTTCTACGTCCTGACTGATCAGTAACAATTTGATCGGATGGGAAAAATCCCTTCTCAACCAATTGTGATGTAATCTCAACATCTTTGGAAATAGCTGGGCCAACTAAAAAGACACACATACAAAGAATAAAAATTTTAAACTTCATCTTTCCTCCTTCTCCTTTTATTTGATAAAAACATAAACGATTGGGATTTATATTATAGATAATGTTATTAATTGTCAAAACATTATTCTGATTTATATGTAATAGACGGTTCCGTATCGCTGGGTTATTGACATGAGAAATTTTGTATGGAAAGATGAAATTGAAATCAACTCGAAGGAGGCTCAAATGAAAAGGATGGTTTTTTTATTATTTCTGTGTTTCCTGCTTGTTACTTCAGTTTCCGCACAACAGCAGGATAAAGTGATCGGAGTACACACTGAGGTAAAAATGGTCATTGAAGATGAAGAACCTGAGGTTTATGCTCAGGTCACAACAGGAGATAAACCTGGAACCCAGATGCTGGCATGTTATGCTATGGATGCGGAGGAATATCAATGGCAGATGATCGAGCTTTCCGAGAATGACAAAATTTTTTGGGTTATTGAATATACGGCTGTGTACAATTCCGATGTCAGATTTCATTTCATTATGAATGGACCGGAATTTTACCAGGTTCTCACCAGCTGGACCCCATCGAAATACAAGACCTATTACAAAACCAGTCTAAAAACGACTAATGAATGGATAAAAGGCACATACACTCTTACGGTAATCGCTGAACACAGAAATAACAGATCTGGTGCCGAAGCTGTCGGCTCATGTAGAGTCAGACTCTACTAAATTGAATAATCCATTTTTTACCTGAATTATTCATAAAATCTGCTGACACCTTTTCTTTGTTGATTTTATTGACTGATTGTCCAAAAATACTCTTTGACTTCACTGACTGTAATGATGACTGAGGCAACAATGACAGAATTGCTGTTCACAGCTTCCAGGTTATATGAGCCAAAGGGAACTTGAGTTATACTCTGAGTTTGAGTGTCTCCTAAATCGCCCAGGTAAGCCCCGTTCACATAAATCTGTAGATCTTCCCCATAGGCATTGGTTATTGTGATAGTGGATGGGGGGTCAACTGTCCAATAATAATCGAAGCCGTCCTCGATATCATATGTTTCCGAAGATATCAAGGTCTCAGTTCCCGCAATATGGGCTTCAAATGTGTGCGAGCCTTGTTCGATCCCTTCAATCGTTTCACTGGTTCCATTGTTTAGTGAAAATTGAAAAATTCCATCCATGGAAACATCCACTGAGACTCCACATTCATTGGTGACGGTGACGTTAGTTTCCACAACCTCATCTTCAGGGGCAGTAGTATTATTGCAGCTCATGAAGAGTAGGAGAAAAATTCCCGTTACAGTGAGAATTGTCGCGTTATGTAATATTTTCAGCTTTATCAGTTTTGGCATTTAGGCCTCATTTTTTGGTGCTTCTATCCATTAGACTATTGCTCTTCTTCTTTTGAGATGAGCTTATTATCGAATTGAAAGAAAAAGTTTCTTCCTGGATTACACTCCTTCAGCTGTGGCTTTGGCGCGCTCATCCTGGGACATCTCGGCCAAACGCTCGACCTCCTTCATATCCAGCCCTAATCCCTCAGCTACGCGGCGTCCGTATTCTGGATCAGCTTTGCAGAATATTGCCGTTTGACGCAATTGGATACGCTTCTGTGCTCCCCCAAGATGGTCCACAATATTACCGATGAGATGATCTCTGTCCTCGTCTGTCATCACCTTGCGGTATAGAGTTCCAGCCTGTTGGAAGTCGTCGTTGGGATGAGGGTAAGGGGTACGGGCTGCAAGCCCTGAAACCTCAAAGGGAGGCTCTGCTGTGGTTGGATCTGGTTCTGGGCCGCCGAAACTATTGGGCCAGTAATTCGGTCCGCCCCCACCATTAGCATCAATACGCATGAATCCATCTCTTTGATAGCTGTTTTCAGGCGCATTCTTGGGTGCGTTCACGGGCAGGAGATGGTAGTTCGGCCCCAGACGGTGGATGTGTGTGTCATGATAGGAGAAAAGCCGAGCTTGGAGCATCTTGTCCTGCGATGTGGCAATCCCTGGCACAAGGTTTCCTGGACAGAAGGCCGCCTGCTCGACCTCAGCAAAATAATTGACAGGATTGCGGTCAAGTACCAGTTTGCCCACTTTAATAGGGGTGACTTCTGCGTGTGGCCAGACCTTGGTGATGTCAAAGATATCCCAGTGATAATTTAATCCTTCCTCATATGACATAATCTGCATTTCAAGCGTCCAGGATGGGAAATCGCCCCGTTCGATGGCCTCAAACAAATCCTCGGTGGCGTGATCAGGATTCTCGCCCGATAAACGTGTCGCTTCCGCTCGGGTCAGGTTTTTTATACCCTGGTCTGTCTTAAAATGGTACTGTACCCAGAAAGACTCACCCTGGTCGTTGTACCACTTAAAGGTGTGGCTGCTGTAACCGTTCATTTGACGGTATGTCGCTGGAGTGCCCCGGTCTGAGAAGAGTACAGTAACCTGATGGATGGATTCTGGAGTCAGCGAGAGAAAGTCCCAAAACATATCCGGGTCCTTACAGTTGGTGGCTGGATGCCGCTTTTGCGTGTGGATAAAATCGGAGAACTTAAGGGGATCGCGGATGAAAAACACCGGTGTGTTGTTGCCAACAAAGTCGTAATTGCCCTCCTCTGTGTAAAACTTTACAGCGAATCCACGTGGGTCTCGTGCTGCATCGGCAGATCCCTTCTCGCCTCCTACCGTAGAAAAACGGGCAAAAACTTCGGTCTTCTTGCCCACTTCCGAAAGGAACTTGGCCTTAGTGTATTTGAACACATCAGCCGTGACTTCAAAATAGCCCCCTGCTCCCGCTCCTTTCGCGTGAACTACCCGTTCGGGGATACGCTCACGGTCAAAGTGGCCTAGCTTCTCCAAGAGGTGAACATCCTGCATCAAGACTGGCCCTCGTTTACCCGCGGTTAGACTGTTCTGGTCATCGGCCACAGAAATGCCAAATGCCGTGGTTATGGTCTTTTTTTCTTTGGGCATCTAAACCCTCCTTATATAAAAGTTATTATTCCCATACTCAACTTAATAAGATGAGATTAACTCCGATTTGTCAAGAATTTTTTCTCTTATGAATAGAGGTATTTAATCGTGCATGATTAATCCAGAGAAGTCCAATCCAGCTCGTGGGTTTCCCGGCTGGCAATGATCTTGCGAAAGACCTCTTCGGGCCATTTGAGGACTCCGTCCACCATCAAAAGGTCGTGTCGTATGCTGATCCCGAAGAGACGGCCGTTTTCCTGGAGATAGGGGAGGATCGTGATCCAGTCTTCCCGGCGGAAAGAGGTGAACTCTGCGCCATTCAACTGGTTTTCCGTGACAGTGTGGTAAGGATCGTTCAGATAACATGCCCCGCCTGAAGCCAGGGAAAACAGGTTATTACCGGGATATTTCATCTCCAATCCGATGACTTCACCCCGCTCATCATAAGCAAGGCCGTTAATGATCACAAAACCTCCGCCCGTTTGAGCGCCTGCCATAAAACTCTCGGCACAATAATCGAGGCAGGACCCGTTAATGATTGCCCTGACTCGGCCTACAGCGTTGATCAAGGGACGGCCCGCTGCAGACCCCATGACGAATGTCTCTCCGCCTTTAGCGCCGTAAAGAAACGTCTGGCCCACATCTCCGAAGATCACGATGCGGCCCGATTTGAGGATCTGGCCCACCTGATCCTGTGCATCGCCATGAACATAGAGTTGGGCCCCATCCATCCCACTCCCCAAATAATCTCCACTCGAGCCGTAAACATCGATACGGACGTTTTCGGTGTTTGGGCCGAGTCCACATCCGATGAACCGGTCACCCCGGCAGCGGTAAACGATAAAATTCCTCCAGCCGTGGGCATGGGCTTCGGCGATCACTCTGGATGTGGCCTCAGGACCGTCGTTGGGAAACTTTTCCGCGTCGATCACGATCGTGTCAGAAGAATTCTTGGGTGTGGGATTCTCTTTCTCCCAAGCGATGCTTGCGTCCAATCTGATCATTCGATTTTCGTCCGTTTTCCCGGGTGAAGGAACAGAGTCCAAGATCGCGTGAATCGAGTTCTCTATGGCTGCCAGCTGGAAAGCCCGCTGCCCCTCTCCAGGATCCCACCGCCTATCACGGAGCAATGTGAGTTTACGGAGTGCCTCTATCTTGCCCTCATCTTTCACCAGCTTTTTTGCTCCGTTCTGGAACTCCTCATACCGATTATCTTGAAGGGCCTTTATCAGTTCCGATAAAAGTCCCTGAAATGGATCCTGAGGAGTCGCCATCGATTCATCTCGAATCTCATTTTCCAGATCCTCCGGGTCCTGCTTTGGAGCGGGTGAAGAGAGTATGGACTGCTTCTTGCCTTTATTTTCCATCCGACAGTTGATGTCGATGGCCGGTGTGCGAATCTCCTTACGGCCTCGCGGATGGCTGTTCCCACTGATGCGATTGCCGAATTTATCACGGACATCAAGGAATGTTTTGCCGTTATCGTTTTTCAGCGTGTAGATAAAGGCGCCTCCGTCCGTGCAACTCCCTCCGCGGGCCGTCCAGTATTTATCTGCCATCGGAGGCACGGAGGGATCTTTGGAGGCGATCTCCTCAAAAAAAGCGTCAAGAGCCTGCTTTTCACTGGCTATAGCTCCGTAGCTTTTGTCGCCCTCGCGCAGACTAAAGACTTGCGGCCTGAGCATGGACACATCTGTGATCCCGATCAGCTGAGGAGCACCCGTTCCGGGCTCAGCCCGGGCCACGATGAAAAACCAGGGACCGTCGGGCGAGCCGTGCAGATGGGAAGACTGGATGGCCCGGAATATTCGCTGCCGTTGCTTTGTGAGGCGTTCAAAGTCACCCTCCGGCGTAGGAGCCAAGGCTTCGATCACAAATTCGAGAGGATACCCCAACACTCTTGAATACAGGTCAAACAAAAGGACAGAAACCTCTGTGTCTGTGATGAACTGCGGCACAATCCCCCATTGACGCAGATACTCACACACAGAATGGTAATTGGCAAAATCCCCATTGTGGACAAGCGCTTCATTCAAGCCTACAAAAGGATGCGCCCCCCCTGGATGCCAGACACGTCCCCTGGTCGGATACCGCTGATGCCCGATCCAGAGATGTGCTCTCGTTTCTTCCAAGCGGTAAAACCGGGCGATCTCCTCAGCATATCCGACCCCCTTCAGGATCAAAAGATCCCGGCCATGGGAAAGGACAAAAGCGCGGGGGTCTTTGCGGTTCTCATAATATTTGGCATTTAGGCGAAAACTGTTCTGAAAAACAAATTCGTCCTCTGCGGCAAATTTCTCCGTATCCTGTCCCTCTGCGATCTTATTTTCCACGGCGAAAGATTCCAGCCTCTCAGATTTGACACGCACAAAATAGCGCCAGACAAGAGGTGGCTTGACCTTCAGTCCGGTTTCGCGATAGTCATCCAAGCTCGCCTGTATTTCGGCATGAGCAACATCAAAAACAGATTCTACGAATTCTTTTTCGACAGGCCCCCTTGCGTCTTCATCAAGGTAGGAAATGTGCAAGGCATAAAACTCTTTATACTCATCGAATAATCCGACGGCCGCCACCCCGCCACCCTTGCCGTTTCCCCGGTTCCGCATCTGTTCACAGGGGCGGATGATGCAATTGCCTTCCAGTTTTTCACTTCCGATGATGCCGATGACGCCGCATCCTCCCTCCAGAGAGCGCTTTTTCTCAAGGGCTCTTCCCCTGACCATGTTCTGGCGGGATCGGATGATCGCCTCTGCGATCTTTTCAGTGTTGTCTTTAATGGCCATGTCTATTTCACTCTTTTTGCTGTGTTCTTATCCATTTCTCAGTCATGTCTTATGACAATTTTCCGAGGTTTTTCGTCCAAATGTCCCGGAATCCGGCAGAAAACTCAAGAGATCCCAGCGCCCCCGCAGCTGACGGATATTATTCATCCCGAGATTGCGCAACCGCTTTTCAATAGTGATAGCCAGGCTCTTATACAGGTTGCAGATCCTGTCTTTGACCCAATCCGGGGTCATTTGCGGCGCCAAATCCGGATCTGTGGTGGCAATACCGATAGGGCAGCCTCTGTCCCTCTCACAGTTTCCACACCTCACGCAGTCTATCGCCACCAATTCCGCCGTGCCGATGACTACCCCATCCGCACCCAAGGCGATCGCCTTGAGCACGTCTTCTGCGGTGCGGATGCCACCGCTCGCGATCAGCACAACCTCGTCCC
>Ga0307378_10010215_pt1 | contig 12207 bp, 5 predicted proteins | sample UN1MG_FD_202238 | JGI IMG/M metagenome (GOLD analysis project Ga0307378, IMG submission 202238) | Soil microbial communities from Risofladan, Vaasa, Finland - UN-1 | ecosystem: Environmental > Terrestrial > Soil > Coastal area > Acid sulfate soil | place: Finland: Risofladan, Vaasa | collected...
TCGCCAGGAAGATGTTGTGGAAGGCGACGCTGCGGGGCAACCTCAAGCACGTGCCGTCTGGTGCCCTGACGCCTCAGATGCGCAGCGTTCTTCTCAACTCCGGCATGGCCATGCCGCTGGAAGAGATTAATCCGTTCGACGCCTACGATCAGTCCCAGCGCGTCATCCGGCTGGGCGAGGGCGGCATCCCGTCGATCGACGCGGTGCCTGATGAAGCCCGTAACGTTCAGAATTCACACCTGGGTTTTCTGGATCCAATTCGCGCACCAGAATCTGAGAAAATCGGCGTCGATTCCCGGGTGTCCCACAAGGTCATGCGGGGTAGCGACGGGCGGCTCTATTCATCCATGAGGAATGCTCGCACAGGCGAGACCAAGCTCGTGTCTGCCGAAGAAGCGACTGACTCGGTCATTGCTTTCCCTGGTGAAATGGGCAGCGATCGCAAGAAGGTCCGGGCGATGGTCAGGGCAGGCAAGGTTACTTACGTCGATCGCGATAAGATCGATTATGAGTTGATGTCTCCCACCCAGATGCTTTCCTCCTCGATCAACCTGATCCCGATGGTCAGCGCGATCAAAGGCGGCCGTGCGCTCATGGGTGGCAAGTACCCGTCACAGGCGCTGCCGCTACGCGATCCGGAAGGTCCGCTGGTCCGCAGCGCCACGGAGGACGGCAAGACGTTTGTAGGTATTCTGGGCGAGAAGATGGGCGCGGTGCGGTCCAACACCGCTGGCGTGGTCGAGAAGATCACCAACGATGAGATCGTGCTCAAGACGCCTGAAGGTCAGAAGTCCTTCGAGTTGATGCACAACTTTCCGTACAATCGCAAAACTTTTTCTCACAACACTGCACTCGTGAAGATTGGAGATCAGATCCAGCCCGGCCAGCTTCTGGCATCCAGCAACTACACGGATAGCGAAGGCAACATGGCGTTGGGTAAGAACCTGCGCACGGCTTACCTGCCTTACCACGGTCTGAACTATGAGGATGGCATCGTAGTATCGGAGTCAGCTGCGCACCGCCTGTCCTCCGAGCACATGTACCAGCATCCCCTGTCGCCTGAAGAGGGTGTCGAGATCGGGCGCAAGGGCTTCGTCTCGCTTTACCCGAGCCAGTTCAATTCGGTGCAGTTGAAGAACATGGACGAGAACGGAGTGGTTCGTCCGGGCACCAAAGTCAAGAAAGGCGACCCGCTGATCCTGGCCGTCCAGCGAACCACCCCGACCAAATTGTCGCGTTCCCACAAGCCGATGTTCATCAACGCGGCCGTCACGTGGGACCACGACTCCGAAGGCGTGGTGACGGATGCGACTGAGGCCAAGGATGGCGGCTACAACGTCGCGGTCAAAGCCTACGCGCCACTGCAGGAAGGCGACAAGCTGGCGGGTGCCGGCTACGGCGATAAAGGCGTTATCGGCCGGATCATCCCCGACGCGAGGATGCCGCATGATTCGCAGGGTCGACCGATCGAGTTGTTGCTCAACCCGCTGGGCGTGCTTGCGCGCAACAACACGGCACAGGTTTACGAGGCGCTTCTGGGCAAGGTGGCCGAGAAGACGGGCAAACCTGTCATCGTGCCCGGCTTCCACGAAGGCAGCCTGATCGACTACGTCAAGAAACAGCTTCAGGACAACCACTTAAGCGACACCGACACACTGGACGATCCGGAGACGGGTCGCAAGATCCCCGGCGTGCTGACCGGCGTCCGATACATGATGAAGCTGCATCACACGGCCGAAGCCAAAGGTGGCGGCCGCGACATTGGTTCTTACACGTCCGAAGGCATTCCGGCCAAGGGCGGCGACTCCGCCAGCAAGCGCATCGGTACGATGGAGACGAACGCCATCATCAGTCATGGCGCCACGGAAGTCCTGCGTGACGCCAAGATTATTCGCGGCCAGCGTAATGACGACTTCTGGCGCGCGTTCCGGTTAGGCTACCCGCCACCCAGCCCCAAGATCCCATTCGTCTACGAGAAGTTCATGGCTTCGCTTAACGCGGCTGGCGTGAACACCAAGAAGGACGGCAACCGGATCCATCTCTTCGCCTTGACGGACAAGGACGTGGATGCACTCACTGCCGGCCCCATTCAAAACGCCAAGACAGTGGAAGGCGATGACTTTAAGCCTGTGAAGGGCGGTCTTTTTGACGAAGGCCTGACTGGCGGCTCCGGTGGAAATCGTTGGGCGCATATCCCGCTGGCTGAACCCATGCCCAACCCGGTCATGGAAGAGCCAATCCGACGTGTGCTGGGCCTGACCAAGAAAGCCTATCGCGCGGTCATTTCCGGCGAGCAGGAGCTGTGGGGCGCGACGGGCGGTGAAGCGGTTCGCCGCGGCCTGGGCAAGATTGATGTCGACAGCGCTTTGCAGCACTATGAGGGCATCTTGCGCAACGGCCCCCGCTCCAAGCGGGACGACGCGGCCAAGGCGCTGGGATACCTCAAGACGGTTAAGGACCATGACATTGACATGAAGGATTGGGTTATGACGAAATGGCCTGTCCTGCCGCCCTCTATGCGGCCGATCACGGTCATGCGCGATATGCAGATGGTGGCCGATCCAAACTACCTCTACCGCGATCTCTTCCACGCCAATCAGGATCTCAGCGAAATCAAGGATGTGGTGGGGTCAAATAAAGCGACAGAAGAGCGGCTCAGGATCTACGACGGCATGCGCGCGGTTTCTGGTCTGGGTGACCCAATCCAGGCTAAGACCCAGGAGAAAGGGGCCCAGGGACTCCTGAAGCACGTCTTTGGCTCAAGTCCGAAGAACGGGTCATACCAGCGCCGGGTGTTGAACTCTGCTGTGGACGTTGTGGGTCGTGCTACCATCACACCTAACCCGGACCTGGGTCTCGATCAGGTGGGTCTGCCCGAGCCGAAGGCCTGGACGATCTACCGGCCTTTCATTGTTCGCAATCTCGTGCGCCGCGGCTTGCCTTCCGCACAGGCGGCGATCGAAGTGGCCAACCAGTCGGCAACCGCACGTACTGCGTTGGTTGACGAGATGGGCAAGCGGCCTGTCATGATCAACCGTGCGCCCACGCTGCACCGCTACGGCTTCATGGCCGCCTGGCCGGTGCTGACCAAAGGTGAGACGTTGCAGCTTCCGCCGCCGATCGTCACTGGCTTCAATGCGGACTTCGACGGTGACGCCATGAACTACCATGTGCCGGTCAGCGATGAGGCAGTGAAAGATGCGGTCGAGAAGATGATGCCGTCGCGGAACCTGCACTCAGTGCGCGACTTCAAGGTTCACTACTTGCCGCGGCATGAGTTCATGATGGGGCTCTATTTGGCCTCACGACCTAACCGGGATGGTAAGGTCCGCATCTTCCGTGATAAAAAAGACGTCATTGCCGCCTATCAGCGTGGCGACATTGGGGTAAAGGACAAGGTTGTCATCGGGAGCGCGAAACAGTGACGGTGCCTTTGGTCTTGTAGGCGTCCAGGTTTCGTTATAGACTCCCAGATGGGAAAAGGAGATTTAGCATGGCCAGTCTTTCCGAGTTGCTCAAGCAGGCAAGTCAGAACATCGCACGGATTGTGGACATGGAGAAGAGGGGCTTCACGCCCTCTGCTGGCGGCGCAATGCCGCCTTCCGGCGCGACAGCAATGCCGCCCGATCCTTCCATGATGGGCGGTGCTCCTCCAATGGATCCTTCCATGGGTGGTGGAATGCCTCCGATGGATCCTTCCATGGGCGGCGGTGCCCCTCCGATGGGTGATCCTTCCATGATGGGTGCGGGCGCAGGCGATCCGGCTGGTGGTCCGCCGATCATCCAGCTCGGCGCCCAGGATCTCATGCAGATGATGCAGATGATGCAGCAGGGTGGCGCTCCAGCCCCCGGCGGAGCCCCTGGTGGCGCTCCTGGCGGCGCGGGCGCTGGCAAAGGTGGCGCCAAGCAGGCGATGGAAGCCAAGATCGATGCGCTGATTGGCAAGGTGGACATGCTGATCGGCTTCTTTGCCGCGCAGTCGGGCATGAACGCCCAGCAGCTTTTGGGCGGCGGCAGTCCTCCTTCACTCGGTGCTGGCGGGATGCCGGCCGGCGGGGAAGGCGAGGAAGGCTTGATACCGCAGATGCCTGCGGAAGGCGCCGAAGGCGGTGGAGAGGCGGCAGCGCCCCCACCTCCAGAAGCTCCTCCGCTTCAGCCTCAAGCTTCGGTACGGCAGGTTCCGTTGGCGAAGGCTGGACGGCAATCAGGTAAACCGAAGACGTCTGCACTGCAGCTGCATACCCTGGTGGGGAAACTTCTTCAATGAAAGTTGAAGTCATTGGTGATTTAGCGGCCCTGTCCGAGCCCCTCAGAATGGAGGCTCGGACAGTCGTGTTGCGTGACGACTTCAATCAACCTTTTTTCGTGGCGCAGGTTTTGGAGAACGGTCAGATTTTCACCTCTCAGGCCGGCCACTCTGACTTTCCGGAGGCCTTAAAAAGTCTTGGGCTTGACATTAAGGTGAACTTTCGAAGCGTGAGGGTTTCCGGATGAACAGGGAGAACTCACTGATCAAACGGGCGGCTGAGCTTCCCAACATCCAGTTACGCAAGGAAGCTCTACTTCCCCTTGCTTTGATCCCGTGGCTTGTTGGTGGCGCGAAGGCTTTGGGTGCCTTTGCTTTGCGCTCAGCTATTCCAGCTGCCGGGCGTTGGTTGCTCGGCCGCGGTGCGACAGCTGCGGCGTCGGCTGCAGGCAGAGCGGCGGCTGGAACAGCGGGCCGTGCAGTGGCTGGAACAGCGGGCCGCGCAGCAGCCAGTACTGCTGGCAAATGGGGTTGGAGCCTTGCCTTGCCGAGCGCCGGACAGGCCGCCGGACAGGCCGCCGGACAGGCCGCCGGACAGGTTGCACGCACTGGCTGGAAGCCCTGGCTTCGCGACATGGCTGTGCAGGTAGCGGGGATGGAAGGGTTGAGTCGAGGGATTGGCATGCTTACTGGTGGCGGTGCTCAACAGGTTGCCAAAAGTACGATGGGGCAGGTTGCGCCTATGCTGCAGCGTGCCGCGCCCGCAATGGCTGCTCGGCCGACGCAACTTCATCCTGGCCGTCTCGTGAGGGCCTCCATGGAATCGGGGCAACAGCTTGCGTTTGATGAGGGCATCAAGTGGGCCTGCGCGCGCAGGGGTTGCGATCAGGAAGATCATGTGGCTGTTGTTCGATTGCTTAAGCAGGGTAACCAGGCAGCCAGGATGCAACAGCTTTTGATGATGCAGCAACTCATGAAAGACATGGATGCTCAGGCTAATCCTAAGCCTAAGAATAGCGTAGGTGACGACATTGTTGACACTATTGCCGATGTGCCGTCGCTCGCCGCCTCTTACGACCCTCGAGAGAGCGCGCACACGCGATTGACTGCTAAACAGGTTAGCGAGGGCCGAGGCGTAGGTTCCCCGTTTAGCTGGACATCATATTTTTCAGGCTTACCTTGGGGTGAATACGCAACGGGAAATACCAGTCCAATTGTTTCAGAAAAGGAGCTTATAGCAACCGGGCGAAGTAAAGCGTTGAAGCCTGGAGAGAAATCAATTTTCGACCGTTCGCGTACACGTGCGAACAGTAAAACGCCGGGGTCAGCAGCTGGCTCAGCAACATCTGTAGCTAAGAAGCCGGTCTCGCTTGACCCGCAGGCAATGATTAAGAAGCTCATGCAGCGGCAGATGCAGCAGCTTCAGCGTCAAATTGAGCAGGAAGAAAAGCAGTATGCCGAACGGGAAAAGGCGACGAAGTATAACGATATCGCCCGGACTCGAGGTCCACGAGCGGCTCAGATCGCGCAAATGAATGATCAGCATGCTGAGATGGAGCGTGAAAATAAAAGGTTGATGCTCGATCCGCGTTCGAAGGCGCTTGAAGGTTCGCCTGAGAGACGAATGTGGAACGAAGAAGTAACGGAAATGGCTGACAGGATGGGGGAAAATCGTCGGATAGCTGAAGGTCGCCCGCTGACTGCGGAGGAGAAGGTGAAGAGGCAGCAGCGCGCCGATGCCAACAATACAAAGGCCCGGACTGCGTTGATGGAGTCGGCTGTTGAAAACGCAGTTCAGGCAATCGAGACAGGAACATTCGGTACCCCGAACAGAGCTGTCATGCGTGCGTTGAACGGTGACCCGGGTCTTCGGGAAGAAGTCAGTAAGGCTGTTTTGCAACGTTTGGAAGCAACTAAAAGCCCTCAGTTGAATAAGGCACGGCAATCACTGGCTCCGTGGGTCACGGACGCTGGCTCAACAGCGACACCACCTGCAGCTGGTCCAGCAGCGACACCACCTGCAACTGGCCCAGCAGCGACACCGCCTGCAGCTGACCCAGCAGCGACACCACCTGCAGCTGACCCAGCAGCGACACCACCTGCAGCTGGCCCGTTGGCTGCCGGTCGGAAACCCGGTGTGCCATCAGCGGCCGTTACACAAGCCTCTAAGCTTCCGACGCGCTCGATTGCGAGGGAGTTGACGCCTGAGATGATGGCGCAGGAAAGAATGCAGATGCAGCTGCGCTACGGCACGAAAGGAACTGGGGGCGACGCGCAGATAACCAATCTTCAGCCTCGGCAGACGCCTATGACGGGTTCGGCTCCAAATTCGCTTGGACAAGCACAGGCAATTGGGCAGGTCGCAAGCAGTAAGATGAAGATGGTGGGCGGAATGGGTGTGGTCCCACCCAATCAATCTAACATGCCTGCGGGTGCCGACGTTGCCCAGGCTGGCCCGCGTCCGTCACCCGCAAAGACAGGTGTAATTTCGCCGCCGCCAGAGCCGGGTGGCAGCAATAAGTCAGACTCCATGAGTGCATGAGGTAGCCTTGCGTGGAAACAACTGTAGGGCAGCTTCTGATCAACGAGCTCCTGCCTGAAGACATGCGGGACTATGATCGTCCGTTGGACAAGAAGATGATCCAGAAAATCTTCACCGAGCTCGCTGACCGTTACCCTGACAGGTACGCCGAGATCTCCCAGAAGTTCCATTCGCTGGCCGCCAATGCCATGACAGAGTGGGGCGGGGAGGCCAGCCTTAATCTGGAGGCTTTCCGGGCCCCCAAAGAAGTCGTGGCGTTACGCGGTGAGCTGAAGGATAAGATCGACAAGATCAGCGACAGCAAGATGTCCGAGGACGATAAAGAGAAAGCGATTGTCTCCACAGTGTCTGACTACACGGATAACATGGAGAAGGTCAACTTCGAAGCTGGAACACGTTCCAATAATCCGTTGGCGCTGCAGGTGGCCAGCGGCGCTCGGGGTAACAAACTGCAGTATCGTTCGGCTGTTGCAGGCGATCTACTGGTACTCGATCACAAGGACCGGCCTGTTCCGGTTCCGATCCTTTCTTCCTACGCCGAAGGTCTCGACCCTGTGCAGTACTGGGCCGGCTCCTACGGCGCGCGCAAGGGAACGGTCTCGGTTAAGTTCGCCACACCTAAGTCCGGTTTCCTGGGTAAGCAGCTGGCTCTGGCTACCCACCGTCTGGTTGTCACGGAAGCGGACTGCGGGACGCAGAACGGGATTCCAGTTCCGGCTGAGGATGCTGACAATTCGGGTGCCGTGTTAGCTGTTGATAGCGGCGATTATAAGCGCGGTACGGTACTGACGCCGGAGATACTGCGGGAGACGCAGGGAGAAATTTACGTTCGCTCCCCGATGACCTGCGAATCGTCGCACGGCATCTGCCAGCGCTGTGCTGGTGTTCGTGAGCGCGGGGGATTTTCACCGATCGGCGACAACATCGGCGTTGCCGCGGCCCAGGCTGTTTCAGAGCCTCTTGCGCAGGGTCAGCTTGGCGCCAAGCACGCGGGCGGCCTCGTGGGTTCCAAGTCGGCCAAAGGCGGTCTTGATCTGGTTACACAGCTGGCGCAAGTACCTCGGACTTTCCAGGGTGGGGCAGCGATCGCCAATACAGACGGCCGGGTGGAGAAAATCTCTCCGGCTCCGCAGGGCGGCTACTTCATTCGAATCAACAAGCAGGACCACTGGATGGCCGGCGATCAGGAGCCCCGGGTGAAAATAGGCGAGGAGGTCGAAGCAGGCGACGTGATCTCCTCAGGTATCCCCAACCCAGCTGCGATCGTCCAGCATAAGGGTGTAGGTGAAGGTCGGCGTTACTTCATGGAGCAGCTTCGGGACACTCTGAACGATTCCGGCTTTGGTACCAATCGTCGCAATGTTGAGCTGATCTCCCGCGGTCTGATCAACCACGTCCGGATCACTGAGCCTTACGGGCCTGGGAACTCAGTAATGGACGACCTGGTAGAGTACGACAACGTCGTTCGCGACTGGCAGCCTCGGACTGGGGCACGTGCGATGGGGTTGTCCATGGCTCGGAATAAGTACCTGGAGAAGCCGACCTTGTCCTACTCGATCGGAACTCGTATAACCCCGAGGATTGCAAAGACTCTACAGGCGGGTAATATAAAGGAAGTGATGGTCCACGACGATCCGCCGCCGTTTGTGCCGGAGATGACACGTGCGATGGAAACGCTAGGCGGGAGCGAAGACTGGATGGTGCAATTGGGTGGGTTCCATCTCAAGAAGCACTTCCTGAACTCCGTTCACCGTAACAAGTCGACCGATCTGCACGGGACGTCATTCATTCCGCCGCTCGCGCAGGGCACGGAATTCGGCAAGGATATTTCGAAGGGGATCTACTGATGCCTGATCAAGCTGGTGGAAAGCTCGGAACAGAGCAGCTGGCTACCGAGCAGGGTTCTTCCCGCCCCGCCGCGATTTTTAACAATGCGGCTTCCGGACAAGTCATGACCCCGTGGAAGAAAAACATGATGTCATTCCTGCAAAACCGTGCTCAGCCTCCTCAGCCGCCCAAGTCTGTTGCCCCAGGGCAGACGTCGAAAACGCTTTACGGCGCGACTGATCCAGGCGTTGCTGGCGGCCCAAAGGAAGTTCAGACCATGCAGCAAAACCTGGCTCAGCGGGGTGCGACGCCGCCTGCGCCTAACCAAACTGTTGCAAATCCAGTCGCATCACCTGATAATACCATTGGACAGGTCAAGGGAGGCAGCATGAGCACAGATCGCAAAAACCGCATCGTAACGGTGCGCGCACTTCTCAAGTTCGCGGCCTGCATGAAGAAGAGCCTCGGCAAAAAGAAGAAGATGAAGAAGTGGGGCGAGGCCGACGTGCCCGGAGTTTCTGTTGCTGCGCCTCTGGCCGCAGGTGGCATTGGCGCTGGGAGTGCATTGGCAAGTTCCGCAATTTCGCGAAGTCCGTACATGACGAGAGTCATGAAGAATCTAGCGGACGATAAGCAGGTGCTCGGCGCAGCTTTTGGCCGTCCGTCAGTCGAAACGGCGGAACAAGTGAAGAAAATGGTTGCACCGGTTGAACGTTTGCGCGGAATGTCCAAGTTGCGCGCTTACGCCGGCGAGCCCGCTCTCGCTGCGGCTACGCTCGCTGCTCCTGTGTGGGCTGGGGCTGCCGCAGCCAAGCGCAAAGGTGGAGCGGGTCGCGGGGCGGCCGTAGGCGCGGGCACAGGCGCGGGAATGGGCACTATTGCCAGCCTGATTGGGGCGTTGGCAGCGCGCAAGGCACCCGGTGGAGCTGCGCAAGTTCTGAAGACACAGTTGCCCCGCGCTGTCGGCGCTGGCGCTGGCATTGGCGCAGTCGGCGGCGCTGCCGGCGGCGGCATCCAGAAGCGTCGCCGGACGAAAGCGCAGGAGAAGGACAAGTCGTCAAAGAAGCCTGAGTCGAAGAAGACGGAGAAGGCTGAGAAGGAAGCGGCGCTCCGCAAGGTCGCGGGGCTGGGTGCGACGCTTAAAGGACTTCCGTGGGCTAAGATCCTTGGCGGCACGGCGGCCGGACTCGGTGCGCTTGCTGTCGTTCCTCCGGCCTTGCGCGCGGCGAACCGCGGGGTGGAGCATTACTTTGATCCTGCAGCTCGTCAGGCACATGAATTCCAGACTCGCATGATGCCTCAGATGATGATGCTAAACATGCTTCGGGGCATGGGCGGATACGGCGGCGGTGGTGGTGTTCCGCCAATGATGATGCAGGAAGATCGGGATCTCATGAGGCATGCCACGTACCTGCAGGGTCTGCGGTCCAGAGCGCAGACGATGCGAGAAGCATTCGGCGCGTAAATCATGCGTCATCACGATAACGGGGGTCAAAGATAATGCCCGTCATGCTGCCGACCGACTCTAATTTCGAGCGGACCTTCGCCGATCTGGCGTTTGTTCGTTTGAAGGACAAGGCCCCCACGCTGCTGGATCACCTTGTCGGGTTCCAGCTGATTGACAAGAACGACGAGGAAACCCACGCAGTAGGTGTCTTCGGGTTCAAGATCGGGGAAGAGTGGGTCTACGCGCCGGTGTTCTTCATCAATGGTGAGCTCAAAGGCTACGAGCTGCTCTACCTCAAGAACCAGGATGCTTTCGTTCCGCTCACGGAAGAGTGGGTCAATTACATCCTCAACCGCAAGCCCAACGTGCTGGGCGAACCGGAGCCGCGAAAGGTCACGCAGCTGGGCATTCGGCCGCCGGATTTCGACGTCTTCGCCCGGCCGCCCTACATCGGTTCGAAGTACGCGGCCGCGAAGCCGAAGGGCGTTTACGAACGCATGCGCAAGTGGGCGCATCCGTTCCTGGATGTCTTCCTGGTGTCCCCGAAGGACAGCGTCTATTCGACCGTCGACAAGAGCTTTTCTTTACCTATCGCCTTGAAGCGTCTGGGCGAGAAGTCGGCTGAAGCGCTCTTCAAGACGATGGCGCAGGACTCTCAGTTTGCGGAAGCGATTCTTCGGTTTTACAAAGAATCGGAGTTGACCGGTTTCAGAAAAGCAGCGGCTGCTTACACCAAAGCAGAGGCTGGCTACACTGAAGGCGCGGTCATGCGCAACTGCAAGGACTGTTCGAACTACTCTGGCGGTACATGCTCGCTCGTGCAGGGCGACATTTCCAGGAACGCCAGCTGCAAGTACTGGGCGGCGTCACTGGGTGCGGACGAGACTAAGGAAGCGGGAGAGAAGCATAAGGTCGAGTTCGAAGAACAGGCTGATGGACGCAAACCCGACAGTGTGCCTGTCGTTATCGTGCACGGCGACGATACGTCGAACATGGAAATCGACCTGACGGATTCTGAGCGCGAACAGTTAATGAAGGACAGGTACGTGGTCAGGGATTCGCGCAGCAGCGATCGAAAGACTCGTGCCTACAAGTCTCAGCTTTCTGCTCAGCTTTCCTCGCCCGTCGACAACGGTCTGTACATGGTACTTGGTCCGGGTGGTGTACGTCGTGAGGTTGCCATACTGCGCAATCAGACGAAGGTGGGTCTGCGCCGTCCCGATTCCGCCGAGCAGTTCGTGACGGTTATCGACCCTGAAAACAAGACCTGCGGCAAGTATCACAACTCCGACATACTGGCGCTGGAGAAGACCGCGCCCCTGTCGAAGCTGAGCAATCTGTCGAATCCGGCAGACGCGATACCCGGCGACAAGCTGTTCCTGCTTGATCCGGACAAGAATGCTGCGACCAGTCTCTTTGAGATCGATCGGATCGACACGGATAACGAAGGCGTGACGACGATGAGCGTGAGCAGCTGCTACGTGCCCGCGCCCTCCTCGGGATCGTCTTTGAAAAGTTCGATAACTGCGAGCTATCCGATCAACGACACACTCAGCGGAGACGAAAGCTACATTAAGTCGATCGTGCTGACCGGTAAGGAAGGCACGGAGTGGCGCCGGGTGGGCAGCGCGCTCTACGTTCCGGAAGGCGTGAAGGCCTGGCGCCTTAAACGGCTGCCGGCCGAGGAGCGTAAGAACCGCCCGAGTTACGCTGAGTCACCTTGCCTTGAGCTGGCGACTTCTTCAGACATCCTTTACTCGATGTCAAAGGCTGCGTCCGATCGCAAGGGCGTCGTCCAGCTGCAGCTAAAGACCGACGGTCATGGTTACTGGACTCGCGTCAATGGCGGCAACAGCCGCTCGATGCTGTCTAAGCTGGCCATGTTCAAGCATCTGGTTCAGGACTGGGGTCTGGATAAGGAAGCGGCTCTGGGCATGATTGAAGAGGTCAAGCCCCGCCGATCGGAGATCTACTGGCTGAAGACGGCACAAGATTATACCGGTGTGATGTCGCCCCAGTTTAACGAGCCGACTCAAGGATCGGAGTCGTGGCTGCGTGCGCCTGTGCAGTACCCCATGACCGATCTGCAGAACCTGTCGCAGACGAACCTTCAGGATAACCGGGCCTACTACCAGTCGCTGGGCC
>Ga0307378_10010216_pt1 | contig 12205 bp, 17 predicted proteins | sample UN1MG_FD_202238 | JGI IMG/M metagenome (GOLD analysis project Ga0307378, IMG submission 202238) | Soil microbial communities from Risofladan, Vaasa, Finland - UN-1 | ecosystem: Environmental > Terrestrial > Soil > Coastal area > Acid sulfate soil | place: Finland: Risofladan, Vaasa | collected...
CCTCGACTCGAGGTTCGACAGGGCGTGCTCTTCGTGCTCGCAAAAAGCCGACTGGACGTCGTAAGGCAAGCAAGGCCGAACCGGGAAAGGAGACCACGGAGACGGAGAACATCGAAGATGAGGATCTGCGCGCGCTCCTGCGGCAGCTTCAAAAAGATCTCCGCAAGAACCGAGGCTCATGCGAAGAGGCGGATTTCCGACGGATGGTCGACCACTTGTCCACCATGGTTCCGCCGCCAAAACGGTGCCGATACACCGTCAAGAGGCTGCCGTCTGAGGAGATGAGCAGCGAGTACGGCTACGTCACCAAAGAGCGCGACAAGTTCGAGATCTATCTCGACAAGTCGATGACCGAGTACGAGACGGAGCACGTTCTACTTCACGAGTGGGCCCACATGCTTGCATGGCAGCCCTACCATCCCCTCATGGGGGACCACAGCGCCAACTGGGGCGTCTGGTACTCCCTCGTTTGGAGGAAGTACCATGGCTGTGAGTAAAGACGGCGACGAGGGCACTGAGCCCCCTGTCTTCCTTCGATGGCAATGTCCGTCTCAAAACGAGACGCACTTCTTCGTGCGCAGCGATTGGGTCATGGACTTTTTGTTTGACCATCTTCCTCGAGAAGATGCCATCCGCACTTGGACCAAGATGCACGCTGAACGCATCAAGGCGGACCAAGGGGACAAAGCTGCTCTGGAGTTCCTCGAGGCATTCGGCATCGCGGAACACTAATGAGCAACGACTACTCGACCGGGTCGCGTGTCATCATGACGACCTCCCTGCTTGTCGCCATGGAGCTGTTCCAAGCGACGCAGAAACTCCTCGATGACGTGGGGTCCAAAGAACTCTTGGCCAACGTCCTCGGCATCGGCCAGCATCTCATCGACGACATCAAGAACGGCCGAATGGTCGTCACGATGGAAGACGTGACCCATTGGATCGCCCACTTCGCGCTCCGCAAGCACTATCCCTCCCTGCATGGCTACGCGAGCACGGACGCTGCCGGCCGCGTCGTTTCAAGCCTTGAGCTATTGATCCGAGCGGGCTAGAGCCCGAGCGCGAGTTCACCCCAGAAATGGCCCGTGAACGCGGCCACAATCAGGACACACGCCCAGACGTAGCAGAAGCCCTTGTACCGCTTCCAGAGCTTCGCCTCATCCTCGGGCTTCTCAGCGATGCAAGCCCGCGTGTGGGCGAGCTGGGCGATGACAACGATGATTGCGGCGGCGAGCGGGTACAGGACCATCATGTTTCGTCCTCTCGGGAGCGTCGGCCAATCCAAAGCGTCCCAAACAGTAGTGCAGTGACCGCCACTCCCACGACTATACCCCAAGCCACTCCCATGCCTCAGGAGGGCGATGGGAAGATCACCGCCGTGCTCTAGGCGTCAGATCGAGGATGGTTCAGTGACCGTCACGCGGCCACATTCATCTCCTCGGTCTCGAGGTCATCATCATTTTCACGATCCCAATCGTCATCGATCCAGGACCACGTTCGACCGGTGCGGACATTCGACACCGCGGCCGGCGAGATGCCGAGCTCACGTCCGAGCGCGGCGTTGCTCTCGCTCGAGCCGAGGATGTGGCGGACCTTTGGCAAGTCGAGCTTGCTGTTGTGGTTGCGAGTGCCTCGCTTGTCGAGTCGAACAGCCATGACGTTTACTCCGTGAATGAAACTGGCTCCGAGGGAGGGATTCGAACCCCCGACCTGTCGGTTAACAGCCGACTGCATCTACCAACTGAGCTACCTCGGAATGAGAATTTTGGAGGGCCAGGTGGGACTCGAACCCACGTACACCGGTTTAACAGACCGGAGCTGCGTTCCTTCTCAGCTACTGACCCAAGTGAGGGTGAGAAGCAATTCGAGAGAAGACACTTGGTACTCCATCAGGGAATCGAACCCTGGTTTGCGGCCTGAGAAGCCGCCGTCCTAACCGCTGGACGAATGGAGCATGGTGTCCTGTACCGGGTTCGAACCGGTGTTACCGCCGTGAGAGGGCAGCGTCCTAGGCCACTAGACGAACAGGACAGTTGGTACCGGAGACGGGACTTGAACCCGCTATCTCCCGCTTGAAAGGCGGGTGACTTGACCAGCTAGTCTACTCCGGCAGAAAGGGTGAACTTCCTGCGCGGGGTACTGTTCGTTCGTTTGCCTTGGCTCTCGAACTGCTCAGTTACTCTCCCCGCGCAGGCATGGTTCACCCTCACGCTCTCGTTCGACGAGAGCGGGCCGCGCGGGGTAGGTATTGAGCAGGAGTGCCACGGGAGAGGTTGTAGACGCACAAGAAGGCGTCGTCAAGTCTTGAGTTGACATTTCTCCGAAGCCGTCAAAATCGAAGGTTTGGAGTGTAACGGTCTAGCCGTTTCCGGTGCCACCACAGGTGTTGCAAGCGTGGGGGTAGTCGCCGACCCCCCGCCCCCCACAAGACGGACACGCCGGACGAGTTGTGTCGCGTTTAGAGGCGGCAGGCCACTCGGGGCTCATGACTCCGACCGTCGCAGGGTAAGTCTGTTTCCTGGTCAACCGTTTCCGAGGCGTCGTGTAGATCTTGTGCATGTCGCCAGCGACGAGGCCGCTCTCCTTCGTCACTCGTCCAAGCGTCCACAGTTCGCGCAACATGACACGGAGATCGGCACTGAACTCGACGTGCCGGTCACCGAACACCTGTCGGAGATGCTTATGGAATAGAGCCTCCTCGCGCGCTTGGAAAAGGCGACCCTCGAGTTCAGGGTCCGAGGAAGGGGCTCTCTCCTTCTCGACCCTCATCCGAATTTCGGCCATCTCTGCGTAGGCGTCGTCTCCAGAGTCTCGAGGCATCGTGCAGTCTCCTACAGCAGTTTGAGGTGACGCGTGATGGGGTCGATATCTTCGGGCATGGCAGGGCCAATGCAAACGGCGGTGTTGGTGGGGACGCCGTGGAACTCAGTCTTCCCGGCGTCGGTGATGAGACAGCACGGGAGCCCCGCACCTTGAGCTTGTTCGTAGAGCGCGAGCAGCTCATCCTCGGACTCCACTCGACAGCACACCTTCGTGAAGATGCCGAACATCCAGTCGAACATGTGACGGTTGATCTCGATGGGGATGGTGATGCGGGAGAAGCCTTCAGGCCATCCCTTCTCGCGGACCTCGTCGGGGATGCGATCGAAGAACACCTTCATCGCAGCGTGAGCTCCTTGCGCGACCATTTTGCCTTTGCGCATTTTGAGGTCGGCACGGAGCACGAGGACTTGCTTGGGGAGTGGTTCTTCGTCGGTCATCGGTCAACCTTCCTGATGCTCATGCAGACGTGACCAGGGGCCAAGCACCCAAGGGTGCCGCCGTCCGTGATGTACGTGACCTCGACCTTGAGCTTCCGTCCCGTGTACTGGCCCTTGTTGCGATCCCAGTCGCGGAGGATCAACGTGTCGCCGACTTGGAAGCCTCGGTCGTTTTTCCTGATCTCAAAGGTCTTGCTGCCATCCGCCACAGCATCAAAAAACTCAGTCCACGTCTTGAGCGCATGGAGCCCGGTATCGCTGAGCTCGGCGTTGAGACGGTCCAAGGTTTCCGAGAGGCGAGGGAACTCCGCCCTGATGGTGTGGAGCATCCCCCGAGCCTCCTCTCGGGTGATCCCGGTCTTCTCCATGACGCGTCGAGTGTCCGCGGGGGTTGTGCCGTAGCCGAGTCCTTTGAGGCCCTGGCGGCTGGACATCAAGTGCGACTCCTCATCCGAGCCCGGGAAACCGTCAGGATGCGGGGGATCAGCGTCAAATTTGGGCTCGGAGCCCTTGGGGTCATCCTCAGAGGGTTTTGGGGCCATCGCCTCCCTTATACCCTCGTTTCGTGAAACTCCCCCTGAGAGTGCGTATAAGCATTGAGCGGTCAGCTCCAAGTCTCAGACAACGGACGAAAGACCAAAGGAAAATTCAGCATGGGAACCAAACTCGGCAAGAAGGAAATGCCCTCGGGCTACGGCGCGGACGACTTCACCTACAAGGGCCGCCCGGCCGTAGACCAAGGGGACTTCGGTCCTGAGGTCGGGATCGCAGACGGGGCCTGCGTCAACCAGTTCGGTGACGCCAACAACTCCAAGTATTACCACGCGGGCGTCCTCCAAAGCGGCGACGGCAAGTGGTGGTGCTACTTCGAGTTCGGGCGCATCGAGGGCGGCAAGACTTGGGAAGGCGGATCGTGCAAGCGCTCCGTGACGTTCCAGTTCACGCAGTGCTCAGGTGAGGCCGACGCGCGTGCCTGCTTCGAGAAGCAGATGAAGTCCAAGAACACTGCTCGCATCGAGAAGAAGGGAACGATCTGGGTTTCCAAGACCGACTCCAAGGGCAAGTCGAAGGACGGCTACATCGTCCAACGTCTCGCCGTTCGTGAGCGCGGACTCCCTGACGCCTACAAGATCGTGGACGACTCGGGGGTCAAGAAGACCGCCAAGAAAAAGACCGCCAAGAAGGTCACGCGCAAGAAGATCGACGCGCAGCCGCAGGTCGTCTCGCTAGTCAAGGCACTCGTCGGCGGTACGGCAGATTATGCCCGAGCCAAGGCCACGGAGTCGGGCATTACCCCGACCATGGACGCCATCAACGAAGTCCGCGACGACCTGATCCCTCAGGCTCTCAAAATCCTCCAGAAGATCGGGGACGACGAAGCCAAACAGCTCAAGAGCAAGCCGCTCCAAGAACTGTCGAAGTACGTCGCCACGATTGTCCCTCGTCCCATCCCACGCAGTGGTGATGCGTCGGCCATCCTTCTGACACAGGGCAACCTGCTACTCGTTCAGCAAGACCTCGATGCGTTCGAGGCTGCACTCAAAAACGAGGAGTTCGAGATCGAGGAGCAGCAGGACAACACCATCGACCCGAACAAGGTGCTCGGTCGTCGCGTGACGTGGATCGACCCCAAGTCGGCTCAGGGCAAATGGGTCGAGCAGACCTACCGCAACATGACAAACAACCGTCATGGTCACCTTGGTGGCCAGCTCAAGGTCCTCAACATGTTTGAGGTTGCGGACGATGCCAAGCGTGCGGCGTTCGTACAGCGTGCGATGACCATCGCCAAACTCCGTGTCAAGGAACGCCACGAGCGCGCCGGGCTTCAGCCCCAAAGCCGCATGGATGTCTCCGACATCAGCGACATCTACTCCGAGGCCAACGTCTGTGTGGGCATCCACGGCACCCGTGCCGTCAACGTGCAGCCCATCCTGGCGAGCAACCTCCGCATGCCCAAGGCGCTCAAGGGTGTTCACATCACGGGGTCGGCTTTCGGTCACGGCATCTACTTCGCCACCGACTGGAAGAAGTCCCACGGGTACACGGGCGGCGGCTACTACGGTGGCGGCGGCACCATCGCTCGTCGTGGCTTCTTCATGTTCCTGTGCGACTTGACGCTCGGGAAGCCGTACATGGCGAAGACGACGATGTGGAACACGGTGGATTGCCCGAACGGCCACGACTCCGTGTTCGCCAAGCAGCGCGTCACCTCGGTCGCCAATGACGAGCATGTCATCTTCGACCCGAACCAGCAGTTCATCAAGTACATCGTCGAGGCGCGTCTCTAGTGAACATCTACACCACGTACGATTTCAAAGGGCACAACCCTGTCGGCTCAGTCGCAGTCGTTGTGGCCCGGGATCGCGGTCATGCTCGGAGGATTCTCTCCAAGAAACTCCAAGCGCAAGGTCTGGCACTCGAGCCCGAAGCCGTGTTCAAGAAACTCGACACAGAGAGCGCGGAGGCACACGTCCTCCTCGACGGCGAGTACTGATGGCCGACGAACAACACGAACACGAACACGAGGGGCCGTCGAAACTAGAGGCGTCGCGCGAGATCATGCGCGACATGGCGTTACCTCCCGACTACCACCTTGGCACCGACCCTGAGGGCAAATACCTCGTGGTCAAGCGGAGCACGGAGGAGGTCTTCTCCGTGGAAGTCACCGAAGAGGAGCTTCCGATGCTCGTGGTCGACCTGTGGCGCGAGTACATCCAAGAGGCCCCGGCCCCGGCTGTGGCTCGCGTGGCGACGATCATGACGGCCTTGGATGCGCTGCTTACTTGGGAAGGCGAACTCCAAGGAGGGCCGAGGAACAAGCAAGACGACGACAGCGAGGATGGCTGCAACTACGGATGCACTCTGTGGGGCAAGGAGAAGAAGCCTTTTCTCGGGGCTCTTGGACACGACGACGACCCCATCAACGCCATTCTCAAAGCCCGACGCTCCTTAGTCGATTCGCTCAAGGGACTTGAGACCACAGAGCACGATCCCGAAGATGAAGAAGGCGAAGATCTGGACGATGAGCAGATCGCGGACAGGTTGGAGGACGACGAGTGAAGACCTTCTACGCAGCGACGCAAGCGTTCTATGAGCGTGACGGTAACCGTCGGGTCATCCCGAACGTGTTGCTCATTCAATCCGAGTCACAGGACCAAGCCGGGGACGTGGCCGGCGATTTTCTTGACGACCACTATCCCGCGCCGGGCTATTTCGACCACGCTTTTGAGGTCAAGGAACTCCCCGGCATCGAGTTCACAGAAGACACCACCCTGATCATCTTGTCTGTCTCAGACGAGTATGTTCTCTCGTCGTCTTCGTAAGAAGACATCTAGTCACCAACCAACGCCAGCGCCCGAAGGCCAAGGCAAAAGGAACGACCCACCATGCAAAACGAAACCACTCTCAGTGCCGCCATCTCCAAGTCCATCGATTGGAAGGAAGCGGTCACCGACTTCATCAACTGCACCACGCAGCTCGGGCAAGCTTTCACGAGCGGCCACGTCACCACCATCCTTCGCGTCTACCGTCCCGAGTTCAAGTTCAAGCACGAATGGATCGGAGAGGCGTGCCAGGAAGCGTTCTACAACGGCGATATCGATTACGCCGGAGGAGGCGCCGTGCAAGAACCTCGCGTCTGTGCCGGCCTCGGTCGCACGCCCGCAGGCACGACCGTTTTCACCTACGCAGCTACGAATCAGGAAGCACTCGACTTCCCCTTCGAGCTCGACATTCCGAAGCCGGGCGCCGGTCTCACGGTGATGCCCACCGAGCACCCGATCCAGCAGGGTCTCCAGATCAAGCCGAACCTTCCGTCGCCCGTCGACATGAAGGCCACGGTCCACAAGGACCACCGCCTGTGCGTGCCGCGTGCCGCCCTCGAGGCGCTCCTGCACGCGACCGGAACGAGTTTCCGCAGCGACCAGCGTGTGTGGGTCCGTTTCGATGACGACTTCGACACGGCTTACGTGTCGCTCACTCAGGTTGGCAACGCGGTGGACTATGGTGTCCAGAGCACGCGTGGCCGCATCCTGGTCCCGAAGGCCGGAGACGGTCAGTTCAACCACGGTGACATCTTCGCGGTCGAGGTCGGCGGCGACGAGCTCGTGGTCGATATCAGCAAGGCCCTGTGAACCTCCACGAGCCCACTGAAACCTGCACGGGGCACTGTCGTCCCGTGCGGGTCGTCCTTCTGTACGACTGCGGGAATGGGCAGCCGGTCCCTTGGGTTGTCTCCAAGAGCCTCTTTGAACGCCTGAAAAAGCTACGCAAATGATCGTCCCGACCATCCACAAGCAGTTCGCTACTGCCAAAGAGCGTGGGTGGGACCGCACGTACTGGGCCGTCGATTTGCATGGCACCGTCATCCGTCCGAACTACCGCGACGACGAACTGCCCACGGACTACTACGAGGGCGCGCTCGAGGGGATGCGCCTGCTAACGGAACGCTCCGACGTGCGCCTCATCATGTACACCTGCTCTTGGCCTGCCGAGATCGAACGGTATGTTGCCAAGTTCAAAGAAGACGGCGTGTGTTTCGACCACATCAACGCCAACCCCGAAGTGTCGAGTGAGGGATACGGGCACTACGAAAGCAAGCCGTACTTCAACGTCCTGCTCGACGACAAAGCGGGGTTTGACCCCGATCTCCACTGGACTGAAATCCTCCGGGTGATGCCCGGCATTGCGCTGCTGTGACGACACAAATGATCTGGCTTTTGGAACACGACATCTTCGGCTCAGGCCACCCTCTCACCGATGCGGTCGCCCGTGCCGGCCAGAAGTCCGTCATGTGGGATGACGACAACTGGAACGGCCCCGCCGATTTCTTGGGGAATCCCGAAGAGCCGGTCATGTTCCACGGCAGCCTCGGCAACGCCGACAGGATCGTGAATCTCGATCGTTGGGAGCCTGGTGCCTTCTGCAACACGACCGGGTTCCTGTGCACGAATTGGTACTCAGAACTCGGGCCGTGGCTACTCAATCAGAGACACCACTTCACCACCGTCCGTGAGCTCGTAGACGCCCCCCAGAAGATGATGGAGCTTCTCGGGGACTCACGGGTGTTCGTGCGCCCCGACAGCCCTCTCAAACCGTTCAGCGGCCGTGTCGTGGACCTTAACCCTCCCGGTGGTTTCAATGCCGCCTACTTAGACCACGGGTTCTACTACGACGACCTCGACCTCCCCATCCTCGTCTGCCACAACCTCGAGGGGTTGGGGAAATGGTTGGGACCGGAGTGGCGGTTCATCATCGCCAAGGGTGGGGTCGTGGCAAGCAGTGCCTACTTGGCCGAGGGCCGCAAAGCTCAAAGCGGGGATGTTCCTGCTGAGGCGCTCCAACTTGCGGCTGAGATCGGGGCGAAATTCAAGGCCCCGGACCCGGTGTACGTGCTGGACCTTGTGGAGACGCCGGTCGGTTGGTGCCTCCTTGAACTCAACCCATTCAGCGGCGCGGACCTCTACCACTGCGATTTCGACGCCGTGGTCTCGGCCGTGACCGGGGCCCTGACCTGAGACCTGGGGATCAGTTGGTCATGCACGTTTCCCAAGCCCCCTCAGACGCCTCACAAGCCTCCTACGGCCCCGAGGCCCCCACGTACCCCAAGAACCCGCAGGCCCGTTCAGGGGCCTCCTGCGCCTCCACAAGCGCCATTTGCGTATAAGCCCAGACGATCCCCCGAAAGGACTCTCCCGTGATCTTCAAGAAATTCTTCGCATCCATCCGCGCGCAGCTCAACAAACTTGCCAACGTGTTCTGGGAAGCCGATCCCATCGCCGCACTCCAGTACGAGTACGACAGCGCCGTGGAGGACCTCAAAAGCGGCCGAGTGGGTCTTGAGCAGTACCGTGGCCTCGTCGAGAGGGTCGCCCGTCAGGTGAAGGCTGGGGAGCGTCACGTCGGAAAACTCAAAGCGCAGGTCAAGGCATACCTCCAAGCCGGGGACCGTGAGACTGCTGGCAAGTTCATGCTCGAGCTCAAAAAGGCGGAGGCGGACCTGACCCGCAATCAGGAGCAGCTCACCGAGCACGAGGGGGCCTACCAGAACCACCTCATGAAGATCCAGAACGCGAACAAGAAACTCGCGGAGCTCAAAGAGAAGATCAAGCGTTACGACGCGGAGTTGAAGATGTCGGAGGCTGAGGCGGAAGTCGCCAAGCTGAGCCAGACCTTCAGTTTCGACGTGACGACGGACTTCGCTCAAATGGAGGATGTCATCCAAAGTCGGATCGACGAAAACCGCGGCAAGGTTCGCGTCGCATCCGACATGAGCAAGGAAGGAATCGCCACCATCGAAGCGGAGGAACGCATGGAGGCCAGCATGGCCGAAGATGCGCTCCGCGAGTTCGAGATGGAAATGGGCTTGGTCACACCAGAGACCGTCGATGCCCCCGAAGTCGAAAAACAACTGGGCAGCACCGAAAGTCAAGGTAACTGATCATGAGCAACTCACCGAAACCCGCGTTCTACATCGCCATCTTTGTAGTCGTCGTCGGACTCATCGGATTCGCCGCCTGGCGATTCGGAGGAACCGACGGGGACACCACCACAGAGAATGCCCCCAAGCTTTCTGCCGAAGAAATGCAGAAGCTCAAACAGCCGTTGGAGTCTCCTGACTCGACAGCCATCACCACCGTCAAGGAGTACAGCTTCGTGGCCGGTGAGAAGCTGCCCGAAGTCAAGGGCGTCAGCGACTACAAGCCCCTGGAGGACAACGTCGTCAAGTTCTCCATCAACGTCTGGGCCGGATGGGCTCCCATCATTCACGCCAACCAAGGCTTCAAGCCCGGCAAAGTGTGGAAGACCCAAGACGGCAAGGAGTTCAAAGTCGAGCTCGTGCTCATCGACGACCCCGTGGCCATGCGTGACGCTTTCGCCGCCGGCAACATCCACGTTGGATGGGCTACCGTCGATATGCTCCCGTTGTTCCTTGAGTCCCTTCACAAGGACTCTCGCGCGATGCCCCGCATCTACCAGCAGATCGATTGGTCCAACGGTGGGGATGGCATCGTCGTCCGTGACCGCATCAAGACGATGGCAGAGCTCAAAGGCGAAACCGTCGTTCTTGCACAAAACAGTCCCTCGCAGTTCTTCTTCCTGAACGCCCTCATCAACGCGGGGGTCCAACCAGGAGAGGTCAAGTTCAAGTACACCTCTGACGCCTTCCAGGCGGCTGCGGCTTTCAATGCCGACAAGTCCATTGCGGGCGTTGTCACTTGGGCACCCGACATCTACAACCTGAGCGAGGCCGCGGGAAACCGCATGCTCGTGAGCACGCTGACCGCCAACAAGCTGATCGCTGACGTGTGGTACGCGCGTGCCGACTTCGCCAAGGACAATCCCGCGATCATCGAGGGACTCGTTCGCGGCATCTTCGACTCAATGGTCGAGTTGAAGAAGGAGGACCAGAAGGACCAAGTCGCCAAGTGGATGGCCGATGGCTACTCCATGCCTGCCGAAGAAACGAAGGGCATGTTGGCTGACGCTCACTGGACCAACTACGCGGAGAACCGTGCGTTCTTCATGGACCAGAACAACCCCACGAACTTTGAGCGCACCTACGACACCGCATGGTTCCTCTACAGCAAGATCCGTGTCGTCTCAAACAAGACTCCGTTTGAGCAGATCGTGGATTTCTCCGTGCTCCAGAAGATCGGCAAAGAGGCCAAGTACTCAAACCAGAAGGACGAGTACCAGGTCAAGTTCACTCCCGCCACGGCATCGTCCATTCAAGCGGAGAGCACAGAGATCCTGACCAAGACGGTCCAGATCCACTTCTGTCCCAACTCGTGGGACATGGACATGGCGGACCCGCGAACCAACAACCTGTGTGACCCCAACGCCGATGATGTCGTCGAAGAGGTTAGCAAGCTTGCGGGTCAGTACGGGGCGGCACGCATCGTCATCGAGGGCCACTCGGACTCTTCGATGAAGGGCAAAGTCGGACCCGGACCACTGATCGAACTCTCGAACAATCGCGCCAACGCGGTCAAAGAGAAACTCGTGCGGGACTACGACTTGGTCCCGAATCAGTTCTCCACTGAGGGGAAGGGTTGGGATGTCCCGGCCGACCCCAAGGACGCGTACAACCAAGCGAAGAACCGTCGCGTCGAGATCAAGGTCTACCCACTCGAGGGCTAACTGATGACTGACGAACCGACCAATACCCCCGTCGAGCCCAAGGCTGACGGGGTGGTCGAGGCGGCTCCTGTCGAGGCACAGGAAGCCCCGACCGAGCCCGCCAAGGAGCCTCCCGTCGAGCCTGAAACGGCCGGCGGGAGCCCCCGTTCTTCCGGGTGGTTCGCGCTCCGTCAAGAACTTCCGACGTGGGGGAAACTCGCGCTCGGAGCTGCCCTCATAGGCATCCTGTGGGGCATCTGGATCTGGGCCACCATCGGTGCTCCCGAGCAGCGCGTGGTCGCTCCTACCATTCTCCCAAGCCCCGGCGAGGTTGTTGGAGGGTGGGACTCCTTGCTCAATGAACGGCACCTCGTCAAGAGCATCGTCGCCACGCTCAAGCGTGTCTTCATCGGTTTTGGACTTGCCGTCTCCATCTGTGTCCCCCTCGGCATGGCTGCCGGCGCGTGGCGTCCGCTAGGTGCTTTCCTGGCCCCGGTCGTCATGTTCAGTCGCAACATCCCCATCGCGGTCCTCGTGCCCCTCACGATGGTGTGGTTCGGCCTCGGTGAGACCAACAAGATCATGTTCATCTACATGGCGACCTGGGCCTTTGTCTTCTCGGACGCAGCCTCCTCGGTGAGCAGCGTCCATGAGAAGTACGTCGAAACAGGGCAGACACTCGGAGCCAGCTCTCGGCAGATCTTCATGAAGATCCTCGTGCCGCTTGCTCTCCCCGACATCTTCACGAAACTCCGCCAACTGTTCGGTCTCGCGTTCGGCTACATCATGCTTGCCGAGCTCATCAACACCGAGTCGGGTCTTGGGTT
>Ga0307378_10010217_pt1 | contig 12205 bp, 21 predicted proteins | sample UN1MG_FD_202238 | JGI IMG/M metagenome (GOLD analysis project Ga0307378, IMG submission 202238) | Soil microbial communities from Risofladan, Vaasa, Finland - UN-1 | ecosystem: Environmental > Terrestrial > Soil > Coastal area > Acid sulfate soil | place: Finland: Risofladan, Vaasa | collected...
CGAGGCCGAATATGCTGAGAAGACAGCCAAGGAAAATGAGCGGTTTGCCGAAGAACAGGAGTCGCGGCGTGAAGACTATGCGCGGAAACTCGAAGACCTGCAACGCGCACACGAGCGCGAACAGGCAGAGGTTGAGTTAAACCATCAGCGCAAGTTGGCAGATATTAGGCTTCAGGCAGGGCGCGAGAGAGAAGAACTTGCCAGGACTTATGCGCAACGGCTTGAGGATTTGGAGATTGAGTACAACCGCGAAAAGGTACTCATCGGGCAGAAGCTAGAAGAGCAGAATGCAGAGGCACGGGAGAAGTATAAGGAGGCGCTTGAAGACATTACCCGTGCCAAGCGGCGGGAGCGGGACACCATCAATACAGAATATGATAGGACTATAGACGATTCCAACGCCAAGTTGGAGCGGTTGGTGAAAGAGGCGGGTGAGAAGTATGGCATGTTGCCAGAAACTCTTAGACCGGCCTATCGAATTATGAAAGATGACTTGCATGGACTGCTGTTTGGCGACTCTGATTCTTTGTCCAACCAATGGAAGAGCTTTATGGATTATCTGTGGAATAACATCTTACAGGCTGGTTCTCCATCACGGGTAATGGTGAAGGCCGCAGAGAGCATGGTAAGTGGCTTGGAGAAGGGATTTGGCGGGCAATCAATAGGCGATCTCCTTACGAATGGCTTTGACGCTGCCGCCCTTGAGGCAAATATCAGCGCGGCCCTCCCGGCGAACATGGCAGCATTGCCGATGGGCATGGGTGGCAGAAGCGTAAGCAATTCTACGGCGAACAACCTTGTGGTGAACGCACAATACGCACACCAAAGCGAGGCATCATTGCGGGATGACCTGTCTTTGTGGAGTAGCATGTTGGGGGCATGGTGATGAAATATAGACCAATGCCTGAGTTTGAACTAGAGGACGACAACGGTACTGTCTATCCACTGGCCTTCCCTGGCAGGCTGATGCAGTCCATAGACGGGCTGGGCTTGCCGCCCATCAGACATTGGACCACGCGCTCTCCGTATCAGGATGGGCGCTCACACTGGGGCTATGCCATTCAGCCACGAGTGATTAACATGGTGCTCTATCTGAGGGGGTGCGATAGGGCAGATATGTATGCTAGGCGCAGGGCCAACATCGTCATGTTGTCGCCAAGGAATGGGCCGCACAAGCTCAGGCATATTACGCCCGACCTGTTGAAGTATGAACTGCATAACGTGTGGGTTACTAGCGGATATACTCTATCAAGCCAGGACCAGCCAATGCCGCAGAGGCAGATTGGTGGAGTGCAGCTTACCGCATATGACCCTATCTGGAAGTGGGTGAACAGCCCATTGGGCGTTGGAGAGACAAGGGATGCTGAGGGCAGGACGTGTATTGCAGATGATACCTGGACCATTACTGGAGAGCTTGCCCTGCCGTTCACGGGTCCATATCTCTTGGGCACATCAGTTGCCACTAATAGCCTAACTTGCAACAATGACGGATCGTGGGCTACAAGGCCAGTTATCACCTTTGAGGGACCGGCAGAAGACTGGGTGATGAGCAATGACAACGGATATATCTTATCATGGGATGGATATAGTATAGCTGCTGGAGAAACAATCACCGTAGACATCCCCGGCAAGACGGTAACTAGTGACGTGAGTGGGGATGTCTCATCCTACCTAAGTGGGGATACTGGTTCGTTTGCGTTGGACCCTGGTACGAATACTATCAGCGTCTTTGTTAGCGGTAGCGTTGTGAACCTGACAACCGAAGTTTCTATTTGCTGGTATGTGGAGTTATTGGGAGTATGACACAGAGAAGTTTTCACTGGAATGCAGCGAGCTTGGGTGATGCTGATCTGCTTACGGTTAATGCGGCAGATGGCATTGGATTCAGGCTGGCTAACTCTGATTATGAATCGCCCTTCGTTGACCGTGGGATGCGAATGCTCTATAACGGAGATGAGGATCGGGGCGTCCTTACAAACTGGCTGAATGAACTTGCGGTTACTGGGGTGGCGACTCCGGTTGCAGTTGATACCGGAGGGGCTGTCGTTTATGGAATGCCCTATGAGAATACTGCTGCGGTTAATGTCGCGGTGCCTGCCCCAACAAATGATACACGCCAGGACTATATCGTGTTGCGGAGAAACTGGGCAGACCAGGAGATTCGTATTACTCGCATCGCAGGTGTGGAGGGGGGCAGCATCCCGGCCATTACCCAAAGCCCTGCACCGGCAGGTACAGGTATTTATGATGTTCCTCTGGCTACACTGTCCACAACTACTGGTGGGGTGATAACTGTAACAGATGCTAGGGAGTATTGCCTGTTTGGTGGCGAACCCGGCGACGATTCTATGGACACCGCGCAATTAACCAATGATTCCATTGATTGGGCAGACAGGGAAACAAGAACTAAACGTTATTTTTTGGGTGGTGGTTGCCTTGAGCCGTGGACCGCTGCTGGTATATTCTGGTATAACTATACAAGCTATTTGACTTCAACTGCTGCTCCTACTTGGGGTGGTGCGGCCAATACCGAGGGTTGGCAGATAAATGCAGCTACCTATGAAGGGGTCATTGGCAGGTTAAGCACGCCATTCCCAGACTGGGCATCTGGCGCTATTGCATCTTATATCTGGTGGGTTCCGAATTCTGCTGTAGCATCTACCTACTATATCCGTAGCGTAGCACAGGCGCACACATTTTCTGGAGCACCCTTTACCGATCCAAGATATGCCCTTGCTACAAGCGGGTATACATCTGTATATCAAAGTGGCACATCGGTACAGCACCAATTGCAGAGGACTACTGGATTCACAATTCCAGCAAGCTATGCTGCAATGACGCTGGATACAGAGTATTTGGCTTTTTGGTATAACTCTGCTGGCGTAGAAGATATCAATATTCTTGGCGTTGAGTTTGTTTACACGGGATATGTCTAATGGCTGAAACGTCTTATCTTTGGGATAATCCAGGTACGGGTGACAGCCCTGCCCTTGGTTATGGCAATGCTCTTCTAAACCAAGTGATTTTCAGAATGCTTTATGATGGTACTGGAGATCAGGGAGTAATTCTTGGCTGGCTGAACGATCTTGAAGTCACAGATGGTGGGGTAGATACTGCCACTGTAGACACCGGGGCGGCATTCCTCTACGGTGTATGGTATGAAACTGACGCTGCGGTAAATGTAGACATAAACGCCTATCGTGGAGGTAACTGCCTTATTGTAGTTCGTGCATCGTGGGCGGCACAAACAGCGCGGATTGTAGCGCGTGCCGTGGGAGCCTTAACACAGAACCCTGGCGTTACCTATGAAATTCCGTTGGCAAACATCGCAATTGGCGGCGCTGGTGCAATCACGCTTGTCACAGATACCCGCGATTACTGCACTCCCTCTACCAGCCTCCGTGACTTTGGCGTAAGAGAGAACATGATAGCCACCGACGCTGCCACCATAGCAAAAGTGATTGATCAAGACAGGTGGTTTCTGCGAGGTGCTGGTGCATTTGCTCCAGACGGCACCACTCCGGCAACGTGGGCCAATTATAACACGGGTGGCTTTTACTATTATACTCGTGACGAGTGGACCTTTAGTGACGGTGCCAACACTGATGCAATATGGTGTACTATCAGGGTGCCCGCAGATATTACCAGCGCCAACCTCACCATCTATATATGGCACACCGGAATCAATGGGGCTGTGAGTGGAGATGTACGTTGGCTATATGACATTTGGCAGGCTGCTCCTGACGGCGTTGCCGCAAATAGTTCAGGGGCCGTTGTTGTTACAGCAGATCAACTTTCTCAAGCTGGAGGATATTATTGTTATCTTCGGCAAGACACACTGGTTGCGCAGGCGGTAACGGCAGGTGATTTGTTACATATCCAGGTAGCCAGAGATGGTGTACACGCAGCGGACACTTATGCGGGAGACGCCATACTGGCGGGGCTTTACTTCTATTATACGGCGGATAGCTAATGACTGAGAGATCACGTTTTTGGGACACAGTAGGGCTTGGTGACGGGGTTGCTGTTTCGCAAACCCAATTACATGATGAGTTTTTCCGTTGTGTTTGCGGAGCCAATGACAATCATGGCGTGGTTGTCGGCTGGCGTAACGAATTAGAGGTTACGGGCACAAGCTCTCCTGTGTCTGTTGCTACTGGCGGGGCCGTTGTCTATGGGATGTTCTTTGACTCTGATAGCGCCGTCACCGTGTCAGCCTCTACGCCTTCTAGTGGAACTTCCCGATATGATAGGGTGGTTCTTCGTCGTGATTGGTCAGTTCAAACAGTTAGGGTCGCCAGGGTTACAGGTGTGGCAGGGGCAGTTCCCGCAGTCCCAGCACTTACACAAACTGCCGGAGCTATATGGGAAACCCCACTAGCAACCATTCTGGTTGATGATGCTGGAACCATCACGGTTACGGACGCTAGGGAGTATTGCCAGATATTGTCTGAGTGGGCCGCTAACATTGTTACAGCAGGAATGTATGAAGAGGGGGCGGTTACAGCCGACAAGCGCCCAGATCGTACTAGATATGAACTGCGTGGCTCTAATGAGATACGCCCCGACTCAGCCAATCCTTGTGTGTGGTTTGTTGGTGCTAACTATGATTATTGGGAATTCACTGATGGCGTGACCACTGAAGGGTGGGCATACTTCCTATGTCCTGATGGCCTTGTAGGCACAGTTGATATATATGTCTGGTCTGTGCCAGATGTGAATGGCGCTGGTGGTGGAGTTGAGAACTGCCAGTTTGATTATTCCATTTACTATGGTACAAGTTCGCTAATCCCAACCAACGCCACTGGGACAACCAATGTCGATCAGCAGGCCAGGGTGAATACTAGGTTCTACGACGATCAGATTGTAGCTGCCGTTCCACTGGCCTCTGGCGATCTTCTGGCTGTGAATCTCCAAAGGGATGGGCTTGCTGATAGTTATAACAGCGATATGCGGCTGCTTGGGATTGAGATCAGGTGGACTGCCGACGCATAGGATGAAGGAGGAATGAAATGCAGTTTGGGCAGTACAGAGTTAAATTATGTGACTGGACAGGAACGCCAATCAGCGACCTGTTCCCTGGTGACGACTTTCTCTCAATTAGTTGGGAGCACAAGCGCAACCGGATGGGGGCGTATGCCTGTGAGTTGGTGGGCGAGACAGCGACCAAGGATTCTTTCAGGAAGCATTACCAAGTCCTTATTGAGCGCAATTGGGGGAGCGATCCTAATGACTTTTATGATGAATTCACGGGCTTCCACTTGGGCTACCTGGAGAGGTGGCCCACAGATGAGTTGGACGAGCATTATTGGACCTCCCTTGGCTTTTCCCCTGAATGGTTAATTGACCAGCCTCTCTTACAGCCAGTTGCCAACGTGGGCAATGCAAGTTGGGCGTATTATGACCTGTGGTGGAATCACGGCTATGCTGATGACGTAATCAAGAGCATGGTTGGCGAGTCTATGGTAAGTCCCGCTGATACCGACCGGGGCTTTACCCAGGTGACAGTTGAAGGTAACGAGGGAGAGGGTGTGTGGGCTTGCTTTGAAGGCTCTTGGATTCGGTTACTTGATGCTGTAACCGATGCTGTGGGGGAGGATGGTACCAAGGGGGACTGTGACTTTCGTGTAGAGCGCGTATCGGGTGGGTATGAGTTCAAGACCTATTCTCCTTTTTTTGGCACAGACCGGCGCAGGGGCAACAGTGCTGGGAACAAACCTACTATATTCTCTTTCGATAATGGCAACATGAAGAACCCTGAGAAGCAAGTGCTGTGGGCCAATGCTGTAACGGCAGCCTATGGCGGCTGGCAGGGCGGCGGGATGGAGCGCAGCATCTATTATGCTGAGAACGCGCTTGCCCTTGCTGAAACGCCGTACTCCCGCAGAGAAGGGTTCTATGATATACGTGATATAAGCCAACCCGATCAGATTGCTGGCATCTTGAAACAGAAGCTCATTGACGATGGGCAGATGGAGCTTGTTAGCGCCGAGATATTGCAGACCGATGCTTGTCTGTATGGGCGAGATTGGTGGTTCGGAGACTTGGTAACACTGGACCTCCCTGATGGTACATCTTATGACATGCGCGTGATTGAAACGCGAGGGCGCATCTCTGGCGAGAACGAGGAAGAAATAGAGGGTGTCATTGAACTGTGGACTAGGGCGGAAGGTGCCTGATGAGGGCAATCCGCAGAATGGACAAGGACCAACGGCGGAGGGCTGGAACTGTCCAGGTTGGGAGCGCAGATGCCTTCCTCATTAGCCCGACTTGTCCTCCGAGTACAAGTGTTCACTTTCGCGGGGGGTTAGCTTGGCGGCCTGCTCCCTTGGTCAATCCTGCTGGCTTTTTTATTCCAGAGTATACCGTGGACCTGACCGATTCTGACAAAGTTTCGGTGCGGCTCGGTAATGACAATTATACCTATATTTTTAGCAATGCCAATTGGTATGTTCCTTGTGTTTTCATAATAAGGGGAACGTTATGGCCGCCGCCTGAGCCGCCCGATACGTGGCCTGACACCGTTCCTGACAATGCGGTCTGTCTATATGGCGGGGTTGGTGCGCCGTACATGGAAGAGTTTGAGACGGCGGCAGAAGCAGAAGATGCTTGCCGCAGAATCAGGGGGGACGCGGCTTTCTCTTATGGCGTTGTTGCGGCAGGGTTAGTATTGAGGAACAACGGAAATACGATCAGTCCAAACCAGTATATGCCTGTGGATATGGTCAATCGTGGGCGGTCCTATTTCTTTGGCAAGAAGCGGTATGGATGGGAGTTAGGATGATATCAGTTCTCCGGCACATGGAAAAGCTACAGGAGCGGGAAGCTGCATTTGTGCCAGATGACAAGTGGTATAACCTGTTGATTGCGCCATCGTGCCCTCCCGATAAGCAGTTGCATATCCGCAATGGCATTGTCAACCCCGGTGGGCGCTGGGGATTCATTATGCAGGATGACTTTATCCCCGACATAGTATGCGACTTTGAGAACATAGATGAAACACAGATGGCCCTGAACTTTACCAACGCTGGATATTATCTGGGGATTATTCTGTGTTATGCCGGTGATTGGGCTGCATATCGTACTCTTGGCGCTGCTTATGAGGAACCCATATTCGATAACGTAGTTGGGAATGAGGTAGCAACGGCGGCAGAGGCAGAGGCAGAAATAGATGCTTTCCTGAACGGTGTGGATCAGTGGTATTATTATAGGGTGCCTTTGTGGGGCGTTGTGTTGAAAAACGATGGCGTGGTCGGGGTGAATTATGCCATCCTGCCAGTGGATGCCGTCAATCGTGGGCGGTCCTATATGTATCGAGATGCCAGGGCACGTCATAGCCTATTCCCATGAGGAATTATGATTACTCGTTTCTATAAGCTACTAACTGTAGAGAAAAAGAAAGGGGGCTATGTACCAAGTAATGATTGGTACGAGTTGCGGGTTGCACCCTCATGCCCTCCTGATAAGCAGATTCACATGCGGGGCGGTCGTGTCTATCTTGGCGCTAATCCAGGCTGGGTGGCATACGATGACTACGAACAGAGGGCTTATACCGTGCCGCCCCTTTCTGCCGACCTATCCGATCCAGATAGCGTGACAATAGACGTGACCTTTACCAATGCCGATTATTACCAGTTCTTTCTTCTACAGTTGAGACTACCGGCTGTGGTGGAGGAGCCAGCGGAATCCGATTGGTCTTTCTATCTGCACGGGACGTTGGATGAGTTCGCCACGGCAGGAGAGGCAGAGGAATGGCTAGACTCTTACGATTTCCAGCACTCCTCTCCGTGGTATGAGGGAGCGGAAGGTACTTGTTATCCACTCTGCGGGGTGGTCTTGCGGAACGATGGGCAGACAGGTATATCTGGTGCTTTTCTGCCCATTGATATGGTCAATCGAGGACGTTCTTATATCTGGCCGACTGACATGCGGCCACTACAGGATATCTATAGTTGAGGGACTGTGCGGCAAGGCCGCGATAGGAGATAATCCGATGACATGGACAGAAGCACTCCCCCTTCTTCTGGCCGCAATTGCTTTCGCTTCTAGCACTTTGGCACTTTTGAAGGGACGCAATAAAGAGAAGGCAGATGTAGTTGAAAGCATTACTGATTCTGCCAAGAAATTGCTAGAGGAATATCGGCTCAGGGTTGACGAGATTGAAGACGAATATAGAGCCAAGATTGCGGAATACCAAGCCAAGCTTGACGAGATTGAAGCTGCTATGGTAGAACAGGCAAAAACGATTAAGTCTCAGGGACACAAGATAGCACAGCAATCAGGTGAGCTTGCCTTGCAGCAAATTGAACTGGAGGGACAGGGAAGAAGCATCAAGGCCCTGGAGAAAGAGCGTAGCGAGATTATGGAGGGCGTAAGGGCACTCTGTACACAGATTCGCAACCTTGGGCATGAGCCTGTATGGGAGCCTGAACTAATCGAACGATAATCCGCCCAATGGGCGGTTAACATAACCGAAGGGCGGGGTTCCTATGCCCCGCCCTTCGTACTACAAGGAGGAGAAGTTTGAGCAGCTATAGTTTATCATACTGCCGCAGCCTTGTCAAGTACACCTACAGTTCCAGTTTGTATCATTCTGTATCGTCTACTGTATTGACGCCCCTGAGATTCGTGGTATAATAGGATGTAGGTTCTAAAGGAGGACTCTTCTATGCTTAAAGACCTGTCCGAAGCTCTGTCACAAATGGAATTTGAAGAAGGAATACCTGCCGCAAACAGGCTTCTGTGGGACGCGCTGCGCGACTGTATGGACGGTAAGATTCGTGCAGAAAGCAACCTCCTCTCCCAAATCATAAAAGATGCACAGAAAGAGCGTGGTATATATAGTCCCGTGTGTGGGGAACTTACGGCGGCTGAGATATTGGCTAAGATTGGGATGTTGCTAAACGAAAAGGAGGAGTAATGGACGAACTGTTGAAGGAATGGCGGGAATGTCGGGATGCCATGATGGAAGACACGGCAGAGTTGCGAGAGCAGTTTGATATGCTTTATGCGATTGAGAGGGAGATTGCAACCCCATACGAGCAACGCCTGAAAGAGCTAGAGTCCGAGATTAAGGCGCTGGCACTGATTCAGGGTAAGGGTCATAAGGCTGAGGGGGTGGAAGTCGGCTATCGCAAGGGCTATGAGCGGGTGTCTTATGATGCCAAGCGAACAGATGTTGTGCTTGGATTCCTGCGTGATGTGCTCCCTGAAAGCGCCAAGTCTTTGGAGGGTGCGCGTAAATCCTCGTTTGTATCTCCATCGGTTAGTGTGAAGGCTATGGAGGAATGATGCCTATAATTGTCAGGGATGGACTGGAGAGAGGGCGCGTAGGGGTGGCTCACTGGTGGCCGGAGCGTGATTTTTGTTGGGGGCCGTCTGTGTTACCTACCTATATGCGTAGGCGGGCACGACGCATGAAAAGCAAGTATATGACAATGGTATATGTAGAGTTTCCCAATAGTGCCATTGCCACCTATGCCGTATGCCGTGCAAACGACCAGCCAAGCCGTGAGAAGGGTCGGTTCATTGCACTTTTGAGGATGGCAAGACTGCTCAAGAGTATGGGGTTGAAGATGGAGCGGCAATGAGTGACTATTGGGCAGAGGGATATAAGCCTGGAGCGTCATCACAGGAAGCCGCTGATATTGATGGTCCGATAGCAGAAAAGATAGTGTGTCCTTACTGCGGTACTCGCTGTGATTATGAGCCTTGGTATAAGGAAGGAAGTTATATTGCGCTTGCAGTATGTGCAGCGTGTGGGTGGGAACGAGAGTTTTGAAGGGGGAAAAGATGAAGTCTTCTAATATAGACTTGGCTATTGTTTGTATCACCATAATTGTTGTGGCAGCCATTGTCGCTTGTGTCATCTTGGGAGCACAAGCATTGCGGAATGACGGTGCCGAAATAACAGTCATGGATAAATACACCAGAACCATTAATGTGTATCCTGATATTACCTGTGAGATTACTGCGGTTGACCCGCATGTCTATGTAGTTATGTGTTCGCAATAGTGTTGAGTGGTATAATATACCTTATAGGATACAACAGGAGGGGTGATTATGATCGCTATCTACTGCAAGGATTGTGGGGCACTGTTCTATGCTGTTAGCCGCATCACCGCCGATGATGTGCTAGAGATTGTGAAATATGCTCACCAGGGGCACCACGTCAAAAAAGTTACAGCGGCTACGGTAGGGCCGTGCAAGTGCCGTGGTATGTCATAAGCCTTGTTATGGGGCACAAGAGGAGGATGCCATGTATAAGTCTATAGGAGACGTCCCTGTTGGAGTACTCGTAACAGTAAGTACTGGGCTGCTGCGATGTACGTGCGGGGTGACTGTGTTTGGTGCCAGATATGATGCAAGGGCTACAGACGAGTATGCGCCAAAGGTGGATGGGCGGCTCCGAAGAAAGTTTACTTTTGACGGCGACAACCCGTTCTGTGGTTGTGCCAATTGTATTTGGCTTGCTGACACAGATGGTCCGTTTGTTGCTGATGGTTGGCCGGTTCGGGCATATGAAGATGTTCCGCTGATTAGAAAGGAGGAATGATGGAACTGTTGGGTTGTTTGGGGGCCATAATCGTTGTGGTGGCTGCGTCTATTCTGAATGGGTGGGTACTGTCTGTAATGTGGGGGTGGTTTGTAGTTACCGCGTTCAATGCCCCTCCACTTAGTGTACCAGCAGCAATTGGTGTGGGGATGGTCGTTTCGTTTCTCACTGCCAAGCGCCAAACAGAATCAAAGAAGGGTGGGTGGGAAGACCTTACTGGGGAGCTTCTTTTTGCAGTGTTCTACCCCTTGGCGGCGTTGGCGTTAGGATATATTGTGTACCTGTTTATCTAAGGGAGGGAGTGATGGACAAGCCAAACTGCTATGAGTGTAAATATAAAGGAAGTGTGCCAGGGAGTGCCCATAGTTCATGTAGGCATCCTAGAACCGCAGAGTCGCACGATAATGCTATGGCGAGTATGCTTGCCATCTTTGCCTCTGTGGGCAGAACTGATCCACAGATTGAAGTGACAGCGGCAAAGGCGTTGGGCATTAGTGCCAAGCGCCACGGGATTGTAAATGGCTGGTTCAATTGGCCGTGGAACTTTGACCCTACATGGCTTACGGCTTGCACCGGCTTTGAGTCTAAGGAGGGATGATGAAAGAAACTATAAATAAGGTAGTGGTGGTGACTATCTTGGCGTTGTTGCTTGCTGGATGCGGTAGTCAGATCGAGTCCGCAGCGCCTAATATCACGGTTGTAGTGGTGACGGCTACACCTGTCCCTGTTGAGGCAAGCGAATCTGAACCCACTAAACCTGAGCCAACGGCTGACTTTGCTACATACATCGAAGAAGCTGTTGGCTACATGCTGTATATGCAGAGCGGTATGCAGAGCGCGGGTGAATTGTTCCAAGACCCGCAACTGTATAGCGATAGCTGGAGATTGGATGTTGCTACGGCGCTGGCTTTTATACGGGCTGGTTATGAGATGTTGGAGGAGATGTCTGTTGAACCCGGCGTATCCGAGTTCCACAGACAGGTACTCTATGCTACCGTTGATTGCTACAGGGCAACTGATTATGTGGCTAGTGGCATCGACAATACTGACGTAGACGATTTGAACCATGCCACCGAGCTTATGAACAGTTGCGGCAAAAAGATGCGCGATATGAGCGAAAGAATGAGCGAGGAGATACCATAAATGAAAGAGTCGTTTACCAGAACTCGTACCTTCCATAGTGGCGGGCTTGAAGGAATAATTTGTGAGAAAGATGGAGTCCTTCAGTCGGTGGTTATTCGCGCTGACTCTATGGAACGCGCATTTCAGAGAATTGCTCTCAAAGATAGTTATACCGAGAAATACGGTGGGGCGATAGAGCTATCAGATTTGCTAGAGCTTGTCAAGAAAATGATGGAGGAGGTGTAAAGAAATGCCAGGTAAGGGTAGTGACGAAGACTTGCTGTGGGATAATGAAGATGAAGAGGCTGGAGAGTATGTTGGTTGTCGGGAAGTTGCAAAGGACATGGCCGATAAAGTTGGCGTCTTTATCTTTGTAGTCATGGTCGCTGCATTGCTTATTGGAACCTAAATGGATATTATACGCCTGTGTGATGTCTGTATACACATAGATGAATGTCCTAATGCGGGGGTTCATGTCATAGGTTGCGATCTCTTTGATGATGGGTATGAAGGGCCAGAATATCCTGA
>Ga0307378_10010220_pt1 | contig 12202 bp, 8 predicted proteins | sample UN1MG_FD_202238 | JGI IMG/M metagenome (GOLD analysis project Ga0307378, IMG submission 202238) | Soil microbial communities from Risofladan, Vaasa, Finland - UN-1 | ecosystem: Environmental > Terrestrial > Soil > Coastal area > Acid sulfate soil | place: Finland: Risofladan, Vaasa | collected...
TACGTGCGTTTTTAGGGCATTCCTGAAGGGGGTTGAAAGCCTTGTAAATAAAAGGGTTTTAGAGGATAGTAAATTTACATTACATAAAAAATGCTAAAATGCTTGCAAATAAAGAGCTTTTGTCATTCCCGCGCAAGCGGGAATCCAGCATTTTCTTAAGAAATTTTCTCTATCAACAACCGTATACCCTGATTTAGATCCAATGACAGAATCGATTCTGGTTTATGCGCTGCTTTTACATTGTCAATAGAACCATCCCTATGACATTATAGTCAAATGTTGAGACACTGAAACTTTACGTATACAAACTTATTCCTTTAATATTCTATTGTCAGAAAAACCGTTCTCCTGACATTCTATCTTTCTGTAAATTTTTTTAATAATCTTATTTAATTATCTAAATCTTTATCTTCAACTTTGTAATCTTTTAAATTTAAATAGGAATATCTATCTTTAGAGACACATTCCTTAGCTTCGTCTCCCAAGATTCCTAAACTAAATTGACGAGCTAAAACTCCGGTAAATTTCTTAAATGGGGGAATTATATATAATCTATTTGCTTCTAACCACGGATTATTTAGATCATCAAAGTTACTTGTATTTGCTAAAGATGGATGATCTTTAATTACATAATTATGTACTAATATTTTCATTTTAATTATTGGAGCATTAGAATAATCTATTATTCGTTTACCATTCCTTTGTTTAAATATTTCTTTTCTAGTAATAAAATCTAATTCAAAATAACGACCGCTTTTACTAAAATTAGTAAGAAGCTTAATTAATTTAATCAATGTGTCATCATTTGAAATAAATTTCTTATCATTTTCAATCTTCTGATATTTTTCTGAAGCATTCTCGGGAATTTTATCATAATTTCTAATTATTTCTTTTCTTAATTTGTCTAAATCATGACCCATGTCTTTCATCTCTTTCTCTGTAGGGAAAGATTTATCATCTTCATAACTTTTAAAACATACCATGCTTTTCATTAAAAGTTCAAACCCTCTAGACAAAAATAAAAATATAAGATCATAATTGTCACTATTTATAAAATTAATGCCTTCCAGTTCCTTAACACCAAAATGGATTAACTTTACTGCTTTATCAACTGCGTTTTTTAAATAAATTATTTTTACTTTTTCTTCAAATTTACTTTCTTTCAAGTTAATTCCCCTATTATATTCAAAATAATATTTCTTCTAATTGCCTAAGACTTAAATAAAAATCTAATAATATTTTATCCCATAATTTTTCATAATTAGTATTAGGATATTCCTCATTCAATTCTCTTATAGCTTTTATCGATTCTTGTATTACTTTATGCACAAACATTTTTCTAATTGTAAAAATTCTTCGTAGTCTTTTGATTATATTTAAATCATAATGGGAATATTTTTCTTGCAAAAATTTTTCTAAATAATTTATCGATCCATTTTTAGATTCTATTTTTAAAAAATCTTTTAATCCTTTTATATTAATCCAATCAATAAGGCTTGAAAGTGCGGTAATATGCAAAACAAAATCTTTTTTATCTTGACAAGGTTCCAATAAACTATTCCAAATTTTTTGTTCTTGAATCTCAAACAATTTTATTTCATAATTTTTTTTCATTAATAAATTTATAGAATCAATTTTTTCTATAATTTCAGAAACAATTAACTTTTTCTCTTTCTTTTCATCTCTTAGCATGTTAGATTCAGATTGTTTTTGAAAAATATCAACTTCCCTTTTTGTATAACTAATTAATTTATTTTTATCATCTTTTATACGACTATTAATCAAATCTAAGTAACTATCTGGGCCAGGAAAATGCCTACAAAATTTTTCCATTTCAAATTTTAAATTCTCTATTTGACTCTCAATTAATTGTTTAGCTCTTTCAAAAATCTTTTCAGAAATTTCTACCGTTATAATATCAACTATTTTATCAATTTCCTGTGCATCTAACTTTATTCTAAAATTTACTAATTGTTTTATTGCTTCTAATCTTCTCTCTAAAATTTTATTTAAGTGCATGCTTGAATAAAACGTCCCATGTAAATTAAATTCTTCTGATATTTCGGGCAAATCTTTTTTCAACTCAAAAAGAATTCTATCTCGCTCACGAGAATATAATAAATCAGAAAGCTCAAAAGCTTTTTTTATTTTAGTTTCAATTTCAGCCATTTTTTATCTCCAATACAAATATATTAAAAAGCTAAATTTATTCTACTTTCAAATTTTTATAAATACCATTAAACTGTTCTAAAGCGGATTCCAAATTATCTGCAATCTCTCTGGCTAAAATATCTGGCGCAGGTAAATTCTCTAAATCTTCCAAGCTCTCATCTTTCAACCAGAATATATCCAAACTTTCTTTGTCTCTCTGTATTAATTCATTATAAGTAAATGCTTTAAATCTCTCAGTCTCTTCCCTTTCAAATCGGTTGTCTGCATTGTAGCATTTAATAAAGTCTTGGAGGTCGTTATATCTTAGAGAATTTTCTTTAAGAGTAAAATGCTTATTAGTCCTTAGATCGTATATCCAAAGTTTTTCTGTCCAGGGCTTTTCGCTTGCTGGCTTACGGTCAAAGAAAAGCACATTTGCTTTTACCCCCTGAGCATAAAATAGCCCTGTAGGTAACCTTAAAAGAGTATGTACATCGCATTCATGAAGTAATTTTTTTCTCACCGTCTCGCCTGCTCCACCTTCAAACAGAACATTATCAGGCACTACAATTGCCGCTTTTCCGTTTATCTTTAAGAAAGTTTTTACATGTTGAAGGAAGTTTAATTGTTTATTAGAAGTAGTTGCCCAAAAATCTTCACGCTCATAAGTCAGAGAGTCTTTACTAGCCTTACCTTCGCCATTTACAATAGTTATACTGCTTTTCTTGCCAAAAGGCGGATTAGTTAAGATCATGTCATAACGATCGCCTGTATCAGAAATAAGAGAATCACCAACTTTAATAGGACATTCCTCTCCACCAATACCATGTAGATATAGGTTCATCGCGCATAACCTCACTACATTATCAACAATATCCCTTCCTCCAAATGTATGGTATTTAAGTATTTTTTTTTCTTCTTTATCAAGCTGATAATTTTTAGAGTCAGAAATATAATCATGAGCGACCAGAAGAAAGCCACCAGTTCCACAGGCAGGGTCATAAATAGTCATTTCCGGTTCTGGTCTCATAACTTCTACAATAGCTTTAATAAGAGGTCTAGGAGTAAAATATTGTCCTGCTCCACCTTTTACGTCCTCTGCATTCTTCTGTAAAAGTCCCTCGTAAATTTCACCTTTTACATCTATATCTAATCCAATCCAGGTTTCATCATTAATAAGCATAATTAAACGTTTTAACTTTGCCGGGTCCTGAATTCTGTTCTGAGATTTTCTAAAAATAACTCCAAGCATCCCTTTTTCTTTTCCTAATCTTTCAAGTAGGTGACGATAATGCACTTCCAAAGCATCTCCATCTTTTTCAAGAAGACTCTGCCAGTCAAATCCTTCTGGAATATTCGAAGGTTCATTAAAAGGCGGTTTAGTCTGTTCATCAGCCATTTTTAAGAATAAAAGATAAGTTAATTGCTCTACATAATCACCATAGCTCACTCCATCATCTCTTAAAACACTACAATAATTCCATAATCTCTGTACTATAGTAGATGATTCATTCGGCATTTATATCAACCTCCCCTGTTCTGGAATTTCTTATGATTTCTTCTTCTTGTTGCCTTTTCTTACTTTCTTTTCATCTTCAATTCTTACTTTTTCTTTTTTTATTTTTTCAAGCAAAATACTTGCTGACTCGTCATTTGGATCTTGAGGGACTAATTTTCCTTCAAATGCCCTTTTCAAAATGCTCTGACGCAATCTTTCTGTCAGTTTTAAATTTTTATCTACAACCTTCTCTATTTCATCTGCTATAGAAAATCCCTGTTCAATTTCTTCAACAATTTTATGCTGCTCATAAAGAGGAGGAAGAGGAAGAAACTGATCTAAAACATCAGAATTCCTAACAGCAGGATAACTCGTTCCCCGTTGAATTTGAGTTAAAGGATTTAAAAAAAAGTCAGTTCGAACCAAGTAAAATATAAATTTTTTATTAACTGGGTTATACGGTCTTATAATACAAAACCCAGTTGATGCTATTTGCCCTTCAAAAGTATTATCTACCATTGCTATATTTATTAGATAGGTTCTAACAGTAGAAAATAAAATATCATTAGCTTTAATAAGCTGCCTTGCTCTTGATGGTGCATTCTTACCAAGATATTTTTTAGAATTTGTTATTTTTTGCTGATCATTATCGATTGAAGCTATATCTAGATATATAAATTCCATTTCAGGATTATCTCTTGGATTAATTTTTTCAATATCAACGGTAATTTCCCCCAACCTTATCCATCTCCAACCATCTGGTAATTTAGGTAAATTTGATGTATTCAATATTAGTAATTTTTTATATTTCCTCCTTTTATCCTTTATACTCTTTTTATGTTCTTCTTTTATCCTTTCCAATAAAATTGAAGCAGGTTCAAGTTCATCCTTATGGGCTTCTCGCCATTCTTCCGTTAATTTTCCTTCTAAAGCATGCTTTAAGACTGACTGACGATAGAGCTTTAATTGTTTTTTAACTTTCTTCAATAACTTCACACCAGCATCCAACTTAGTAAAAAGCTCTTCAATTTTAGCAACAATACGATATTGCTCAGGAAGTGGAGGAATGTATATAAAAGATTTACTTAAAAATTGAAAATGTCTGGCATAGCCCTTATCTGGTAATTGAACTACTTGTAAAAAATAATAAAATATTTTTGGAAGAAATATTTCTAAAGGCTTAATAATTTTTACACCATCAGCACCTGCTACAAAATTAAAATCAATATATTTTAAAACTTTGGTATGATCACCAAATAATATTACAGGTAGATTATAATCAATTATTAATTCTCTTTTGTTTGTAAACCCGCCAATAAATTTTTTCCCTTGATCTATTACTGGAAATTTTCCATCTGGTTTATAATTTCTTTTCTTTAATTTTTTATTTATTATAGATATTTTATCAATTATTTCATCTATTCTTGACTGTGTCCAGCCTTTTGGAAGCTTAAATATATTCTCGTATCCTTTTTCTTTTTTTATCATATTTAATATCCTACTTATTGAAATTAAGACTTAATTGATTTTTGTTTTTATTAATTTCTATTTTCTCATTTTTATAAATTCTACCGTTTTTATTAGGAAAATAATTTACTGAAAAACGTCTATGTAATCTATATTTTTGTTTCCAAGGCTCAAGTTTTGTATCTTCCATTATTTTAGCCATTTGTTTTCCAAACCAACATTTAGTTTCTCTATTAGATTTTAGATCAATTGCAGTTCGTACTGATCCTAACAACAAGTCCGTAAGCTGAAGGATCTCTTCCTGAGAACTAAAAGGTCCTTTTTTAGCACAAGACAAGCACTCTATCTGATTTTTTAAACAAACTTTTGGACCTTTATATTTACCATACGTATTAAACTTACTCTCTAAATATATTTCAAAATTATCTGTAGTAAACCCGTCTCCCAACAATCCTTCAGGTCTTCTAGCTTTTTCATCAGAATAAATTTTTAAATTTATAGCATTTTCATTGTTGAAATACCACGCTAGCCCTCCTTTTAAAGCCATTGCGGTAAATCTATTATAAGCATGAAATTTTTTATCAAAACGGCTATGATCATATTCTGGACAGATTCTATTTATTGCAAAAACATTAAACCATGATTTTCTAATCCACTTATTTTCCCAGAAAGAAAACCATTTTTTCGCAACTCGTGCTTTTGCTCCAAATTCACCTTGAAAAGATTTCGGTAATTTACAAAAATGAATCTCTCCTTCGTATTTTTCCTCTTTTCTAATACTTTTTAAATCTTGGTTAATCTCATCGATAAAATCTTCTTTTATCCAAAATAATCCTATCAAAACCCACTTTCCATAACCAAAATTACCACTTTCATCGTGAAAAACATAAATATTTAAATTCTCAATTGGTTTACCAAATAAATCTAAATTCATATTTTTTAATTCTTTTCTATTAAAAAGTGTTATTAATTTGAAATCAAATTTAATACTTTATATATCTATGCTGTTAGTACCTCATTTAATTCTTTCAAAATTTTATCTAATTCATCACCAAATACTTGACATGCTTTAATTGCTCCACCTTTTTCATAAAAAGGTGCATATTTAAAGTCATCCATTTCTATACTTAAAGATGCAGTAATATGATTTTTAATCATTTCAAGCCACTCCATCTGTACTGTAGTAAACTTTCTTCCAAGGTTTTCCTGTTTATATATCCATTCTTTAAATCTCTCATCCGCTATTTCAGAAAAAGGCTCTAAAACATTACTTTCACCAATTGCAAATCGGATAAGTGAAATTATATTAGTTAAAAGTTTGCGCGGACCTGCTCTTCTTACTTTGGACCTCTCCAATTGTTCATAAGCTTCCCACACATTTTCTTGGGTAAGATGATAAGGAGGTTTTTCTATAGCTTCGGCAACTTCTTTAATTTCTTTATAAGTAATATGTCGTTTATCGTAGGGCTGATTATAGATTATTTGTATGGCGGTTAGTTCGTCTTTATTATCTTCTATAAATTTCTTAAAAGTCCCAATAATAGTCCGGGCCTTTTCCTTTGCTTGTTCATCAAATCCAGTTAAAATTATTTTATCTTTGCTTACCGTATCTATTATTTGTTCGCCTCTCTTCTTTATGTCAATAAGTAGATTCCTTAACTTAGGATTATCAAAAGGTGAACATGCCTCTTTAAGAAGTTTTTCAAAGGCTGTCTCGATTTCATCGTTTGTTGGTTTTTCTGTTTTAAAGACTTCTTTTGCTTTTTGTACTTTTATATCCGGATCAACTGCATCAAGTAATTTATTTATAATCTCTTTTAATGATTTACCTCCAGCTTCTTCTTTAATTTTTTCCCTATCTTTCTCATCTATTTCTCTATCAATTACTGCTAATCTTCCAGCGAGAGAAGTAATAGTATCCTCATCTTTCTTACCCATTGCCACAGACAAAATAAGTTTATCAAGGGGTATACTTCTTCTTCTTTCAAGGGGTCTTGAATCAGTTTTATCATTTTCACATACCCCTATAGCATCTATTATCACAAAATGGGTCTTACAATTAGTATCTGGAGTAACAGCCTTTAAATCTGTTGGAGGAATTACGCGAGTGCCGCGCCCTTTCATCTGTTCGAAATATACCAGGGATTTTACATCCCTTATAAAGATGATACATTCTATCGGCTTTATATCCGTACCGGTTGAAATCATATCTACTGTTACTGCTATTCGAGGATTGTAAGAATTACGAAAACTACTAATTAAATCTTCTATCCTGTCACCAGTAGTTTTATAAGTTATTTTTTTACAAAAATCATTACCTTTTCCGAATTCTTCTCTTATAATATGAACAATATCTTCAGCATGAGAATCATCTTTGGCAAAAACAAGAGTTTTGGGAATTTCTTTCCTTCCTGGAAATATTTCGGTAAAGAGTTTATCCTTAAATGTTCTTACAATCGTTCTTATCTGGTCAGGAGCTACAATGCTTCTATCCAATTGATTTGAACCATACTCTAAATCTTCTTCCAATTGTTCCCAGCGAATTTTTCGGGTAAGTTTATCCCTTTTATCAACATAATATCCTGCTTCAATTTTACTCCCCTTTTCGGTAATTTCTGTTCTAATACGATATACCTCATATCCAACATTAACTCCATCTGCAACTGCTCTATCGTGGCTATATTCCATAACGAGGTTTTGATTGAAAAACCCCAGAGTCTGCTTAGAGGGAGTTGCAGTAAGTCCGATAATAAAAGCATCAAAGTATTCAAGTACTTGCCGCCACAAGTTATAAATAGAGCGATGGCACTCATCTGTAATGATAAAATCAAAGGCTTCTATGGGAATTTGTGGATTATAAGAAATTTCTCTTAACTTTTCTTCCCATTGTGGCAACATATTTAAAATAGAATGTTCCTCAAGCTCGACTTCAAATTCTGGCTCTCCCTTGAGCATGGAATAAAGTCTTTGAATAGTGGTAATACATACTCTACTAACTGAATCTAAGGTATTTGAAGTAAGAAGTTGAATATTATAAAGTTCTGTAAATTTTCTATAATCATCCGGAGTTACATATTCTTGAAATTTTTGCAAAGTTTGCTTTCCAAGAGTCCTCCTGTCAACCAAAAATAGAATTCTTTCAGCATTTGCAAACTTTACCAATCTATAGATTAAATTAATAGCAGTGTAAGTCTTCCCTGCCCCCGAGGCCATTTGAATAAGTGCTTTAGGTTTTGCATCTACTAAGGATCTTTCAAGATTCCTGATAGCTTCAATTTGACAATCTCTCAAACCATTGGTAATTAGTAAAGGCATTTTTCTAAGTCTTGCTCTGAGGGTATCTTTTTGAGTGTACCATTTTACCAATATCTCAGGCCGGTGAAAAGCAAAAACTCTTCGAGAGCAAGGAATGGGATCTCTTAAATTCCTAAAAAAAGTTTCACTGCCGGTACTTTCATAGACAAAAGGAATAGGCTCTTTTATAAGGGGTATATCTTGTGGTAATCCTCCAGCTATATATTTTTCTGTTTGCTCAGAAACTCCACCCAAAGTTGTTCCCTCAGATTTTGCTTCAATCACTCCAATTGGAATTCTATCTACAAAGAGCAAATAATCTGCAATACCAGTTTTTAATGGGAATTCTTTAACAGCTATTCCTAACGAAGCACTTAGATTTAAATCTTTTAAATCCTGAATATCCCAGCCCGCTGCTTCTAATAATTTATCAATTTTTTGTCTTGCTTTTTCTTCTGGTTTCATATCGCAATGATTCCTTTTATTAAGATAACAAAAATTACTTTTCTATTTTAATTTTGGCTTTTACTGCTTTTGAAAGTAAAAAATTAACAAATGCTGACGATGCAACCAATATAAATTTTGCATCTTCAAAATCAATATTAGACTTATCCATTAATGAATGCCTTACGCCTTGTTCGTCACTAGTATAGCCATATAATTTTTCTAGACCAGATTTAAACGCAGGATGAATAGGTATTTTTTTATCTAATTTATTTAAAGCATCCGTTAATGTAGCCTTTTTCTTTTTTGATAATATTTTGCAAATAGATTCTACGGCACTAATGGATTCTTTTATAGAATTACGATAATCAGGATTTTCACGATCTGATAATAATTCTAAAGATCTATTTATATGTTCTTTCACGGCATCAAATGGACTATTCAATGCTTCTTCAATTGTATCAATTTCTTCTTCTGAAGTAATTTTAGTTACAAAGTTATCTACAAAACGATAGCCCGCTGCTTCTTTTTGAAAGAGTTGATTACAAGCGTCTTTAAAACTAGTATTTACATTATTATCTACGAAATTATGTACAACAAATTCAATAAAATCATAAATCTCATACCATTTAAAATCAAAAAAAGATTTTTTTAGAAAATCCTGCACATAATATAAATCATCTTTCAACTCATCAATGGGATATTTAAAATAGTTCATCCAAAGTTGTTTAATTAACCTAGTATGTAAGGGATTATGATTTAAAAATGCATTAGAAGTTCTGCCAGTATAACAAGGTGGCATTTGCATTTTAGACCAATAATAATTGTATAAATTATTCCAAATACCATTTCTTGTTTCATCATCTATACTTTCGATTTGCAATTTATCCTTAATTTTTTTATATCTATTTCTGTATGAAAATAACAAATCTACCTCCAATTAAATAAAAACTTTTTAACTAAAGAGTTGATAAACTTTATCACCTAAAATAGTATTATGGGCTAATTAATTGTATTTTACTCTTAATTTTTCTTTTATCAAAGTTAAAAATTAAAAGTCCGCCGGGGGAAATAAAAAAATATACAAGTAAACCATCATAAGAAAAGGATTAACTTAGCAAGTAAACTTTTTATTAATTAAATTTTTTTAACCTATTGAAAGCTAGTTTCTTTTAGAAACGTGTTAAAGAACCTTTCCCTGTCACTATTTTATTGCCAACTATATTGCCAACTTATTCGCCAACCCTATTTGAGAATATAGTGTAAAGCTCTCCCTTTTCCTTCGCTCTTAATAATCTCTAAATTTATCAATTTTTTAATTTCTTTTAGTGCTCCTTCATCAGAAAGCTTAAACATTTCTCTTACATCTCGATTAGTTATCTTGCCATTTTGATTTATAAATTCTATAATTCTCATTTGTCTTTCGGTTAAGGCGATCTGTCTACCTTTTGCTTTCCTCAGTCTCTTGCTGCTGAGTCTTACTATTCTTTCTTTAACTGCTTCAGTGCTTATATTTACTCCTCCGGTAAAATATTCCAACCAATTAGTCAAATCTAAAGTGTCTGGTTTAACGCTTTGCAATGCTGTGTAGTATGCTGGTCTATCAGAATCATAGTAATCATCAAGACAAAAAAATTGATTAGTATCAAAGCCGCGTAAATAGAGAATTAAAGCAGCTAGAACTCTTGCTGTTCTACCATTACCATCAATAAAGGGGTGAATTCTGACAAATTCATAATGGACGATTCCTGCTTCAATAATCGGATCAAGCTCTTTAGATTCTTTTGAGTTTATCCAGCTAAGTAAATCTTTTACTAATCCCGGCACTTCCTGATTTTGAGGAGGTCTAAAAAAAACCTCTCCGGTAAATCTGTTTCCCACTACTACATAGCAATTACGATAAACTCCGCAGTCTTCGGGATCATCTAAAGTATTTTTGGTTACCATACGATGGATGTTTAAAATATCTTTTTCGGTTATAAAATTTTCTTTTATCAGATTTTTCATATTTCTTAGCACATCTAAATAATTTAAAACTTCTTGCTTATCTCTTCGAGCAACCGCTATTTCTCTTCCCCGGGCTAATTCGCTTACTTGTTCCAGAGATAATCTATTTCCTTCAATACTGGTAGATGAATGGGCACTATGGATTATCGCTTCCTGCCTTAAAGTGACATTCCATTTTGGAATTAAAGGTGAACTGAGAATTATTTCTCTGGCGGCAGAGATTCTGGTAAGTAATTTCACTATTTTATTAGTATATTTAAATTTTGGTTTAAACATTTTTTATTTCCTTTTTATAAATATCTGGGGTAGGTTAAGGAAGTAAAGATTGCCACGGGGAGCACTCAAGTGATATTGAGTGCTTCCAATGACGGAAAAGGATAATAATTAATCCATATCTGAAAGAGAGGAGCTGCTTAATATATAATTCTCCTGGAATAGACGGTTGGTTTTATCCAATTTTTTAGATAATTTTTCTAGAAATATCAATAAGCATTTATTCCCAAGATTGGGGTCTTCCTTAATCAGAAATTCAAGATTTTTCTGCTCTAAAGAGAGCAGTTCTACAAATTCACTGGCCACGGCATTTACCCGATGTCTTTCATTAACAATAGCTGTCTCTCCCAGAAATTCCCCGCTGCATATATCGGCTAAAATAATCTCTTCATTTCTTTCATTGTATTTGATAATACGCAGACATCCTCTGATCATTATATAAAAAGAGGAATCCTCATCACCTTCTTTAAAGATGAATTCATCTTCTTTGTAGGCTTTAACTGCAGATATCCGAGCAATTTTTTCTAACTCCTCTTCGCTAAAATCTTTAAACTCTATCATTCTCTTTAATATCTCTTTTTTCTCTTTCAAATCAATTTTTTCATAATGTTCTTTATCGACAGTTACCTCGACTTTAAATAGATTTTTTTCTTCCATTATCCTTCTTATCTCTTTTTTATTCTCCAGGGTAAAATCTATTAATTTCTCCCAACACTTTTGTATCTTTCTGTAAGCGGTAAAAGGGTCTTCTTTAGGTATAGCCCCATGAATGCTTAAATATATATTTTTTATAGATTCCTTACAGGCTTCTACTTCATTATTTGCCAAATACTCCAGGGCAAGCAACAGGTTGGTCTTAAAAATCTTGTTTTCGAGTTCATCGGTCAAAAATTCTCCGGGATATGGGAAAAAATCTTTTGCCGATACTATCCGCATATTACTTACTTCATATTGGGAATCAATTTTAGATTTTTCGTAAATAAATCTATAAATATCCTCTCTGGTCCTCTTCCAGATGGGATGGTTCTGTTTGGGAGGCAGATGTTTTATGCTCAATTTATTATCCAG
>Ga0307378_10010221_pt1 | contig 12202 bp, 7 predicted proteins | sample UN1MG_FD_202238 | JGI IMG/M metagenome (GOLD analysis project Ga0307378, IMG submission 202238) | Soil microbial communities from Risofladan, Vaasa, Finland - UN-1 | ecosystem: Environmental > Terrestrial > Soil > Coastal area > Acid sulfate soil | place: Finland: Risofladan, Vaasa | collected...
TACTGGTTACTGCGGATAGCGATGCGGAAATTGAGGAATCAGATGAGACGAACAATGATATGAGTATCGTGGAGACCGTAGTTGCAGGTCCACAGCCCGATTTAATCGTTACGGAGATAAATCTGACTTCCGGGGTCTTGGTCGCAGACGAGATCAATGAGATCTGCGCAACCGTGAAGAACAACGGCACTGCGGATGCAGGTGAGTTCAATGTGAGCTTCGATGTGGGCGTATTCAGCAAAGAGGTGCGCGTGAACGGGTTAGCCGTCGGAGAAGATAAAACTGTCTGTGTTAATGACACAACGTCGAGAACCGCAGGTGAAAATCTGACAATTACCGTTACTGCGGATTCAGATGCTGAAGTTGAGGAATCAGATGAGACGAACAATGATATGAGTATCGTGGAGACCGTAGTTGCAGGTCCACAGCCCGATTTAATCGTTACGGAGATAAATCTGACGTCCGGGGTCTTGGTCGCAGACGAGATCAATGAGATCTGCGCAACCGTGAAGAACAACGGCACTGCGGATGCAGGTGAGTTCAATGTGAGCTTCGATGTGGGCGTATTCAGCGAAGAAGTACACGTTGACGGCTTAGCCGTTGGTGAAGATAAAACCGTGTGTGTTAACGACACAACGCTGAGAACCGCAGGTGAAAATCTGACAATTACCGTTACTGCGGATTCAGATGCTGAAGTTGAGGAATCAAACGAGACGAACAATGCATTAAGCGTTGTGGAGACCGTAGTTGCAGGTCCACAGCCCGATTTAATCGTTACGGAGATAAATCTGACGTCCGGCGCTTTGTTCGCGAACCAGAGCAATGAGATCTGTGCAACGGTGAAGAACAACGGCACTGCGGATGCAGGTGCGTTCAATGTGAGCTTCGATGCAGGCGTATTCAGCGAAGAGGTGCGCGTTGGCGGCTTAACCGCCGGGGAAGAGACAACTGTGTGTGTTACTGATCCAACGCTGAGAACCGCAGGTGAAAATCTGACAATTACCGTTACTGCGGATTCAGATGCTGAAGTTGAGGAATCAAACGAGACGAACAATGTATTGACTCTCGTGGCGGGAGTGGTGCTTAGTGTGGAATACAACTTCACCATTGATTTCTTTACGGGCTACAATATGGTGGGTATCCCAGTAAATGATGTGGCAGTCACAAATGCATCCACGTTAATCGCCAAAATTGGGCCGAACTGTACAGAGGTATTCAAATGGGACAAAGACACCCAAATGTGGAGGAGTTACATTCCGGGGATGCCTGCAATATTTGATTTTGATATTGAAGGAGGAGACGGCTGTTTCGTGACGATGGTGGATACAGCAACGGTCATATTCACAGGAGAAGGCTGGGAATCGCCTTTCACAATATCTCTGGCCACGGGCTACGATATGATTAGCATTCCAGTAAATGACGTGGCAGTCATAAATGCATCCACATTAATCGCAAAAATTGGATCGAACTGTACAGAGGTATTCAAATGGGACAAAGACACCCAAATGTGGAGGAGTTACATTCCGGGGATGCCTGCAATATTTGATTTTGATATTGAAGGAGGAGACGGCTGTTTTGTGACGATGATTGGCTCGGAGGATGTCGCGTTTGAGGGTGATGCATGGAGTAATTAATATGGGGGGGCAACATAACCGAAAGTGATATATAGAGTTAAGGTGAAAAATATGTTTAGGAGAATAGAAAGATGATGGTAAAGAAACTAGGAGGTATAACGGTATTAGTAGTGTTTTTGGTACTATTGGGATTGATAATACCAGCGCAAGCGACTTATACCGTATGGGGGCAGGTCGTCGATACAGATGGGACTACGGCGCTAAATGGGGTTGATGTTACCGTTACCGATCTTAATACGAGTGATTCGATATCAACAACTACTGCGGGAGGAGGCTATTATCAGGTGATTTTTGGACCACCAGGGACTCCTAACGAAGTTAAGGTTGGAGATCCGTTACATTTTAACGCGACGTATGGGAGCAAGAAAAATACAACCATAGTAACGGCAACGGGAAGTGGGCAGGTGGTTAATTTGATATTGCAGGAAGATTCAACACCGCCAGTCACCACTGTTACGGGTATCACGCCAGAGCCGACTAATTACGGCTGGAACAACGCTACGCCGGTAACGGTATCTTTCTCGCGGACTGATCCTAATAGTACGGGCGTTGATTATACAAATTACTCGACGACATCTGATGCTGGGCCGTGGACGACAGAAGATGGCGAAGACCCTTTTGATGTAATCGTAAGCACGGAAGGAACCACGACGATATGGTATTACTCAGTGGACAATGCGGGAAATATTGAAGCTACGAAGAGCGTGGATGTAAAAATAGATCTCACGGCGCCGACGGTAATATTTATAGACCCAACACCGGCGAATGAATCAGTAAACACAACAGGGTACGTTAACGTTACCGTGGAGGTGACGGACCCGAGTCCAGGCAGTGAGTCAGAAGATGTCGTTTATCTTAAGGTGTGGAATGCGACTGGCCTTTATCGTGTAATCAATGAATCGGCGGGGGGCTATCAAGGATTTGCGGTATTGTATGCCTCTGTGGAACATAACTACTCCTATAATCTCTCTGCACCAGATGGCTCACCGTTACCAGATGGTGAGTACACGTACCAAGCCTTTGCAAAGGATCTGGCAGGTAATACTGGCAGCAGCGAGACAAGAGTTGTTACAGTAAGTACGGTTACAGAGTACAACTTCACTATTGACTTCGCCGCGGGCTACAATATGATAACCATTCCTGTTAACGATACGTCTGTCACCAATGCATCGACATTGATGGACAAGATTGGGGCAAATTGCCAAGAAATCTTGAAGTGGGACAAAGCGACGCAACAATGGAAGAGTTACATAACGGGGATGCCATCGGTATTCGACTTTGATATCGAGGGTGGCGAGGGTTGTTTTGTGCGGATGTCAAGTCCAGCAACGGTCATCTTCATGGGAGCAGGCTGGGAATCGCCATTTACCATATCTCTGGTCACGGGCTACGACATGATCGGGATTCCAGTAAATGATACTTCAGTCACCAATGCATCGACGTTGATGGATAAGATTGGGGCAAATTGCCAAGAAATCTTGAAGTGGGACAAAGCAACGCAAGCATGGAAGAGTTACATATCGGGCATGCCATCGATCTTCGACTTTGATATCGAGGGTGGCGAGGGAAGTTTCGTGAGGATGGCAGCTCCTGCGGATGTTGAATTTGTAGGAGCACCCTGGAGTGATTAGTAAAAAGAGGTGATAAAAATATGACACAAAAACTATTGGGCAAATCGATAGTAAGTGTAGTTTTAGTTGGTGCTATACTTTTTGCTGCGGTAGCACCGGTATCAGCACAAGTAACATACATGATATGGGGGCAGGTCTTCGATACTGATGGAAGCACAGGGGTTGAGGGTGTGACAGTTACTGTTACAGATCTCGACGTGATAGATCCTCAAATTGGGGAACTTATTTCGATTACCACCACCTCACTAGCCGATGGCTGGTATCAGGTCGTTTTCGGACCTCCTAAGACCAATTTATCGCCTACTTTAGGAGACCAGTTACAATTCGTCGCAACCTATGATGGAAAGAGCAATACAACCACAGTAGAGGCAACAGGAAACGGACAACGGGTTGATTTGATATTGCAAGCAGGACCGGAACCACCCAACTGCACTGTTGCGATAACAAATACAACGATTGTACCACCCATGACCACGGACATCTATATAGAATTCTCTGAAAGAGTGATATACCAAGTAAATATTGAAAACAGTGCTGGCACGTCAGTGTATTGGTATCCAACAACTCCGGGGGAAAGGGAGAGTCCTTTAACAATAACTTGGGATGGCACTTACAAGGATAATACTACAGTCGTACCAGACGATGTCTATACCGTGAACGTGACGATGGAGAGCACAGCAACTGGACTTAAGGGTTTCAATAACACGGAGATTATTACCGTTACCACTGTGCTGCCACCGGACGAGACAGCACCAGAGACGACGTATGAAGTCACACCAGAACCGAACGCAGAAGGCTGGAACAACGTTATACCGGTGAACGTGACCTTCTTTCGTACAGATCCTGGGTATAATCCTTCTGGCGTTAATTATACGAACTGGTCGACGACGAACGAAACAGGACCGTGGACGAAGGTAGATGGTAATGAATCGTTCATCGTGAGCATAGACGCAGAAGGCGAAACGACGATATGGTTCTTCTCGGTGGACAAGAACGCGACGCCACGTACAGAGACAACAAAGAACCTCACCGTACAGATAGACTTGACTAAACCAGTAGTGACATCAGCAACCGCGGAGCCGGACACGATATTGGCAAATGCCGTCAACACATCATTGCTGAACGTAACCGCAACGGATGCTGGTGGTAGTAATATCACAAATGTTACTGTGAATATATCTGCAATTGGCGGGTCAGCAGCGCAGGAACTGACTTACAACGATACTGCTGGTGCATGGCAATATGCAACAACGGCAACTGTCGTTGGCAACTTCTCGTTACCTGTGATGGTCTTGGATGCAGCCGGCAACTTCAATGATTCGGCAACAATAACGTTAAATACAACGGCGCCAGTCCACAATTCGGACACCGGTGAGAATTTCTTAACCATTCAGGCTGCGATAGATGCCGCTAATACAACCGATGGCCATACGATTACCGTAGACTCAGGGGCATACACCGAAAACGTGAACGTGACCAAACAGCTAACAATAACGTCTACCTCGGGCGATTCTGCAAATACCATCGTTCAGGCTCTGGATACATTTGATCCGGTATTCCTGGTCACTAGGGACAACGTGACCATAAGTGGATTCACGGTTACCGGGTCGGAGGTAGGAATATTCCTTAATAGCAGTGGGCACTGTACTATCTCAAATAACAACGCCTCAGGCAACGAAGTCGGCATTGGATTGGAAGAGTCAAATAATAATACGATTTCAAACAACGACGCTTCAAACAACGAAGTCGGCATTGGATTATACGCTTCAAACGACAATATGATTTCAAATAACAACGCTTCAAACAACCGGGACGAGGGCATTGGATTATACGCTTCAAACAATAATACGATTTCAAATAACAACGCTTCAAACAACGAAGTCGGCATTGTATTAGAAGATTCAAACGGCAATACTATCTCAGACAATGAAGTCTCCGGTACCTTGGATATTGACTGGTGGACAGCAGGCATAGAGTTGGGTAATTCGAACAACAACACGCTTACAAACAATACCGTCTCGGACTATATTTTTGGCAGTTATTTGGCAGTTTCGAACACCAACACACTCACGAACAATACGTTCTGGAATGATGGCCTCTTTGTTTGGGATTCCTATAATAACACCGTGGAAGATAATAGGGTAAATGGCAAGCCGCTTGTGTATCTCGAAGAAGCAGTAGATCAGGAAATAACAACAAACGCGGGACAGATCGTGCTCGTGAATTGTGATAATATCACTGGAGAGTTCGAGGGGACTATCGATGTCTCAAATGCAAGTGTTGGTGTCGAGTTCTGGGGAACGAACAACAGCAAGCTCAAGAACATCGATTCATCGAACAATCTCGCGGGTATCCTCTTGTTCGGATCAAGTGGTAACATATTCACGGATATAACCGCGTTGAATGTCTGTTACGGTATCGATCTGGAAGACTCAAGCAACAACAACACGTTCACAGACATCACGGCATCAAGGGGGCTGCTGTTCGATGGGGCGGAATTTTATTCAGACGAGAGTTCGCATAACAACGAGGTCGAAGACCTCACGATGAGCAGCTATCCAACGACGATCTCGTTCACCTATGACAATGGACTCGAGATCTACTCGGTAGAAGATCCAGAACCAGATCCTGTTGGAAAGGGGAATATCGGTAAATACCTGGAGGCGTACAGTTGGGGTGACGATTCATGGCTCGACTTAAAGGTACACTATAGCGATCCTGATGACATCGAAAACATTGATGAAGCGAGCTTGAAGCTGTATCACTGGTGTGAGACCCATGATGTGTGGGAAGAGATTCCGGGAAGCACTGTCAATACGACAGATAACTACGTCTCTGCGAACGTAACGGACTTCAGTCAGATCGCGCCATTTGGCAGTCTCAATTATGGTGTTGACCTGAACGTTGATGTCGAGGAACAGAGGGTTGATCCAAGTGTGAATGCGACGTACGAGATCACGGTGACAAATGTGGGGATAAACCCGGACAACTATACACTAACGATTGACAATCCAAACGGTGCGAGTGTGACGATTTCTCAGAACAAAACCGCGGACATCGATAGTGGCAATAGCACCACCGTAATCATGACGGTTTCCAGTGCTACGGCGGGCACGTTCCCGGTGAACGTAACAGCAACTTCAGCAAGCTATCCAGCGGCGGCGGATTCGGTGAATACCACCACGTATGTCTATACGCAAGTGCTGAGCACCATCACGGTATCGCCGGCGACGAGTAATCTCCTTGTCGGTGAAACGCAGCTGTTCACCGCTACAGCATATGATCAAGGAGTGCCAGCATGGCCAATGAAAAATGTGACTATCAACTGGAGCAGCTCGGACATCGTGGGAACCGTGAATCCAGAACAGAGCGAAACGGATCAAAACGGAGAAGCGACAACGACCTTTACCGCTCTCGCGGCGGGAACAACTACGATAAAGGCTGAAAATGGAACTGTGAATGGAACGGTAGATGTGACGGTAACCGTAGTGCAATACAACCTGATGATTTCAAGCACTGCCGGTGGTACCGTAACTGGGCCAGGAGAGGGGACATTCACCTACGCTGAAGGCACGAGTGTCAACCTTAAGGCGGTACCGGATGCCGGGTATGAATTCGTCAGCTGGACGGGAGATATAAGCACGATAGTGGGCGTGAATGCGAAAGAGACAACGATAACGATGAACGACAACTACACAATCACGGCGAACTTCAAGGAGACCTACATTGGAGGTGGCGGTGGTCGCGGAGGACCAGCACCCGACTCCGATGGCGACGGCTACTCTGACCTAGTGGAGTGGCTGCAGGGAAGCGATCCGAACGATCCGTGTGACCCCGATCCAACTTGTGCGGCCTGTTTAGCAACAAAACCAACTGCAGCACCAACTGCAGCACCAACTGCAGCACCAACCGCACCACCAACCGCACCACCACCAGTAACAACACCAACAACAAAACCACCAGCCGCGACGCCAACACCAACGCCTAAAGAGCCAGGCTTCGGAGCGGTGTTCGCAATTGCAGGACTGCTCGCAGTGGCGTACTTGGTACTGAGACGGAAGAAGTAAAAGCACAAAACGTAAAAAGTAAAAGGGGGCTTTTTTTTCTATCCCCCTTTTCTGTTATTTTTTTAATATTTCTCTCTAATTTTGTAGCTTACAATAGCTTCACTGTCTGGTCTGAGTGAGGCGGCTTTCGAGAAGTAAGAAGTCTATTTATTCAAACCATCTTTTCTATCCGATCCAGCCCTTCTACGATGTCGTCCATGGACGCTGCGAATGAGAACCGTACGTAATCTTTACCTGCACGCCCAAATGCCGAGCCCGGTGTGACAACTATATACGCCTCGTTGAGCAACCGCTCAGTGAATGCCACGTCGTCGCCACCATGACCTGTGGTGTTAACAAACGCATAAAAAGCGCCTTCGGGGTTGACGCAGTGCAGTCCCATAGCGTTCAGTCGCTTCACAATCACATCCCTGCGCCTTTTGAACTCCGCGACCATTTCAGCTACGCAATCTTGTGACTCGCAAAGCGCAGCTAACGCGGCATATTGCGAAATAGACGGTGTGCAGCTTACGGAATGCTGCTGGATCTTTAGCATCCCTTTCAATATCTCAAGGGGCGCAATGGCATACCCGATTCGCCAGCCAGTCATGGCATAGGTCTTCGAGAAGCCGTTGATGATTATTGTTCGCTCCTGCATGTCGCCAAGAGACGCGATGCTCGTATGCCTTCGCCCATAGATAATCTTCTCGTAGATCTCGTCAGAGAGCACAAGAAGGTCATGCTCGACCGCGAAGTCGGCGACCGCGTTCAATTCGTTATCGCTGAGTACGTACCCCGCGGGATTATTCGGACTGTTTATCACTAGCAGTTTCGTTCTTTCCGATGCTGCGGATTCCAGTGCTTCGTATGTCACCGCTTCTTCTAACCGCTTCACCCAGCGTGGCTGCCCGCCTGCTAGTTTCACCGCGGCTTCAAAGGTAACCCAGCTCGGGTCCAGCAAGAGCACTTCATCACCATCATCCAAAAGGCTCATCATCACCTCATAAATCGCCTGTTTGCCGCCCGGCGTTACGATTACCTTATCTACGTTCGCCTCGACCTTGTTCTCTGCTCGTATCTTCTTCGCGATTTCTTCCCGTAACTCCGTGATGCCTGCACTGCTCGTATAGTGTGTGTATCCAAGGTCCATGGCCTGCTTCGCTGCGTCACATATATGCTCTGGGGTTCTGAAGTCAGGCTCACCGAGGGTGAAGTTCAGTACCTGCTTTCCCTCCGCTCGTAATTGCTCCGCTAACTGCCCCATTTTTATCGTTGCTGATTCCGCTATTCTATCCACCCTTTTTGAGAGCATCTTACACCATCCATCTATCCGTTCATCCATCACGCCGTAAAGACATGCGCTTATCAGGTTTAAATAATTTCATAAAATTTCATAAACTTATACTCCGCTACCTGGCTTGGCTTTACTCCCTCTTGATTGATGCTGACTGAAGACGCCCTCCACGTAAGCGTGCGTACTAAAATAGCTAGTGCCGTGTTATTCAACATCAGAAGACGACTGGCAAAAGTAGATTCGGCTTACCGTTCAGTCAGAGGAATCCGGCAAAAACCGCTCCTCTACTGACCGCGCATGCGCCTCCATACCTTCCGCCCTGCACGACCGCACGACGACGTCCTTTATCTTCTCCAACCCGTCCTTATCCAGCCATTGTAAGGTGATTCGATGCATAAAGTGGTCGACGTCAAGCCCGGAAAAGAGCTTCGCGTAGCCCGCAGTTGGAAGCACATGATTCGCGCCTGTTGCGTAATCGCCTGCTGCTACGGGCGCATAATTGCCTATGAACACAGATCCTGCATTCTTGATGCGTTTCAGAACGTCCATTGGCGACCGCACTACTATCTCGAGATGTTCCGGTGCATACTCGTTTGAGAATTCGATGCACTCCTCCATGCTCTCTCCGATCACTATCCAATACTGCGATCTGCTGCGTGCTTCGTCGGTATCCGGTGCGATTTCGCGCTCTACGTCTGCAGCCAAGCGTGCGGAGTCCGTAAGAAGAACTGCCTGCGACTTCTCGCCGTGCTCCGCTTGTGCACGCATATCCGAGGCAATAAACGAAGGGTTCGCCGTTTCGTCGGCGATGATCAACACTTCCGAAGGCCCCGCGGGGAAATCGATCTCCACACCTTCTTCGCGTGCGGCCATCTTCGCCGCGGTTACGTACACGTTCCCGGGTCCCACTATCTTCTGCACCTTCGGGATCGTTTCAGTACCAAAAGCGAGCGCGGCAATCGCCTGAGCACCGCCGACCTTGCATATCTTCGTCGCACCGGCGATCTTCGCAGCCACTAACGTCAGCGGGTCTGCGTTTCCGTCCTTTCCCGGTGGTGTGCAAACCACGATCTCGCGTACGCCGGCGATCTTCGCGGGAATCACGCACATCAACGCGCTGCTGAAATATGATCCTGGGACGTACGCGCCAACCACATCAAAAGGCACGTACATCTCACCGAGGAAGAGGCCTTCGTTAAATTCCTCTAACCATGCGCGCTTCTTCTGCCGGTAATGGAAATTTCGTATCGCCGTTGCCGCTTCTTCGATACATCGTACCATCTCGTCATCCACGTGCTCTTTTGCGGCTTCGAGTTCGTCCGGCTTTACTTCTATCTCCTTCAGGGTTACGCGGTCGAACGTTTCGGTATAGTCCAGCAGTGCCGCATCCCCGCGGCGCTGCACCTCCGTGATTATCTCCTTTGCAAGTGGCATAACCGCCGCTAAGTCGAATATGCGACTGGATAACTCCTTGCTCTCACGCACTTCCTTTATCGCTCTTATCATTTCCCGCTCAACGACGTACAAGAAGCGTTTAAAATTTATATAGGTGCTTTATCTATTCTATCCTATTCTACTCTGAACTAAATAAAAAACAAAGTGGTGGTAATTAAAGATGACCGATTCGATAGAAGATACGGACGAAGGTATTAGCTTTACTGTACCGATTCCTGAAGGTGTGACTGTCACGCTAACGGGAAAGGCGGTTATTAAGGTGAAAGGCCCGAAAGGGGCGATAGAGCGAGAATTGTGGTACCCTGGCGTGCGGTTCCAAATAGAGCAAAAGGCTGATGAGGGTAACGGGGTTGTTATAAGCTGTGGCACGTCAAGGAAGAAGATGCAAGCCATTGTGGGGACGTACGCATCACACATTAGGAATATGATTACCGGTGTGACGGAAGGCTTTTTCTATAAGTTGGCGGTTGTACACGCTCATTTCCCCATGCAGATCGCTCTGACAAAGGAGGGTGATGCCCTTTCCGTGTCGAACTTCTTGGGTGAACGGAAGCCGCGGATGGCGAAGATTGTGGAAGGCGTGAAAGTGGAACTGAAAGGCAGAGAGATTGTGGTTTCCGGCGTTAACAAGGAGGCGGTGGGGCAGACCGCGGCAGACATAGAGCAGACGACGAGGATAAAAGGGTTTGACCCGCGCGTCTTCCAGGACGGTATCTATCTGGTGGAGAAGGGCATTGGTATGGATGCATCATAGCTTTGTATTTCCGGTCCAATCGGATTAAACCGAATATGCGTGTCTCTCGCTCGTCGCAGTATAGAATAGAAATTAAATACTAATAGCTGCTCGTATTATATCTTACTTAGTGGGTGGAGTGGAGTATGCCGGAGATAATAGAAGGGGTAAGCCCCACGAGGATGGAATTGTTGTACCTGCGCAGAAGGGTGAAATTAGCGGAGAAGGGGCACGATTTGCTACGAGAGAAGCGAGACGCGCTGATTGCTGAGTTCTTGGATGTCGTGGGCGAAGTACGGGGTGCCCGGAAGGAAGCGGAAGAGAAGTTACAAGAGGCTTTTAGTTATTTGATACTCGCACAGGCGCGGTTAGGCGTGGATGAAGTGCGGCAATTATCGCTGATGACGCCGCAGGAGATCTCACTGGAGTTCTCGTCACGAAGCATCATGGGCGTGAGTGTGCCCATCTTGGAATTGAAGAGTGAGTTAGCACGGAACGTTACGGATCGCGGCTACGGCTTTATGGATTCCTCTGCTGCGGTGGACAAATGTGCGAGAGGCTTTGAAGAGGCATTGGAGAAGATAATCAAGCTCGCGGAGCTGGAGGAAGCGGTGCGGAATCTCGCGGGCGAGGTGGAGAAGACGAAACGGCGTGTCAATGCGCTTGAATACGTCATGATCCCGCGCTTGAAAACGACACGGAAATACATCCAGATGCGGTTGGAAGAGATGGAACGCGAGAACTTCACGCGCTTGAAGAAGATCAAGATGGTATTGGAGAGGAAGAAATAGATACCTCCTTAAGCCAGAACATCCCTTTGGGATATTCGTTTTGCTTCAAACTATCTCTACTATTTCCTTTAAGTTCGCGATTTGCTTTTCCGATAAAACATATTCTAGGCATATACCTATCTCCGGAATTGCATATTCTCCCGTGTCTATCACAGGTTTGTTTGACTTGTATTTCACAGTGCCTTCCAAATTCCACTTTTCTAAGTTGTTATATACCTTAGCTACCGGAACATGGAACTCAATCTTCCCGTCACCAAAATTTGGTAAAGCATCAACCCTATCAAACGTTCCTGAACCTGTTTTCCTATCCCATGTGCCTTTGTCTACCTCCTCATTACCACAGTAACATTTTATGGCCGCTTCTTCGGCCTCAAATGAGTGATATGTCCTGTTTATCACTCGCATATCAAAATAGATATGTGGAGTCCGATCGTCAGCACGAGGTCGTAGTATTATTTGTCTTTGTCTATGGGGATTATGGGTAATGTCCTAAATTTCGTGGCTTACCTTGAACATCAACAATTCCTTCCATGTCCAACTGTGATCTGTGATGCCCTCAGCCATGCAGGGTGTTCTTCCTATGTTCTTCTCACCCTTCTTCGTTTTTATCGTCAACGC
>Ga0307378_10010222_pt1 | contig 12202 bp, 11 predicted proteins | sample UN1MG_FD_202238 | JGI IMG/M metagenome (GOLD analysis project Ga0307378, IMG submission 202238) | Soil microbial communities from Risofladan, Vaasa, Finland - UN-1 | ecosystem: Environmental > Terrestrial > Soil > Coastal area > Acid sulfate soil | place: Finland: Risofladan, Vaasa | collected...
TCGATAGTCCGGGTGTTTAAATCACATTTAGCGATAAAAACTCGACATTGGCTCTATAGGCTGTAAAATACTGCCAAGGCTTTATTTAAATCCTTTACTATGCGATTTTTGAGAAGCACGCACTACTAGTAACAGCCGGGGTTTGAGTTTTCGCTGAAAGTCATAAGATCGAGTACTATGTCGAGGAAATCCCTTCTCTCATGGGGAGGGGAGGGGAAGAAGAAGAGGTGAGACCTTCTCGAACTGTCGGACGACCCGAACCCCTGTATGTTGCCCGGTGCGATCTTCTCACATCTTTTAACGATCATCTCCTCCAACCTCAGTGCGCTTCGTATCTTGTAACACCTGACAATCGGCATATGACGGGGTGTTATATGATCTATATGCCAGTGGGTCGATTTTTTCGTTCTGTAGTGCCGGGCGACCCTGCAGTCGAGTCCGTTCATGCCGGAGCCGACGTACACGTAGTAGCCCTTAGAGAACCGTACTCGCCCGAGTTTTCCAACATCTATCCTCTTCATGCTGCTGTTCTCGAGCACCAAAAGATAGGTTCCGCTACGTCCCGAATTCTTGTGTACGGTCTCTTGATCGCCCCTGACTTCCCTAACCAAGGCCGGGTCTACTGTAGCTGGGTCTGCGAGTTTCGGAAAGTGTTTCATTTGCCGCCTGTTTTTAACGGTTCGGTCAGACATGCTTGTAATAATGATATTTACAAAATATATTGATAGAGAAGCGAAATGTGGTCCAGAATAAAATATTACTTTGCCGCAGGAATGTGGAAGGTTACTATTGCTAAGAGAGCAAATGTCTGGGAGGCACAGGATGAAGAGGGCGAGTCTTCTTGTTATTCTGCTGGTTCTCGCAGCTTCTTCGGCAAGCGCAGGGGAGAAAAAAATATTTCCACTTCCAGAGCCGTCGTGGCGGGGGGGGCTCGGGGTAGGAGAGGCTTTGAACGAGCGTACGAGCACGAGGAGATTTTCGAAAGAGGCCGTCACCATGCAGGAGGTATCCCTTCTGCTCTGGGCCTCGTCGGGAAAGACGGCCGACGGAACGACAAGCGCAACCCGCACGATTCCCTCGGCAGGCGGAATTTACCCTGTCAGGGTGTATCTTCTCGCGAATGATGTCGAATCTCTGGAGAGGGGAGTATACCTCTACGATCCCATGGCCCATGCGGTGACGCTCGTGAAAAAGGGAGATCTTTCGAAGGACCTGTCTCAGGCGGCAATAGGCCAGGCTTTTGTGAGGACCGCTCCGGCATGCATCATCATTACCGTGCGCACGAACCGCACCGGTAGGGTGTACGGAGACCGGGGCGTCGAAAGGTATGTTCACTTGGACGCCGGACATGCTGCGCAGAATATCTACCTCATCGCAGCGTCGCTCTCACTTGGTACCGTGGAGGTGGGGGCTTTCATCGATGAGAAGGTGAAGGGAGTTCTCGGCCTGGAGAAGGAGGTCCCGCTTCTTATAATGCCTGTCGGGCACCCTTACAGGCGGTAGGGACCCGGAAGATTTTACCCTTTTTGCAACTCTTCTCGCGGTTTGGAAGAACCTTTGTGGAGGAAGGATGATCGAATTGCGGAATGTATCACTGAGGAGGAAAGACCGCCATATCCTTGAGGGCATAGACTGGAATGTAAGAAATGGTGAGCACTGGGTGCTTTACGGAAAAAACGGGGCCGGAAAGACCCTTCTTCTCGAGATAATATCCGGATACCTGTTTCCCACAGAGGGGGAGGTCGTTCGATTCGGGAAACTACACGGCGATTACGATATCCGTGAGATCAGGAAGCGGATAGGGTACGTCAGCACCTTCATAAAACAGATGTTTTCTGGGCGGGAACGGGTGATAGACGTGGTGACGAGTGGACTTTTCGCATCCGTGGGCCTTCCCTGGGAGCCGGAGCCCGAGGACAGGGCGGCTGCACGTCGCCTGCTGTCGTCGGTAGGGATGGAACAAAGGGCGACAGACCCGTTCGGTGTTCTCTCAGACGGAGAGCAGGGGAAGGTGCTGATACTGAGGGCTCTCATAAACAACCCGGACCTCCTTCTGCTCGACGAGCCTTCCAGGGGGCTCGATTTCGGGGCGAGGGAGGACCTCCTGCTCGCGCTCGAGCAGCTTTCATACAGACAGCAGACATCGATCATCCTCGTGACCCACCACACCGAGGAGATCACTCCTCTTTTCAGGAAGATAATGGTGCTTCACAGGGGGAGGTCCCTTTACAGCGGGGATGTGGAGGAGTGTATGGGAAACTATATATTCCAGAAGGTTTTCGACAGAGGGGTGAGGGTTGTAGAGCTCGGAGGAAGGTACTACACCGTGTTGATCGGGGAGGATTGCGCCCTTGGTGAAGCGATGCAGTAGAAAAGGGGGATAGGATGTCAGCAAACAGTTTTGGAAGAGTATTCTCGGTCACGACATTCGGTGAGAGCCACGGGAGCGGTCTGGGGGTAATCGTTGACGGTGTGCCCCCCGGGGTGCTGATCAGTGTTGCCGATATACAGCGAGAGCTCGACAGGAGGAAACCGGGGGTGAGTGATGTTTCTTCGCCGAGAAAGGAGCCTGACAGGGTCGAGATACTCTCGGGCATGTTCGGCGAAAGAACAACAGGTACTCCTCTCGCGCTCCTTATACGAAACAAAGACACGCGGTCGGGTGATTACGAGAGCATCAGAGATCTCTACCGCCCGGGCCACGCTGACTATACATACGATGCGAAGTTCGGAATAAGGGACTGGCGCGGGGGAGGGAGGGCGTCAGGCCGTGAAACGGCGGCGAGGGTTGCTGCCGGAGCTGTTGCGAAGAAGGTGCTGCAGAACGAGGGCATAGAGGTGAGAGGATATACCCTCGAGATAGCAGGAATTTCTGTAGGGAAGGTCGACTATGGGCAGATCGAAAAAAATCCCGTACGGTCTCCGGACAAAGAAAGTGCCCGAGAGATGGAGGAGGAGATCAAGAGGGCACTGAAAGAGGGAGACTCGGTCGGCGGGATAGTGCAGGTGACTGTTACCGGGTGCCCCCCCGGTCTCGGGGAGCCTGTGTTCGACAAGCTCGACGCCCTTCTTGCTCATGCGGTGATGTCGATCGGAGGAGTGAAAGGAGTGGAGATAGGAGGCGGATTCGAGAGCGCCCGGATGAGAGGATCACTCTACAACGATCCTTTCTACAACGACGGCGGAAGGATAAGGACGAGTACAAACAACTGCGGCGGTATCTGCGGAGGGATTTCAACAGGGGAGGAGATCGTGCTGAGGGCGGCCGTGCACCCCACCCCGTCTATTTCATTGCCGCAGGATACCGTTACCCGAGACGGTAAAAAGGCCCAAATAAAGATTTCAGGGCGTCACGACCCATGCATCGTGCCGAGAGTCGTCCCGGTTGTCGAGGCGATGGTCGCAATCACCATGGTCGATTGTGTGCTGCTGCAGCGAAGGATCCGGGATTGAGGTTGAATCGAAGCGTACTATCGGAATGAAGGATCGATAGAACCTAACCCCCATTTCTTATAAACAACTGTAAATATTAAGAAATGGTCGTTTTAATCCCCATTCCTTATGTGCAATCGTAATATGAAGGTCAATACCCATTCCTTTACGAAGGAATGGGTATTTTAGCGCTTTTCTCACCGTAAACCTTATTTTTTGTATAACGATATGAAGTGCTATAATATCATCGCTTAGCTCCGTTGATACGCAATTTGTGATAAAACCGCACAAACGATCGGCACACGGCAGGTCTATGCATGGTGCAGTAAAAAAAGGGGACACGGTCCCTGCTTTTTAATGTATATCCGGGCTCTCAGGAAGCAGGGTACTTGCGAGGGGTCTGGTTTTTTACCGGAGATGTCATAAAACAATTTCAGCCGTAGATCAAGTGTTGTAAGACAATTTCAGCTTACAGCTAAAATTGTCTTAAGAATTTAAGGTTCCCAGAGTGGAAGAGGCGGATGTCGTCTATCCCATAGCGCATCATGACAAGTCTGTCCAATCCCATTCCAAAGGCAAATCCTGAGTATTCGGCGGGATCGATGCCACACATGCTCAGGACATTAGGGTGCACGAGCCCGCAACCGATGAGCTCCTCCCACCCCGACCATTTGCAGACAGAGCATCCCTTGCCGTCACAGAGATGGCAGCTGATGTCGAGCTCGAATCCAGGCTCGACAAAGGGGAAGTACCCGGGCCTGAGCCTTACCTTCACGTCTTTGCGGAAGACCTCCCGGAGCATCGTGCGCATTACGGCGATGAGGTTTGCCACAGAGATATCTCTGTCCACCATGAGACCTTCGACCTGGTAGAAGGTGTGCTCGTGCGAAGCATCCGTTTCCTCATAGCGGAAGACCCTGCCTGGTGCAACCACGCGGATCGGCGGCTTCTGCTTCTCCATTGTTCGTACCTGCACGCATGAGGTATGGGTGCGCAGGAGGGTGCCGTCGACCGTCCAGAAGGTGTCCTGTATGTCACGCGCGGGATGGTCCTGAGGTATGTTGAGCGCCTCGAAGTTGTAGTAGTCCAGCTCCACTTCAGGCCCGGTGGCTATAGAAAAGCCCATGGACATGAATATATCCTCGAGCTCCATGCCCAGCTGCGTTATAGGGTGAAGGGAACCTCTCTCTCCGCTTATTCCCGGTTCTGTGATGTCGATCCGCTCTGTCGTTCCGAGCTCCTTGAAGATATCGACGGAGAGTTCCTCGCTCCTGTGCTTCAGCGCCTCCTCGATCTTCTGCTTTATCTCGTTGGATGCGCTGCCCGCCTCTGGTCTCAGCTCCTTCGGCAGAGATCCCAGTCCCTTGAGTATGGCGATGATCCTGCTTTTCCTTCCGAGATATTTTACACGGAGGTCTGTGAGGTCTTTTAATGATACTACCCCTTGTATCTCATCCAGGGCGCTTTCCAGTATGTCGGTCAGCTCTTCTATTATCTTCATATCTAAAGTACCGCTGAAAGTGAAGTTCTCTTTAATATACAACTATAGACTCTCAAGTCAATCTCTTTGAAACTGTGTCTCTCTCCACGAGCTGCGGCTTGAGGTTCACGGACTTCACAACGCTGTCCTCTCGTGTGATGCTGTTTACGAGTATCTCAGCCCCCAGTTCGGCCATTCCGGCGAGCGGCACGACCACCGTTGTGAGAGGAGGAAAAAGATACTCCGAGAGGCTCAGGTTGCCGAACCCGATGACAGATCTTTGGTTTGGAACACCGATCCCGCATTCTGCCATTGCCCGCATTACGCCGGCCGCTATCCTGTCGTCTGTGGAGAAGACCGCGGTGAATTTTTCCGTTTGGGAGCGTCCAACGCTCAAGCGAGCCTTCAGCGAGGTGTACCCGAACAGCTCCTGGTTCTTGTACAGCACTTCCCTGTTCGTGACGATAAGACTCTCCCTGTAGCCGATCCCGTGTTCGTCGAGAGCGAAGAGGTATCCCCGTCTTATCTCCTGTGATACAAACCCTGGCGAACGGCCCTCCAATAAGAGGATCTCCGTATGACCGTTTCGTATAAGAAGCTTTGTCGCCTGGTATCCTCCGGCAAAGTAATCTATATCAACGAGATTTACGTCCTCTCGGCCTGTTTCGCCGCCGAGCAAAACGAAGCGGTGCCCGGAGTCGATGAGGTCTTTTATCGCCCTCTCGTCCCGGGTGCTGTCCGTGATGAGGAGCCCGTCGAACCTCCCTTCGCCGAGAAGTGAGGCGCACTGGCTCAGGGTCCTGTCGAGGACTATCTCGACATTGAATCCATGGGACTGAAAAAACTTGATTGCCGTGCTCAAAAGCTCCGGATGGTTTAGGAGCCTGTACTCGCTTGTGACGAGCCCGACAGACATCGTTGAACCTTTCTTCAGCCTCCTCGCAGTGATGTTTGTCCTGTAGCCGAGCCGTTCTACGGCCTTTTTCACCCTCTCTTCGGTTACGCTGCTGTATTTTCCCTGTTTGTTGATTACTCTCGATACCGTTGCTATGGAACAGCCGGCGGCCCTGGCGACTTGTTTTATGGTAACCACTTTCCCTTCTGCTTCCTAATGTGGACAAGCCACATTCTTGATTGAAATATTTTCTTGCCAAAAAGGCAAGAATATCAGCATTTAGGTACTAAAGCATTATTGTAACCCCGGCTGTGTGACAAGTCAAGGTAAACGTTTACCCTAAAAGGGCGAAAAAAAGAGTGCGATGCTGATGTCTTCTGCGGTTTTAACGGACCGGGGAGCGATTTTTAGAAAAAAATATTGACAAGAGGGCGCAGTCATGTTAAACATAGTATGCTGTGTGTGCAGATTTTAAAAGATATTGGGTAAACGTTTACATACGCTTGGAAATTGGTGTGAACTATATGTACAGAGGTTAATCGTAACCGCTTCCAGGCCGATAATGAGAGGTTTCGTTTCAATATATCTTTTATTATTCACCAGAAAATAATTATTGGAGGATCCTATGGCAGAAGTTTCATTGAGGAAGCTAACAAAGGTCTTTGAGGGCGAAGTAGTTGCCGTAAACGATTTCAGTCTCGAGGTCGAGGACAAGGAGTTTCTCGTACTTGTCGGCCCGTCGGGATGCGGAAAATCGACGACCCTTCGGTGCGTTGCCGGGCTCGAGGAGATTACTGACGGGGAGATCTATATTGGAGGAAGGCTCGTCAACGATATCCCGCCCAAGGACAGGGACATTGCGATGGTGTTCCAGAACTATGCACTGTACCCCCACATGAATGTATACAAAAATCTGTCTTTCGGACTTGAACTGAGAAAGATGAAGAAGGATGAGATCAGTAGGCGTGTCCATGAGGCTGCGCAGATATTAGATATCGAGCACCTTCTCGACAGGAAGCCTAAAGCTCTCTCCGGAGGCCAGAGGCAGAGGGTTGCAGTAGGGCGTGCGATTGTACGAAAACCGAAGGTATTCCTCTTCGACGAGCCGCTCTCAAACCTCGATGCGAAACTTCGCGTGCAGATGAGAACGGAGATCGCCAAGCTTCACCAGAACCTGCAGGCCACGATCATATACGTGACCCACGACCAGGTCGAAGCAATGACAATGGGAACGAAGATAGTCGTGATGAAGGACGGTATCATACAGCAGGTGTCGGACCCTCTCACGCTCTATGACTTTCCTGTAAACAAGTTTGTCGCCGGATTCATCGGCTCTCCTCCGATGAACTTTGTCGAGTCCGAGCTTGTATCAGAGGGTAACAGCGTTTTCATTAAGGCGGATTCGTTCAAGGTGAAGCTCACCGAAGAACAGCATAAGAAGATCAAGGGCAAAGAGGGCAAGCGGGTGTCATTCGGTTTCAGGCCCGAAGACCTCATCGACGAGACGGTCGCAAAAAGCAAGGAGGGAAGGTTCATCAAAGCCAAAGTAGAGGTCATTGAGCCTCTCGGATCGGAGATATACCTCCACCTCAGCGCCGGAAAGGACTATTTCATGGCGCGTGTTCCCCACCAGTACAGGACTGAAATCGGCAAGGAGGTAGGTTTCGTTATTGATCTAGACAAGTGCCACATCTTCGACACAGAAACAGAACTGGTTATTTTCTAGTTGCAGCCTGTATTATAAGGCGGGAAAGAATCATAAAGAGTAACTCCCGGCGGCCTTACGGTTCCGGGCGTTACTCTTTTTTATTGGAGAATATTTATACGTACTACTGCATTCAGTTTTTACGAGAGATCCTCGACCTTCCTCTTGAATTGATGGATGTCGAGTGGTTCTGAGAGAACGCTGATTTTCCTGTCGGCCCTGTATCGATCAATAACTCCATCGACACTCTGCTCCTCCTCCGCAATGACCAACATAGGTATGTTTTTCGTCTCAATGATTTCAGACAAAGAATTGAGAAGTTTTTCAAGATCAAGCTTTGAGAGTGTTGTTCCGGAGATAATAAAGGAGGGTTTTGTATTCCCTATTGCTATTCCGATACCGATGAGGTTGTTTGCTGTGACAACCTCGAAATCGAGCATCTCCAAGAGACCGCTGATGAACTTTATCCGCTCCTGGTTTTCTTCGATTATGAGGACATACTCGTTCGAATCGAGATTCGGCATATTGAACTCTTGTCTGAACCTCTCGAGTTCCGACCGTTCAATCTTGTAAAAACCGCCCGGGGTAGTCTTCGCCCTGATCTTTGCGCTTTGGCACCATTTCCTCACCGATTGCTGGGATACACCAAGCAGTCTTGCAGCTTCCTCAGTACTGATGATTTTTCCGTCACCCTTTAACATACGTGCTCCTTGCTCAATTTAAGTTTAGTATTGACATCAAAGATAGAGTAAGAATCTTCTATCTTTAGATAGTCTCCGAATTTTAGAGAATAAGATAATAAGGTTCAGTTTAGTGAGTCAACATATAAATGAGAAAATTTCGAGTTTTTACAAAAACAGGATAATACCCTTTAAACGGAGCCTCTTAAGTCAGCGGAACAGCTTTTCTCCCCGGTTTATCAGCATGAAGAAGACGAAGATCGGATTGAGGCTCTCACAGAACAGCCCTTCGTATGGATGTTATGTAAAAGAACCTACATTGTTAATGTATGAGAAAAAGCTGTTTTTATCCTTTTTCCCTGAGGGAATCAATGCTGAAATAAATCGGGAGCAACTCAATAAAGTGGTGGTAACGGTTTCGTGATCTTTATTTCCAATGCAGGGCTTTCGGCCTGGATGAATAGATGGTCAGCTTGTTTAAATGCAGAATTGGTATGCCAGCGATTCGGTTTTTTTCTTGACATAGTGTTCAGTCATAATATGATGTGATAAAGAACGGTATGTATCCAGTGTTAGGTTCTTCGTTCCCTCACGTATGCAGTTGATAGTGTATTTCCAAAGAGTGGTTTATATAAAGTTTTCACTACGTTAAGACCATGCAAACATTGTTAAGCGGGTATCGTCGCTATTCCATTATTGGCTGTAACTTATGATTGCTCTCTCACTATTCCAGTACAAAGAGGATTGACTAAAGTGCACGAATCGATTAAAGGCAAAGTTGTTATTGTAACAGGAGGAGCGTCAGGAATAGGAAAAGCAATATGCATGATGTTTGCCCGTTACGGTGCAAAGGTATATATAGCTGATATTGACGAAACCAAAGCAACACAAACAGTTATGGAAGCAGAAGACGCTGGCTTGTCAATCATCTTCCAAAAGACGGATGTATCGGTTCAGAAAGAAATAGTGAATTTCATAAATCGTGTAGAGAATGAGGAGCATTGTATCGACGTGGTGGTTAACAACGCAGGAATAAATGTTCTTAAGAAGGTTACCGAACTTGAAGAGGCAGAATGGGATCTTTTAATGAATATCAATCTGAAAAGTGTTTTTCTCACAGCAAAATATACGCTTCCTGGAATGATAGCAAGGAAAAAGGGATGTTTTATAAATATAGGTTCGATATCAGGGCTGGCGGCTGATTATGGATTTTCCGTATATAATGCGGCTAAAGCCGGTATGATTAATCTAACGAAAAATATTGCGATTAATTATGCTATAAACGGTATCCGCGCCAATATTGTATGCCCCGGTGCCATCAGCACACCTTTAATAGAAGAGGCATTCGAAAAAAGTAGTAGTGTCGACCTGAGAAAACAGTTTAACGAAATAAATCCAATGGGTAGAATTGGCATGCCTCAGGAGGTAGCATCGGCCGTTATCTTTTTAGCATCGGACACGGCATCGTTTGTCAACGGAGAAGTACTCGTTGTCGATGGGGGACTTATCTCCCATACGGGACAGCCGAAGTTTTTATAAGAAATAATTATATCCTCATGGAAGAGTATGTCTTATATTTGATTTTTTTCCTGAGAACGCAATAGCGAGCACTGGCTGGGAAAAGCATCGGATAGCTATTCGGGCTTGTGGAGTTTAAAAGAATAATTCATCTGTCTTACTTATATCGTACTTCTGAAATGGAAATAGCTTCTAATATAAGTTTTTCTAAAAAGGATAAATGAGAAAAAAATGCCACGGTTAAACAGTAACGATCTGGTCAAATTAAGGAAGCTGGCAATCAGGATCAGAATTAAAACATTAGAGATAATAGGGAATCTGGGATTTGGGCACATTGGCGGGAGCATGTCTATTACAGAATTGCTCACTGCTCTTTATTTCGGGGATATATTGAAACTTGATCCGAAAAACCCTCGATGGGGAGAACGGGACTGGCTCATACTGTCCAAGGGACACGCCGGTCCAACCTTGTATACCGCCCTTGCAATGAAAGGATATTTCCCGATTTCGGATTTGGGAACCCTAAACCAGCCGGGCACCACTTTGCCAAGCCATTGTGACCGCAACCTTACCCATGGGGTTGACATGACGACCGGGTCGTTAGGACTTGGGTTGAGTATGGCAATTGGAGTTGCTCTGGGGCATCGTCTTGATAACAGAGATAACAGAGTCTACCTCATTTTGGGTGATGGAGAATGCCAGGAAGGGCAAATATGGGAAGCTGCGCTCTATGCGGCGCACAAGCGCTTAGACAATCTTATTGCCTTCATAGATTACAACCATCAGCAATTGGACGGGTATACAGAGGATATAAACGACCTTGGGGATTTGAGGAACAAGTTCGAAGCATTTGGATGGGACGCACAGGAAATTGACGGACATGATTTTGAAGAAATATACAGTGCTATTGGGCACGCATGGGAAACGAAGGGCAAACCGTCAATGATAGTGATGAATACTATTAAGGGAAAAGGCTGCAGCTTTGCGGAAGGGAATATATTGAACCACCTCATGTATGTTACAAAAGAGGAGATCAAGGAAGCTATAACCATATTAAATAAAAAATTAAATAAGATCAAAACATCATGAAGATTAACCTTACTAAAGAGAACAAACTGGAAGAGGTGATGATGCGGGATGTATATGCATCAACCCTGATCGAGCTTGCAAAAAAGAATAAATTGATATGTGTTTTGGACGCGGATTTGATGCGTTCAATGGGCATGGCAGCCTTCGCAGAGGCTTTTCCTGAAAGAATGTTTAATGTAGGAGTTGGTGAGGCGAACATGATAGGAATAGCAGCAGGATTGAGTGCTACGGGTAAGATTCCGTTCGCCCATTCTTTTGGTACGTTTGTTACAAGAAAGGCGTATGACCAGGTGTTTTTATCTGGGGCATATGCACGATTGAATATAAGGATTGTAGGGAGTGATCCAGGTATAACGGCTGCATATAATGGCGGTACACATATGCCGTTTGAGGATTTAGGGATAATGAGGAACATCCCTACAATGACGGTACTCGAACCAGTTGATTCTGCGATGCTGGAGAATCTCATCCAACAGCTCGCTGTATTAAAGGGTATGTTTTATATAAGGCTTTTGAGAAGATATCCGGTGAAGGTTTATGAGAGGGGATCTGTGTTTGATATCGGGAAAGGAGTGATACTGAAAGAGGGAAAAGATGTGAGCATCATATCGACTGGAATATTGGTAGCTGAAAGTTTGAAAGCAGCAGAAAACCTCGAAAAGAGGGGTATATCGAGTCGAGTAATTAATATGTTTACAATTAAACCGATTGACAGGGAGCTTGTAGAAGATTGTGCTAGAGAAACGGGTGCGATTTTGACATGTGAAAATCATAACATTATAAACGGTCTCGGCTCAGCGGTTGCAGAGTCTCTTGGTGAGACATTTCCGGTACCTATGGAGAGGGTTGGATGCCGGGATCTTTTTGGAGAGGTGGGCCCTGTTGAGTATTTAATTGAGAGATTTGGAATGAGCGCGAAGCATATTGAAACGATGGCGATGAGGGTAATAGACAGAAAAGGTAAAATTATGCAAGAGGTGTGAGTTCGGGATTATGGATGATCATAGTTACATGATCACGGGAAGTGATATTTTGTGGTTCTTCTCCGATTTAGGTGCAAAAATACAATGAAAATTAATTGCTAACTATAAACATAACTATGAATTATATTGATCTCTTTTTGCATGGTATCTCGCATAGTATCAAACAAACGCGATGGTGGTCATTGCTTCGTCGATTGATGCTTACAACCTCAATTTGAACCATAAGTAACCGTCGCCTTCGGCCAAAGAAGTTCTTCGAACTTCGAATCCTCGTAATGACACAGTATGATTAATAGAGCGAATTTCGAGTTTTAGGAATTAGATAAATTTACAACCTCCAGAGGATATGATATAAAGGGATTAGCCAAATCCCATATCCAAGGAGGTTGTATATGAGTACTACAGAACTCACTATTCTTT
>Ga0307378_10010223_pt1 | contig 12202 bp, 13 predicted proteins | sample UN1MG_FD_202238 | JGI IMG/M metagenome (GOLD analysis project Ga0307378, IMG submission 202238) | Soil microbial communities from Risofladan, Vaasa, Finland - UN-1 | ecosystem: Environmental > Terrestrial > Soil > Coastal area > Acid sulfate soil | place: Finland: Risofladan, Vaasa | collected...
AGCAGGACGGGCTTGCCATCCTGGTGAACGATGATGAGCACTACACGATAGCCATGTATCACAACATCCTCGTGTGCTCAAATCTTATTCCGCCAGATACTTTTGTGATTGGCCCTTGGTGGAATATTGTTTTAGCACTGCGAGAGCAAATCAGGAAGGGTCAAAAAGCGGCTGAGTTAAAACTGGCACGAGAGGCAATGATTGGCCCTCTCGTCGAGGTGTGAAACTGTTGTGTGAAACTGTTGGCTCAAGGGCATTAGCAGCTCTGAGCCTGATCATAGTCTGGTCATAGTCCGGTCACGGTCTGATCATAGTCTGCTGGCCAAAACCAGGGCAGAGGCCACCAGGTAAGGGAGGTGATAATAATGGCAAAATCAAAACTGGAAGAAGCGTTACAAGAATTTCGCGCTTACAGAGGGACGATGTCCCCGTCATCGCAGCTAATTTTTAGCGCCGGCTTTATCGGCAGGCTATTGGCCCACATCCCCGAAGAATTGGCGGTTAAAGCAATCCATCAATCAATCAAGGCATGGGAGAATCATCACTTAGTAACGCCAGTTACGCAAGAGGAGATATATGCGCAAATGCAGTAATCTTTGGTTATTCCACTTGGTGGGATTCGCTTCTGACGGATTCATGGTTGAAGCTATCGGTCGAGAAAAAGAGATCAACTGGGTAAAAAGGCGATGGCTCAGAAATGGAACCCGGTTTATAAGCAAAAGGAAGTTTAAGCACATAAGGAGGGATAATAATCCGTGGGAGTAAAATGCAGAGGTAAGGTAAAGGTTGTAAACATGGGCATGGCTGGCGTCAGGATCGCCGGACAGAATAAGGTCAAAGTAATTGATGGCGGTCGGAGGTTTGTCACGCCGCTCCCACCAGGGAAGCGGCTTGGCCGCATAGTGAACCTCTTGGCATCGAACAGGCTTAGCCGGACGGCGTGAACTTAGCAGGGATAACGCCGCCCAACCTAAACCAATATAAGCAAAGTAGCAGAAGGTGAGGTAAAAGTCAATGGCACAGAAAGCAAGGTCTCCGATGGCACAGGCAGCCAGGGAACGCATCGAGGCAATGCTGAATCTCCTGGAGGCGACTATCCAGCGAGGGATGACTGGAGGCATCGAAATGGACATTGCTATGGAACTCTGGACATTGCTATGGAGCAGGCCCGCGAATGCAGGATAGGCAGGGCGCAGGCCAGGGGATGGCCAGGGATATACGACAGCGGATTGCCAGGGATTTTAGACGGTTTTAAACCAGGTATTTAGGCTGTAGGTGTTTAGGCTGTAGGTAAAGCTAATACCTACAGCCTGCTTTACTAAACACCTAAACACCTAAACAGCTAAACAGCTAATTAGAGAAAAACATGGAAACAGCCAAAAAAACCATAGAAGAAGAAATCGGAGAGGCAATAAAGAGCCTGGATATTGGAAAAGAGCTGATCAGGCTTTTAGGAAATCCTCTTCCATCAGAAGCCATTCAGAGGACAAAAGATAAGCAGACCCACAAAGGGTATGACACAGATGGGTACTGCGTCCAGTTTTGCGCCAATAGGTTGAATGAAGTACTCGGTACAGAATGGGGTGTCCTCTGGGAAATAATGAATCAGGATAAGGGCTCAACCAGCACGGGGAAACCATGCTGGGAGATAACGGTTAAAATAGGCATCTGGGTATTGAGACGAGAGGATGTTAGATGGCAGGCCGGAGGACACGTCAGCAAGACGCATTTCGATGCCCTCAAGGGTGCTGTCACTAATGGCTTTAAAAAGGCAGCGGCCCTTTGGGGCGTAGGTCGCCATGCCTTCGAGGGTGCCCTCGACGATGATAACGACCCCTGGCCTGACTGGGCAGCGCAAAACGGTAACGGGGATGCCATTGCCCAGGGTAACCCGGCCACTGATAGCCAGCAGCCAAAGCAGCAGACCCAGCCTCTAAAGCAGCAGACTCAGCCGCCAAAGCAGCAGACACGGCCACCAAAGCAGCAGACCCAGCCGCCAAAGAGCAATGGCAACAACGGCCAGGAAACCGGCCAACAGAATGGACACACTCCCCCAGCGCCGCCTGTCGGAAACGGTAAAGAAACAGGCCTTCGCAGGCGGATTACTGCCCAGTTGGAGACGATCTTTGGCAGATCCGGGGTAGCCATAAACCAGTGGCTACAGGCAGAATTCAAGAGCCTGCCGAATCTGGAGGCTATCAACAATCTTGACGCACAGAAGCTTGAAATAATGCTCGAAATTGTCGAGAAAAAATTCAAAGCCTGGAAAGTTGGCAGTAATAACTAAGGCCCTCACCTCGCCCCGGATCTCTCGACCGGATGTCTCGAAAGGGAGGTCCGGGGCGTTTTTGAGAGAAATAGAAAAACTAGGAATAGAAAAAACATGGATCACGATGAACAGCAACAAAAAATAAGTGGCAATAACGGAAACGGCAATAACGGAAACGGAGAAAAGCCTCTCCGGATCGTCGAATTCCGTGCTCAGAATGTCATGGCACTCAAGGCGATACAGATATTCCCGGAAGATAAGGATGTGGTTATTCTCACCGGGGAAAACCGGCAGGGCAAATCTACGATTATTCGGGCCATCTGGGCGGCACTTGGAGGCAAAGAATTCATCCCTGACGAGGCAATTCGCAGAGGGGAAAAAGAGGGCAATGTTTATCTTGACCTTGGCGATTTTATCGTAACCCTCAAGATAACCTCGAAGAGGGAATACCTGAAGGTAAAAACCAAGGATGGAATGGAAGCATCGAGCCCGCAAAAGTTCCTAAATTCCCGTCTGGCTGACCTGGCATACAATCCCCTTGAGTTCATGCGGCTAAAGCCACAAGAGCAGGTCAAGGCCCTCCAGGGAATGCTTAACCTCAAACTCGACAGAACAGAGCTTGAGCGGCTCACTGGCGGTATCTGGACAAGGCGGACCCATGGCGATGAGCCCATGCTTGTCCTCGAAAGTGTGACAAAGGATCTCTACGAAGAGCGCGCCATCGTAAATGCCGAGGTCAAGCGGCTTCAGGGAGTAGTGGAATCGATCAAGATCCCGCATGATCTTGCAGACATTCAGCCTGTATCAATCGCAGACCTGCTCGAAGAGCTCAGCAAGCTTGAGGCAAAGCAGCGCGAAAACGACTCGATCCGTAATCTGGCCAATTCCCTGGCCTCCAGGCTGGAAGATATAAGAGGTTCCCTCAAGAGCAAAGATCTTGAAATCGAGGAGATGGAAGCAAAGCTCATCAAACTGAAACAGGAAAGAGCGGGGCTGATTGAAAATCTCGACCGGGTACAAGAGGATTATCTAGGGCAGGCTGAAAAAGTCGATGAATTAGCCGATTCCGATCCCGACTTTTCAGACATCAAGCGCCGCATAGCCGAAGCGGATTCCCACAACAAATCTGCCAATGAAATCGCCCATCTCAAGGATACCCTCCAAAAATCCAAAGCTGACCTTGAGACCAAAAGAAAAGAATCCCAAACTACCACCGACACAATGGAGGCCCTCAAAGCTTATAAGCTTAAGCTCATCGAGCAGGCAGCACTTCCCCTTCCAGGCATTAGCTTTGAGGATGGCAGGGTGACCTATAACGGGTTGCCCCTGGACCAGGCCAGCACGCGAGAGCAGATTGAGATCTCCTGCGCTATCTGCCTGGCCCAGCATCCCAAGATCGGCATCATAACAATCGATGTCGGCTGGAGCGAACTGGATAAAAGCGGCAAACAAGTGCTCAGGCAGTTCGCCCGAAGGACCGGCGCTCAAATCTGGGTAACCCTGGTGAGGGAAGAGCCTGGCCAGGAAGGCTTTCACATTGTCGCAGGAGAACTGGTGGCTGTTGATGGGGTGCCCTTAGTTGAGGATTGTGAGGAAGTACCGGAAGAAGTAGAAGAAGTACCCAGGTAATAGAAAACCTGGCCAAGAAATAGATATTTTTTGAATGGAAGATTGATGAGGACAGAAGATAAGGTTGATGAGGACGGAAGAAAAGGTTGATGAGGACGGAAAACTTCAAGGGGTTTTTATTCATCGCACAGTGAGCATCATAGGAAGGGATAAGAGGAGGAGGTAATCATGAACCAGATTATTCCATTCAAGTATGAGCAGAACGAGATCAGAGTCATTCAGGATGAACAGGGCGAACCCTGGTTTGTGGCGAAGGATGTTTGCAATGTTTTAGGGATTTCCAATGATCGAATGGCAGTAGAGAGACTTGAGGATTATTGTGTCAGTCAGGCTGACATAATAGATTCGATGGGTAGAGCACGTAAAACTAATATTATTAACGAGTCAGGTCTTTATATGATGATTCTTCGATCAGATAAACCTCAAGCGACACCTTTTCAAAGATGGGTAACCGCAGAGCTTATACCTTCTGTTCGAAAGACAGGAATGTATATTTCTCCCAACGCCAAACCAACGACTCTGGTTCCAATCACTCGTGAATTTAGGGCAGCTTTGTCAATGGCAAGGGCTATCGGTTTTGAAGGCAATCAAGCCATCTTATCCGCTAACAAGGCAGTCAAAAAAATTACATCCTTCGATTGTCTTGAATTGATGGACGCCCAAAAGCTGATGTGCGAGAAGCAGGAAAGAACACTGACGGTATCGGATCTTGGCGTCCGGCTTGGTGGCATATCCGGCCAGCAGGTAAACAAGATACTTTACGAAAAAGGGTTTCAAAGTTCGTTCAGAGATGCAAAGCAGCGTTTGTATTGGAAACCAACAGAGAAAGGCAAACCCTTTGCTGTCTTGAAGGATACTGGAAAACAGCATAATGACGGCACACCGGTGCAGCAGCTCATGTGGCTGGAATCAATCTGGGCATTGCTGGATGAAAAACAGACTCCCATGAACTGATATTGTGGCCGGGTGTACTGGCTGGCTTTGACTGCCGTGCCTCTGGAAGAAGATTACGAGGATGTCGAGGATGTTCCAGGGGAAGCAATGGAGAGGGCTTAAGCGTCCCAATGAATCTACCTGGCGCAATTTTGCGCCACTTTCGATTTGGATGGCTTCTCTTGGTGTGGCTGAGAAATTTGGGAAAAAGCGCAAGGATGTACTTCAGGCAATCAAAATTTTAGAGTTGCCAGGAAGAATTCGGACGGCTGAATTTTCAGCCGTCCTCTTATAAGTTTGAACGCATAAGGATAATAGTAAGGAGGAGGTAAGTAAATGGAAATCAGGAAGGTTAATTTCATCGATCTAGGCGATCCAATGGGCAGGATTGTCATTAACAAGCGCTATGAGTCATGTATCTATCTTGAGATCGTCTGTCCAAGCATGGCAAATTCAGATGGTCGCATAATCCCCCCTGGAGATATAACGATTTTTGGCAAGGAAAAACTCCAGGCACTTCGGGACTTCATTATTCAAGCATTGAAGGATCTGGAAGAGATCCAGAAAATCGAACCTGAAGATGGGCCGCCATTTTAATCCTGATGGAGGGGAAACCAAATGCAAAAGGATAAGTGGGAGCACTGTCCATACTGCGGCAGCCGCACAATCACTATTGACGCCAAAACCCTTCGGAGGCAATGCGAAATCTGCTATCGAACGTTTTATCCAGAGTCTTATCCGGCGCTATCGAAAGATGTAACCCGCACCATTGCTGTTCAAGCTGTGGCTGGGTGGCCATCAATGCTGAATTAGGCTGGTTTGGTGCCCCACGTTCGATGGGGTCACGCTTTGTGAAGACATCAAAGGTATCCATGAGGATATTCCTTATGAGCAGCCAGTGGCTTAATTAAGCTAAACCTGAAATGGATCTGCGAATGGAAATGACTATGACTAAAGACGCGACAACCAAAGATATGACAACCCAAGACACGATACGTACGACCCTGGACTTATGGAAAGCCGTACCCCGTGACGGGGTGGATGGTCTCATCAAGTTCCTGCAAGAGAGCGATTTTTTCTCCGCTCCCTGCAGCACTCAATTCCATCTGGCCTGCCCTGGCGGTCTGGCTAGGCATTCCCTGAATGTATATCAACTTTTAAAAGAGAAGGTAGATCGCTTCGCAGTCTGCGTTCCTCATGAGTCAGTCGTTATCGCCGGGCTGGGACATGATTTATGTAAGGTTAACTTTTATAAAGAAGGAGGTGACCCTTGCACCGAAGCCCAACATAATTATCTTTCCAGCCTCGCCAAGCAGTATGGATGGAAGTGTGCTTCATTCAAAGAAAGATTCATGCCTGATGGTAAATTAAAAAGAGATATCCCTGCCGCCCAAGCCTCAATCCTCATCGATTGGCTCAAAAATAGGTCCTCCCAGCCAATGCCTGCCCTGCCCATCTCCTGGTCAGTAGATGACAAGCTCCCCCTTGGTCATGGGGAAAAGAGCCTTTCCGTCCTACAGGACTTTATCAGCCTTACAGAGGTAGAGAAGCTTGCCATCAGATGGCACATGGGCCCAACCGAGCCCGGAGTTCACTTTGTCTACCCTGCCGGGTATGCCTTCAAATCAGCAATGGAAAGATATCCATTCGTAACCTTACTGTTTTGCGCAGACCTTGAAGCAGGCCAGGTATTGGAGAGTGAGCATGAATCAACCAAATGAAAGCTGCATATGGTAAAGCCCGTATGGTAAATCTCATAGCTGTGAAATTGGCTTTAGGCCCCTGACAAGGCAATATCAAAAGTATTGACGCAATATTTAAAGTATTAACGAAAATTTATTCATTAAATTCATTGCTTCGAATTAGCTTGGAGATATGTTGTCCGCCGTGGTTACTGTGGTGATCGTGTGTCCCTATTCCCTTGATATAAAAGGATAAATTAATTCAGCTATGCGAAGTGCACCTCCAGAAACAAGTGGCAAGTTGCCTCTTCAAACCGCTATACTGACCCCCCAACAGGTGGCCAAATTTCTGGGCAAGAGCATAAAATGGGTATACGAACATGGCCTGGAATTAGGAGGAAAAAAACTTGGAGGCACCTGGATCTTTCCAAGTAAGGAGGATATTTATGAGTGTTTATTTTACCGGGGAAAAGGGGTGGAGGTACGAATTTCAAATCAACAAACAGAGGTACACCGGAGCAGGGTACAAAACCAAGGCCGAAGCCAAAAAGGGCATAATCAAGCACAAAGAAAGAATAAAAAATCCGCAGCCGATAGTGCCGGAGGTGATCGACATAACCTTTTTGGAACTGGTCGAAAGCAGACTTGATTTTGTCAAGGCTTATGGATGTCAACGCCATTATAGAGACTATGTGTATATGGCCCGTCGGTGGATTAAGAGATGGAATAATTTGCTTTGTAATCAAATCACCCAGGATATGATCCAGCAATTTATCTTTGAAAGGGCAAGGGATGGAACGAATCAAACCGGAAATAAAGAGATCCGATTCCTGCGCTCTCTCTTTAATCACGGTATAGAAAAAAAGCTCGTTACAGAGAATCCAGTTCATGGAATTAAGCTCCTGCCTGTAGAGAAAAAAAGAAAATATATCCCATCAAAAGAGGATGTACTGAAAGTGATCCTGGCTGCAGATCCGGATATACAGGACTACCTTTGGGCAATCAAAGAAACTTTGGGCAGAATGAGTGAAATAAACCAACTGACCTGGGATGATGTCGATCTGGAAGATAAAACCGTAACCCTCTATACCCGCAAGAAAAAAGGTGGGCACCGTACCCCGCGTAAAGTTCCCATGACCGGTAAACTTCATGAAATTCTCTCCCGTAGATTCAGGCAAAGGGATAAGACCATGTCTTATGTATTTTGCCATACCTACTGGAGCAGCAAGACCGGAGAGAAAAATCATGGACCATTTCAGGATCGATCAAAGATCATGAGAACCCTTTGCAAAAAGGCAGGTGTGAGATACTTTCGTTTTCATGCTCTTCGCCATTTTGGAGCCTCCCTCATGGACCATGCCAATGTACCCAAAGGATCGATTCAGAAGATCCTGGGCCATGAGCGAAGGGAGACGACCGAAATTTATCTGCATAGCATTGGAGATGCCGAGAGGGATGCCATAAGGATTATGGAGGAAGCAAGCTGCTCTGAGGAAGTAAGCGAAAGTAAAAAAGCAATCGGGGCTGAAAATTCAGTCGTGCCTGTGGATAACTCCAAAACCACACACCAAACCACACACCAAAAGGAAAGGGGCTTGAGATGATAATCCCAAACCCCTTGTGTTTATTGGCGCGCCCAGAGGGATTCGAACCCCCGACCTACGGATCCGTAGTCCGTCGCTCTATCCATCTGAGCCATGGGCGCATTATTCTATATTTTTACTCCTTTTTGGAGGAGAGTTTATCGGTCAGTTATATAACTGATTTTGATAGTATAACTAGTGTCTGCCTTTTTTTCAAGTTAAATAGCTGATAATTTTGGGATAATTCTTATCTTTTTCATGAAAAATCATTAACATCTCGGCATAATTTATTTTTGCCATTTATTAATATTAACTCATTGTAAATAAATAAAATTAATTCCAAATTGTTAGGCGTAAATCAGGTATCTTTGTGAAAAAATTAGATTTTTTATAAGCTTAGCCCTACAACGCTCATTTCAGTATAAGACAATTTCATTAATTTTTCGTTTTACTTTTCTTGTGTGAAATATAAGCGCGATAGTTCTTGAGTTGAATCCATCGCACCAGCTCGATAGCAGTCTGGGCATCAAAGGCCCTCAATGGTAATACGACCTCAAGGAGGATTCTAAGCTGCGAGACGGTAAGAGCGGGAGATTTTTTTTCCCAATTTTATTTTCAGGTGCCAGAGGAAGAAATGAGCTAACATACAGCTCAGGATATGATGGTTCCATCCAGCATATTTTCTCACCTCATACTGATCCATGCCCAGTTCCGTCTTGGTCTCTTCAAAGCACTGCTCTATTGCCCAGCGCATGCCACTAAGCCAGACAAAAGTCTTTAACCGGGTACTTGATGAAGCATTGCTTATGTAGTAGGAGTATTCTGGATTATCCCCTATGGTTTTCTTGATGATCAGCCATACGCTCTTCCAGGGGAGCCCATTCTTTGATATGGTAACCTGGCGTTTGGTAAATTCATACTCTATCTGGCCTTTTGTCCCCTCAGAAACTGTGCGCCTATACCAAAAAAACTCATTCGTATTCTTGGCTACGGCGACCACTGTTATGGGTTTTTGATCTGTATTTTTCACTTTCTTTTTGATAAGTATTTTACCTTTGTGCTTGTATTTCTTCTGTATGACCAATGGATCTTTTAACCAGCATAAGGTATCGAAGGGGATGGATACCAGATAGGTTTTACCAATGCACTTATCGATAGCCTCTATAAATTCAGGACTATTTCCATAGACAGGATCAGCGACAATATATTTAAAGGGGAGAATATTCTCTTTGGTAAGTTCCTGGAGCATCTCTACAGCTAACTGGGGCTTTTTCTGGAATTGTGTTCTTGATGGTAGTTCACATTTTTTTCTCCTCTCAGCGTACTCATCGCTAAACCACTTTTCTGGTAAAAACAGCCGCTTATCTACCAAAGCATACCCATGTCGAGATACGTATGCCTCAAAAACTCCCACTTGGCAGTTTTCAACCTTGCCTATGCTCCCGCAATACTGTCTGGCAACTCCTATCGAATTGTTCCCCTTTTTCACAAATCCAGACTCATCAAAAATCACTACTCCATTGGAATCTCCCATATCATGGGCTATCATGCCGTGATATTTTCTCAGCATCTTGTCTTCATCCCATACAACTTCGCTTATAGTCCGCTGCATTGGTCGTACCTTGCCACCTTCTATTCTTATGGCTATTGGCTCGATAGATTTTCTCTCCAGCTCACTCAACTGATCAGCCATATAGAAAAAAAAGTTCTCTCGTGGTTCACTCCGATAAAAACAATCACGAAATTCTTGATGAAATCCTCTTAACTCTTCTATGAAACCTTCGATGGTATCTTTTTCAATACGAAACTGGGGAACTGTAAATATATTACCCTCAGTTCTGATTTCCGGTAACATGATCCGTTACCTCCTTATTAATATATTTTTTAGAATATTTTTTTACCTCATATTTATACTCCTATTATAGCAAATTATGGGCCTGTTGACTATAAATCGCGTTGTAGGGTTAGATACAAACACTGTCTTTTGCTCGGATAAATGTAGCAGGTCCTCTTATGATAGGACCATAATTAATAAAATCAAATACATAAATGAAAAAACACGTTAAAATTTGGATAAACAGCTTAAGATAAAACTAGTTATTTCAAATAGTTATAAATTATTAAGAAGAGGTAAGCTGTAATGATACTAAATTTAATAATATTATCAAGAAGTTAACTAATTTTCAGACAGACCCTAACGATATTTTACAATCGACTTTTATCATATTTTTAAACATATGTCAATCATTCTGTGTCGAGGTAGATGGGGAGGAGTCACCACCTCGTCATTCCTTCCCCCCTATAAAGGAAGGATGGTTGCAATCTGTTGCCCCCCCTATAAGCGACCGTTCATAAACATCTATAACATGATCCCGCCCTACCCTCCCCTGCCACAGGGGCTCCCTGCCACAAGGGGGAGGAGATTAGGGGGGGACAGTATTTTTATAATTCGTTACTACTCAAGTAGGCACAGAGGGGCAAAGGCACAAAGCAAGAAGTTAAGCAGTAAATAGGCAAGACAACTTTCTTCCTATGTGCCTTTGCCCCTCTGAACCTGAGTAGTTGTATAATTCTTTATGGTCGATCGCTTATTATGCTTTTGCCACTTATGCTTTTACTACTTTTTCATCATCCAGGGAAGTTTGCATGGCATTTCTCGTATCAATAATCATATTGGCCTTGGAATACAGCCACTTATAGTCATACTTGGAATGATCCGTTAAAATGACCACAGCATCGTAGGATGGAACCGTATGCTCATCGAGCGGAGTAGATTTCATGCTCAGAGAGTGATGCCTCATCTTCGGCAGCACGGGAACATACGGATCATTGTAGTCCACAATGGCTCCTTTACTCTGGTACAGCTCGATTACCTTAAAGGATGGGGATTCTCTCGGATCATCAATATCTTTCTTATAGGCAATTCCTAAAACCAGAATCTTGGCCCCTTTGATGCTTTTGCCCCGTTCATTCAGGGCATCCATGGTCTTTTGGATGACGTAATAAGGCATAGAGGTATTAATTTCCCCTGCCAATTCAATGAAGCGGGTATTGAAGTCGTATTCCCTTGCCTTCCAGGTCAGATAAAATGGATCGATAGGGATGCAATGTCCGCCAAGGCCAGGTCCCGGATAAAAGGGAGTGTAGCCAAATGGCTTGGTGGCAGCGGCGTTGATAACCTCCCAGACATCTATCCCCATCCGGTCAAACAGTATCTTCATCTCATTGACCAGGGCAATATTCACCGCCCGGAAAATGTTTTCAAGAAGTTTTGTAGCTTCAGCCACCCTGGTTGAGGACACCGGAACGGTCCTTTCAATAATGGAATTGTACAAGGCAAGGGCAGCCTCAAGACACTTCGGAGTATATCCTCCGACAACCTTGGGGATTGTTCTGGTTGAGTACTTGGAATTATTCGGGTCCTCCCTCTCAGGTGAAAAAGCCAGATAAAAATCTTGACCAGCAAGGAGACCCGTATTTTCCAAAATCGCCCTCATGTCTTCATCCGTGGTTCCCGGATAGGTTGTACTTTCCAGAACGATTAATTGTCCCTTCCTCATGTACTTGGCAACGGTCCTGGTTGTATCAAAGACGTAAGTCATTTCAGGCTCGCGGTTGGTATTGAGGGGGGTCGGAACACAGATTATAATCGCATCTTCTTCGGTTAACTGGGGAAAATCTACTGTGGCCTGAAATTGTCCGTCAGAGATCATTTCCCTGATCACTTCTGAAGGGATGTGCTTAATGTAGCTCGTTCCGGACATTAGTGCATTTACCTTGGTATCATCCACATCAAAGCCGGTCACCTGAAAACCACTTCGATGAAACTCTCTGACCAATGGAAGACCGACATAACCAAGACCGATAATCCCTATTTTGGCTTTTCTGTTTTGAATTTTTTCAAGGAGCATATTTTCCCCTTATCTTAGTGTTTTGGTTTAACAATCTTTAAAAAATCATTATCTCATAGATTATCTTATATTGCAACCTTGCTGGATGAGGTCAGATGTTCCCCAAGTTGAATTTTAGAGTGGCAGATTAAATATAAGGGATAAGATTTGGGGAAAAGGCAATAGTACCCCTTCTGTCTCCCTGGTACTTTTTAA
>Ga0307378_10010226_pt1 | contig 12198 bp, 17 predicted proteins | sample UN1MG_FD_202238 | JGI IMG/M metagenome (GOLD analysis project Ga0307378, IMG submission 202238) | Soil microbial communities from Risofladan, Vaasa, Finland - UN-1 | ecosystem: Environmental > Terrestrial > Soil > Coastal area > Acid sulfate soil | place: Finland: Risofladan, Vaasa | collected...
TGTTCAACTCATGCCAGATGAGGAAGATAGAAATAACTTTTTTGTTGTTCTTGCTTCTAATCTGAGATCCCTTACGTATGGAGATGATGCCGATAACAGTTTTTGTGATGAACCACATGTTATGAGGCTATATCAGTTTCCAGTAGTTTGGCTATTAATGAAAGATATTATTTGTCCCATTTATAACAAAGATTTAGAGAATATAAAAATAATTTGTGATGGAAACGCTAAAGTTGATATTGCAAGGTATTATAAAAAGGAAGAATTACCATCTGCTGATATATCTGATGAGTCGTTTATATTTGTAAATATAATCAACAATAGAATTGTTCAAAACTCTTTCATATTTATAGAAACATTAATGGCATACGGACTTTCTCCTGTAGAAGTGATCAAGAAGTTATATAGTTCAGATTTGTATTATAAGTTCAAAGGTTTGCTCGATATATCTTTGGAGGATGAAGAGGTTTACGATTTTGAATGTTCTATTATGGAGAATTTAGGTATTAATTTTTATTCTATGATCTCTCATAAAACCGCCTGTCTCCGTCCAAATATGGTAAAGAGTGCTCAAAATTCAGTTCCAGGCCTGCCTAATCAGTTTTGGCAGCTTGGCCTTTTAGAGCAAATGATGGAACCAACAAGAGGTTCTGATTGGAGCGTATATAAAAGCTTAGAGCCATATGTGAAAGAATTTTGGGATAAAGTGGAAGATGTGAGATTAAAAAGAATTGAGAATGGTCATGATAATGGTGTTCCATTCAACTCTCTATTACGCATAAAGCAAAAGCAGACAGTAGGTTATGAAGCAGATCCGACAAAAACGATTCAGTCATTATTGTCGTCAAATAGAGTTTGGTAAATATAGTTGAAAAGTGAAAACGATGAAAATACTATAGTGTATTGTTCTATGGTTAAGTGAAAAGAGGTAGAAAATGGATACTGAAGAATATGTTGAATTTTTAAGAAGTGTGTTAGTAAAGATAGAGAATGCTCTTATTCTGCTCGATCAACAACCTGCTAAGCATATACCTGCATATAACAAAATGTTGGGAGTACAGCAGAAACTATCTGGGTTAGATCAGAAATATAAAGAGAAGCTTTTTCCTAAGATAGTTATGAGCAGATCGATAATCAACTGTTTTAATAATGGTCAATACCAAGATGCCCATTCTAAAATACTTGGGTTAAAAAGTGATTTAGTTGATATTTGTTTAGAGATTAAAAATGAAAAAAATACAGTCACAAAGATATAAACAATTAGAAGCTGATCTTATCGAATCTCCTCCGATTAATAGAGAAGAGGATAGAAGTCCGCATAGGAAGAATAATAAAAAGAAAAAGATTTATCAGCTTAATGAGTGGGTTGAGGATGTTGATATTAATGATGTTGTCGAATAGGAGCAAGTAATTTGAGTAATGGAGAGCTAGTTCTACGCGTTGATCATAATTCAACGTTTGTAGAAGGTAAAATGGGCAGTGATATATATGATAAGTTTAAAAAAGAGCTAGGCTATCTTCCCGAGAACTCTTTCTGGATGATAAAAAATAATTCAGATAAAGCACAAGAACATGAGAAGTGGAAAAAAGATTGGGATGGAAACATCTCTGCTGTTTGCTGGAATAAACAATTCTGTCATTGTCATATCAAAAAAAGCGGATTGCATTTTCAAACAGGCCTTCTGTCTAAAGCTGCTAATTTTTTAAGAGTGAACAACGTTCCTTTTAGAAGAATTGATGCTAGAAGCAAAACTCCAAAAACAGATTCATATTCTATGTCTGAAGAATTCGAGTTTAGAGATTATCAGCAGGACGTTATTAACAAAGTTGTTGGAACAAAAATAACTCAAGGTATAGATAGAGGTATTATAAAAGCCGCGACAGGTTCTGGAAAAACTTCGATAGCAGCTGGTATCGTGGCTCAAATGGGGGTGTCTCCTACGATTATGTATGTTCCAAGTATTGACCTTCTTAGACAGGCTAAGGATGAATTAGAGAGATTTGTGAAGCATAATAATCTTGGTATTAAGGTGGGTATGATCGGTGGTGGTCAAAAAGATATTCAAGATATTAATGTAATGACTATTCAAACAGCAGTGAGGTCTCTTGGGGGAGTGTGGGTTAAATTTGATGATGAAGATAAATCTAAAGATAACACTGATATAGAAGATGTAAAAGAAGAAGTTAGAGATTTAATCAAAAGATCTAAGTTGATGATTTGTGATGAGGTGCAGCACTGGGCAGCAGAAACTTGTCAGATTATATCAGATGCTTCTTCATCATGTCAGTATAGATATGGCATGTCGGCTACCCCCTACAGAGATCAGGGTGATGATATTTTGATTGAGGGATGTTTTGGCAGGACTATCTCTAATATAAGCGCATCATTCTTGATAAAGAGGGGCTACCTTATCAAGCCTACTATATATTTCATAAAGATTAATAATATGAGAGGTGTGAGAAAATCTGCATATCCAAATATATATAAGCAGGCTATTATAGAAAATGCTTACAGAAATAAAAGCATATCTGATATGGCAACAAGTTTTTATCAGAGTGGAAGAAAAACTCTTATACTTGTTAAGCAAATTAAGCATGGAAAGCTTTTAGAGAAACTTATTCCAGAGAGTGTTTTCATACATGGTGGAACAGCTAAAAAGAAAAGAGCTGCTCATTTAGATAAGATGAGAAGAGGTGAACCTCAAATTACAATCGCAAGTGTCATATTTGATGAAGGGATCGATGTTCGTCCTTTAGATGGCCTGATTTTAGCAGGGGGTGGCAAATCACCTACTAGAGCCTTACAGAGAATAGGAAGGATACTAAGACCTTATGAGGGTAAAAAAGATGCCATCGCAGTTGATTTTATGGACAATTGCAAATACATGCAAAGCCATTCTAAAAAGAGGCTTAGCATCTATAAAACAGAAGAAGAATTTGATATCATGGGGGATTAGGAATTGGAAATGGCTCAGAAGAATGCAAAAGATATTCTCAGAGATATAAAAGCGAATATAGATGGGGTGAATCCTAAAGATATACAATTTAAGGACTTACGAAAAAATACTAGAAAAAAAAAGAAAATAGAAAAAGATAGTGAAAGTGAAAGTGAAAGTGATACAATTAGTAACAATGAAGGTTTTTCCCTGATCGATACAGGAACTGTTTATTGTGATTATAGAGAAATAGGTAAAAAAGGGCGATTGAAGAAAAAGAATAGTCTTGATGAGTGGGGACCATTTGATTTCTTTAGGTTTGCTAACAAGTTATATGTAAAAAAATATAAAGTAGAATGGGATTTAAGAATTGGTGGAAGTAGTCTTGAAATTAATAAGATCAAAGATAAGTTGGTAGACATGTTTGGATACTGTTGTAATTTAATGGTGTATGACTATATAATTTACTTCTTTGATCATCATATGGATGATTTTAAGAATAGAGGAGGTTTCTACTTTAGCCAAATGAAAAAAGAATGGATTCTGTCAGACTTTAGAGATTCATATAATTTTAGAGAACGATTTGTTCACTATATGACTCAGAAAAAACAGAAAAATGTGAAGTACGAACTAACGAATGAAGAAATTCAGAAATCTTATGATGCAGGAGATGAGAACCTTGTAGGAAATTATGGGGTTGTTATTGCTTTAAATTGGTTGCTTAAAGTAAAGAAGCAAAATAAGAAAGTGGCTATAAAAATAGTGGTCGATGCTTGTTTGTCTATGTATAAAAAGAATATGTTAGATATTGTAGAAAGTGCTACAGAGATATATTCTCCGTATCCGTCAAACCTTGCATTTAAAAGTCCACAGCTTATTTTTAATAAGATAGATAACGATATTGAAATAGATGTTGATTTTAATGACAATGATAGAATGATTTTTTTACAAAAAGGAGATGAAAAGAAAGGTGATTAATGGGAAAAGAGTATAGTGTCAACAGTCAAATAACGGCACGTAAAATTAATTTGGTTCTTTTAGATGGACATATGAAGGAATCTGTTCAGTTGCAGGAGGCTTTGAGAATCGGAGAGGAACAAGGACTGGATGTTGTTGAAGTATCTGAAAGTGGTAAGAATAATTTGCCTACTTGTAAGCTTACAGATTATGGTAAGTTGATGTATGAAAAAAGAAAAAAGAAGAAAAAACAAATACAGCATGTTAAAGAAATTAAATACAGGCTGAATATAGATCCTCACGATCTAGAGATTCGACACAAAAAGATAATGAAATTTTTGTCGAAAAAATATGTTGTAAAATATGTTCTTGAGCTTGGCGGCAGACAAAAGAGTATGGTCGAAGAAGCTATGGAAGAGTATTATGAAAACATTAAGGCGTTTGAAGAACATGCCACATGGAAAGAGCCGCAGATATCTAAGGGTAAAAGAATTCTGATTTCTACAACCCTTATGCCATTATAATGTTGAAAAGTGAAAGATAGATGTTAAAATAGTAGAAATACTTTTAAAAAGGAATAAATAGATGAAGCCAGTAAGTAAAAAGATTAGTGAAGCAACGTTGGAAGAAATGTGCGATGATAAGTTTAAAGATGAGTTCTACAACATGCTTCGTTGTCGTTATCCGTTATTTTATATCTCTCACAATGAGGAAAAGAGACTTATACAGTTCTTGACTCACTTCTGTAAAGTGAAGGGCTATGAGTGTTTCCTTTGGGATAGTTACAATGGCCTCGTGAGTATTGTCAGCGGAGAAGAGGTTGCTGGCATAAGTGAGGATCTTAAGAATAATCCCTTGGCTATTCTTGATCATATTATTGGTGAGGGCAGAGCATTTGAGAAAAAGAAAACAAGTGTTCAGGAAAAGAAAGAAAAAGGAACTAATGGAATTATATACGTTCTATTGGATTACTTTAACTTTATCCAGCCTAACCCTGATATCGAAAGACGTTTTGTTGCACTATCCAATTTGAATACTATTGTGACTACAGTTTGCACAGGCCCGTACTATCAGGCAACAGATGTCATTCAGAATATTCTTCCTACTATGACATTCCCATTTGCCAATAAGAAGGAAATTCGTCATGCATTGTATGACGTTGTTCGTGGTGCTGAGAGAAAGATTCCTGACATTGCTAAGCAGACTAAGAAGATTGAAGCAGAACTCATAGACTGTGTATCAGGGTTAACCCTACAGGAAGCACAAACGGCTTTTTCTAAGTCTCTTGTGTCATCTCACAGTTGGGACATACCTTATATTCTTGAGGAAAAGAAACAGCTTATTAGCAAGAGTGGCATGTTGGAATACTTTGACAAGACTGTGAAGATGGATGACATTGGAGGCTTGAAAAATCTTATTGAATGGATCAAAGAGAGAAAGAGATGTTTTTCTCAAGAGGCAGAAGATTACGGTCTGAATAAGCCAAGAGGCCTATTGACAATCGGTATGCCAGGTTGTGGTAAATCTCTTGTCTGTAAGGCTATTAGTAGTGCTTGGAAAATGCCATTGTTAAGACTTGACTTCGGTAAACTTTTTGGAAGTCTTGTCGGTGATTCTGAGAAGAATGCAAGAGAGGCTATTAGACAGGCAGAAGCAGTTGCTCCAGCTATTTTGTGGATCGATGAAATCGAAAAGGCTATTAGTGGAAATGCTTCAAGTGGTCGCACAGATGGTGGAACAACAAGTCGTGTTCTGTCAACATTTCTTACATGGATGCAGGAAAAAGAATCTCCTGTGTTTGTGATTGCAACTGCGAATGATCATCAGGCTATTCCTCCTGAGTTTTTAAGAGCAGGTCGTTTTGATGAAATATTCTTTGTCGATCTCCCTAATGTTGAGGAAAGAGAAGAGATCTTTGATGTTCTTCTTAGAATTAGGGGCATTGAGTCAAAGAATATTAATACTCCAATGCTTGCAGAAAGTACTGAAGGTTTCAGTGGTGCAGAGATTGAGAAAGCAATCGACAATGCTATGTTAGCAGGATTCATGGATGGATCAAGGCCAATTGATAGTGATGATATCAAGAAGGCAAAGGGGGAATTTAAGTCTCTGTTTGAGATGAGAAAATCTGATTTTGAAGAGCTTCGTGAGTGGGCAGCTAATAAATGTAGAATGGCAAATCACGAGCCAACGAATATTATTAATCACGGACAATTGGGTTCGGAAGTGAATATGGATCTGTAACATATGAAAAGTATAGAAAAACCGTTAAAGGTATACATAGAACGTTATGCTGAGAAATACTATAGTAGAAAACCTGATAAGTTAACAAAAGAAGAGATGGCAGATATGTTGCCCATAGCAAAGTGGGCAGCATTTGTTGATATCACAATTCCTGATGGCTTTGGGAACTATACTATTTTAGACTTTAATGGCTATGCTATAAATAAAAAAGATAATAGTAAGACTATCACTATTCCTAAGGCTATTGCAAAGAGAGCAAGAAATTTAATTTGCAAATACTGTTGGAATGTTCCGTGGCGAAACATTGCAGAGAAAAAGAAGCAAGGGCAAAAAGCGGTTCAAGAATATCTTAGGACTCGTAGCGTGATGGGGAAAAGATATTTTGATGGAAATAATATAGCTATTTATGGAGAGTCTAAAAAACCCATAGGTAGAACTATGCTGGCTTCTATTGTGATGAACGAAGCTATTAAGCTAAGGCACACAAAACATGTTATAAGCCATACGTATGATTGGGTTGATTTCTCTCATTTATTTAGAGAAATTGAAAGAAGTATGATGGATAATGATCACAAAGGTGGTGATAACGATTCTAAAGATTTAATCGGTTATAAAACTTGTGACTGGTTAGTTGTCGATAACATACAAAAGAAATTGAGATCTGAAAAACAAAATACTTTATATAGTGATTTTTTAGACTCTTTTTTCCATGGGAGGTACGAGAGCGAATTGCCTACCATTTTAGTTTTCAAGTTCGATATCAGGGATAAGCTTTTTGATTTTGAAAAAACTTATGGTATCGGTTTAAGTAAGATGCTTGAAAGCGACAGAACTATTAAAATACCTCTAAGTGAGGACTTGTTAAATAGCAACGATTATGAATGAAATACTAAGTATACAAGAAGAGAGAGAATTAGTTTATCTATTGCTTCACAATAAAGACGCAATAGATAAATTTTATGATACTGGTTTATCACCAGATCTATTTAGTGATGAAAACAAACCAGTTATATCAATGCTTTTAGATACATACGATAGGCACGATGTTTTACTCACAAGAAAATCTTTTAGAGCTAAAATAAAAGAGAATAATGTTCCTAAGGAAAGAATCTCTCAGGAATTAGCTTTTAATTCTTGCTATTCGGCAACTGCTACCATGGCAGATTTGCCCATGTTTCTTCAAAAAGTTGTTGATAGTAATGTAAAAAATTGCACCATCAAAGCTCTGGAGAAGTATAGCAAAGATAATAAGAAAATAGGCAATGTTCCTGCTATCAAAAATCTGATCAATGATTGCGAAGATATTTTGAAGGGAGCAAGAGTATCTAAGGAAAAATCATATTATAATGATATTAGATCTTTATCTGAAATCCAGTTTCAGTATTTTGAAGATGTTCGTAGCGGCAAGATAAAAGAAGATCCCTTGATTCTTAGTGGAATAAGAGAAATAGATTACACTATGGTCACAGGTTTTGAAAAAGGAACTTTGACTTTAATCTGCGCAGATGTTGGTGGGTTTAAAAGTTCGATGATGCTCAACATAGGTCTTAATGTTTGGAATAATGGATTCGATGTTTTATTCGTTCCACTTGAAATGCACAGAGATCAAATGTGGAGAAGGGCATGTGCTAGAGAATCAAGAATTAAAATGGAGATCATCACAAGAGATATTAAAAATCTCACTGATGAGCAGATGGAACAGATGAGAGAGATGAACAAAGTGTGGGAGAAAAATCCTGCCAAATTCTTTATGATGGAAGAGCCTGGCAACACAACAGTTCTTAAAATTCAGAGACAAATCGAAAGAAATATAGAGCTTATCAAACCTAAACTTGTTGTTATTGATTATATCGCTAACCTTGAGGCCCATAAGAATAGATATGGAAGGAATGATCTTGAAATTGGTGATATGTTAAAGACCATGAGGCAGATGGGTAAGGAAAATAATTTTGCTGCTCTGTCTGCTGCTCAGCTGGGTAGGGAAGCTTTAAAGAGAGTTAGAAAGACAGGTGGAGATAGAGATAAAACTTCTATCAACTCTGAAGATATTAGAGGTTCTCATGAATACTCAGCAGATGCAGATAATATTTTTGCACAACTGAAACATGATCAAGATCCGAATTGTTTAGATATATTCTGTGTGAAATCAAGAAATGGCCCTACTGTTTTTGAGAATGGTAAGATAAGAGCTACTTTAGAAGTTCATCCCGAGTTCGGCTTAATAACAAGCTCTACATATGGAGAACAGATTTCTCGAGATCCAGAGAACGATGAAGCCAATGATACTGTGAATATTAATACTATTAATCTGGCAGATAAGGTCGAAGCAGATGGCCTCGTTATAAATAAATCATTTGAAGAAGATGATGATATGTATAATCATGGAGTCACTGACTTAGGAGATATAGAAGCTGCTATCGATGATGGTTCTAATGATGAGTTAGGCGATGATTGGGACGAAAACTATTAATGAATTATCATATCGGTCAAATTCTAAAAGAAAAAACAATTATATCTTATCTCGAAGAGAAGGGTATTTCTCCGCAGAAAAAATCAGGGGATAAGACAATGTATTGTTGCCCTATTCACTCAGGAGATAACGATCCTTCGTTTGTTGTTTATCCTGTTGGGTATAAGGGTAGAGAGTATGAGACATATTATTGTTTCGGTTGTCATTCAGGAATAACTCTTATCAATTTAAAATGTGATCTTGAAAGTGTAACTAAAAGAGAGTGTATTAAATATTTTCTTAAAGATGTTAAGATAGATACTCAAGATGCTATAGATTCGATCATATCAGATGCTAAGAAAAATAAATTAGGTATCGAAGAAAATAATGAAGTGGAGTTTTATCTATTACTAATTAATGCAACTTGTCGCAGGCATGTTTCTGAAGCATGTAATAATGATGAAGAAGAGGCTGAGTTTTTTGATAAATTTTTAGAAAGAGTGGAAACTATAGCAAGAGCTAATGATGTAGAATTATTAGAAGGAATTTATGGAATATTAGCTGATGGAACTTCAAAAAGAGATATAGCTTACAAGAAAAGAAAAGAGGAAGAGGAGGCTGGATCTTTGAATTGGAAAATATAATATGAGTAATGAATTTATAATTAATTTTACAGATATAACTTTAAATGAAGCAGATGGTGTCTTTGCAGAGACAAATGAAATAATGTTAAAAGAGCCACCGTTTAATGATAAGTGGGTTATAAGAAGTAATGTAACAATTATCAGCGATAGTGGTGATGGATCGATGGAAATCCAGTGTCATGGTGATGGCAATATCTATATATTAGATTATTCTCCATCTATAGGTGATTTATATTATAACCCTGACATTCAAGCAATGTCAATGTGGGCACAGGAAAACGGTTGGCAAATTCCTCAACCTAATCCTGAATTAATTAAGACAAATAAAGAATTTTGGAAATATTTTTACGATACATTAATTATAGACTCAGATTATCTCGATAAGTTATATGGTGGGAGACCACAAATAGATGGGAGTAAATAATGACTGCTGAAGAAGCCATACAAGAAGGATATAAATGTTTTTGTATTCAATGCACTAAGGTTTATAAGAAGACCCAAGTTATTGGGAAGAGCAAGCAAGTTGCATGGGAGCAGAGATAGAGATGTGCAGTTGTGGTTGTGATTTATTTATGTCTTTTGAAGAACATATACAAAGGCGTGATGGGACATATAAAGAACCTGAAGATCCCAATGCTTCAATAGAAAGTAGATTGGATATTTTAGACTTATGAAAATACTATGTGATAAATGTGAATTTGTTATTGACAGAGATAGACGTATTGATGGAGAGGTAGTCGAAGAATATAAGAATATATTCGGAACGACTTGCCCTAATTGTCATCATACGATTAAGCCATTTAAAACACCATTTTCTGATAAGAAGAGGGATGATAAAATGGAAATATTAAGAGAAGAGATGAGAGAAAAACTCAGAAAGAATATAAAGGGAGAAAAGTAATGGCTATAAAAGAAAAACCACAATTGTTGGAGTTTAATTGGAACGAAGAAGAGAGTCCAGGCATAGTATGGAATATTAAGTATGATCCTAATGATCACATAGATGCGCTTCATGTTTCAGGTAATGGACAGAGTTTTAGTTGCCCTGTGGAATTGTTTGGTGATGTAACTGCTTTTCTTCAAAGCAAAAATATTATTAAGCCTAACATTCTTACAAGAGGTAGGACAGTATCAACTCCAGGTATCGGCCCTGTCGCTGAATCATTACTGCCTCCTACAATAGAGGGGGATAATAGTATGCATGTTGCTCAACTTAGTAAAGAAGGCCCTCCTATGGATGCTCTTGCATCGTTTGACATAACTCATGAAGCATCTACCGTCACTCAACCTGTAGTAAATGATGAAGTTATCGAGGACATAGAGCCTATAGATCTTTCTGAGATTCCTGAGACTGTAACTGTCGATGCTGGAAAGAATGTTGTCACATCTGAGACGGAGAGTGAGATTCCAAAAAGAACAGTTATTAGAACAAGGATTAGCGGAGATGACCCTCAGAGTGCAGAGAAAGAAGCTGCTGCTCTTAGAGGTGCAGGTAAAGCAGTTAAAAAGAATTTCAAAAGAGCATAGTAATGGAATATAAATGTCAAACAGTTAATATGTCACGAATGATCGTTACTTCTAAGGGATTTATATCTCCTCTTTGCGAGAGATGTAATAGCCAAGATTGTAGCAATCCTATTGAAAAAACAGACGTTAGTATTCTTGGTGTCGTTAAAAAGGTAAAAGTTTACAATAGAGGAACTTCTCCTAGATTTGTAATTCAATGTGAAGGGTATATGCCATAATGTTTCATACGATGAACTTATCAGAGGCCTATCTAAAAGATCACAAGCTTCGCTCAGATGCTAAAGATATGTATACGGCAACTCAGAAGAATATTGCTAAAATAAAAGACATATATATCAGTAAAATTGAATATCCAAAATATAAAGAAGCTTTTGACTATGTAGATAAATTATTTCCTAAGGTTAAAGTAAAAGAAATTTCTATTTACAAAGTTGCTGCCAAAGATCTTGCTAAAATGGGTTATGGTGGAGCAGAAGGTTTTTACGATACCATTTCTAAGATTATAGTAATTTGTGGTGCTCGTCCAAGAGATCCATATGTTGATAAGAAGTATAGAGTAGAAGCAAAGATTGAGAGAGATGAAGTTATCGTCCATGAATTATGTCATTACTGTTATTATGATGAGGGAAAAAGGTCAGTAAGCAGTGAAATGAGAGAAGAGTTTGCTTATGGATGGTCAATAGGATATCTAAGACAGAAGGGTTATACTGATGAGCAGATCATTAAGTATAATTTTTTGCCATATCTTATAGGTCTCTCTTTTGAACCAGCTACAAAAGTTATAATGGTTCAAAATGGAGTGAGCACTTACGAATATAATAAACACACTAAATATCAGAGAAAAGAATTTAACAGAACTTATTTCGGAAAAATCTTTTATAAGGCAAAAGAGATTGCTATGGAAAGAGGGTTTAAGTTGATAGATCTTTATTCTAAGAAAATAGAAGAAGGCACAGGAATGATCGATGAAGAAGTAGATATTGATCGCTTCGATATTTTGGATTTGTAATGCCCGACTGGAAATTAAAATATTATAATGGAAGAGAGATAAAAACTCCAGAAGATATCAATTGGGTTTGTGGGCAATTGACGGAAGCGTATAAAAAAGGGACAGTAGGCTTAAAAGATCAAATGGCATTATGTTACATAGAAGAGCTGCACCAAGAAGTTATAGATAGCGGTTATTATGGTTTTATTGAGAGTCGTTTCGATATTTTAGATTTATGAACAAAAAACAAAGAAAGACTATTAAACAAGATGCCGATGTGTGGATAGAGTTAGGCTTAAGATCTTTTGCAAGATTTTATGCTTTGGATATAGAAGATGCGATAGTTATTGCTTCTAATCCAGATCCCGTTTTTGCCGAAATGATAGAACAGATGAATGCCTCATTAAACGAGTATGAGGATTTTATGGTAAAAGTAAGAAAAATGGACGTAGA
>Ga0307378_10010231_pt1 | contig 12196 bp, 15 predicted proteins | sample UN1MG_FD_202238 | JGI IMG/M metagenome (GOLD analysis project Ga0307378, IMG submission 202238) | Soil microbial communities from Risofladan, Vaasa, Finland - UN-1 | ecosystem: Environmental > Terrestrial > Soil > Coastal area > Acid sulfate soil | place: Finland: Risofladan, Vaasa | collected...
TGGTTTCGGCGTTGGTATAGCAACCCTTTGCGCAATACCTGTCCTGACCACCGTGGCAAGGAATGTCAAAATAGCAGCCTCGCCCGCTATACCCACAACGAAGGGAAATGTTGTCACATGGAAGGGACTATCTGTTGCAGGGTATCCTATAATTGGCCGATCAGGTGGCAAATGGATTTTAGGAACCAGAAACCTCACTATACCCGAAGCCAGGCTTATCCTTGATGGCTACCACCCGCAAATGCTACTTGAGACAAAGGTTTTCGTGAACCAGGCTGCCCTAGCAAAGGCAGGATTCACCAAAACTCAAATAGATTACTTAATTAAAACTCTCAAGTCACGCAACCTGTTCACAGGGAAGACATCGCCCTGGCTGGATAAGAATGTATTGATAGAGCCTACAGAACACCTTACTGCCAATGAAATTAACATCGTGATGAAGCATATTACCAATAAGCCGGGGCAAGTCAAAAATGCCAAGCTTCTCTATGGCAGCCCAACTATTAAAGCACAGGCAGCCCCCGAATTAAGAAATTGGCGCCCCCTACATGATTGGGACATCAGCGTAAGCGGAAGCCAGGCTAATGCTGAGGCATTTACCCGTTCTCTACTGGACGATTTGAAAGCGACAGGTGGTGGGAAGTACCGCATAAGTCCCAAATCACCCACCTTGATTGAAAAGCAAATAAAAGGGCAGTGGACGCATATAGCGGACATTCACCCCTACGACATAGGTAGCGTAGATATTCCAGCATCGAGATTAGATACTACCGGAACATACTCGTATGGCAGGATGGTCAGCGAGCCTGCCATCACTATTGATTACCCTGGAGTTGGTAAACTCCGCATTATGCGATTGTCTGAGACGGGGGTAAGGAAATCCGACACGATACTGAGAGTCCGGCAGACTCCCGAAGGTACGGCATTTCGCCCACCGGCGAGGGGGATCGCACAGCCCGGAGTGCCAAAGGATGCCGCTGATTTCTATGTTACCTTAAGAACCTTAACGGATAAGACGATAGCTGAAGATTGGCTGGCATCCTGGGCAAAGGCCATGGGCTATACAGATGCCCAACTGGCAAAGGTGCTACCCAGAATCAGGACAGCAATGCTGGAAGTTGCAGCCAACACGCCCGCGGATATAATAGGATACGAGTTTACTCCTGCTGGAAGTGCCATAATAAGCGCCGGTGCAACGCCGTCTATTATTGTCCATATCCCAAGCTCTTTGGGTGCTTCTATATCAACAGCTTTAGCAAAAAGAATCTCCCAACCTATCTACCCCTATAAGCTAGCCCAGTCACCCAGCATACAGAAGATCGTAACGTCTGCTTACCCTTCGGTGAGCTCTAAAATACCAAGCAAATACCCCTTCATATCTAAATCCCCGGCATTGCCATCAATACCCACATCGAAATTTATACCTTTATCCAGTCCCTCAATTAGTGCTGCACCATCCCCCAGCTTGTCGCCTAGCCCTGCGCTTAGCCCATCGCCTAGCCCATCTGTGGGTCCTAGTCCTAGCCCAGCACCCAGCCCGGCACCCAGCCCGACTGTGGGTCCTAGTCCTAGCCCTGCACCCAGCCCAGCACCTAGTCCAATGCTTACCCCAGGCCCCAAGCCAAGACTAGAGCGAGTATCAACTACGTCAGGCCGTACGAGAATACCAAAGCCTGGAGAAAGTCTGGTGAGCTGGCGCCAAGGTTGCTATTTCGTAACGATTGTGCCGCCTTACCGGACTACTGGCACTAAACCTGATGTAATCTACTCAAGGCATCGGCCACCATGGGCAAAGGTGGTGAAGGGACGTGGATCACCTCAGCGATCACTCAAGGCTATTGGCGGAGTACCCAGCACGATAAAACTTCCGATGGGTGTCGTCACTGCCCGGGTAAAGAATGGCCGGAGGCTGAAATTCTCGTCAGACTAGGATTTTACTATTCTGGCATTACGGTGTCTCAAGCGATAGATACCGATACCCAGGAGTATCGCCCCGATTATTGCTCCTCCTAAGCCAACAAGCCAATCCCTTGTCATAATAGAATGAACCATAGGGATCTCTATGCCACCGACATTCTCAATAACCAATTCATATTCGTAATTGAATGCCAATTTGGTGAAGAGTTGAAAATAGGCATATTCCCCTAACCCTACAACGCCAAGAATTATCAAAGCCACTGTTGCCTTCATATCTCACCTGGTCTTTACTGTACCAAACTCCTCTGCATCTTGTCAAAGATTCCACTCACGCCAAAGAGTTTGCCGGCATCCATCCTGTCATTCCAGACATATTCCGGGTAGTCAAAATGCCCGGGCCGGCCGCACTTCCGGCATCGCCAGTCCTTGCCCTCAATATGCAGCCAGAAGTGGGCACCACCTTTTGAGCACTGCCATGAACCGGACTCAACATATCTCTTGAATCCTATATCCCTGGACGGTATATCTTTTACTGATATTGCTGGCATTTTATTCCTCATTTAACAAAATTTTCAGTTTCAGGTGAGTTAACTCACCCATTTTTGTAGCTAAAGGTGAGTTAAGTGAGTTATCTGTCACCCAACACCCATATATATATTTTAACCATTTTTAACCATCTGGAGCTGGGGTAGTACATAACTCATCTAACTCACCCCCTTAAAGCTAACTCAGCTATGGGAGTTTCATTTTCATAACTCACCACTTTCCAGGCAACAGCCCTTTTCCTTGTCCCAGCCTTTTCGATTGCCAATCCGTCCGGGTACCTAACACCATTTCGCCGTGCAAGTGCATTGCCAAGCCGTCTGCTGTAATCGCGGTTATCTTTGCCAGCCAGGCTATCTGGAAGTAGCGCCTTGAAATCCATATTCTCGTTTAACTTTCCAATAACCTCGGCCACTGTTGCTGGCTCCTCACCCATAAATTCACGCCAAGCCCCTAAAAATGATTGCCATTGCGGCGTCTCACTGTCCGCCTCGTTGTACATAGTTTCCAAGTTTCCCAAAAATCCCCTAACGCCAATGTAGGAAAGCACCCCACCGATTACACTGCAATAAGACTCATAGCCGCCCAGCAAAGGTACCTCTTGGGATTCTGGCGTTCCGGCTATCACCCAGGCCCGGGCAATCGTGAGGATCGCCGCCAGGATAGCACCTCTATTATTAGACACCCAATCGGGCAGTTGTGGGTGTTTGAATTTTGTCCTATCGCGAAGCCATGGGCGTGCCATTCTGGCATCCATGCGTATCCATATACAACGTCGCGGCAAATCGCCACGCAACCTGATATTATTCCCCGTGGCTAACCAGGTGGTGCGGTTGGGCAACTGTACCATTTCGGATCGACCCAGTATCCGGTCCTGATAGGTGGTGGCTGTTAAAACCGCTGCCAAGCTGGGCGACCACAAGTCATACTCAACATTGTCAATGGTGGCTACTAGCTGACCTTTTAATAATAGGCTAGTGATAGACTTTCGCCAGCCCTCATCGTCCTTTTGAGCGGTCATCATGGCAGCTGCTCGGCCAGTGGCTATTATGCTTATAACCTCAGCCAGTAGGCTGGCGCCAGTGCCTTGCTGCGGCTTATCAAACAGGGCGAGCGGAACAGGGCCGTCTATCATCGGCCTGAGTATGGGCGTAAACATGGTAGCCAGAGCATTGGCCAAGCTGGCATCGCCATCAAAAGGGAAGTCAGCCAGCGGCTCTATAACCAACTCGATTGCTGCCTCGACATCTTCCACAGTAGGCTTTTCAGATATTGGTGGTAGTACTAGATTTGGTGAGGGGAAAAAGTAAAGTTTTGTGAGGCTGTCATATCCTGGATTGGTCAGCACTGTACCGTCTATACGTATTACCGGCGCCTCGGTTATACCCAGTAGGGCTGGAAATTCCCATTGGCCTAATGTAAGGCAATCCCTGACCACATCTAGAGGAGGGGATATCGCAGCTGTGCCGTTCTTTGATGTGGTGCGCACGAAGTCGCAAGTCCGAGCCAGCCAGCCTCGAAAGGCTGATTCGCCTAGTGGCTCAATATAGGGCCTTCCCTCTTCGTCTAAGCTGATTCGGACAAGTGCGCCGCTACGCCTAAATATATACTTTGGTTTGTTGGCTCTGTATAAGGCATGAAGCGCGTCAGCCGTTATGTCTCTGAGTTGCCTGTCGGTTACAATGATCTCAAACAAACCGTCCACGAGGCTATCAATCGTCAGATAGCGTCTGGCAATCTGAATGAGTTCCTCTTCAATTAACGGTGGTTCGCAACTTATCCGATTACTCTCACGCAATTCGTCTAGAAGCTGTACTGGTGCCATATCCATATGACTCAACGTCAGAGCCATAGAAGATATGTGGGCATATCGTGCGCCCCCGATTTTAATTGTGATGTTAGCCATTTAATTCTGGTTTTCCTCAACCTCTTAGCTGTTTTATAGTACGGGGTATACCTCAATGTAGACAAAGTCCGGCTCATAAATGCTGCTGAGCCCGCCAAACATTATGTCAACAGTTGTCGCAGTATTGGCTATCAGGGAAAACGTGCCAATGTTAAATGACACTCGGGCAACTCCCCACGCTGTACCGTTATACGTGAGTGAGCAGATGTAGCCCCTCAAAGACGGTGTGGCCCAGTCTATGCTTCCGTAGAATGCCTGTAATGCCTCATTGTAGGTCGTGGCGTTCCCGGTACTTACCGGGGGCGAGTATACCAGATGCACGTTTGCTGTAAACTCACCGTCCTCGCTGGCCTTGGTGTGCAGGGTATAATTGCCGACTGTTCCGGTCAGGTATCCCTCGGGTGGGCTGCATTTAGCAAGGTCATCTTGTACCGTGGTGATGAGGTTCTCCGCATTGTCCAGTCTCGTTAGCAACCCCCCGATCTTGTCATGGTTGATTTCAACCTGGTTGCCGAGTGCGTCCATCTGGTCCTTCGTCGCTAGAGAACCCAACGCCATTATGCCGTCAACATCTGCACCCAGCGCGGCGATGCTCGCATCGGTATTGGCTATGTCGCCTTTGCCAGGTGCTAGACCGAGCACCATGGTGGCACTGATGATGGCTGCTATCGCCACGACCACGGCGACTCTTACAATGGTTTCCTTGTGGTCTCCGATGTAGTCCCTGATCCTGTCTATTGTTCTATACATTAGTTAAACCTCCTTATTTATTTTCTGTTGGCCATCCTTGCCTCCCAATAAGTGGCGAGGCCAGTTGGCTAGGCTGGCCCCGCTTATATAAAAGAAAGGAGGAAAAGAATGAAAAAGTGGTAGTAGTCATTGTGCTTTATCCACCAACCCTAAGAACCTTTCTATCATTTGCCGTACCGTGTATATCTCACGAGGTTCACGCCATTGCGCATTGCTTTGTCTATACTGGACGACGATAGCTTTTGCTGCGTCTATTGCCTCATCAGGATTTGTAGTATTATGTTCGGCAATAAGGCAAAGTGCTGGCTTAGTTTGACGCAAATCATCAATTAGCCTCTCTAGCGCTAGCTTTTGGCCAAAAGGGGATTCTGTGCCGGCGAGTTTTAGTTCAATGAAGATATAGGCTTGCCCGTGATATTCAATAAAACCATCAATGTCAGTGGGCGTGATAGTGTCAAATATAAGGCCACTAAAATCCCTTATTTGCTTTGCCCTATCTCGGTATATGATTTGCCCTCGTGTTGTTGCCATATAAAATTACACCGAATGGCTCAAACATCATCCCAAATTCGGTAACATGATTACCAAAGTAAAGAATAGTTTGGCCCTGTAGCGGTGCTCCTGATTCCCTACCTTGTTCGTCTACAAACCTCACTCTACCCTTGATGAAACAGACGGCTTCGCAAGCCTTCAACATATCTTGGTAGAATATGGTTTCAGTTGCATTGTTTACCAATACGCAAGCCTGTCGGACTTCTCTGGATTCGTATTTTTGGAGTAGCAATTCACAGAACTCGGAAATTAGTGGCTGTGCGTAAGGGGGATTCATCCAGACATTTCCCTGCCAGGGCTGCAATCTGCCATCGTTATCTATGGTGTAGTACTTTGTTGCCTTGACTGCCTCATTGGCTTTATGAGACGATGCGGGGTCGACATCAATGTCCCCCATGGCTTGCCGAGCCGCCTCAATATAGATTGCTGGTGTGTACCACTCATTATTGCCAGTGTTATGTGAGACGTGGGGCTGGTTCGCCTCTTGTCTGGCTAGGTTATATAAACCAATGCTGGTTAATTCATCGCCAGATTGCTTTGTCTCAGCAACGTATTTCTCAAAATCCTCATCTGGTAAACTTGCCTCAGTCTGCCAGCGGTGGGATTGCATTTTAGAGATGCCTAAGTCCTCTAGCCTTGGGCGTAGTACCTCGGTAACATCTTGTGACCGAGCTCTCATTGCATCCCCACCATCCTGTAATTCCGTCTCCCTCAACATCTCCCCAGCCCTTCTCTCAGCCCTGAGCTTGATTTCGGCAGCTTGGTTCTGCATCTCTAGGGATTCACCCTGTTGCCGAATGTATTGGCGTAATGCTTCAGCCTTATCTCTAATCTGTTTCACCTCATCTATCCGATGGGCTTCGGCCAAGGCTCGCCGTGCTGTGTCAAAGTGTACTAATTCAGTGCTCATTGCCCTTTCACCAAATATCTGCTATCATAAATTGCTTTCTCAGTTGAGCTAAGCCCCCTCTAGGTTACGATTTAGAGGGGTTTTGCCTTCGCCTCCAACCTCTTCCGCACTTCCTTAACAAACTCCTCCCGCTGTTCCCTCGTCAAACTCTCGACCATAGCCTTAACCGTGGTGCCGGTAGCCTTGTACTTCTCTCTCAGCCACTTGCCCACGTCAGCCCACTGAAGACTCTCAAGTGATTCTTTGAGCCAGTCCATATCAATGGGATTCTCAACTTCGGAATCATTAAATAGTTCCACGACCTCCTCTTCCATATCGTCCGGCAACGGCCCAGCTTCTTGTATTATGGATTCACCCACTTTTTGCACAAGCTCAGTCCAGATTTGCTCCATACTCCAGCCCTTCTCTAATAGCTGCGTAACAGAATCAACGCTCAAAAGTTCATGCACCTTGTCCTGGGGTAACCCGAGCTCGTCCTTAACCCTTGCCCAGAACTTGGGCCAGTCCGGTTCGCCGTTATTCTCAAATGCCCGGGGCAGTTCGCCCTCAACAATACGATACTCGGCGTCCGCTGCGACATCCGCCGTGGACAGCGTACCTGCAAAAAGTGATGCAAAAGCCTCCACCAGGCCACGCTTCAGCGCCGTCTTGCGCAACATCCACGGCTGCTTCGGCACGCTCCAAAACTGCGTTGGCTTGCCTTCCCGAGTTAACTTGATACACTCGGTCTTGTTCACCGCCACATAAGTCGGGCGGCTTCTGTCATTGCGGTACACCTTGGCCCAGCCACCGACCAGCTTGTCCTTTTCCTCGTCAAGAATGAAGGCTCCCTCTCTGTGTTCGAGTTTGCCGCTGCTGTCTTTCAGGATTATGCCAGCCTCGCACCCGTCATACTCTTTATTTATCTCGGCCGCCTTTAAATACGACTCTATGGCTATAACGGTGGCCGCCTTGTCTCTCGTATCGTATTTGATGAGATAGATTTCGTTGGCGAAGGGGTTGAGCTGTAGGCTCTGGCACGTCTTGAGAAACATGGCTATCTCTTGATTTGTAGCCAGAGGGCAGATAAGGCCCTTGACGTCTTGAAAGGTAATAGTGATTGGCTCGCCCTTCCACTGGACGATTGCCTGGGTTTGTTGTGTTTTTGCCGGGGCTTTGGTTGTTCCCCATCCATCGTTTGTCATATTTTGGCCTCCTGTTTTGCAATTAGACTACTCAATTTTTCATGGTCTATGTCGTCCAAGCCACATTTAGCTTCAGCTTTACGGAGTAGCCTTTCAATCTCCTGGTCGCACTTCAAAAATTGCTCGATTACATTTCTAACCTCAAGAACACCTATTTGAGCTGGGAGATCCTTGATCTTAGTGTCCTTGAGGTATAATTCGAGATGGCCGTCGCATTCCTCAAGGCTGAATCCCTGGTCAGCGTACTCCCCTAAAATTTCTTTCTCAGCAATTATGTTCATTGGTTTACCTCCTTGCCTTGGCGTTTTTCTTTTGTTTGGGTTGCTCAAGCAGCTTCATTCCCGTGTAGAAAAAATGGAAGCACCACCAGGCAATAGTGATGGAAACGCATACGACGGCTACGTGGTACAACCATGCGTGTTGAAAATTGGCGAATTTGGTTAGCACCACGATACTTGTAATGCCAACTATAAAGATGCTTACCCCCGTCAATACAAGTATGAGTGGGTAGATTGCGTTCACGAATTTCTTAGCCCTTGTTATTAGCTTCATTGTTCTGTTATCTCCCTTCGTTTCTCTTTTGTATTACCTCTACCACCTAGCTGGCCACGCTGCGACATAGAGGGACTACCATCTTTTCCTGCTCTTTGTGCAGTCGTCTCACCCCCTTTTTTGCCAGTGTCGGCAAAGAATTGGGTTTTCCGTGGGGATCCACAAAGAGGGCACAGGGTAATGTGAGTATCCCTTGTAGCATTTCCCCCTTTCCTGCCAGATTCTTCCGGTGTCATTTTAATTTTTTAGAGCTCTGTTTATTGCTGGGCCTTTTCGCCTCTTTACTTCTTCCAGGTCGCCCACCGAGCTGGCCCCATTCGGCAAGCTGGTCTCTGCCGTACCGTTCCAGGGTGGTTAGCCCTCCCTTCCTGCCTGATTCAGCTCGTGTACTAGCCATTGTCTTTTTCAGAATGTTTCTGCGACCACATCTCGACTGGTCGCACGAAAAACCACCAGTATGTCGCCCCAGCATAAAACATTAGAATCTTCCACCATGGAGCCCTTGGTAATGTCTCTTCATTTCGCTTCATTGTGCATTCTTGCTAGGTTATTTAGGGGGTATCTTGAGCTGGCTAACATCTATGTATCACCCCCTGCCTTTACCCCCCATTTTTGGAGAGGGTTTTTCTTTCCCCCCGTCATTTCCCTGGCGCATGATATAAAAGGTGACTTCCGGGGTGACCCCAGGGAGTTTTTGCATGAAGTTTGTCAGTATATTGAGGGTCAGGGGCCGTGTACCCTTTTTTATGAGGCACCAGTACGACGGGCTGATACTGAGTACGTGATTACTAAATTTTCTGTCACTCATTTGGAGCTTTATTCGCTCCCTTTCAACCGCGTTTATAAGTTTTGTTCTCGCTGTTTCCATTTATGTTACACTTCAAAGAATATACTAATGTTTACTGCTTGTCAATAGGTTTATGACATAATACTTATATTATTTGGATGACTTGCAAAAATGAAAACAATGTTATAAGATTTCTGGTTGAAAAGAGATGAGGGTTCCAAATAGTGACGACAGAGACTCTAAAAGACCGTCTCAAGAGACTACGGGAAGCCAAGGGTTTAACAAAGTACCGATTAGCAAAGCTCTCCTGTATAAGCCAAACGTATATTTATAGAATAGAGCAAGGCGAGATTAAGAACCCCCGGCGTGATACCCTTCAGGCACTTGCGCAAGGATTAAATATCACGTTGGCATATCTCTTGGGTGAGACAGCGCCATCGGATGCGTGGCAACTTGTAGAGCAAAGCTTGAAAGCTTTTGTCCCGGTGTATGCGGAGATACATGAAGGAGTGGGCATGAAACCAGTTGATTATGTGGCTAGTACTCAGTCCAAAATTCCGCCAGATTCCTTGCGTGCCTATAGGATTGTGGGGTTATCATTTGCACCTGATATTCAATCAGGTGATACAATCTTTGTTGATACCTCCATAAAACCTAAAGTAGGTAACCTTGTTGTAGTCACCCAGGAAGGGCAACCGGCAATCAGAGTCTATACGGGATCTGAGGTGGTAAATATCCACGGCGTAATTACTGAGTGCAATCATAAGTTGGTATGAGCATCTACTGGTGGGAGGAAGCTCATCTCTTGACATATATTCCATGCTTGCTTGCTTTTATGTCCTATGACTTTTAATCAGGGTGTCGGGAGTTCGAGTCTCCCACGGCCTAGTAAATCAATCGTAAAAGCCAACCCTTGACAAGCACCTGATTTTATTTTATACTCTGTATCTATGCAGCTACGAGACAAGGTGCTTTTAGTGGATAAGACTTTTCCCGACTCCCAAGATTCCCCGAATGAGAAAGCACCTGATTTTTACACAGTAAAAGAGGTGATGGAGCTCTTTTATCTGGACCGGATGGGGGGAGAAAGGTCGGCCAAAACGCTTGACTTTTACCGGGAACATTTTAACGGGTTTCTCAAGCGATTTCCTCACTTAGCCGATGCCTCATTTACCAATGTCAAGGTGGAGCACTTACGAGACTACCTGCTGAGCAAGAGCGACCATATCTATGCTAAGGCTGGCGCCTATAGGTCATTTCGGGCGCTGTATTATTTCGCTATGAGGGAGAGCATCGTCGCGAAGAATCTCGTTAAGCAAATAACCTCACCAAAGTTACCCAAGCGGAAGATGCCCAGGGTACGAAGCCATGACTTGGACTTACTACTGAAAACCTGCGGGCCAACTTTCCTGGGATACCGTGACCGGGCAATAATGCTCCTCATGTATGATACTGGAATGCGCCTTTCCGAGGTCACCAATATGACATTTTCCAACCTTGAATTGAGGAACAGGAGAATTCAGGTATTGGGCAAAGGCAATAAGGAAAGGACGGTCAAGTTTGACGAAAGGGTACGGCGCGCTTTGATTCAGTATATTTACGACACAAAGACGAGATTCAAAACTGACATGGTGTGGCTAACTGAGGAAAAAGTGCCGATCAAGGCAAAGGGAATTCAGGAAATGATAGCCCGGCGAAGTATCATGGCTGGCTTACCGAGAATTCATCCCCATATGTTTCGTCATGCCTGTGCGTATAACCTACTAAAAAATGGAATGAACATACACGCCGTTATGCGTTATCTCGGGCAAGAGAGTATCGCTGTCTTGCAGAATTACTTGACGGATGCCGACTCGGAATATGCGTCAGAGTTGCATGATGAATTCTCCCCACTTCGTAATAGGGGCAAATAATATGAGGCCCTAGTATTCTTCGTCGTTTAGGATTATGCCAGTACATAAACCGGGGCCGAGATTCTCAGGAATAGTGTATGGATGATCGTGCCTCCACTTTTCTCTCAGAAGTGTGATGGCTTCTCTTTTGATTTGCCAGACCCTTTGCCTAGTAACGTCCATGTGTTTAGCTATCTGTCGCATGGGTTGGTGTGGTATCCCAATGCCGAAATAGTGTCTAATGACAAACCATTGCCTAGTCGTAAGTAGGGGCTTGAGTTCTTCGGTTAATTGCCAATTTACCTGCTCCGTAATATAGTACTCTTCCTCTGGCATAAGTAACCAATCAAGCCTATCCATTCTATGTCCCCACAATCGCTTGGCTAGCAAAGAACTTCCTTGCCTGTTCGTCCCGGGATCGGTTGGTGATCTGGGCGTATACTACCGTGTTCTGGATATTCTTGTGGCCAATCCAGTCCTGGACGAACCTGATATCGGCGCCGGCATCAAGTAGATGCGTGGCTATCGAGTGCTTGAGAACGTGGAAGTGTCTCTTGTCTTTCGGGATTCCAGCCTTCTCACCGTATGACTTCATCATGTAGTCTAGGGTGCGACGCGAGATTGGTACACCCCGGCGACTAGGGAACAGGTAACTGCTATCCTGCCGTTCTTTGAGCCAAGCCTTGAGTATCTTTATTTCGTCTGGCTCCATGGGATACTCGCCGCCCTGGGAGTGTTTGAGCCGATTGATTCTGATTCGGCCCCGGTTCAAGTCCACATCTTCAACCCTGAGTACGCCAATTTCTGATGCCCGGAGGCCATGTCTATAGGCTAGTAGGAAGATAGCCTTGTCCCGTTTACTGGTGATAACCCGCAGGAGACTTCGGAGCTCGTCCTGGGTGAGATATTTAATCGTCTTGATGTTTGGCATTTATGCTTTATCTCCTATCTCTACCGAATAATACCTTCATACTCTGTCGGTAGGATCGGCCATCTAAGCGTCTCATGGAAATAGGTATCCAAGCGAAAAGGGCGATTATTGCACCAATTAAAAGCCCAACTAACCCACCTAGAAGTTGTTGTACCATATCTTAATTATAGCTCAGAACAAGCATTTTGAGCAATTACTTCACAAGCTCAAAATCCCTTCGCAAAGCATTACGAGATATTACTTCCCTTTGCCCATTTTCAAATTCAACAACA
>Ga0307378_10010232_pt1 | contig 12195 bp, 7 predicted proteins | sample UN1MG_FD_202238 | JGI IMG/M metagenome (GOLD analysis project Ga0307378, IMG submission 202238) | Soil microbial communities from Risofladan, Vaasa, Finland - UN-1 | ecosystem: Environmental > Terrestrial > Soil > Coastal area > Acid sulfate soil | place: Finland: Risofladan, Vaasa | collected...
ACAGGCCGCCGGTCATGCCCAGTGATTGCATCGCCGAGGTGATCTCGCCGCTGAATGCGCTGGCGGCCTGCTTGCGTTGCGCGGTGAGCTTCCTTGCACTTGACAGGTAGTCCCGCTCGAGCCGCTCGAGCTGTACAGCGAGTTGTTCGCGGTGCTGGTCGGCATGTTCGATGGCCTCGAGTTCAGTGCGCAGCCGTTCCTCGACAGCGGGCAGTTCCTGCGGCTGGCAACGATGCTTGCGCGAGAGGTCATGCAGCACGCCGATACGTTCCTCGAGCCATTGCAGCCGTTGCGGATCGATCTCCAGCCGTTCGGCGTAATGATTCAGGGCGTCGATACCTTCCCGCAGCAGCACCATGGCATCGCCGAGCAGTCTGGCGGATTCCTCCAGCGCGGGATCCAGCCGGCTCAATTCGCAGATCTCGTCGTGTGTCCGCGACAGGAGGCTTGCGGCACTGTTGCCTTCCTCGCTGTCGAGCCGGGCCAGCCCGCGCTGAGCGGTTTCCAGCAGCCTTCCTGCGTTGGCCTGCCGGGCGTGTTCTTCGTCGATGGATTCGATTTCGGCACTGTCGAGGCCGAGGGCCTCGAGTTCGTTCAGCTGGTAGCGCAGCAGATCGAGGCGTGCATCGCGGTCGGTTTCATCGGCAATCGCGGCGTCCAGCGCGGTACGTGCCGCCTGCCAGTCGCGGTGCAGACCGGCGACCCCGGCCAGCAGGGCGGAGTGCCCGCCGCAGGCATCCAGCAACTGGCGCTGCACGGCCGGGCGCAGCAGCGACTGGTGCTCATGTTGCCCGTGGATGTCGACCAGCTGTTCGCCGAGTTCGCGCAGGGACTGCATCGGGACCGGTTGGCCGTTGATATAGCCGCGCGTGCGCCCGTCGCGGCTGATGACGCGCCGTAGCTGGCATTCGCCGTCGCTGTCCATGTCATGCTCCTGCAGCCAGGTGCCCACGGTGCTGTTGGTGCCGATGTCGAAGATGGCGGAAATCTCCGCGCGCTCGGCGCCGTGACGGACCACCTTGCTGTCGGCGCGGTCGCCGAGCACCAGGCCGAGGGCATCGATCAGGATGGATTTGCCGGCACCCGTCTCGCCGGTCAAAGCTGTCATGCCGGCCGCCAGCTCCACATCGAGCTCTTCGACGATGGCCAGGTTGCGGACGTGGATGTGGGTCAGCATGTCCGGTCGGCCGTCACGGCTGCTCGCTCCAGCGCAGCTTTCTGCGCAGTACGGCGAAGTAGTCATGATCGGGCGGATGCAGCAGCCGCAGGGTGTGCGCGTGTCGTTGCATGCGTACATGATCGCCGGCCTCCAGCGGCTGGCTGACCTGGCCATCGCAAGACACCGTGGCCTCCAGTGTGCCGTCGTGCAGCACGATTTCGATCACGGCATCATCATCGACCACGATGGGCCGGTTGCTCAGCGTGTGCGGGCAGATCGGTACCAGGACGATGGCATTCAGTTTCGGGCGCAGCACCGGTCCGCCGCCGGACAGTGCGTAGGCAGTCGAGCCGGTCGGGGTGGCCACGATCAGGCCGTCGGAGCGGGTGGTATTCAGGAAATGTCCGTCGATCCAGGTATCCAGCTCGATCATGCGTGCAATGTCGCGCTTGTGCACGATCACATCGTTAAGCGCGGTGCTTTCGCTGAGGATTTCCTCGCCCCGGCTCATGCTGGCGTGCAGCAGGGTGCGCTCTTCCTGCAGGTATTCGCCGGACAGGATGCGATCCAGCTGGGCGGTCATTTCATCCGGTGACACGTCGACCAGGAAGCCGAGCCGGCCCAGGTTTACACCGAGCACGGATACGCCCGGTTCGGCGAGGCTGCGTGCCGCATTCAGCAGGGTACCGTCGCCTCCGACCACGATGGCGAGATCGCATTGGCCGGCCAGCGCATCCCGTTCCACCACGCGATGGCCGGGGCAGGACACCAGCGATGTGACGTCGGCATCCAGCAGGTACTCGATCTGCCGGCGGTCGAGGTAGTCGGCCAGCGTCTGCAGGGTCAGGGCGACCTGATGGTCATTGGCCTTGCCGATCAGTCCGACGCGGGAGAATTGTGCTGTCATGTGGGTCTGTTAGTGACTGTTGTGGCAGCGAAACTATCACGACTGGCCGGGTGCGCCAACTAATCCCGCTGCACAAGGTGCAAGCTGTGGCGACGGCTTGGCACTCTATCCCCTGGAGTGCCAGATGATCTATCATGTCCGGCAGGACATCGAAGCTGATCAATAGCATGAGCGATTCACCTACAGAACTTTCAGAACGCGCGCAGCAGATGCTCCGGGCGCTTATCGATCATTACGTCCGTGACGGCCAGCCGGTCGGTTCGCGCACGCTGGCGCGCGACGCCGGTCTGAAGCTGTCGCCGGCAACCGTCCGCAACGTCATGTCCGACCTCGAGGAGCTGGGCTTCGTGACCTCGCCGCATACCTCGGCCGGCCGCGTGCCGACGGTGCAGGGTTACCGCTTCTTCGTGGATACCCTGCTGTCGGTGCAGCCGCTGGAAGCGCGTGCGCTGGATCGGATGCGCGCCGAACTGAAGCTGGACCAGACGCCCAAGGGCCTGGTGGAGTCGGCCTCGAGCCTGCTGTCAGGGATTACCCGACTCGCCGGCGTGGTGACCCTGCCCAAGCACGACCACCCGCTCTTCAAGCGCGTCGAATTCCTGCCACTGTCCGAACATCGCGTGCTGGCCATCCTCGTGACCGGCGAGGACGAGGTGCAGAACCGGGTACTCAGGACGGAGCGGGAATGCAGCGCATCCGAGCTGCAGCAGGCCTCGAACTATCTTAACGAGCTGTTTGCCGGCAAGGATCTTGCCGAGGTGCGCGCCACCCTGCTGCACGAGATGCAGGAAACGCGCTCCAACATGGACGAGATGATGCGCACGGCGATGCAGATGGCCGACCAGGTCCTGGAGCGGAACCGCGACGAGGATGTCATCATGGCCGGCCAGACCAACCTGATGGAATTCCAGGAGCTGTGCGACATCGACAAGCTCCGCAGGCTGTTCGAGGCCTTCAACCACAAGCGCGATATCCTGCACCTGCTTGACCAGTGCGTGCATGGCGAGGGTATCCAGATTTTCATTGGCGAGGAGTCCGGTTACCAGATGCTGGATGAGTGCAGCATGGTGACCGCGCCCTACAGCGTCAATGGCCGTGTGCTCGGGGTGCTGGGAGTCATCGGGCCCACACGCATGGCGTATGATCGGGTGATCCCGATCGTCGATGCCACTGCCCGATTGCTCGGTGCTGCCTTGAATACCAAGGAATAAGCCCCATATCCTCGGCAGCGACCGGCAACCTGACGGGTATGTCCTTCCGGATGCGTGCGAAAAATTTCAGGAACAGGGAGTAACTCTATGGCAGAGAAAGAAAACGGCCTGGAAGGCACGGCCGTCGACGCGGCCGGCAGCATGGTTGAGGAGAGCGGGGCCATCGTGCCGGAGCATGCCGAGCTGACCGCGTTACTCGAAGATGCGCGCGGCAAGGCGGATGCCCACTGGGACCAGTGCCTGCGCCTGCAGGCCGAAATCGACAACCTGCACAAGCGTTCCGAGCGCGATCTGGCCAATGCCCACAAATTCGCGCTGGAGCGGTTTGCCGCCGAGCTGCTGCCGGTTCGTGACAGCATGGAGATGGGGTTGGCCGCATTCGATGCCGAAGGTGCCGACATCGGCAAGCTGCGCGAGGGTGTGGAACTGACCCTGCAGATGTTGACCGGCGCCATGGACAAGTTCCGGATCCAGGAAGTGAATCCCATGGACGAACCGTTCAACCCGGAGTTTCACCAGGCCATGTCGATCCAGGAGCGCAGCGACGTCGCGCCGAACACGGTGGTCACGGTGGTGCAGAAAGGCTACCTGCTGAACGAACGCCTGATCCGTCCGGCCATGGTCATTGTCTCGAAGGCGCCGCCGGGCTGACCCGTGCCGCAGGCTTGATTTCGCGTGCCAACGCCCCCACTTACAGGGTAATGGCAAATTAATTCAATTACCAAATAATACATGTACTTACATGGAGATTAGAGAAAATGGGCAAGATTATCGGAATTGACCTGGGCACGACCAACTCCTGCGTCGCCGTGATGGAGGGTGGCAAGGCCAAGGTGATCGAGAACAGCGAGGGTGATCGCACCACGCCGTCCATTGTCGCCTATGTCGACAACAACGAGGTGCTGGTCGGCCAGGCCGCCAAGCGCCAGGCGGTGACCAATCCGCACAACACCCTGTACGCGGTCAAGCGCCTGATCGGTCGCCGCTTCCAGGAAGACGTGGTGCAACGCGACATCGACCTGGTGCCCTACAAGATCGTCAAGGCCGATAATGGCGATGCCTGGGTCGAGGCCCATGGCAAGCGCATGGCGCCGCCGGAAGTCTCCGCGCGCGTGCTGCAGAAAATGAAGTCTACCGCGGAAGATTACCTGGGTGAGCCGGTCACCGAGGCAGTGGTGACCGTGCCCGCCTACTTCAACGACTCCCAGCGCCAGGCGACCAAGGACGCCGGCCGCATCGCCGGCCTGGACGTGAAACGCATCATCAACGAGCCGACCGCCGCGGCGCTGGCCTACGGTATGGACAAGAAGCGCGGCGACTCCAAGATCGCCGTGTATGACCTGGGTGGCGGCACCTTCGATATCTCCATTATCGAGATCGCCGACGTCGACGGCGAACACCAGTTCGAGGTGCTGTCCACCAACGGTGACACCTTCCTGGGTGGCGAGGATTTCGACAATCGCCTGATCGACTACCTGGCAGACCAGTTCAAGAAGGACCAGGGCATGGATCTGCGCGGTGACCCGCTCGCCATGCAGCGCCTGAAGGAAGGCGCCGAGAAGGCCAAGATCGAGCTGTCCTCCAGCCAGCAGACCGATGTGAACCTGCCGTACATAACGGCCGATGCCAGCGGTCCGAAGCACCTGGCCATGAAGCTGACGCGCACCAAGCTGGAATCGCTGGTCGAGGAACTGATCGATCGCACCATCGAGCCGTGCAAAATGGCGCTGAAAGACGCCGGACTGTCGGCGAAGGACATCGATGAAGTCATCATGGTCGGTGGCCAGACCCGCATGCCCAAGGTGCAGGAGATGGTGAAGAATCTCTTCGGCAAGGAGCCGCGCAAGGACGTCAATCCGGACGAGGCCGTGGCCGTGGGTGCGGCCATCCAGGGCGGTGTGCTGGGCGGCGAGGTCAAGGACGTGCTGCTGCTGGACGTCACCCCGCTGTCGCTGGGCATCGAAACCCTCGGTGGTGTCATGACCAAGCTGATCGACAAGAACACCACTATCCCGACCAAGGCAAACCAGGTGTTCTCGACGGCCGACGACAACCAGACCGCGGTGACCGTGCACGTGCTGCAGGGTGAGCGCGAGATTGCCTCGGCCAACAAGTCGCTCGGGCGCTTCGACCTGGGCGATATCCCGCCGGCGCCGCGCGGTGTGCCGCAGATCGAGGTGACCTTCGACATCGATGCCAACGGCATCATGCATGTGTCCGCCAAGGACAAGGCGAGCGGCAAGGAGACGTCCATCCAGATCAAGGCCTCCAGCGGCCTGTCGGACGATGAGGTCGACCGGATGGTCAAGGATGCCGAGGCGCATGCCGGCGAGGACCGCAAGTTCCACGAACTGGTGGACGCGCGCAACAAGGCTGACGGCCTGATCCACGCGACCAACAAATCCCTCAAGGACCTGGCTGACAAGGTGGAGGCCGGCGAGAAGCAGGAGATCGAGTCTGCCATCGAGGCGCTGCAGGAAGCCATGAAGGGTGATGACAAAGACGCCATCGAACAGAAGACCGAGGCACTGGCCGAGAAATCCGGCAAGCTGGCGGAGCGGGTCTACAAGGAACAGGCGGCACAGGGCGAGGCGGCCGGCGGTGATGCCAAGGCCGCGGGTGCGGCGGGCGGTGACGACGACGTCGTGGACGCCGAGTTCGAGGAAGTGAAGGACGCCGACAGCAAGTAATACCCTGCAGTATCGGTATTCCCGCGGATCCGGGCCGGCGCAGCCGGTCCGGATCCAATGCCGCGCCGGGCCGGGGACAGACCCCGTTTTCCGCCCCCTGAACTGATCAGGATACGGAACACGGGGTCTGTCCGCATTGTGAGGAACGAATGTCAAAACGCGATTACTACGAGGTGCTTGGCGCTTCCAAAAATGCCAGCGAGGCCGATCTGAAAAAGGCCTATCGCCGCGCTGCGCAGAAACATCACCCGGATCGCAATCCGGACAACAAGGAAGCCGAGGACAAATTCAAGGAATGCAAGGAGGCCTGGGAGGTCCTGAGCGATTCGCGCAAGCGTGCCGCCTATGACCAGTTCGGCCATGCCGGCGTGGATCCCTCCATGGGCGGTGGTGGCGGCGGCTACGGGCCGGCCGGGGCCGGCGCGGGCTTCAGTGATATCTTCGGCGACGTGTTCGGCGATATCTTCGGTGGCGGGCGTGGCGGCGGTGCGCGTGGTGGCCAGCGTGTCTACCGCGGTTCGGACCTGCGCTACAACCTGGAGCTTTCGCTGGAAGACGCGGTAGCCGGTACCGAGGTCAAGATCCGCGTGCCGACGCTGGTCGGCTGTACCGAATGCGGCGGCAGCGGCGCGAAAAAGGGCAGCGAGCCCAAGACCTGCACCACCTGCGGCGGGCACGGCCAGGTGCGCATGCAGCAGGGTTTCTTCTCCCTGCAGCAGACCTGCCCCCACTGCCAGGGCAGCGGCACCATCATTTCAGATCCCTGCGCTACCTGTCATGGCAAGGGCCGGGTACAGGAGCGCAAAACGCTGTCCGTGAAGGTGCCAGCCGGTGTCGATACCGGTGACCGCATCCGCCTGGCCGGCGAGGGCGAGGCCGGTGAGAACGGCGGTCCGCCCGGCGATCTCTATGTGCAGATACAGGTCAAGCCGCATCCGATCTTCAAGCGCGACGAAAACAATCTCTACTGCGAGGTGCCGATCAGCTTCGTGACCGCGGCGCTGGGCGGCGAGCTCGAGGTGCCGACCCTGAACGGCCGCGTCACGCTGAAGATCCCGTCCGAGACGCAGACCGGCAAGATGTTCCGTATGCGCGGCAAGGGAGTGAAACCGGTGCGTGGCGGCCCCGTCGGCGACCTGCTGTGCCGGGTCAGCGTGGAGACACCGGTCAGGCTGACGCGCCGGCAGAAGGAACTGCTGCAGGAATTTTCCGGCGAGATGGATCAGGGCGGCAGCCACCACAATCCGCAGGCGCATTCCTGGCTGGACGGCGTGAAGAAGTTCTTCGACGGCCTGGGCGGCTAGCATCAAGAATTTTTTTCGCGCGCGGTATTCCGGTGAGTTCAATTCCAGAATGTATGTCAGGTTCCGCCTGACGGCGGGTTACTTTTCTTTGCTTCGCCAAAGAAAAGTAACCAAAAGAAAGGCGACCCCGAAGGCTTGCCCGGCCATTCATCTTCGATGACTGTCCGGGTTCCCTGCGCTTCTCGGTATTTCGGGCGCTCGTCGAACTCGCAGCACTTGCTGCGCCATTCTGGCTAGCAAGCGCAGCTCGACAAGGCGACTCGCTCGATCCCGAAATACCTGCGATGCTCGGCTGCGCCCGACGGGGCTCATGGTGCCACCCCATGCCCCGTGGGCCGCGCCGAGTACCGCAGCCAGGCCGGGATAAAGGCGCGCACCCTGTCCGAGGCAAGCCGGAGCGGGATGGTAATCCCGCTCCGGCTCCGGGTTGTGTGCGCCCCCGGCCTGGCGAGGAACGCAGGGCAAGGCTGCGAAGCGGCCTTGTAGTACATCCCGGCGCGGGCATCGGGTACCCTTCTCTTTGGGTACTTTCTCTTGGGCACACAAGAGAAAGTACCTCGCCCTTCAGGGCGAAACCTTGCGTAGATGAACAAGGAAAAACGATTGGGTTTTGAGTTTCCTCTGTGTACCCTGTGCCCTCTGTGGCGAACCAGACATAAACGGGGACACGCATGACACGCATCGCAATCGCCGGCGCGGCCGGCCGCATGGGCCGCAACCTGATCCAGGCCTGTAACGATACCGAGGGCATGGTGCTGGCTGCGGCACTGGAGCACCCCGAACATCCGCTGCTCGGCAGCGATGCCGGCGAGCTGGCCGGCATCGGCCAGACCGGGGTGACGCTGGGTGCGGATATCAATGCCGTGCTGGATGCGTTCGAGGTGCTGATCGATTTCACCCGTCCCGAGCCGACGCTGGCGAACCTGGCAGCCTGTCGCCAGGCCGGCAAGCGTATGGTCATCGGCACCACCGGCTTCAGCGATGCGCAAAAGATGCAGATTGCCGACGCGGCCCGCGATATCGCAGTCGTCTTCGCGCCGAACATGAGCGTCGGCGTCAACCTGTGCCTGAAGCTGCTCGATCTGGCGGCGCGCGTGCTGGGTGACGAGGTCGATATCGAGATCATCGAGGCGCATCATCGTCACAAGGTCGATGCACCGTCCGGCACCGCGCTGCGCATGGGCGAGGTGGTCGCCGCGGCACTGGGCCGCGACCTGAAGGACTGTGCCGTGTACGGACGCGAAGGGCACACCGGCGAGCGTGCGCGCAAGACCATCGGCTTCGAGACCATTCGGGCCGGGGATATCGTCGGCGACCATACCGTGATGTTCGCCGGCAGCGGCGAACTCGTGGAGATCACCCACAAGGCCTCCAGCCGCATGACCTTCGCCAGCGGTGCAGTGCGTGCCGCCGGCTGGCTGCCGGCGCAGGCAGCCGGGCTGTTCGATATGCAGGACGTTCTCGGCCTGCGCTGAGACGTTCGTAGCGTGGAAATGCTGCCCTGACAGCATTTTTCCGTTATTTTTCCGGACCGCATGCGACTGGGACGGCGCACGGCCGTGATTCCGGTAGCAGCATAGACAGCCGCCAATTCAATCCGTACAATTCACGCCAGAAATTCGGGTATGACAGACAAGCACACCAAAACGGGAGGGGTCTTCGTGAACCCTCCCGTTTTCTACGAGTAGCGGAGGTTTCCTTGAGGAAAGCGGCCCTTCTGGCGCTTGCAGACGGAAATATTTTCCGGGGTGTTGCTATTGGAGTCGAGGGGCAGGTGACTGGTGAGGTGGTGTTCAATACCTCGATGACCGGTTACCAGGAAATCCTGACCGATCCTTCCTATGCGCGACAGATCGTCACGCTGACCTATCCCCACATCGGTAATGTCGGTACCAATGCCGAGGACGAAGAGGCGGACAGCATACATTGTGCCGGCCTGGTGATCCGCGATCTGCCACTGCTGGCCAGCAGCTGGCGCAGCGAAGCATCGCTCGAAGCGTACCTGGCTGACCGTGGTGTCGTCGGTATCGCCGATATCGATACCCGGCGTCTGACACGCATCCTGCGCGAGCAGGGCGCACAGGGCGGCTGCATCGTGGCCGGCGCAGCGCCTGACGCGGATGCGGCTATCGCCGCGGCGCGCGCATTCCCCGGCCTCAAGGGCATGGACCTCGCGAAGGAGGTGACCACTGCCGAGCGCTACGCGTGGCGCCAGGGCACCTGGTCGCTGGACGGCGGCCTGCCGGATGAACGGACGGACGAGGAACTGAACTGGCACGTGGTCGCGTACGATTTCGGCATCAAGCGCAATATCCTGCGCATGCTCTCGGCACGCGGCTGCCGGGTGACGGTGGTGCCGGCCCAGACGCCGGCCAGCGAGGTGCTGGCATACCGGCCGGACGGGATTTTCCTCTCCAACGGGCCGGGTGATCCGGAACCGTGCGACTATGCCATCAGCGCCATCCGCGAGCTGCTTGGCAGCGGTATCCCGGTGTTCGGCATCTGCCTCGGTCACCAGCTGCTGTCGCTGGCGAGCGGCGCGCGCACCGTCAAGATGAAATTCGGTCATCACGGTGCCAATCACCCGGTCCAGGACCTGGATAGCAGGCGCGTGATGATCACCAGCCAGAACCATGGTTTCGCGGTTGACGACGCCACGCTGCCGGATACCCTCGTGGCGACACACCGTTCGCTGTTCGACCAGTCACTGCAGGGCGTGGCACGCACCGATTGCCCGGCGTTCAGTTTCCAGGGTCATCCGGAGGCAAGCCCCGGTCCGCACGATGTGGCGCCGCTGTTCGACCGCTTTATCGAAATGATGGAATCGCGGCAGTAGCCGCGCAGGTCAGTTGAAAACATTTTCTCGCGCAAAGACGCAAAGGCGCCAAGGAAAAAACACGGTTATTTGAATGCCAAATCAAACGAAACCTGGAAATACGATATTTGCTGTACGGCCTGATGCTGGCTGCAGGTATGGATTTGGTTTTCTTTGCGCCTCTGCGCCTCTACGCAATTGCTCCATGCATTGCTCTCGGCTCTGGCCTCCTGCTTCGCTCTACCGAGTCCATCCCTGGACTCGTACCTCCTACATCCCTGTAGTCGTGCGCGAGACAGATTTTTATCGCTAGACAGCCATGCCGAAAAGAACCGACATCCACAGCATCCTGATCATCGGCGCGGGTCCCATCGTGATCGGGCAGGCGTGCGAATTCGACTACTCCGGCGCGCAGGCCTGCAAGGCGCTGCGCGAGGCGGGCTACCGCGTGGTGCTGGTGAATTCAAACCCTGCCACCATCATGACCGACCCGGACATGGCCGACGCGGTGTACATCGAGCCCGTGCAGTGGCAGACGGTCGCGCGCATCATCGAGAAGGAACGTCCGGACGTGCTGCTGCCGACCATGGGTGGGCAGACTGCGCTGAACTGCGCGCTCGACCTGGTGCGCGAAGGCGTGCTGGCGCAACACGGTGTCGAGCTGATCGGCGCCAGCCGCGAGGCCATCGACATGGCCGAGGATCGCGGGCTGTTCCGCGATGCCATGACCGACATCGGCCTGTTGACGCCGAAGGCCTACGTCGTGCATAGCATGGAGGAGGCGCAGCAGGTACATGCCTCGCTCGGTTTTCCTCTCATCATCCGGCCCTCGTTCACCATGGGCGGAAGCGGCGGCGGTATCGCCTACAACAGGGAGGAGTTCGTCGCGATCTGCGAACACGGGCTCGACCTGTCGCCGACCAATGAGGTGTTGCTGGAGGAATCCATTCTCGGCTGGAAAGAGTTCGAGATGGAGGTGGTGCGCGACCGCAACGACAACTGCATCATCATCTGCTCGATCGAGAACCTCGATCCCATGGGCGTGCATACCGGCGATTCCATTACGGTGGCGCCGGCGCAGACCCTGACCGACAAGGAATACCAGTTGATGCGCAACGCATCCCTGGCGGTGTTGCGCAAGATCGGTGTGGAAACCGGCGGCTCCAACGTCCAGTTCGCCATCAACCCGGATGACGGCCGCATGGTGGTCATCGAAATGAACCCGCGCGTGTCGCGTTCCTCCGCGCTGGCGTCCAAGGCCACCGGCTTCCCGATCGCCAAGGTCGCGGCCAAGCTGGCGGTTGGCTACACGCTGGACGAGCTCAGCAACGAGATCACTGGCGGTGCGACGCCGGCGTCCTTCGAGCCGACCATCGATTATGTGGTGACCAAGGTGCCGCGCTTCACCTTCGAGAAATTTCCCCAGGCAGATCCGGTGCTGGGCACGCAAATGAAGTCGGTGGGCGAGGTCATGGCCATCGGCCGCACCTTCCAGGAATCCCTGCAAAAGGCGCTGCGCGGTCTCGAGACCGGCAAGGACGGGCTCGATGAGGCGTTCGACCTGTCCACTGCAGATGCGCGCGCCGCGCTGCGCACGGAACTCGGCATCGCACGGCCGGAACGCCTGTGGTACGTCGCCGACGGATTCCGTGCCGGCATGTCACAGCAGGACCTGTACGAACTGACCGCCATCGATCCCTGGTTCCTCGCCCAGATCGAGGACCTGGTGAGAACCGAAGACGGCGTGCGCGGCCGCCCGCTTGAAGAGCTCGACGCCCCCGCCCTGCGTGCCCTGAAGCGCAAGGGCTTCTCGGACCGGCGCCTGGCCCGGCTGCTCGGGATCAGCGAGAGTGCCATGCGCAGCCACCGCCACGACCTGAACGTGCGGCCGGTGTACAAGCGCGTGGATACCTGCGCCGCCGAGTTCTCGACCGCCACGGCCTACATGTATTCGACCTACGAGGAAGAGTGCGAGGCGGCGCCGTCGACACGCGACAAGATCATTGTGCTGGGCGGCGGTCCGAACCGCATCGGCCAGGGCATCGAGTTCGACTATTGCTGCGTGCATGCGGCACTGGCCTGTCGCGAAGACGGTTTCGAGACCATCAT
>Ga0307378_10010234_pt1 | contig 12193 bp, 13 predicted proteins | sample UN1MG_FD_202238 | JGI IMG/M metagenome (GOLD analysis project Ga0307378, IMG submission 202238) | Soil microbial communities from Risofladan, Vaasa, Finland - UN-1 | ecosystem: Environmental > Terrestrial > Soil > Coastal area > Acid sulfate soil | place: Finland: Risofladan, Vaasa | collected...
CCCCGGAACGCCGCTGCTTCAGATCAACACCGATGAGGTGGCAGACCGGGTGGCCGGTATCCGCCGGGTGGCCAGTGCTCGGGTGCAGCGCGAGTATCCCTCGACGCTGCGCATCACGATTGTTGAGCGGGTCCCGGTCGTGGTCAAGGACTTCGGCGACGGACCTCACCTCTACGACCGCGACGGCGTGGATTTTGCCACTGCGCCGCCGCCACCGGGACTGCCCTACATCGACGTCGAAGATCCCGGTCCGGCCGATCCGCCGACCACGGCGGCCCTGCAGGTCATGACGGCGCTGCGGCCCGAGGTGGTGGCTCAGGTGAGTCGGGTTGCCGCGCCCTCGGTGTCGTCGATCACGCTGACTTTGACCGACGGCCGGACAGTGGTGTGGGGGACCACCGATCGCACCGCCGAAAAAGCCGAGAAACTGGCCGCACTGCTAACCCAGCCCGGGCGCGTGTACGACGTGTCCAGTCCTGACCTGCCGACGATCAAGTAGTTGTCACCGGGTTGAAATTCGCGAGCGACACGCGGGCGCGCCTCCCCAATCCGGCGCCGGTCGGTCATAGGTTTTGCCTACGCGACAACTTGACATAACTCTAAGCCTCTGGTTGAGGTTGAGGGTTTGCCGAGGAGGTCGTCTCGTACCCGGATCCGAACACGGAGGAAGCCACGCCGATGACCCCACCGCATAACTACCTCGCCGTCATCAAGGTCGTCGGAATCGGCGGTGGCGGCGTGAACGCCGTCAACCGGATGATCGAACAGGGCCTCAAGGGTGTTGAGTTCATCGCGATCAACACCGACGCCCAGGCGCTGTTGATGAGCGATGCCGACGTCAAACTCGATGTCGGGCGCGACTCCACCCGCGGCCTGGGTGCCGGCGCGGACCCGGACGTCGGCCGCAAGGCCGCCGAGGACGCCAAGGACGAAATCGAGGAATTGCTGCGCGGAGCGGACATGGTGTTCGTCACGGCCGGCGAGGGCGGCGGCACCGGCACCGGGGGCGCGCCGGTGGTAGCCAACGTCGCCCGCAAGATGGGTGCCCTGACCGTCGGAGTCGTGACGCGGCCGTTTTCCTTCGAGGGCAAGCGCCGGTCGAATCAGGCCGAGGCGGGTATCGCCGCCCTGCGGGAGAGTTGCGACACGTTGATCGTGATCCCCAACGACCGCCTGCTGCAGATGGGTGATGCGGGAGTGTCGTTGATGGATGCCTTCCGCAGCGCCGATGAGGTTCTGCTCAACGGCGTTCAGGGCATTACGGACCTGATCACCACTCCGGGCCTGATCAACGTCGACTTCGCCGACGTCAAAGGCATCATGAGCGGTGCCGGCACCGCGTTAATGGGCATCGGTTCCGCGCGCGGCGACGGCCGTGCTCTGAAGGCGGCCGAGATGGCCATCAACTCCCCGCTTCTCGAGGCGTCGATGGAAGGCGCCCAGGGCGTTCTGATGTCGATCGCCGGTGGCAGCGATCTAGGACTCTTCGAGATCAACGAAGCCGCTTCGCTGGTTCAGGATTCCGCTCACTCGGAGGCCAACATCATCTTCGGCACCGTGATCGACGACTCCCTCGGTGATGAGGTTCGCGTGACCGTGATCGCCGCGGGCTTCGATCCCAACTCCGCAAGCCGCAAGGCGATCATCATCAGCGACGCGACGTCCAGCCCGGTCACGACCTCAGCCACCACGCACACCATCGCACCTGTGGCCGCCGGCCAACTCAGCAGCTCCCCAGTGTTCGAATCGCGGGAGTCGCGGGAGTCGGTACCGGTTGGCGCGGCGGCGTACACGAACGGCTCGTCGGCATACGGCGACGACGATGACGACGTCGACGTGCCGCCGTTCATGCGGCACTGAATCGTCTGCGCCCCTTAGTCCGCGCCCCCCGCGTCGGTCTCGCCCCGTGAGCATTCGAATCCGCCGAGTCACCACCAGCCGGGCCGGAGGAGTTTCCGTGGCGCCGTTCGACACGTTCAATCTCGGCGACCACGTCGGCGACGATCCGGTGGCGGTGACCACCAACCGCAACCGGCTCGCAGCGGCGATCGGTCTGGGGGCGCACCAGCTGATCTGGATGAACCAGGTGCATGGTGTCCACGTCGAGTACGTCGACGCGCCGCGTACCGAGGCCTTCGACGCCACCGATGCGCTGGTGACCACCACGCCGCGGCTGGCACTGGCGGTCGTCACCGCAGATTGCGTGCCGGTGCTGATGGCCGATACCCGCGCCGGGGTGTTGGGCGCCGCGCACGCGGGCCGGGTGGGGGCGGCCGACGGCGTGGTGCTCCGGACACTGGAGGCCATGCTCGCCGCAGGTGCCCGCACCGCAGACGTGTCGGTCCTGCTGGGCCCCGCGGTCAGCGGATCCAATTACCCCGTGCCCGAGGAGATGGCCGCCGACGTCGAGGCTCGGCTCCCGGGCAGTCGCACCACCACGCCGGGTGGCGGGCCGGCGCTGGATCTGCGGGTTGGTATCGCCCGTCAACTCATCGACGCCGGCGTCACCGCCATCGACGCCGACCCGCGGTGTACCGTCGCCGATCCTGCACTGTTCTCCCACCGTCGGGACGCGCCGACCGGTCGGCTGGCGTCGCTGGTGTGGATGCCGTGATGTCCACCGACGGCACGGGCACCGATAGCGGTACGGCGGAACTGCGGGTCGCCGAGTTGACCCGTGCGCTGGCTGCCGCCCGCGCCCGTCTCGCGCGTGCCGCCGAAGCCGCCGGCCGAGCGCCTGAGGCCATCGCTCTGCTGCCGGTTACCAAGTACTTCCCGGCCCGCGATGTGGCGATCCTCTGGCGGCTGGGCTGCCGGGCGTTCGGGGAGTCCCGGGAGCAGGAGGCGTCGGCGAAGATTGACGAGTTCGACAGGCTGGTCGTCGGCGCGCCGGAACCGGGACCCGCGCGGTGGCACATGATCGGCCGTATCCAGAGCAACAAGGCCAAAAATATTGCGCGCTGGGCGGATACGGTGCACTCGGTCTACACCCCCAAAGTGGTCTCGGCGTTGGACAGTGCCACGGCGGCGGCGCTGAGCGCCGGACGGTGTGAACCGTTGCGGGTCTTCATTCAAATCAGTATCGATGGCGACCCGGCGCGCGGCGGAGTCGACATCGCCGATCCGGCCGCGGTTGATCAGATCTGCGCACAGGTAGCGGACGCCCAGGCCCTTCGCTTCGTCGGACTGATGGCGATCGCGCCCCTGGGTGCGGACCCCGACGCGGCCTTCGCCGCATTGGCGGTCGAGCACCGCCGCGTTCTACGCAGCCATCCCGCCGCGACCGAACTGTCCGCCGGGATGTCAGATGACCTCGACGCGGCGGTGCGACACGGTTCTACGTGTGTGCGTGTCGGTACGGCACTAATGGGCCAACGTCCCCTAACGTCTCCCTGAGTAGTCACTCCAGTCACAAAATCATCACAAACAACGGGTATCACTGACACCCACAGGCACGAATACCGAAGTTACAGCTCCGGAAGGGTCACGCGGATGAGCACTCTCCACAAGGTCAAGGCCTACTTCGGCATGGCGCCGATGGACGACTACGACGACGAGTACTACGAAGACGATCGCGACGGCGGCCGGGCTCGCGGCTCCGCGCGTCGCGGCGAACGTTTCGCCGACGCCGGGTACGAGTCCGGCTATGACGGCGGCTATGACGGCGGCCGCTACGACGAGCGCGATCACCGGGACTACGGTCCCGGTTACGGAGACGACCGTGGAACGGATTACCCGCCCACCGGCGGCTTCCGCGCTGGTTACCCGGACGACTCCCGCACGCGGCCGCGCGAATTCGACCACCCGGGCGAGATGGCGCGTCCGTCCCGATTCGGGTCGCTGCGCGGTTCGACCCGCGGGGCGCTCGCGATGGACCCGCGACGGATGGCGATGCTGTTCGAAGAGGGCAGTCCGCTGTCGAAGATCACCACGCTGCGGCCAAAGGACTATAACGAGGCCCGCACCATCGGTGAGCGTTTCCGGGACGGTCAGCCCGTGATCATGGATCTGGTTTCGATGGATAATGCTGATGCGAAGCGCCTCGTCGACTTCGCCGCGGGCTTGGCCTTCGCGCTGCGCGGGTCTTTCGACAAGGTCGCCACCAAGGTGTTCCTACTGGCCCCGGCGGATGTCGACGTCAGCGCCGACGAGCGTCGCCGAATCGCTGAAGCGGGCTTCTACAGCTACCAGTGACCGCAACGAACGCATCTTGAGGTGATCGGTAGGCTGGCGGTCTTCCCTCCCGCTGCCAGTTAGGACCGGTTTTCGATGGCGCTGTTGTTCCAACTCATGGGTTTCGCGCTGTTTCTGTTCTGGCTGCTGCTGATCGCCCGGATCGTCGTGGAGTTCATTCGTTCGTTCAGTCGGGACTGGCACCCCCGCGGGGCCACGGTGGTGGTCCTTGAGGTCATCATGACTGCCACCGACCCGCCGGTGCGACTCCTGCGCCGCGTGATTCCGCAGCTGACCATCGGTTCGGTCCGCCTCGATTTCTCCATCATGGTGCTGCTCCTGCTGGCTTTTCTTGCGATGAATTTCTTCTTCGGCCTGGCCCGGAGCGCGGCTGGCTGATCCGGTTGGGCCAGCTGGGACGGGCCCGGACCCGCTGCCCGATTCACCCACTATTGGTCGGTCGTATGCAACCGGCGGGTCTGGTGTGACAGGATGGGCGGCAGTTACAGTATGGAACTGCGAGCGCGAGGCGCGTTCGACACTGCCAGGCGGGTGATTCCGCGGTCCACGATCGGAAGGGGCAGAGATGCCACTGACACCGGCTGACGTGCACAATGTCGCCTTCAGCAAGCCGCCCATTGGGAAGCGCGGGTACAACGAGGACGAGGTCGACGCTTTCCTCGACCTGGTGGAGACCGAACTCGCTCGACTCGTCGAGGAGAATGCCGACCTGCGCCAGCGGGTAAGCGAACTCGACAGCGACCTGGCCTCGGCGCGATCCGGCGTGGTGCAGGTCACCGAGGCCGTCCCGCTCTACCAACCCGAGTCAGAGGTCGCCGTGGTGGTGGCGGAGCGGTCCACACAACTCAGCGATGATCAGGCTCTCAAGGCGACCCGCGTTCTAAGCCTTGCCCAGGACACCGCCGATCGGTTGACCTCCACGGCCATTTCCGAGGCGGACAAAATGGTCGCCGATGCCAGGGCCAGTGCCGAGCAGATCGTGTCTGAGGCCCGCTACATCGCCGAAGCGACCGTGACCGATGCGCAACAGCGCGCCGATGCGATGCTCAGCGACGCTCAGTCTCGCTCCGAGTCGCAACTGCGGCAGGCCTATGAGAAGGCCGACTTCCTGCAGTCCGACGCCGAGCGCAAGCACACCGAGTTCATGAACTCCATCAACCAGCAGCGCGCGGTTCTGGAAGGTCGCCTCGAGCAGCTCCGGACCTTCGAGCGCGAATACCGCACCCGTTTGAAGACCTACCTGGAGTCTCAGCTTGAGGAGCTGGGTCAGCGCGGCTCGGCAGCGCCGGTCGACGCCGGCGACGGCGGGTACGGGCAATATCAGTAGGGCCGGTTGTCGGTAGAACCCCGTTAACGGGATCGGCCCAGTTCTGATGGGGTCAGCCCAACACCACCCAGCGGCGCGGGAGGCCCCATCATGTTGATGGTTGCGCTGATTCTCGCGGTGATCGGCCTGGTGGCATTGGTGGCTGCGGTCGCCACCAACAACGAGATGGTTGCCTGGGTGTGCATCGCGGCCAGTTCTCTCGGCGTGATCGTGCTGATCGTCGATGCCATTCGGGAGCGCACGGGGGAGCGCACGTCCGACCCGATCGAGGAATCCGGGCCTGATAACTCGGCGGTTCCCTTTGCTGCTGACGCTGAAGACATCGACGTCCCCAGCACCGACGTCCCCGGCATCGACGTCCCCGGCATCGACGTCCCCGGCATCGACGTCCCCGGCATCGACGTCCCCGGCATCGACGTCCCCGGCATCGACGTCCCCGGCATCGACGTGACGGAGGTCGTTGACGTGACGGAGGTCGTTGACGTGACGGATTTCATCGCGACCGAAGATCACCCTGAGGAACTCGTCCACGACGAACCGGAGTACGACATGCCTGGTGACGACGAACCGGAGTATGAAGAGTCCGCCGAGGAAGCCGCGATCCACATTGTCGATGAGTTGCCGGAACCCGACCGGCGATCTCCCGGCGACGAGGCCTGATCTCATGGGTATCGAGTACGCCAGTGTTGTCGCCCATCCACTTGACAAGGTGTTCGCCTGGCACACCCGACCGGGCGCGATGCGCCGTCTGGTGCCGCCGTGGCAGCCCATGCGGGTCGTCAAGGAGACCGAGTCGTTGGCCGACGGTACCGCTGTTCTCGGCCTTCCGGCAGGCCTGCGTTGGATAGCGCGACATGACCCGGCCGGTTATGACCCGCCGTATCAGTTCCGTGACGTACTCTCCTCCGACGGTGTGATGACGTTGCCGCCACGGGTGATCGGATGGTGGCGGCACACCCACCGGTTCAGCGACGCCGGGCGCGGTACCACCCGGGTCCACGACATCGTTGACACCACGGTGCCCGCGGTGGCACTGCGATCGACCTTCGCCTACCGGCACCGCCAACTGGCCGAGGACCTGGCCGCGCACTCCGATGCGGCGTCGGCGGGCGCGCGGGGGCTGACCGTCGCGGTCACCGGATCCTCCGGCTTGGTTGGCACCGCACTGAGCGCGTTTCTGAGTACCGGTGGTCACCAGGTGATTCGTCTGGTGCGCGGTGATCCGGTCAATGACGGCGAACGACGGTGGGTACCGAGTCAACCTGCGGGTGACCTGCTCGACGGAGTTGACGCCGTGATCCATCTGGCGGGGGAGTCCATCGCCGGGCGGTTCACCGCTTCGCACCGCAGGGCGATCCGAGACTCACGCATCGAGCCGACCCGCCGCCTCGCCGAGGTCGCCGCGGCCACCGGCGGGCGACTGAAAACCTTCATCAGCGCCTCGGCGATCGGCTTCTACGGTTACGACTGCGGCGATACGGTGCTCGATGAAAACAGTCCCCGGGGCGACGGGTTTCTCGCCGAGGTCGTCGCGGATTGGGAAGCGGCGACCGCACCCGCCGCCGCCGCCGGACTGCGGGTGGTTCGAGTGCGGACCGGGATCGTGCAGGCCGCCGCCGGCGGCACGCTGAAACTGCTGCGGCCCCTGTTCGCGACAGGCCTGGGTGGGCGGTTGGGCAGTGGGCGGCAGTGGCTGTCCTGGATCGGCCTTGACGATCTGCTTGACGTCTACTATCGCGCGATCTACGACGACAGGCTGACCGGGGCGGTCAACGCGGTCGGGCCTGAACCGGTCCGCAACAGCGACTACACCAAGGCGTTGGCGGCGACGTTGCGTCGGCCGGCGCTGGTGCCGGTGCCGTCGATCGGCCCGCGGTTGCTGCTCGGAAAGCAGGGTGCGGCGGAATTGGCTGAGGCCGACCAGCGGGTTCGTCCCGCAATGCTGGAGGAGTTGGGACACCGGTTCCGCCAGCCGACCGTACGGGACGCGCTGGCCCATCAACTCGGCCGCGACCCAGCCCCCGGGGTGCTGTAGCGGCGCCGAGTTGGTGACCTATTCCCCGCGCGCGGACCGGGTGCGGTCGGGCACCATAGGGGCATGGCCGCCGATCCCGTGATGCTCGACGGCGCGGGACTGGGTCTCCTCGTTGATGAACTCCGCGGACGTGGTTACCGGGTGATCGGCCCCACCCTGGCGGACAACGCGATCGTGCTCGCCGAATTGACCAGCGCGTCCGACCTGCCCAACGGATGGGGCGTCGACGTCGCGCCGGGGACCTACCGGTTACGCCAGCGTGCGGACAGCGCGGCGTTCGGGCACTCCGCCGGCCCGCAGTCCTGGAAACAGTTCGTCCACCCTCCCCGGCAGATGGTGTGGTCATCGGACCCCGACGGTGCCGATCTCCATAACGGCAGACCTCCCGAGGATGGTGCGCGTTACGCATTCCTCGGTGTCCGTGGTTGCGATCTCGCCGCACTTGGCGTGCTCGATCGGGTGCTGGCCGGTGGTAGCCATCCCGACAGCTCCTATACCGCGCGGCGTGACGGGGTCTTCGTGGTTGCCGTCAACTGCACCGAACCCGGGGGGCTGTGTTTCTGCGCCTCCATGGGTACCGGCCCGGCCTGCGGGCCCGGTTACGACCTGGCCATGACTGAACGGGTGGACGGCGACAACGTCAGCTACCTCGTTGAGGTGGGTACAGAGTTCGGTGCCCAGGTACTGGCCGCGTTGCCGCACCGATTGGCCGAACCGACCGAGTGCGCGGCTGCCGCTGACGAAATCGCGGCGGCAGCAACACAAATGGGCCGCCAAATGCCTGAGCGGGATTTGCGCCAACTGCTTGTCGACTCCCGGGAGTCGGCGCACTGGTCAGAGGTTGCCGATCGCTGCCTCACCTGTGGTAACTGCACCATGGTGTGTCCGACCTGTTTTTGTACCTCCGTCTCCGAGGTCACCGATCTGACGGGCGAGCATGCCCAACGGTGGTCGGAATGGGCGTCGTGCTTCGAATTGGACTTCACCTTCATCCATGACGGGCCGGTCCGGACGTCGGGAGCATCGCGGTACCGGCACTGGCTGACCCACAAGTTGAGTTCCTGGCACGACCAATTCGGCAGTTCGGGTTGTGTGGGCTGCGGTCGCTGTATTGCCTGGTGCCCACCCGGGATCGATATCACCGAGGAGATGGCGATTTTCGATCGCGAACACCCGCGAGACGGCGCCGATGACTGAGACCGCGGTTCGCCCGCCGATCCACCCGATGACGCCGGTGGGCTACCGGGTGCGGACGAAGGTGGTCGAGAACGCCGATTCGGTGACGCTGTGTCTTGAGCCGGTGGACAACGCGCTTCCCGCCCCCGCGCCGGGGGAGTTCAACATGCTGCACGCATTCGGCGTCGGCGAGGTGGCGATCTCCGTCAGTGGCGACCCATCGATCACCGACGGGAGCATCACCCACACCATCCGTTCGGTCGGTGCGGTCAGCGCCGCGCTGTGCGCGACCGAACCGGGTTCGGCAGTCGGCGTGCGGGGGCCGTTCGGAACCACCTGGGGGTTGCCCGAGGCCGTCGGCCGGGACCTGGTCATCGTGGCCGGTGGGGTCGGACTGGCCCCGTTGCGACCGGTCGTGCTCGGTGCGCTCGCCGACCGCAGGCGTTACGGGCGGGTGGTGCTCATCGCGGGGTCCCGTTCGCAGCGCGAATTTCTCTATGGCGCCGAACTCGCCGCCTGGGAGGACGATTCGCGCCTGGAGGTCCACCTGACCGTCGACGTCCCGATCCAGGGCTGGGCCGGGGAGAGCGGATTCGTCACCGAACCGCTGCGTCGTCTGACCCTGAGCCCCGAGCGAACCACGGCGTTTCTGTGTGGTCCCGAGGCCATGATGCGTGTCGGTGCGCAGGGGTTGCTCGCGAAAGGACTTGCGGCGTCGAGTATCAGAGTGTCACTGGAGCGCAACATGCAGTGCGGTGTCGGCTGGTGCGGCCACTGTCAGCTCGGGCCGCTGCTGCTGTGCCGCGATGGTCCGGTGGTCGGATACGACGTGGCGTGCCCGCTGCTTGAGACCGGGGAGCTGTAGATGCCCACCCTGGGAGTGTGGAAGTTCGCCTCCTGCGACGGCTGTCAGCTCACCCTGCTCGACTGCGAAGACGAACTGCTGCTACTGGCCGAGCAGGTGCAGATCGCGACCTTCATCGAGGCGTCCAGTGCCGTCGTCGGCGGCCCCTACGACGTGTCGCTGGTGGAAGGCTCGATCACCACGGCGGGCGACGAGCGGCGGATTCGGGAAATCCGGGAGCAGTCCGGTGTCCTGGTGGCGATCGGTGCCTGCGCCACCGCCGGCGGCATCCAGGCGCTGCGCAACTTTGCCGATGTCGCCGAATTCGCCTCGGTGGTCTACGCACGACCCGACTACATCGATACTTTGGCCACCTCCACGGCGGCCTCGGCCCACGTGAGTGTCGATTACGAGTTGCGGGGTTGCCCGATTGACCGCGGGCAACTGCTCGACACCCTGGCCGCGCTGCTGGTCGGCCGCAAACCACGACTGCCCGCCGCCACGGTGTGCACCGAATGTAAGCGTGCGGGCGTGACCTGTGTGAGCGTCGCCGAGGGAATCCCCTGCCTGGGGCCGATCACCCACGCCGGCTGCGGGGCGCTGTGCCCCCGCCATCATCGCGGCTGCTACGGCTGTTTCGGTCCGACGGCAACACCGAACACCGCTGTGATGATTCCACTACTGCACCGCGACGGGATGTCCGCTCCGGACGTCGACCGGGTGCTGAGCACCTTCAACGTCACCGCGTTCGACGCCACCCGCGACGACGGGGGCCGGAGTTGACTACGCGCACGATCCGCGTCGGTGCACTGACCCGGGTCGAGGGCGAAGGTGCGCTGCACGTCGAATTGCGTGATGGCGTGCCCGAGCGAGTCGAGCTCAACATCTACGAGCCGCCAAGGTTCTTCGAGGCGTTCCTCCGTGGTCGTTGCTATACCGAACCCCCCGACCTCACCGCGCGAATCTGCGGCATCTGCCCGGTCGCGTACCAGATCAGTGCGTGCAATGCGATCGAGGATGCCTGCGGGGTCTCCCTCGACCCCGAGTTGGTCGCCCTGCGCCGAGCGCTCTACTGCGGGGAGTGGATTCACAGCCACGCCTTGCACATCTATATGTTGCATGCCCCGGACTTCCTCGGGGCGCCCGACATCATCTCCGTGGCCCGCGACCATCGGGCGGCTGTCGAGTGCGGACTCGCGCTGAAGAAGGCCGGAAACCGGTTGATGGAACTCATCGGCGGCCGTTCGATCCATCCGGTGAATGTCCGGCTTGGTGGCTTCTACTCGGTGCCGTCCCGTGCCGACATGACCGCGATGAGTGAACAGTTGCGGGTAGCACTTGACAACGCACTGGCGACGGTGACCTGGGTCGCAGGATTCGATTTTCCCGATCTGGAGATCGAGCACGAGTTCCTCGCGCTGACCGGCGTGCGCTATGCCATCGAGGGCGGGGAGATCATCCGCAGCGCGGGGCCCGCGTTCGACATCGCCGATTTCAGCGAGCACGTGTGCGAGACCCAGGTGGCGCACTCGACCGCGCTGCACGCCACCCTTGACGGGCGTCGGCACCTGACCGGTCCGTTGGCCCGCTACGCGTTGAACTACGACACACTCTCACCGCTGGCGCGGGAGGCGGCAACTGCTGCCGGGCTCGACCGAGAGTGCCGAAACCCGTTCCGCTCCATTGTCGTTCGTGCTGTGGAAATCGTCTACGCGGTGGAGGAAGCGCTGCGGATACTCGAGGGTTATCGCCCGCCGAATCGGCCATATGTCGAGGTCGAGGCCCGTCCGGGGGTGGGTCACGGCGTCAGTGAAGCCCCGCGTGGCCTGCTCTACCACCGCTATGAGATCGACGACGCGGGACTGATCAAGTCGGCGTTGATCGTGCCGCCCACCTCTCAGAATCAGGGTGCCATTGAGGACGATCTCACCCGCGTGGTCGTGGCGGACGGTGGACTCGATGACGCCGCGCTGACCACGATGTGTGAACGCGCGATCCGCAACTACGACCCGTGCATCTCCTGCGCCACGCACTTCCTCACGTTGAAGGTCGACCGGCGGTGACCGTAGCGGCCGACGTTGTGGTGATCGGTATCGGCAATCCTTACCGCCGCGACGACGGGGTGGGCCCGGCGGTCGCCGCCGCGGTCGCTGCGCTCGGACGACGGGGTGTGCGGGTGGTGACCTGTGCCGCCGAACCGACCGCCATCCTCGATGCCTGGGCCGGTGCCACCCTCGCGGTAGTCGTGGACGCCGCCGCCGGCGGCACCCCGGGCCGGGTGCGGGTGGGAACTCTCGAGGACTTTGCCGAACCAGTGGTGGTCAGTTCCCATGATCTGAGCGTGCGAGCGACCTACGAACTGGCGGCGGTGTTGGGGCGGGCGCCGGCGGCGCTGCGGGTGGTCACGGTGGACGTCGCCGAGGTCGGACACGGCGAGGGGCGCAGCCCCGCGGTGGCGGCGGCCCTACCGGCGGCTGTGCGCGCGGTGCTGTCCGTCATCGGCGACCGGGCTCTGCAGCGTGCCGAGAAAACCGCGCACCAGCAGTCGTAACCGGCGGGCGGCGTCGTCGACCTCGCGAGCGGTGCGTGCGAGGAGGTCGTCGGGCGCTATCCCGAG
>Ga0307378_10010236_pt1 | contig 12189 bp, 27 predicted proteins | sample UN1MG_FD_202238 | JGI IMG/M metagenome (GOLD analysis project Ga0307378, IMG submission 202238) | Soil microbial communities from Risofladan, Vaasa, Finland - UN-1 | ecosystem: Environmental > Terrestrial > Soil > Coastal area > Acid sulfate soil | place: Finland: Risofladan, Vaasa | collected...
GGAGTGGAGCCATCGTAGTGTCAAGCACTGGCGAAAACCCCCAAAGGATAACTGACGCAATGTCCCAGAAGCATCGCATCCTCAACTACCTGAATGCCGGCGGGCGCCTCACGCCCCTGACCGCACTCAGGTTCGGTATGGGGATGCGACTCGGCGCACGCATCTATGACCTACGCCGCGACGGTTACCCGATTCAGCAGCGCATGGTCAAGGTGCAAAACGCGCAAGGGCAGGACATAGAGGTCGCCGAGTACTGGCTCGAAGCGCCGGCCACTATTGGTCAAGGGAGTATGTTCTGAATGGCGAAGCACTCGACGAAAAAGAAGCTGAGCGAGAAGTCGCCCGCCTTCCAATTCTACCCTGACAAGTTCCTTGCCGGCACCGAGCACCTGAGTGATGCGGCGTTCACCGGCTACGTCAGAATCCTTTGCTGGATGTGGCTGCACGATCAGCCACTTTGCAGAATTTCTAAGGAAATTCCCGCAATTCGTGACGCGACTCGCTTCTCAACTGCGAAGGCAAAACGGGTCATGGCCGAGATTCAGAAACCCACGATGTCCCTGTTGCGCAGTGAGGGCAACTACTACGCAAGCAACGGCTTACGCAAAGAGGCCAAGAAGCAGGCCGAGCGGAAGGCGAAGGCGAAAGCCGCTGCACAAGCACGCTGGGAGCAATGCTCGGACCATGCGAACGCATCGCCGGAGCAATGCCTTCCATCTCCATCTCCTACTCCTATTCCTATTCCTACTAAAGAAACACCACCCCCTACCCCCGCCACACCCGCTGAATGGGATGACGACGCCCGCGCACTGGAGACGAAGGCAAACGAACTCACGCCGATGGTGATGACGATTCTCTCTTCGAGAGGGGAAGAGGAACGGCAAAGATTCCTCGCTGTCGCCGGTCAAAAACTCAAGGAAGAAATCGAGGCAACCGGACGCACCGGCGCATTCGCACGAGCGATGTTGGCATTTGAGCGGGGTCTTGCCGGCAACGGCGAGATCGCACACCCGACGAGTTACTTCCTGAAACTCTATGAGCAGGAGCAAGGCACGTGAGCGGACTGGGGCTGCCAGACTGGAAGTCGGGGAAGAAGCCGCAGACCAAACCGCAATCGCCGCGTGACTGGAGCAAGCGACAGGACGGGCAGACGCCAGCACCAACGGACCACGCGCGGCAGTACATCGAGCGCATCCGGGCGAAGCTGCGCGGGCAGCGATTGCCGAAGGTCGAGACGGTGAAAGAACCGGAAGAAGTCGAGGCGGTGCGGGACGTGCCGCTGGGAGAGATTCCGTTTTGAGGAGGTAGCAAGACATGAACACAGAGCAGCAAGAGAAGACATGCCGGATCGTGAAGCGGTTGACGGATGTGCGGGTGATAGCGAGCTTCCCGCACATACGAGAGAACTGGCGGATTAAGGACGAGAGGGAGCGCGCGGAGGCATACGCCAAGGAGCTTGAGCACGAGGTCAAAGGTTTCGATGACTTCCTGCGTGACCATCGGAGCCAAGACCTTATTGAGCTTGAGGTCGAGCGTGACATCAAGGACGTGTGCTCGGTCTGCGGCAATGAGTGGGAACCGGACGAGGAGAACAGCATCACGCACTGCGCACACTGTGGCGCAGTCCTGACCAAGACGACGCCAGGAAACCACGAGGCAGCGGCACAAGTAGCAGAGGAGGCGAGAACGTGAGCAAGGCAATCAAACACACGGGCGGATGGAGCGAGAACCGGAGCGCGAGGGATGCGCTGCAAGCGGCGCAGGATGGCAACGAAGTCCTCTGCATGGGGATACCCATCTATTGGGACAGTGACAGGCGGTGCCTTTGTGACCGGGATAACGGGAAGCCCGTTGTCTTAACCCCCAACACGCTCGGCGACATCTGGTCCATCCGCGACCAGCTCGACGCCGCCACGAATATCCACTACGGCGACGACGAGCCGGGGGCGAAGGTCAGGGCGCACATGGTCAAGGGGGGAATGGTGCGCAGGGAGGGGTTCTTGTTCAGGCTTGACCGGGTTGGCGGCGATATGGTTTTCGCACGAGAGGAGGGGAGTTCTACATCGGGCTCCGAATGGGATATGTGGGAAAAACCCTTCACGGGCGCCTTCTGGGAAATCATCCCGCTGGAGCCCGAGCCGGAGTGCTGGGACTTCGCGGGCCAGCCGGGGCTGACGATTTTCTACCCCAAGGTCGGGACCTTCTACCGTGAGAATGCCGGTCAGCCTGAGTGCATCATTCAGGGCGGATGGGAACCCGCGCAAGTTGAGATATGGAAGAAACTATCAGGTGACCGTGAGGCGACGCATGCCGAGGTCGCCAAGCTCCCCGGCCTGACAGACGAGCAGCGCGAACGGTACAACATCCCCGCCTTCTCGCTCACGTCCGAGCAGGCTGCCAAGTATCTGCAACAGCATGTCGGGACGCTGGAGTGTACAGAATGTGAGCCGCCGTGTCCGTTCCGTATGTGGACAAGTGGCGACCCTCTGCCATGTGTGGCTAAGAGCGCACGTTGGCACCCCGCGCCCGCTGAGGAGCCGAGCGTCGAGCAGCAGCTTGCCGACCTCAGGAAGCGCATGGAGAGGTTGGAACGCAAGTGACAAGTGACCTTTACCCGCCACGGCGGGAGTGAGGAGGCGGAGATGATATATCGGAAAGACGGTGTTAGAAGGCTGCGCAAGGGAAAAACCTGCTCGGCGGCAATAGGGAAGGGGCGAAGCCGTCTCTGTGGCGCACCCGCAATCGCGGAGAACCGATGGGGCGAGTTCTGTGTGTCACACCTGCGAGGAGAGCGCAATAGGACGCGCCGTTGCGCCCACTACCACGAGCGGTGCGCGAGAGAGTATCACGCCGATGCCGACAAGATGACAAAGATTCTCAACGAGGAGGCCCGCAGATGATGAGCGGACACATCAGTATCCGGTGGTTGATTATCGTGGGGCTGACGGCGCTCGTGCTGGCGATCCTCGGCACCTGCGGGTGCGGGAGCCGGCGGACTAGCATCGTCGCGCCGCCCAACACCGTCCCCCAGGAACGCACCATCGCTGCATGGGAGGAGACGCGTTCGCAGGCGATCCTCGCCGCCCGCCAACTCTGCGACGCGGCCACCGACGAACTCGCCCCCGCCGCCCCAGAGGACGCCCCACAGAGTGAGGTGGTGAGCGTCGCCCTACAGTATCTCGCGCTCGCCCGTGCGCTGCTCGGCGCGGTGCTCAAGGAAGAGCCACCCCAGTTTCCCCTCTCGATTGCCAGCCGCGAATCCCTCGATGCCCTGCTGCGCCTCATCCCCGAACGTGCCGGGGATGCGCGCAAGGCGGAGCGGCAGATGTCCCAACTCATAGCCGATGCGTTCGACCCGGGGACGGGCCTCGGGCGGAAGGTGCGCTTCGCGTTCCTCGGGCTGCTTATCGTGACGGCGGTTGTGGGCTACGCGGTGGTGCGGCTCCGCTACGGCGAGGTGCTCGGCACGGTCGCTAGCCTCGTGGGGCTGGCAGCCGTCGTGCTCTACGCGCTGCTGTTCTACTGGCACTACGTGGTGCTGGGTGCGGCGGCGCTGGCAGGGCTCGTGCTGCTTGGCCTCGCCGTCTACGCGGTGGCGAGCGGGAAGTTCGAGCAGCGGGTCGTAAGCGCCGTGCAGTCGGCGCGGGCGGAGTTGGCCGAGATTGACCCCGAGACGCTGAGGCGATTCGACGCGGCGATGCGTGAGGCGATGGGGTCGGCGTGGGTCGAGTCGCGCGTGCGCGGGATCAAGGCGGCGGCGGAAGTCGAGAGCGTTACCTGAGAACGGAGGGTGAGATGGCGGTAAGGAAAGCGAAAAAGGGAACCGTGTGCGTGGATTGCGGGAAGCCCGCAGTGATACAGACGGCCGCGATGTGGAGGTTTTGCACGTCCTGCATGTTGGCCAACGTCCGTCAGTGGGAACGCGAGATTCGGCAAGACCTAGCCAAAATTGCAACCATCAAGAAGATTCTCAAGTCCAAACCCAAGAAGGAGAAGTGACATGAAGATAGTCGGCATAGCAGCATTCGTAATAGTGGTCGTGCTCGTCTGCGCGTGGGCGTACTACAAAATCAAGGGATGGCGGAAGGCGAGTAAACAGTGATCAGTTACCTGTTACCAGCAAGGGAGTTGGGAAATGCACAGTGAAGACAAGCTTATGGCGGTATTCGTTTTGGCAGTAGCGTTCTGCATCGTCTCCCTTATCGCGGGCCTTACGCTTCAGTACACAGTCATCACATGCAAGGCGCTTGATAACGGATACGAGCAGGTGGTGTTGCCTGGTTCGTCGGTCGCAAAGTGGCACAAGGCGGATTGACATTCCGGGCGCGGCGGCTGCACGCGGCAGACATGGGCTCGTGTGGACTGGCACCCGCTTTGGTAGGTAGTGCCCGGTCGGAAACGGAAACGAATCCGGCCCGCGCCCGTCAGATACCGCGCTGGATGTATGACCGGCCCGCGCCCGACCTTAACGCTGGAGGACGCATGAGTTTCTATGTGACTGAGCAACTAACGGCGATTCAAATTGGGTTGCGCCTAATTGGGCGGGTAGACATTGCGGAACTTGATTCACTTGAGGCAATTCGCACGCATCCCGATGTGGTGGCGGAAGACGGCAAGGTAACAAACATTTGCGACACGGAAGGCGAGCACGCGCATGAATGCCTTTGGCTGACAGTTAAGACAAATGCCATTTCCGACATCACCGAGACCAAGATTGGGAGCGCACCCTTTCGGTGCGGGTTCGATGTGTGGCTTAGTTCGAAGACCCCCGGATTCATGGTGCGCTTTAACCCGTGAGGAGGACGCATGAGCGACGAAGTGAACAGTGACCAGAAGCCGGTGACGGATGAGGAGGTCAGGGAGTGGCGCGAATATCGGCGACAATGGAATGTGAGCCAACCCTATTGGGCTTTGTGCGCTTTCGGGAACCGCCTCATCGCCGACCGGGAGCGGGGCAAGCAGCGCATCGTGGAACTTAAGAAGGAATTGCTATTTAGCAATGACTCACGCGACATAGCAATCGAGGCGTTGAGCGACCACTATACCAAAGAGGCCGTGGAGCAGAAGCGCATCGCGGAGCTTGAGCGCGTGGCGGGGGAGTTGGCGCAGGCGTGCAAGGTTCTCATTTCAATGTGCGAATCTTGTCACGAAGAGTGCGAAGGCGTCGAGGGGATTCGCCGCTATTGGAATGATGAAGCGCTGAAAGAACTCGACAAGGCCCGCGCCGCCCTCGCCGCGTATGAGTTCGCGCGAGCCGAGGTTGGGGCTACCTTAGACCGCCTTACACCCATCAATGACGATGCTGTACATGAGATTGTGGAGCACATAGAGTACTTGAACGAGACTGGTCGGACTGAGAAGGTAAGGGGCGGGGACGAATCAGTTACCAGTGACCAGTGAAGGAGAAGGCGTTGGCTGAAACCAAATGGCAAGACCGGAACCCAAGGCCCGACGAAAAGCTGAAACCCTGCCCCTTCTGCGGCAAGAGCAATCTGGTTATCCGTCACGATGCGCGGCAGTGGTTTGCCGAGGTGGGCTGCTGCGAGTGCGGGGCACGAGGTGGGGCGGAACTTATCTTCGGCAAAATCGCGTTCGGCAAGGATCACGGGCCGCAGTTGGCTGAGGCGGAAGCGGATGCTATCGAGCAATGGAACAGGAGGGAGGCGCAGGATGCTTGACGTGGGCTCAACCTACAGAGGTCTGCGCGCGATGCGCTGGCCTCATGCCCAAGTGCGGTACGGCTGGCGTGCTCTGCCGGGCCGGGAGCGAGGGCTCTGGTTCCATATGTGGACGCCCGTTTGGCATGAGGGGCGCGGCCCCTACGTGAGCATAGGGCTGGGATTTATAGCGTTCTGCCGAGGTTACTGAGAGGAGGGCGAACGTGAGCAAGAGTAAGAGCGGATTGGGCAAGACCAGAATCCCGTTTCTGACGCACTGCTGCAACATCATCGTCGGCTGCCTGCACCGGTGCCTCGCGCACCTGAAGGATAAGCGGGGGGAGCCCGTCGAGTGCTGGGCCCAGCGCACCGCGAAACGCAACAAGCACTGCCCGCTCTGCCAATCCTTCACGCCCCACATCCACCCGGAACGCTGGGCGCAGATAAAGCCGGGCGGAGCTCCCAAGGTCGTCGGCGTCGGGTTCATGGGCGACCTGTGCGGGGAGTGGGCGTGGCTATGCCCCGATACGGGACAGGAGACCAGGGATAGCCTGTTCGGCCAGTTGGCCGAAAGGATAGGAGGTTGCCCCCGCCACACCTTCGTCAGCCTGACGCAGCGCCCCGACCGGCTCCCCAATCTGGACTACCCCGACAACTGGTTCATCGGTGCGACCGTCCACAATCAGTATGAGGCGGACAAGCACATCCCCGCCCTGCTCGCCAGCGGGGTGAAACACTGCATCGTGTCCTACGAGCCCGCGACCGGGCCGGTGGATTTCAGACGCCTTATTGGCGGTCCTGATGCGGACGGACGTTGTATGCGCTGTGGGTCTGAATGGGAAGTTGACGTGCAACACGAATGCCCAGAGGGCTTCGGACGTCGCATCGAGGGCATCATCGCCGGGGGCATGAGCGGGCCGGGGGCGGTGCCTGCCGATCCCGACTGGTTCCGCCGCGTGCGTGACGACTGCGCGGCTGCGGGCGTGCCCTTCTACTTCAAGCAGTGGGGGCCGCGCGGCGCAGGCCGCATCCTCGACGGGCGGCAGCACCTCGAACTGCCGTGGGAACTGCCGGTGAGGAAACAGAAGTCACCAGTTACCAGTGACCAGGAGGCGCAGGATGGCTGACGACGACCTGTCATTCATGCCCGATTGGAAGATGTGGTTCTGGCACAAGCGGAGTCGCTGGCTCTGGCTATGCGCTTGTGTCCACTGGCCCCCCTGGTGGTTCTGGGACATCGTGGCATACAGAGATGAGGAGGACGGCTCGTTCGTGTTTGAGGTGTGGTTGCCGTGCGGCGAAATTGAAATCGTCCTTTATAGCCCACAGGCGATACAGGAGGCGCAGGTGACCGCGCCAGTGGAAGCACCGAACCACGAAGGGCACGAAGAGAGGAGAACGGAATGAAGAGCATGAGTGAGCAGAAAGAACAATTCGCGGCGCTCTCAGACGATGCCTATCTGCAAGCACTTAGCAGAGAGAGCGCGAGAGCTCGCTGGTACGAAGAATACCATCAGGAGTTTGATCATCTCCAAACGCTTTCGCGTCAACAAGGCAATGATGCGGCACTCGCCATCGCCACCGATAGGATTGTAAGGTTGCGCCTCCACGGTGAGGAACTGGCGGTTGAAAACTGCAAGTTGACCAAAATGATAGACGCCTTGGCAAAGGCAAGAACAGAGGCAGCCGAAAGCCGAGGGCACGAAGAAAGGACGGGAACATGAGGGCACTGCGATGGATGACCGGACTTTGGGGACGCTGGCGCAAGCGTCGAGAGGAAACCCTGATGCGCCGGATGCGCCTGATGGCGACCGCCAATGACGCCATGCGACTCACTTGCATGGACATTGAATGGGCGCTCTACAAGGCGCGCCTGAATACAAAGCATCTGGCCGAAACGATGCTTGCCATAGCCGAGGCCGTGAGGATTGCGAATGCGGACGCTGACTGACAAGCTGCTTGAGCGCGTCCGGCGGCTGCCGAGGACGCTCTACCTCAAGAGCCGCGTGTGGCTGGCGTTCCGCGCCCGCGTGCTTGAGCGCGACGGTTATAGGTGCACCCGGTGTGGATGCCGGGGCACGAGGGATAACCCCCTCCAGGCGCATGAGTGGCGTTACCCTCCGCGCGGTGAGGAGAGGCTGGAGGACGCCGTGACGCTCTGCCGCGAGCATCACAACGCATACCACGCCGCGCAGCCGGGCGTCTCGACGGTGACGATAGACCAACTGGGAGGTGGAGCATGAGTGCGGTTGAGATCACGCGGATTGTCACACTACCACGCGGCTGGACGCGTGAACAGATTCAGCAGCGGTTTCCTCTGGGTGCGCCCCACCCCAAGGTGCAGGGACTCGTGATCGGACGATGCAAGGCCCTTCGCTTGACCGCGCGGGGAGGAGAAGTTGGACGACGCCGTGATGCGCTGCGACCCGAGGATGGCCCGTGGGCATGTCTCCTTGAGTATCAGCCATGCGAGCACACAGGAGACTCGCAATCACCTTACCACCCGATAGTTGGGCGTGAACCGTTACCCTCGGAACAGGATGCCATGCGGGAGGATGGCGAATGATGCTAATGGTGAGGCAAGCATGACACACAAGCAACAGATTGAAGAGGTGCGGCGGCTCATCGAGATGGTCGGCGGGCGTTGCTACGTGACCTCGCAGGTCGGGCGACTCTACGGGAGCGCGGGCATACCCGACCTAATCTGCTTTGCCCCGGCGCGGGGCGTGCAGTGGGTATTCTTTGTCGAGGTGAAGGTGGGGCGGGATAAGCTGTCGTGGGCGCAAGAAGAGTTCCAGTTCCAGTGTCGAGAAGCGCACGTGCCCTACGTGGTGGGGCGGGTCGGGGACGTGGCCGATTTCCTCGGACTCACGGAGGCGCAGCGAGTATGAAACCATTGGGCAAAACAGTTGGACTTTGTAAACCTGGCCGATGTTACCACTGCGGCACATCATGGGATGCAAATAATCACATGAGCATTCCCTGCGGCGAATGCAGGGGAATGTTTCCTGTGTGCAGTAAATGCTTTGAGGTTCTTGATGTAGATCGTCTCTCCTATTATATCCGCCGCCTTGTGGAAGAGTGGATGCGCCAATCGCCCATAGAGCAGGCAGAACATCTTATCGCATTGGGCTGGGCTTTATCAGAAGTGCGCCACATGAAAGCACTCAGGGAGTCAGAGGAAACGGCGAGAGCGTGAACATGAAAGAACTACAGGAACGGTTTAAGATTTTCGCGCAGACACTGTTCACGAGCATCCCGCCATATCATTACATCTTGTGGATCAACGCCGAATGGGCCGCATGGGATGCCGAACAGAAACATGTGGGACCGCATATGCCGACTGATCATAAGAACCTTGACACATGGTTGCGAGCCAAGTACGCGCATTGCTGCCTTGCCTTTGGCACTCGCGAGGAAGCGTTGTTGGAATCATGTCGTGAACTTCTCTCGCTTGTAGAAGCCGAATGGGGATGGCACGGAGAACATTTAGATGATTCATGTGCGCTTGCAGATGGTGCAGCAGGGGCAAGCTATCGCGCACGAGAAATTCTGGCCTCCTACAATCCACCAAATGCGGAAAGAACGCTTAGCATCGGTCTACTCAAAGCCAAGGCGCATGTGGACGAGTTCATGGAAAAAGCACGACAAGAACGCCAAAACGAGGAGACGAAGGTATGAGCAAGGGCTTCTGGTATTTCGCACACCCGTACACGGTGAAGGACGCGGACGGGCGCTACGTGCCCGAGGGCGAGCAGGCCAACTTCGAGATTGCCAATGCCCGCGCCGCCGAACTCCTGAAACGCGGCTACAACGTGTATTCGCCCATCTCGCATACGCACCCGATACACCGCGCCTGCCCTGCGTTCCTTGCCCGGCATGAACATGAACTCTGGTACAGGCTCGATATGGACGTCCTGGAACGCACGCGGTTCGACGGCATCGTCCTCGCGCCCGGCTGGGAGCAGAGCACGGGCTGCAAGATGGAAAAGCAATGGTTCCTCGACCACGACCTGCCTATCCGATTCTACCGCGAGATCATCGCGGAGGAAACGCCGGTCCCGGACGAGGAATGGCTGCTGGGCGCAGAACTCAATAGACGGAAGAATCGAAAGGACACCGCAAAGGAGGCAGCACAATGACAGGAGGGCGATCACGGACAACTGTTCACCCCAGCCCCAAGGACAATGCTGAGGTGACACTGGACATAGCAAGCGATTGGGTTGATATCACGCCCCGGAGTATTCCCGACCTTTCGTGGCGATTTGAGGACGCCAAGGGCCACAAGCACAAGTGGACTCCGCGCGACAAGAAGAACCAGTGGGCGGGCGCGGACTGTAAGACGGTTGAGTGGGTTGAGGACGAACCCGGTTACGATCCAGATACGGGCGATGAGATTCCGAGAGGGCATTCGGCATGTAGGCGCTGTGGTGAGGAAATTGTATTGGGCTACTGTGCGCCGGACGGTCAGCATTACATCTGCACGTCCATTGATATCTCTGGTGAGGTCACTTATCGCTACAAGGTGCCCTGGTGGGCATGGAGACTTGAGTGCGGCGGTACCACCGACATCAAACGGTTTGTAAGGAATCTCAAGGGGCCAATCCTGATTGTCAGTATGTCTGGTGCGAACCCAAGGCGGCGAGGGCCAGACGCCCACAGGCTTCTCATCATCACATTCAAGGGGATGCCCGGACTCAAGGCATTGCGGCGGGGCAAGTGGGTTGACGTTTAGATATATCGTTTCACGACAAAGGAGAAGCCATGCATGCAGGCGGCAGACGCCCAAAGGGAATGAAGCGCATTGTCTGTATTGCGGACCCGCATTGCGGGCACAACTTCGGCCTGACCCCGCCCCAATGGTGGGTCAAGAAGGAACGATGCGAAGAGGGTAATTATCCGAGTCAAATCCCCGAAGTCCAGCGGCGATTATGGGGCGAGTATGTCACAACGCTCAACCGCATCAAGCCGATAGATGGACTCCTGCTGAACGGAGACGCAATCGACGGAAAGGGTGAACGAAGCGGCGGCACGGAACTGCTGACCTCTGACCGCGAAGAGCAGGGGAATATGGCCGTGCAGTGTATCAAGCAGGCCGAAGCCGAGGACATCATTATGACATATGGTACGCCCTACCATACGGGCAGCAATGAGGACTGGGAGAACAAGATCGCCAAAGAAGTCAAGGCCACGAGCATCGGCAGTCACGAATGGCCGCAGTGGTGTGGCGTCACATTCGACATGAAGCACTACATCGGGAATTCGTCTGTGCCCTACGGCAAGGGCGGACCCATCTCAAAGGAGCGCCTCTGGAACCTGCTGTGGGCAGAACGTCAGGAGCAACCCAAGGCGGATATCATCATCCGCTCACACGTGCATTGGGCATGGGAGTGCGGCGAGCCCGGTGTGTGGAAGGGTATTGTGACACATGCCCTCCAGGCGGCAGGCACAAAATATGGCGCACGGCTGCGCTCGAATGTTGTCACACTTGGACTCTGTTATTTCGACATCTTTGACAATGGAGAATGGTGTATCACATGGCAGCACTTCGGGAAGGCCACAAGAAAAGCAAGCGTCCTGCGATTGACTTAGACCTGAACGCAACCGAACACGCGGCTCGGATGACTGAGGTATTCGGGCCGACGGACGTTGACCTTGCGGACACGTTCACCACGGCGGAGATTGCGCGGGCGTACAGGGTCAGTACGAATACGGCTGGCCTGCGGATCGGCAAAGCTATTGCCCTCGGTCAAGCGGAGTATGCAGGGAAAGCTCCTCGCGTGGATAGGGCTGGGCGCAGTCTGCTTGTGCCCGTCTACCGGCTAACTACAAAGCCTTAGGCCGCGATGAAATTAGAGACATGGGATGAAAGGAACGGAGGATGGCAACACGTAAGTTTACTTGTGTGCTACGCGATGGTGAGACGATTCTGGACTCGCAGGCCACATGCTGGATCAGGATCGTCGCCTATGACCAAGTGCGACCCGATTACTCTGATGGATGGACCATAGGTAGCGAGCGGTCTCTATACCCTACGCGCGGCTGGCATGGCCGACTCAAGCCCTACCTCGATATCATCATTTGGGCGGGAGAGTATACCATCGAACTGGCGGACGGCAAGCGACGCCGCATCATCATACCAGTGGGAGGTGGGCCACTATCCACCCCAAGTCAAGAGGTAGAGTTCAATGGCAGTGGTAATCCAGACTTGGAGAATGTGGAGGCACAGGACGAGAGTGATAGGGCAGGGGCAGTGATCGGGGAATTGCGGAGTTCCTTGAGTGCGCTTGTCCGACTCTCACTTGAATGGCTTGAGGACCGTGAGTGTACTGGCACGGAATGGATGGGGCTTGAAGAGCTACGGGCGCGTGGGGGCGTGCCGGACGTGATAGCACATGCAGAGCGCCTGTTGGCAGAGGAAGATCAGCAACAGCCAACAGGGCACGGTAGCACACGAAAGGGCGGCAGATGACGCAACACGGAGGACTTCTGTGCGTTTTCGGGTCCTTCCAACCGGATTTGGGCAGGGTAC
>Ga0307378_10010238_pt1 | contig 12187 bp, 8 predicted proteins | sample UN1MG_FD_202238 | JGI IMG/M metagenome (GOLD analysis project Ga0307378, IMG submission 202238) | Soil microbial communities from Risofladan, Vaasa, Finland - UN-1 | ecosystem: Environmental > Terrestrial > Soil > Coastal area > Acid sulfate soil | place: Finland: Risofladan, Vaasa | collected...
CTTTACTCCGCCACGCCCTGCGGGCGTTGGGTCAGCTGCGGGATTGGGGGTGCCCGCGATAGTATCGCGCAACTGGCTTGTCCGACCGAAGGAGATTACACGCACCCCGCCGGGCCGTGAGCTTGCAATCCCGGGCAGGCAGCTATAGAATGGTGAGAGGCGAAGAGACATTGTTCGCCCAGGGGTCAGCGATGGCTTCCACAACGCTGAGGTGCGAGACCGAGGTTACGGAGGATGGGCGGGTCGAACTGCGCGTCCCGCTGCCATCGGGAGCCAGCGTAACGGTGTTCGTCGTAGCCGAATCTGGCGACGGGACAGACGACCTCCTGTCTGCGGCCCAAAGCAGCCTGGACTTCTGGGACAACCCCCTTGACGACGAAGACTGGAACGAGGCCTAGCCAAGGCGACATCGTTCTCATCCCCATTCCGTTCACCGATCTCAGCTCCCACAAGCGGCGGCCCCTGACGAAGCCGTGGGCGCCACAGGGTCTTGGCCATCCACGTCTGATGGAGCGCATTCGATGCCGGTTCTGGCCATCAACGGCGGCGAGAAGGCGGTGCCCGAGGGGGCGGTGAAGCCGTGGCCCCCCATCACGGCGGAAGACGAACGGCTCGTGCTCGAGTCGCTCCGCAGCGACCGCCACGCCTGGGGACCCCACTGCGACGCGCTCCAGAAGGAGTTCGCCGCCTGGAACGGCAACCGCTTCTGCTGGACGACGAACAGCGGCACCTCCGCCCTCCACATGTGCGTCGCCGCGACCGGCGCGGCCGCGGGCGACGAGATCATCACCCCCGCCTACTCGTGGACCTCGAGCGTGTCCTGCATCCTCCACCACGGCTGCGTGCCCGTGTTCGCCGACGTGGATTTCGCCTCGGCCAACCTCGATCCCGCGAGGATCGAGGCGGCGGTGAGCGAGAGGACGCAGGCGATCCTCGTCGTCCACCTCCACGGCCTGCCGTGCCGGATGGACGCCATTCTGGCCATCGCGCGCCGCCACAACCTGGCGGTCATCGAGGACTGCTGCCAGGCCCACGGGGCGCTCTACCGCGGCACCAAGGTCGGGAAGCTCGGCCACTGCGCCGCCTTCAGCCTCAACCAGAACAAGATGCTCACCGGCGGCGAGGGCGGCCTCTTCGTGACCGACGACGAGGAGCTGTCCAAGCGCGCCCAGGCCCTCGTGCTCTTCGGCGACTTCCGCGAGCCGGTCGCCCAGCCCGGCTACCACGCCTACGGCCTGGCCTACATGTACCGCAACAGCGAGCTGTCCGCCGCCTTCGCCCGCGCCCAGCTACAGCGTCTCGACGCCTTCATCGCCGACGCACGCACCCTCTGCGAGGCCGTCACCGACACGCTCCGCGGCACCCCCGGCCTCATCCTGCCCATCGAGAGCGACGAGTGCCGCTCGAACTGGTACAACTACCTTCTCCGCGTGGACCCCGCGGCGTGCGGCTACCAGGGGCTGGCCGAGGAGTTGCGCGAGGCCATCCTCAAAGCCGTCCAGGCCGAGGGCGCGCCCGTCGGCGTCTGGCAGCGCCGCATCCTGCCCGAGATGGGCGTCGTCCGCGCACGCGACGCCTACGGCAACGGCTACCCCTGGTCGGCCGGCCGAGCGGGCGTGGACTACCATCCCAGCCAGTTCCCCGACGCCCTCCGCCACGTCAACACCTACTTCATCCTCGGCTGCCTGCGGACCCCGAACACGCCCGAGACCGCCCGCCTCGTCGCCCGCGCCATCCGCAAAGTGATGGAGAACCTCGGCGAGCTCGACGTCGAGGCCGTGGCCCGGACCGCCGACCGCAGCCTCTACGAGCGCGGCTGGCGCCAGCAGCGATAGCCCGGTTTCTCACCAGCTCTGCCTGGAGGGCCGTGCTCACGGGATCGGCAACGTGAGGCAAGTGGCTGCTCGGGGCCGCTTCTCGTCCACCGTGCTGATGCGGACCTTGGACCCTTGCCTTCGAGCCTGTAGCTTGAAGCGGCCATTCTCCCTCACCTCGTCCTTCTCGGGGACCGCCACCTTGAGCAGCCCGCGCACGAGCGCGAGGAACTCGTCCGCCTCCGTTGCAGTGAACCCCGCCAGGTACAGAGGCTTGTCGGAAACCCCGTGCGTGTCGCTGTCGAACCGCACTCCTTTGGCGGCCCCCTTGGCATCGGCGCGGGTGGTGAGGTCGCTCTGCTGCACGAGCATGAGTGTCCGCTCCCACTGCCACAGCGTGATGCGGGATGGGGGCGTGACCCCGACGACGAACCGGGCGTTCGACGCCTCCTGAGGCTCCAGGCCAAACATCTCGTCGCTTGTGCGCCTCAGAGCGGTGGGTTGACGCACAACGACCACGCTGAGCGTGAGCCCCATGACCCGCGAGTACAAGGGCTGCGCGACGCTCTGGATGGCGAAGCCGCTCCCCTCGGGCACCACGACGGGAATGGCCTCCTGCGCGGCGGGCACGGACAGGGTCAGCTTCTCCTCGAACCTCCCGGACAGGTTGGCAGAGGTCATGCCGCGTTGCGTGATCCGCACGAAGTTGGCCGCCGGGTTGATGTAGGTGGACCGCCGGTCCAACTGCCGCACGAGCTTGGATGTTCGCTCCCCAACCACCTCGCTGGCGTAGCTCAGGGCGCCCGCCGCGGTCGCCGACCCGCCCTGCTGCGAGACCGGGACCGTGACGCTCGCAGAGCCCTGCGTCCCCAGCGTCTCTCGCTCTGTGCGCCTGACGGCGCCAAGGTCCACGTCCTGCAACTTCACCTTCGTCTCGACGTCGAGCACCCGCACCCTCATGTCGTCCAGCGCGCGATGCATGTCCGCCTCGAGCGCGCTCGGGCGCGTCTGCCCGCGCGGCATCTGCAAAGCAAAGACGTGGCGCCAGTACTCCTTCTCCAGCTCGACGCCGCCGCTCGGCGGATGGCCGTAGGGCACCAGATACACGTAGGTGCTGACGTACTCGATGCGGTCCAGCAGTGCCGGGCTGTTCAGAGCGGTGGAGACGCTGAGGGTGACGGTTTGACGCGGCTCAAAGCCTACCGAGGGCCCCCCCTTCCCGGCCCCCGCCTTGCCGGCAGCCTCCTTCAGCGCCTTCGCCAGTGCCGCAGCGGAACCCGGGCCGACCTTCAGTATCCCGAACCCGGCAGCCTGCACAACGTCGCTGTCCGATGTGATCGGGGGCGGGGTTTCCTCCTCGGCTGCCGGAGCGGCGGGCGGCGCCGAGGACGGCGTTACGGCGACACACACGGGGCACTCCGCGCCAAGCAGGTCGGGAAGGGAGCCCTTCCTGCCCCGAGCGCGGGGGTCTTTCTCTTTGAGAAGCGGCGCGTGCTCCTGGTCTATGCCCTTGAGCATCACCCGAACCCAGAAGTCCGTCGAGGGCTCGCCCTGCGGGAAGTGACGCGGGGGGGCGAGGTCCTTCAAGACCTCGCAGCGCCCCTTCTCGTCCAGTTCCTCGCCGAACTCACCCTTCACCGCCTCATAGGCACCCGTGCGAAGCCTCTCAACGTCTGCCTGCCATGTCGCCCGTCCCAGGCTCTTCAGCGCCCCGCTGTACGCTTGCTTCCATGGGTTCTCTTCTCCTGCCTCCGCCACTCGAACAGTGAGCGGCGTGGTAGGAATGACCTCGTACCTGGGACGGTTGGACGAAAGCCGAATGCAGCCGAAGAGAACCACCGCCGCCACGCCGACCAGGGCAGTCTTCACGGCTCGCCTCCTCACGAAACTGGGGAACAGGAACTGCGCTTGTCACACCGAGGAAGTGCAAGACACTCGGCCCCGGGCAGTTGCACGGAGCCATGTCGCCGCCGGGCCTCAGCGCGGAGGCGCTGCGTCCAGGCACGCACACCTTCTGCCCGATTCCGACTCTGAACTGTTCACTGATGCGCCTCCGCGGTAGCCCCCAATTCGACCGCCGAAGTCTACACCAGAAATGCCGGACTGTCAAGCAGTCGCCGCGACAGGGTGCGTGTAATCTCCTACGGTCAAGGCATCCGCGTCTTGAGCCTCCGAAGGAGGCGACGGAATAAAGCCCACGGCGATGCTTGGGGAGCCGTGGGTTGACGATCCTCCCATGGCCCAGCCCCCGAGGGGGGCGGCGGAGCTTCTTGGTGGTCTGAACGCTCCGTCGCCCCCTTCGGGGGCTACGCCTGTTTCTGGCACGCAAACTTTACTCCGCCACGCCCTTCGGGCGTTCGCCTGCCACCCCTTGACCGTAGGAGATTACACGCACCCCCCCGACACCACGCTCCCGCCTTCGGACTCGGCGATTTGCGACCTCGGGGGGCGGGCGCCACGAGAACGCCCCGGCCCCCCGAGCCAAGCCGACACGTCGAAGCCCTTCCGGCGGCAACCGGCGCGGGCGCGCCGCGCGCCGACGAGGCCGGCAGGAGCCGGCGCGAGGATTTTACTCCTTCGTAAGCACTGCCAAGCGCTATACTTATGCGGTGGCGAGGAAGAATTATGGCCTCGGGACTTGACAGCAGTTTGTTATGTGATATACTGTGAACGTGGTCGGGTGAGGCACTCGCCATCACCTGGCCAAAGGGTGTGCCGGCGGAACGGCTCGCCCAACGGTCGCCTCGGATGACGCCCGCTGCATTCCCTCCTTTCTCCGCAAATCGTTTCATACCAGCGGATTGTGGCCAGGCCACTGCCCACTCGGGCCAGCGGCCCGTGGCCATAGGAGGTGCCTATCGCCTGAGCCTGGGCCGAAAAAGACACCCGCTGTCTTTTTCGGGAAATGACACCCGCTGTCTTTTTCGCTGAGGAGCAAGGACATGGAGACGATGAGGATGATCGCAGGGTTCGGGCGGTCGGCGGACGCGGATGCGTCGTGGTGGGCGCTGCGGACCGTGGATCAGAAGGCCCTGGGCTGGCTGTGGCCGGGGCGGGTGCCCCTCGGCAAGGTGACGCTGCTGGTGGGCGATCCGGGGCGCGGCAAGTCGTTGCTGGCGCTCGACATGGCCGCCCGAGTGACCCGCGGCGCCGCCTGGCCGGACCAGACGACGGGGAGTGAGGAGTGCAGAACGACGAGGGAGGAGTGCCGTGGGGCGAGTGAGGGAGACGGGCAAGGTGGTGCCCGCATGGAGGGTCGCAACGCGGAGTTCGAGCCGCCCGACGCAGGCATCGAGCCCCTCGACCCGGGGCTCGCGGCGCTGTACGGGGTGGTCGAGCCGCCCGATGCGGAGCCCGAGGCCCGAGACGCGGCACTCGAAACGGGACGCTCGGAACGCGAGACGCGAGACGCGCAACCCGGAACTCCCAACCCCGTGGGGAGCGTGGTGCTGCTGAGTGCGGAGGACGACGCGGGGGACACGATTCTGCCGCGTCTGAAGGCCGCCGGGGGCGACCCGGAGCGGGTGATCATCCTGAACTCGCTGCTCCGACGGGGAGACAACAAGCATCTGACGTTCTCGCTCTCCCGCGACCTGTCGCTGCTGGACTACGAGATGCGGGCACGGGGCGACGTGCGGCTGGTGATCTTCGACCCTGTGACGGCGTATCTGGGCGGGGCCCATGCCAGCGGCAACACGGAGGTCCGGGAGCTGTTGGCCCCGCTGCGGGCGCTGGCGGAGCGTCGGCGGGCGGCGGTGGTGGGGATCAGCCACCTGACGAAGAAGTCCGACGCCGCGGTGATTTACCGGACGATGGGGAGCCTGGGGTTCGTGGCCGCGTCGCGGGCCGTGTGGGCGGTGGGGCAGGACCGTCGGGAGCCGGGGCGAATGCTGCTTCTGCCCGTCAAGTGCAACCTGGCGGGCGGGGTGACGGGTCTGGCCTATCGGATCGTGGGGTCGGCGGGGGACGCGTCGGTGCCCGTGCTGGCCTGGGAGCCCGAGGCCGTGACGGCGACGGCGGAGGAGGCGTTCGGGGTCACGCGCCGCGCCCCGACGCTGTGCGAGCAGGCGCAGGCGTGGATCGCGGGACTGCTGTGCCGGGGGCCGCTTCTCGCGCAGGAGGTCGAGGAACGCGCTCGGGGCGCGGGGTTCAGCTCAGAGACGCTGCGGCGCGCGAGGCGGGCACTGGGCGTCGTCGCTTACCACAAGGGCTTCGGTTCGCCTTGGGTGTGGGGTCTGCCAGGGGCACAGGGGGCCGCCACGGCCTCCGCGCCTGACCCTGCCGTGAACACGGCGGGCGAGGCCGAATGCGAACCTGTGGGCGCCCATTGTGGGTCAACTCCATAGGGAGCAGGTGACCCACAATGGAGACAATGGCTCCGGAGCCACGCTATTGGCCAAAGCGCCCATTGTGGGTCAACCTTGTTGGAGGGGCAGGGTAACCCACAATGGGAAGGCGGGGATGTGCGTTGACATTGGGTGTGCCGGGCCGTATAATCCGACGTGCGGGCGGCTGGGAGAGGGTGCGCCGCGCCCTGCGGTCGGCCTAAGGGTATATTCTGTGGGCGCTTGCGTCGCTGGGGGCCGTCCGGATGCGAAGATTTTGTGGAACTTTGCGCAACGGGCGTCGTCTAATGTAGCGGAAGAGCGAACCCGATGGCCCGAGTGGACGAGGCCGACGAGCTTCTGGTCGCCGAGGCCCAGCGTGGCGATGTGGCCGCCTTCGGGCAGCTCGTCGAGCGATACCAGGACGCGCTCTTCAACGGCGTCTCGCGCATGGTGAGCCAGCGGGAGGACGCCGAGGACCTGGCTCAGGAGGCATTCGTCAAGGCGTTCCGTGGCATCGGGGCGTTCGAGGGGCGGTCGAGCTTCTACACCTGGCTCTACTCGATCGCCTTCAACGTGGTGGTGAGCCACAGGCGAAAGGTCGGCTCGGCGCGCCATCTCCGCCCCCTGTCGCTCCACGAGGGGTCGGAGGACGACGGGCGCGGCCACCAGGTCGAGGACAACGCGGAGCGTCCCGGAGCCGCCATCGAGCGGCGCGAGCTGCGGGAGCGGCTCGAGCTGGCCATCGCGGACCTGGCGGACGACTACCGAGAGGTGATCGTGATGCGCGACATCGAAGGGTTCGGTTACCAGGCGATTGCCGAAGTGCTGGGCTGCCCCGAAGGCACCGTGAAGTCGCGGCTGCACAGGGCACGCCAGGCGCTTCGAGAGCAGCTCAAGGACCTGCTGGTATGATCAAGGACGAGGTGGGAACTCAGCTTTCGGCGTATCTCGACGGCGAGCTCGGCGAGGCCGAGCGCCGCGCGGTGGAGGCGGCCCTGTCGGCCGACGCCGCGCTGCGGGCCGAGCTGGACCAGCTCCGCCGCACCGCCGAACTCGTCCGCGCGCTGCCGCGGCGGGCCGCGCCGGCGGGCCTGGCCCCGCGGGTGCGCCGCGCCATCGCCGTTGCCCAGCGGCCCTCGCGGCCGTGGCTCGGCGGCTGGCGCGCGGCGGCCCTCGCGGCTGCGGCCTGCCTGCTCTTCGGCATCACCCTCCTCCTGACCCATCGCCCCGACCGCACGCGCGAGGTCGCCCGCGACGTCACGCCCCTCCGCGAGCACAGCAAGGGGGAGCCGGAACACGCCGCGCCGGCCGAGGCGCTTCGCGCCGCGGGCGACGTGGCCGCGCGCGGCCGGTCGAGCACGCGGGCCGAGGCCAACGGCGTGGACAAGCTGGAGGCCGACAAGGAACTCCTCGCCAGGGCAAATGACGAGGCCGCCGCGCGGCGCAAGGCGTTCGGCTACGGCGACCTCTCCGAGGCGCCTCGCCCGGCCCTGGCCGAGGCGAAGACGGGCAGCGACGGCCGGAGTGTCGCGCCCGGCCTGGTGAAGAAGGCCGAGGCGTTCGCCGAGGGCGAACGCGCCCCTGCCGACGACGGGCGCAAGGACCTGAAGGTCGCGGAACCCGCGGCGCCCAGGCCCACCGCCGCCCCCGCCGCCGAGGTGGCGAAGGAGGAGACGGCGAAGCAAGACCTCGATGGCTATGCGAACGCCGGAGAGCTGCGCAAGGCGGGCAAGGCCAGTTCCGAGGCCGCCGCGGCACTCGCGGGCGAGAAGCGCCGCGCCGCCGACCGTCAAGAGCTCCTGGACGAGATCGCGCGGGAGCGCCGCTTCGCCCAGAGCGCGCCTCACCGAGCGGTGGGCGCGGCCGGTGGCCAGGCGGCCAATTCCGCTGCCGAGCGACGCATCGAGCGGCGCCTGGCCTACACCGACCTCGCCCGCTGCCTCGCCGAGGCGCAGGCCACGCTCGACGCGGCCAGCCTCGCCTACGCCGTGCAGCCGGTGGGCGGCGGCCAGTTCGTCATCGAGACCCGTCTCCCCGAGCCGGAGGCCCGCGCGCTCCTCGCCCGCCTCACCGAGCCCGCGAAGGACAAGGGGTGGGAAAAGGGGGAGCAGCCCCAGGCCGGCCAGCCCCGCGAGGCGCAGCGGCCCGACGCCCTGGTCGTGGCCAAGGACGCCCCCCCGCCGACCGTTCACCTGGTCCTCCGCTTCGTCCGCGTCGAGGGAGTGCCTGCCGCCGGGCCCGCCGAGCAGAAGAGATAAGAAAGCGGGGAGGGAGCCTTTCTGGCAGAAAGGCTCCCTCCCCGAGCCCCTCCCCCCAAAGACTCTTGGACTAGCCCTGTTTGAGCTGCTTGAGGACGCTGGCCAGTTCGATGGCGGCGATGGCGGCGTCGTAGCCGCGGTTGCCGGCCTTCGTGCCGGCGCGCTCGACGGCCTGCTCGATGGTGTCGGTGGTGAGGATGCCGTAGATGACGGGCAGGCCGGTCCGCAGGGCGATCTCGGCCACGCCCTTGCTCGATTCGGCGGCCACGTAGTCGAAGTGCGGCGTCGAGCCGCGGATCACGGCGCCCAGGCAGATCACCGCCTCATACGCCCCGCTCTCGGCCATGTGCTTCGCCACGATGGGCACCTCGCGGGCGCCCGGCACGCGGGCCACCGTGATATCGCCGTCCGCCGCCCCCGACCGCTGGAGCGCGTCGAGCGCCCCGCCCAGCAGCCGCGAGGTGACGAAGTCGTTGAACCGGCTCACCACGATCCCCACCTTCAGCCCCTTGGCCGACAACTCGCCCTCGATGATCCTCGGCATTTCCTTGCCTCCTTCTCAGCTTTCCTGCGGACGCGGGGGATGGATGGATGATTGGATGAATGGATGGATGTCGGAGCGCGAACTCGGCTTGTCATTCATCCATTCATCCACCCATCCATTCTTCCACCGTTCTGACCGGCGTGATTCGCGGTTGCTTTACTCCGTCATCTCCAGCTCGCCCAGCTCGGAGATGTCGCGCTTCGGGATGTCGGCCCAGTGGAACTCCTTGTCCGACGGCCCGCCCTCGTTCTCGAACACGTGGCGCCAGCGCTTCTTGAACCGCAGGCCGTTCTTGATCGTCACGTATCTGTAGTTGATCGTCGGCGTGTCGCCCGACGTCACGTTCTCACAATGATACATTTCCACGGTCGGCAAGTAAAGCACGGAGTGGCCGGCGGCGCGGGCGCGGTAGCAGTAATCAATGTCCTCGAACTGGAGGGGGTTGAAGCCCTCGTCGAGCGGCCCCAGCTCGTCGTAGAGGCGGCGCGGCATCATCCAGCAGGCCGAGATGAGGCACTGCACCTCGCGGGGCTGGTTCAGGGCCGGCGTGTCGCGCGGCTCGCCGCGGCCCAGGAAGTGCACCCAGCCCGTCGGCGTCACCGCCCCGCCCGCGCACTGGATGAGATAGGGCGGGAAGGGGTAGATGAGCTTCGGCCCCACGATGCCCGCCCGCGGGTCGGCCTCCAGCGCCGCCCGCAGCCGTTCGAGCCACGAGCGCGTGCGGGGCACCACGTCGTTGTCGAGGAACACCACGTAGTCGCCCCGAACCTGGCGGAGGGCCAGGTTGCGGCCGGTCACGGCGCCGGCGTTCGAGTCGAGGCGGGTGGGGCGGAAGGCCACGCCTGCGGCCTCGGCCTCGGGGCCGAACGCGGCATAGAGGTCGGGCGTCGAATCTGTCGAGCCGTTGTCCACCGCCACGATCTCGAAGGGGCGATACGGCGAGCGCAGCAGCCCGGCGAAGCAGCGGCGCGTGTGCTCGACCTTGTTGTGGGACAACACGATGAGCGAGATCAGGGACATTTCGGGACTTCTGCCGCCTTCGGGCCTGGGGGGCCAACCCGTGCCGACGCCCAGTATACGGCCCTCCGCGCGCCGAGTCAAGGCGCCTCGGTTCGTAGTGCGGCCTTCAGGCCGTATCTTCTCTTGGAGCACGCGCGGGTCGGCTTTGCCCTTGCATTGTGGGCGGGGCGTCCCTGCCCCGCGTCCTCTTTCCTGCGAACGGTGAAGAAGACGCGCGGGGCACGGAGGCCCCGCCCACAATGAGAATCAGAACTTGATGATCCCCTTCTTCCTCAGCTCCAGCGCCTTCTCCAGGACCTCGATCATCTCGGGCGTATACCGACACCCAATGTCCCCCCCATCGCTCGCCTTCTTGCGGCACGGGCTGGTCGGCTTCAGGCGATAGTCGAAATTGTCCGGATCGCGGAACTGCGGGTCCGCACTGAAGCAGCCCTTGCCCGGCCTGGCCAGATCCACGAAGGCAGGCTTCCCCAGAATGTCGCAGTGCTCTATGCGGTTACCCGCATTGGGGGATTCGACCTCTCCGAGAACAATACAGTCGAGAACGTGGGTTCCCTGATCCTTCAGCTTGGCTGGGCCCACGATCGTGCAGCGCCACAGCTCACACTGTGGGAACGGAAATGGGTCGCAGATCACTGCATTCTCAATGCGCGAACCTGGAGAAAGGCCATAGAGCCCAACGAGCCAGATCGAGTCCCTGCTGGACAGCCGGCGCTCCAGAGTCGGGTGTGCCCCCGCAACGAGGCTCCCGTCAATCTCGCCGGGTGCACCCATACTGAAGGCATAGACCCCGTTGCGGCCAATCACGACACAGCGGCGCACATGGAAGGGCCCGCTTTCTGCCCGGACGCATGAAGGGCCCTGGCCAGCGGCATTGACGTGCGCAAGCACGAGGCGGTCGAGGGTGACACGGGGTGCCGCAAGGCGCACCAGAACCGGGAACGGCGACCTGCACCCGGCTGACGTCACAACGGGCCAGCAGCCACTCCTGCCCCGCAGCGCCAGCCCGCTCATCTCCTTCGGAATCTCTATCTTCTCACTATAGGTGCGGCTGTCCTGAATCTCGACCAAGCTATTCGCCGGCGCGGCATCAATGGCGGCCTGGATGGACGTGAAGTCGCCCTTGCCGTCCTGGCGGACGGTGATGAATTTGCCGAGGGTTTCGGTGGCTTTGAGCATTTCGGCGAAGGTGGGTTTGCGGGCCGCGTCGGTGACGGGACGGGTCTTGGGGTAAGAGGTCTTGAGCTTTTCGATGAGGGGCTTGAGGTCGAAGAGTTCCTTCTTCTCGAAGAGCTTCGACGCTTCGGCGTAGAGCCTTTCAGCTTCGGATTCGGCGACGCCAGACTTGGCGGCGGCGAGGGCCGAGGCGATGTCGTCCTTGTGGGCGGCGAGCCAGGGGGCCTTTTCATACTTTTTCTCGATGGCAGCCAGGGCGTGTTCCGCGGCGGCGAACTTCTCTCCCTGTTGTGGGCGGGGCGTCTCTGCCCCGCGTGCCTCCTCAATCAATGTCTTGGCGCTGGCGAAGGCGGCAGCAGCCAGAGGGTCGAGATACCGATCAATCGCGGCGCCCAGGGCCTTCGCTTTGTCGAAGAATGCCTCCGCAGCCGCAGAATCGCGGGGCACGGAGGCCCCGCCCACAGAGAGGAGGAAGATGCCCGCGGCGAGGTGGTCGTCGGCGCTGTCGGAGTCCACGGTGAGATGGAGGAGTCGCTCGACAGAGCGCGCGGTGAGGTCGGGCCAGTCGTGGCTCTCGGTCTTGCCGTTGTCGAACTGGGCGCTGATGGCCTTGTCGTCGGCCTTCACGAGGTCGGCGTTGATGCCAGGGATGAGGAGGGAGCCTTTGCGGAGCTTCGGCGTGGCCGTGTTGATGCGCTCGATCATCTTGAGCTTGAGCTTGCCGAGACGCTCCAGCTCGTCGCGGCGAGTGGCGAGGCGGGAGGAAAACGGTGTCAGGTGTTCGGTGTTGGGTGTTGGGGGTAAGAGCTTGGAGAGGGCTTCAAGGGCGGCGGCGAAGTCCCAACGGGCCACCAGGGCCTCGACGGGCTTCATTGCCTCGGCGAATCTCGCCTCGGCCTCTGCTCGCCGCCGCGCTTCCGCCTGCCGCTGTCTTTCCTCTTGTTCTTTCTTCTTGGCGTCCTCATCTTCCTTGGCGGTCGTTTTCGGCGCTGGCTTTGGTTCTTCTTTCTTCGGCTCGGGCTTCGGCGGTTCTTCCTTCTTGGGCTC
>Ga0307378_10010239_pt1 | contig 12186 bp, 9 predicted proteins | sample UN1MG_FD_202238 | JGI IMG/M metagenome (GOLD analysis project Ga0307378, IMG submission 202238) | Soil microbial communities from Risofladan, Vaasa, Finland - UN-1 | ecosystem: Environmental > Terrestrial > Soil > Coastal area > Acid sulfate soil | place: Finland: Risofladan, Vaasa | collected...
AAGCCTGGCAGGCTCCAAGAGAAAAACTCAAGCAGACCCTGATACCAAGAAAAATTTTAATGAGGTTTTTCGAATTCAGAAAAACAATAAATTTTTCTTCGGAGATTCTTAGGTTAGAAAAAAGTCTTATAAGGTTTCTTATAATTGGGGATAAAGAATATCCAGAAAACTTAAAACATATTGATTTACCGCCTCCTTTAATTTATATAAGAGGACAGATATTACCTGAAGATAAGTTTTCTATAGCAGTTATTGGTACCCGAAAAATTACCGCTTATGGCCGGGAAGTAACCGAAAGGCTGGTTAGCGGTTTGACAGCTCACGGTTTTACGATTGTTTCCGGTTTGGCTCGTGGCGTTGACAGTGTTGCTCATCGGGTGGCGCTGGGGAATAAAGGAAGAACCATCGCTGTTTTGGGATCCGGTATTTTAAACATTTATCCGCCGGAACATAAGGTTTTAGCCGAAAAAATTGTTTCCCTTAACTTGGGAGCATTAATCAGTGAATTACCTTTGGGAGCGATGCCCCTCCGGGGCAATTTTCCTTCAAGAAACCGGATAATTTCCGGCCTTTCCTTGGGTGTTTTAGTGACCGAAGGAACAACTGTTTCCGGAACAAAAATAACCGCTGATTATTGCTTCAGGCAAGAAAGAAAACTTTTCGCTGTTCCCGGACCGATAACTTCACCCTTAAGCGAAGGCCCGGCAGATCTGATTAAAAAAGGAGCTAAATTGGTTACCAAAGTCGATGATATTTTAAAGGAGATTGAAGCAAGAAAGGTAAAAGTTACATCTCAATTAAAGACCTCTGAATCTAAAAAGCCTAACTTCGAAAATAAAGATGAAGAAGAAATATTTCAACTTTTGCTTTTTGGCAGTAAGCACATTGACGAGATTGTTAAAGGTACAAAATTAACTTCCTCTCAGGTGCTTTCTCACTTGACAGCAATGGAACTTCAGGGTATGGTTAAAAATATTGGCCAAGGGAATTATATTCTAGCTTTATGAAACTTGTAATTGTCGAATCACCAACCAAAGCCCGCACTTTATCTCGATTTTTAGGCGAAGGCTATCAGCTTATGGCCTCTATGGGTCATTTGCGCGACTTGCCCAAAAAAGAGCTGGGTGTAGATACAGAACATGATTTTAGGCCTACCTATATTCCTGTTCCGGCTAAAAATGAGGTGATTGTTAAACTTGAAGCGGCGGCAAAGAAAGCCAGCCAAATAATTTTGGCTACTGACCCGGACCGCGAAGGCGAAGCGATCGCTTATCATACTGCCGTAATCTGTTCAGGCTCAAAGTCGAAAGCGAAAAATGACAAATTCCAAAGGATTACGTTTCATGAGATTACCAAAACGGCGGTAGAACAGGCTCTTAAAAGTCCGGGAACCATTAACGTAAAGTTAGTTGACGCTCAACAGGCAAGAAGAGTTTTAGACCGTTTGGTTGGTTACAAACTCTCACCTCTGCTTTGGCGTAAAGTGAGAATCGGACTCTCGGCCGGCCGCGTCCAGTCGCCGGCAGTGAGGCTTATTGTGGAAAGAGAAAGAGAAATTGCTGCTTTTAAAGCGGAAGAGTTTTGGTTAATTAATGCCAAACTGGCTAATAAAAAAAACCAGCAGTTTTTGGCCAAACTGATAAAAGCCAATGACAAAAGTGTGGAAGTTAGCAATAAAGACGAGGCGGAGGAGATAACTGGTAAACTAAAAAAATCAAAATTTACCGTTGTTAAAGTTGTTAGTAAAGAGGTTAGAAGATCACCAGCGCCGCCGTTTATTACTTCGACTTTACAGCGGACTGCTTCCAGCATCTTTCACTGGTCAGCCAAAAAAACTATGCGTGAAGCACAGATTCTCTATGAAACCGGTTTGATTACTTATCACCGAACCGACTCATTTAATTTGGCTGAGGAAGCCATAGGAAGGGTAAGGAACTATATTGAAAAAGAATTTGGCAAAGAATATTTGCCCGAATTAGCTCGCCATTTTAAAACTAAATCCAAATTAGCCCAGGAAGCTCATGAAGCCATCAGGCCGACGAGAATAAACGCTAAGCCAGAAACGCGAAACTCAAAGTTTAATAAAGCTAGTGAAAAATTGTATAAATTAATTTTCAATCGTTTTGTCGCCTGCCAAATGAGCGATCAGGTAGTTCAAAAAAACATAGCCGACATAAAGGCCGGTATATACCTTTTACGGGCGGTCGGTGAGCAGGAGAAGTTTAGCGGTTGGATGAAAATATACCATAAAACGAAAAGTCAAGAAGAAAACCCTCTGCCACTATTAAGCGAAAAGGAAGAGCTTAGGTTGATTAAAATCCTAGCTGAGCAAAAATTTACTACGCCTGCGTTCCGCTATAGCGAAGGTTCGTTGATCAAGGCCTTGGAGGAAAGGGGAATAGGTAGGCCCTCTACTTATGCGTCGATCGTGAGTACCATTCAAACAAGGAATTATGTGGAAAAGATAGAAGGTTTTTTCCAGCCGACACCAGTCGGGATAGCGGTCAATGACTTTTTAGTTAAGTACTTTAGCGATGTTGTTGATTATGATTTCAGTGCGGAGATGGAAGACGATCTGGATAAAATCGCCCAAGGGAAAAGAGAATGGGTACCGACTATCCGTGAATTTTATCAACCTTTTATCAGGAAATTGAAAGAGGTAGAAAAAACCGCGAAACGGGCAAAAATCGCAGTGGAAAAAACAGGCAAGAAATGCCCTAAATGTAAAAAAGGCGAGCAGGTAATCCGCACGGGTCGGTTTGGTAAGTTTTTGTCCTGTTCCCGTTTTCCCGAATGTGATTGGAAAGACAGCTATCAAGAAAAAGTTAAGGGTGTTTTATGCCCCAAATGCCACTCGGATATTGTGGTCAGGAAAACCAAAAAAGGCAGGCGTTTCTTCGGTTGTTCCCGCTGGCCGGAATGCAAATGGGCCACTTGGCGATTACCTTCCAAAGAAAAAGATAAGTAAACAACAAGAACAAGTATGTCGTCCCCGAAATGAATTCAGCATGACGAGTTACCTGTTTTGATGGGAATAAGTGCCTAAAATTAGTACTTGACAAGGTTTTCACAAAATGACTATGATTAAATTAGGTAAGTTTGTGAAAAGGTTAAAATAACCTGCCTTTATGGTGTTTACACCATAAATATTTAAGCGGCTGAAGACAGGTTTTTTAAATTTTAATGGATTCAGAACAATTAGCTTTTGCCCCTGATCAGAAAATTGAAAAAATTGATAATCATAAACTTGATGTAAAAAAAACCGTCAGTGACTACTTCCTCCAAAACGGCTGGAAAGCCAACGTTAACTCCAATTCAAATTATTCTTTTTCCGGGCTGGTGCTTCACACGGCCGGTAGTGTTATTGCCAATTATGTTTTAAATGAAATTTACCCGGAAAAAATCTCTCAGGCGCACGAGAAAGGAATTCTTCAAATACATAATTTAACCCATGGACTTGTTAGCTATTGCGCCGGCTGGAGTCTGCAAAACCTTTTACTTTTAGGTTTTGGTAATCTGCCTTTTCAGGTTGATTCGCGTCCAGCCCAACATTTGGATACCGCCGTTCTTCATATGATCAATTTTCTTCGCTGTACCTATAATGAATTTGCCGGCGCCCAAGCCTTTTCCTCGGTTGATACTTTTCTGGCGCCTTTTGTCCGCGAAGACAAACTAACTCAGGATGAAGTCAAACAAGAAATGCAGCGCCTTGTTTTTTCTTTAAATGTGCCTTCCAGATGGGGTTTTGAGATGCCCTTTACCAACTTTACCTTTGATATCAAACCGCCCGAGGATTTGGTCTCAAAAAGAGTGATTATCGGCGGTAAGGAAAGAAAGGAAAAGTACGGGGATTTTCAAAAAGAAATGGATATGGTTAACAGGGCTTTTCTTGAAATAATGCTTGAAGGCGATGATGTCGGCAGGATTTTTACTTTTCCTATCCCGACCTATAATTTGACTAAAGACTTTGTTTGGGATAGTCCTATTGCCGAGTTAATTTTTAAAGTGGCGGCTCGTTTTGGCGTTCCCTATTTTCAAAACTATATTGGTTCTAACTTGGATCCCAATTCAATTAGGGCGATGTGTTGTCGTCTCAATCTTAATCTTAACCAATTAACGAAGCAGCCGGGGAGTATCTGGGGGAAAGGTGATAGCACCGGTTCGATTGGCGTAGTTACTGTTAACCTTAATCGTTTGGCTTATTTGGCTAAAAAAGGAAGAGGGGTTGTTACCAAAGAGGCGGGTATGCCAATAGATAGTAACAGGAATAAAAGTCAAAAAGGAAGATTTTTTAGCCTTTTGGAAAAATACATGGATTTGGCCAAAGATTCCTTAGAAATTAAAAGGGAATTGGTGGCTAAAAATTTAAAAGAAGGATTAATGCCCTATGCTCGAGTCTATCTGGGCAGTTTTCGGAATTATTTTTCTACCCTAGGAATTTGTGGAGCTAATGAGGCTTGTCAAAATCTTTTGGGGTGCACCATTGCCGAGCCTGACGGCAAACTTTTCAGCATGGAGATTTTGCAGTTTATCAGAAAGAAACTGGTGGAGTACCAGAAAGAAACCGGGCACTTGTACAATCTTGAGGCTACGCCGGCGGAATCGACCGCCTATCGCTTTGCTTTGCTGGACCGCAAACATTACCCCAAAATTAAGGTTTCCGGGACTAAAGACGCGCCTTATTTGACCAACTCGACCCAGTTGCCGGTTGATTATACCGACGATGTGGTTGAGGCGCTTTTACATCAAGACGATATCCAGCCGCTTTATAACGGTGGGACGATTTTTCATACTTTTTTAGGTGAAGAGATTGAATGGCAGGAGGCTAAAGCCCTGGTTAAAAAAATCGCTTTTCAGACAAAACTGCCCTATTTTACTTTAACGCCGACTTTTTCCATCTGCTCCAAACACGGCCGGATCAAAGGCAAAAGATTTACCTGTCCTACCTGCGGTCAGCCAACCGAAGTTTACTCCCGTATCGTCGGCTATTTTAGGTCGGTTAAACTCTGGAACAAAGGCAAGCGTCAGGAGTTTGAAGACAGAAAGACATTTAAACTCACAGGCTTGAAGCGCGCTTAGTAATCTTCTATACTTTTTATAATGTCATTTATTGGTTTTCTATCCTGGCATTATGGTAAAGCTCTAAAGGGAATTTTCCGTGCCTGGTTTAATTTTGTTTTGCTAGGGCTTCATGTTTTTTCCGTTCCCTTACTTTTAAGAACCCTTTTTGCTCCTTGGCGCCGGATTGAGATCAAAAAAAGTGCTCCTGGTTTTTCCCCAGCTGCTTTTTTCAATAACCTGATTTTTAATCTTATTTCCCGAGGAATCGGTTTTTCCGTCCGGATATTTTTGATTATCCTGGGGGTGCTCTTTAGTTTATCTTTCTTTCTTTTAGGTTTGCCTTTGGTTTTAACTTGGTTATTTTTACCGTTTATTTCTTGGCCTTTGTACCTTATTACTCAAAAACCACCTAAAACCAAGGTTGAACTTTTAAAAGGAGAGGCGAGAAAATTTGTCTTCCAAAGACTGGGAATTACAAACGAAGAGGATTTAAAAAAAGTTGACCCAAAAGATTTAGAAGAAGTTTTGGTTTGGTACTTAAAAAATAAAGCAGAACTTAATAAAAAAAAGAAATTCTGGCTTAAAGAAAACCTTTTTCGGGTGCCAAGCATAGGCAGCAGTTTGGCTTTTGGTTATACTTTAATGCTTGATGAGTTAACTGAGGACTTGGATTTTCCTCCTTCTTTCAGTCACCAGTTAGTAGGTCGGGAAAAAGAAATAAAACAAATTGAAGCGGTTTTAAGCCGGTCCAGCCAGGCAAATGTTTTACTGGTTGGCCATCCGGGTGTTGGGAAACATACGATTCTTTTGGGATTTGCCAAAACAATCAGGGAAAGGCAAGTTAACCCCAGGCTTTTTTATAAAAGGGTTCTGATGGTTAATATGAATCTGATTTTGGGCAAATCGGTTTGGGATGCTCAAGGTAAAGCAAAGTTCCAGGAGATTTTGCAAGAAGCTGAACAAGCAGGCAATATTATTTTGGTTATTAACAGTATTGATGAATATATTTTCAAGCAAGCTAATATTAATTTAACTTCAGCTATTGCGCACGTGGCCGAAAGTCGGGGAACACAAATAATCGGGGTTACGACACCTGAGGCTTATGCTAAAAATATTTTTCCTAACGAGGAGTTTTTGAAATACTTTGAAGTACTTGAGGTCAAGCCGCCGTCCCGTGAGGAAGCGCTGGAAATTTTGGAAAATATTCTGACTAAACTTGAAAGAGGGAAAAACGTAGTTACTACTTTTAATGCCTTAAAAGAAATTGTTGAACAATCTGATAAATTAGTCACTCATATCCCTTTTCCGGAAAAAGCGGTTGATCTTTTGGATCAATTAATTAACGAAGCAGAAGCTAATGGAAAAAAGACAGTTATTCGTGTAGATGTTGATCAACTGATTTCTCAAAGAACCAAAGTTCCCATCGGAACCATAGGGCAGAAAGAAAGGGTGAAACTGAAGGAGCTTGATTCGATTCTACACCGGAGAATTGTTGATCAAAACCAGGCGGTTGGAGCTTTGGTTAAGGCGATGCAGCGAGCTAGGGTAGGAATTTCCGAAAGGGAAAAGCCGATGGGCACTTTTTTGTTTTTAGGACCAACAGGGGTCGGTAAAACAGAAACTGCCAAGGTCCTGGCGGAAAACTTTTGTGGTGATGAAAAGCGCCTGATCCGCTTTGATATGTCACAACCGTTTTCTTTTGAGCTTTTTGTTCGTCAAGCCAGAGAACACCCTTTTTCCGTTCTTTTATTGGATGAATTTGAAAAAGCTTCAGCCGAGACAATTCATTTGTTTTTGACGGTCTTTGATGAGGGGTACATAAGAGACAAAGAAGGCAGCATTGTTTCTTTCAAAAATATGATTGTTATTTGTACTTCTAATGCCGGGGCCGAATTTATTCGCGAAAGGGTTAAAGCCGGTTTAAAACCTACTGAAGTAACAGAATATGTTTTAAGGCAAAAAATTTTTTCGCCGGAAACAATAAATCGTTTTGACGGAGTGATTGTTTTTGAGCCTCTTAAAAAAGAAGATATTAAGAAAATTGCCGAGCTTTTGATGACCAAATTGAAAAGTCGTCTTAAGGAAAAAGAGATAATTTTAGAAGCAGATTCCGCAGTTTATGATGAATTGGTTTCCGAAGGTTATAATTTTGAATTTGGGGCAAGACCGATGAAAAGGTTGATTGCGGACAAAATCGAAAGTTTAATTGCCCAAATGATGCTGGATGGAAAAATCCAAGCAGGGAAGAAATTAATGCTGATTGTTGATCAAAAGAGTAAAGAGTTTATAATAATTCAGAATTAATTCTAGATTATTAAGGAGGATTATATGAGCAGAAAAAATAAGGGTAATTCTCATCCCGAATACCAGTATTTAAACTTAGCCAAAGACATTATGAGAAATGGGGTTTGGAAAAAATCCCACAGCACAGGTGTTAATCTCAAAAGCGTTTTTGGCCGGCAACTTCATTGGGATCTTTCTAAGGGCTTTCCTCTTTTGACTACCAAAAAAGTTTTTTTCCGGGGGATTGTCCATGAATTGATTTGGTTTCTCTCAGGAAGCCCGAATATTAAATATCTGATTGATAATGACGTTCATATTTGGGATGACTATCCTTATAAAAACTACCGTTATTATATGGAAAAAGGCAAAGTTCCCAAGCTGGATTTTGAAAAATTTATGGAAAAAATGAAAACCAATAAAAGTTTTTGCAAAAAATGGGGAGACATCGGTCCGGTTTATGGCGTTCAGTGGCGGCGCTGGCCGACCGGTGACGGTCGTCGCATTGATCAACTTGGTTGGGTGTTGAAAAAGATTAAGGAGCTTCCTCAAAAAAAACATTTTATTGTTTCTTCCTGGAATGCTGGTTATATTTACGAGATGGCCCGGAAAAGGGACGAGTCAATGGCGATTGCTCCTTGCCATACCCTTTTTCATGTTGTTTTACATGACGGAAAGGTATGTTTGCAGCTTTACCAGCGCTCGGCTGATTTATTTTTGGGTGTGCCTTTTAATATTGCCAGCTATGCGTTGCTGACCATGATGCTGGCTCAGGTAATCGGTTTGCCGGCCGGGACTTTTGTTCACACTTTCGGTGATGTCCACATTTATGAAAACCATTTTGACCAATTTAAAGAACAATTGAAAAGAAAACCGCGCAGATTCCCTAAAGTGAAACTGAACCCCAAGATTAAAAATATTGATGACTTCAGATTTAAAGATGTTGAATTAATTGGTTACAATCCTCATCCCGGGATAAAAGCAGAGCTGACAGCAGTTGGAGGATTTTAAAGAATTTAGAATTCAGAGTTCAATAAAGTCATTCCCATGTAAACGGGAATCTATATAGATTCCCGATAGGGGTCGGGAATGACGTTAATATGTTTAGAAAACCTATTATAAGTCTAATAGCAGCCATTGGAGAAAACCGGGCGTTAGGGTATAAAGGCCGGATACCCTGGCGTATTTCTCAGGATTTAAAAAGATTTTGGGATAAAACAAAGGGTCATGTGATTATTATGGGTAGAAGAACTTTTGATTCAATTTTGACTTATTATCAAAAAAGTGGCCGGCCATTTCCCCAAAGAACTTTTGTTATCGTTACGAGGAACAAAAAATACCGACCGAATAAAGCCAATTGCTTTGTAGCTCATTCAATTGAAAAAGCGCTTCAATTGATTAAATCCCACTTCGTCAAGCCTGCCTGCCGGCAAGGCAGGGCTTCGCGGGACAAGGAAATATTTGTGGCCGGAGGTGCTGAGATTTATAGTCAGACGATTGATTTGGCCCAAAGACTTTACTTAACCATTGTTAAAGGTAAATTTAAAGCGGATGTTTTTTTCCCGGAATACTCTAGGTTTAAAAAAGTGATTTACCGATCCAGATGGCAAACTGAAACTAAATATCAATTTAGGTTTTTGGATTTAGAAAAATAAGTTATTATAATAACGTACTTTGATCAAGAAATGCTTTAGGACCAGGTGGCGGTGTTATTAATTCTCCAGGGAGGAGAGATAATGCAGATCTTCTAATTAATTGAGGACCAGCTTCTAGTACAGCTTGCATTGCCATTTCTTCGGTAAGGTCACCACAAAAAGGTGCATCATCGCAAGCCCGGCAAGCTTCAAGTGATTTGCTTACACAAGGAAGAAGAGCCATTTTATACCTTCTTTCTTAAATTATTTTTTAATTCCCAGTTGACACCAATTCTTATTTTGTTATCATTATATAAGTTAAAAATCTGCTTGTCCAGAGTGTCTGATTTTATATCGGGCCGGCAACCTTTTGAATTTCAAGGTGCCCTAGATTTCCGCCAGAGGCGGATTGAAGACAAGCCCTATGAGGAGAGGGAAAAATGAATTACAAATATTTTACTTCCGAATCTGTTTGCGCCGGTCATCCTGACAAAATCTGCGACCAAGTTTCTGATGCTTGCCTGGATGCCGCTTATAAAGATGACCGATTTTCCCGGGTAGCGGTTGAGTGTTTGGCGACCAAAAACTTTTTCTGTATGGCAGGAGAAGTTACCAGTAAAGCAAAAATGAACTTTGAAAAAATCGGCCGCCGCGTAATTAAAAGACTGGGTTATACGATTCCTGAGCTGAATTTTCATTACCGGACTACACCCATAATGGTTAAAATTCATAAACAATCTTCTGATATTAGTAAGGGTGTAAACAGGGGTGGAGCCGGTGATCAGGGAATGATGTTTGGCTATGCTTGCAAAGAAACAAAACAATTAATGCCGGCGCCCATCATTATTGCCCATAGGCTGGCGCAAAAACTTGACAAAATAAGGCAGAAAAAAATCATTCCTTATCTTCGTCCGGACGGAAAAAGCGAAGTCAAAGTCCGCTATGAAAAAGGCAAGCCGATAGCAGTCGAAGAGGTGGTTTTGGCCGCTGCCCATCAACAGCAAATAAGCAATGAAGAAATAAAAAAAGATTTGTATCAAAAAGTGGTCATACCGGTTCTGGAAAAATTTAAATTCAAGATTAACGAGCGTAATTTTATTGTTAACGGTGCCGGTCGTTGGGAAATCGGCGGTCCGGCTTCAGATACCGGTGAAACAGGCAGAAAGATTATTGTTGACACTTACGGTGGTATGGGCCGGCATGGCGGCGGCTGTTTTTCCGGCAAAGATTTAACCAAAGTTGACCGGTCCGGCGCTTATGCCTGCAGGTTTTTAGCTAAAAATATTGTAGCTGCCGGTTTAGCAGATAGGGTGGAAGTGAAAACATCTTATGTAATTGGTCGGACTCGTCCCTTAGACAGGGGGATTGAAACCTTTGGTACCGAGAAAAAACCAAGAAAGCAAATTGAAGAATTTGCCTGGAAACTGCTGGATTTGTCAGTACCGCAAATTTTGGAAACGCTTGATTTAAGGCGGCCGATCTATGAGAAAACAGCGGCTTACGGACATTTTGGCCGTTCTGGATTTCCCTGGGAAAAAATAGTAGTATAGCATCGATGGATAAACCAGGGTGGGTTAAAGAAATCAAGGTTTTGGTGTGGGATCTTGACGGAACGTTATATAAAGAAATTCCCCAAGTAAAAGCCGGTATCGAAAAGAAATGCATTGAAGTGGTGGCTGAGGCGGAATCGCTTTCTTTGGAAAAAGCTAAAGAGCTGTTTTTTTCTACCCGTGAAAAATTAAAAAGCAATACCAGAAGCCTGCTTTATTTAGGCGTGGATAGAGAATATGTGATGAGTGGTGAGTGGTCTAATATATTCCGGCTTAAATATCTTCGTAAAGACAGCAATCTTTTAAAAATGTTTCAGCAATTAAAAGCCTTAAGACACATTTTGAGCACGAACAGCAATGGCGTGGTTGCCAGGAAAAAATTAAAAAAAATAGGTTTGCCATTTGATGTTTTTGAAAAATTGTTCTGCCATGTTGATTTGGGGATATTAAAACCGGAACCTGAAGCTTTCACGATCGTACTTCAATTTACCAAACTTAAACCCCATGAGCATCTTTTTATAGGTGACAGTGAAGGAAAAGAAATGATACCGGCTTCAAAAGTAGGTTTTAGAACTTGTTTTGTTTGGGGAAAATCAAAATTTAGCGACATTAGTTTACGGACAGTTTACGACACGGTAGAGTTGTTTAACTAGACTGGAAACAAGCTGGTGTTCCGGTAATATTTGTTAACAGTGAAAAGTTTAACTTTTCTGAAACCGGGGGTGATAGAGAAATGGTAGCCAGAGCAGTTTGGGAACAAGTTCAAGGCATTCATCCTGGTTTGGTTAAACAAATGAGAGAAAAATGGATTTCTTGAGGTGTGATAAGTGTGATAATGATTTTTAGCAATTAATTGAAGCTTAGAGAAAATTAGGATAGAATTAGAGTAAATATGAAAGGCAAATTCATTGTTTTTGATGGTTTAGATGGGTCAGGTAAGGCAACCCAGACGAAATTATTGGTTGATTATTTAAAAACTAAAAAGATTAAAACCGAAGTGGTTGATTTTCCTCAATATCAAAAAACTTTTTTTGGCAATTTGGTTTCTCGGTATTTAAAAGGAGAATTTGGGGGTGTTAATGAAGTTTCTCCCTATCTTTGTGCGTTAACTTATAGCGGCGACCGTTGGCAAGCCAAACCGAAAATGGAAAAAACGTTAAAATCAGGAAAAATTTTAATTGCTAACCGCTACGTTTCTTCTAATCTGGCTTTTATGGGTGCCAAGATTAAATTGCCAAAAGAAAGAGAAAGATTTTTTGAATGGCTGCAAAGATTAGAATATCAAATTTATGGCATTCCCAGAGAAGATTTATTAGTTTATTTATCCATTCCGCCAAAAGTCGGTCAGCGTTTGGTTTTAAACAAAGGCTGCCGGAAATATTTAGGCAATAAAAATAAGTACGATATCCACGAAGCCAACTTAAAATATTTAGGAAAAGTTCAGAAAATATATCTAAATTTAGTTAAGCGTTTCCCTCATTGGCGAAAAATCGACTGTCTTGACAAACAAGGGAAGCTTATGTCAAAACAAGAAATTCATCGGCTTATTGTTAAGATTTTGCTTAAGCGGAAAATTGTGATATGATATTAAACATTATTAAACACATTCAGTAAGTTCTCCTGCGAGCTTCTTGCTGAATGGACGAACAAGGAGAACATGG
>Ga0307378_10010240_pt1 | contig 12186 bp, 10 predicted proteins | sample UN1MG_FD_202238 | JGI IMG/M metagenome (GOLD analysis project Ga0307378, IMG submission 202238) | Soil microbial communities from Risofladan, Vaasa, Finland - UN-1 | ecosystem: Environmental > Terrestrial > Soil > Coastal area > Acid sulfate soil | place: Finland: Risofladan, Vaasa | collected...
GGCCTACATTCTGGCGGCCTGCGTGTGCTTGCATTCGGCGTGCCCGCAGGGCATCATACCCGTGGCATCACCCGGCATGGGGACCCGGGAGGGGACCCCATCACACACTCGGCCATCGAGCCGAACATGCTCGGTCCACGGTCCCGGGTCCCGTGCCCAGCAGGAGGGCGACGAATGGTTCGACCGAAACGATGGGCGGCCAGGCCACCCGCACCGCCCGGACCTTTGCGTCGCCGGGCGAGTACGAGCCGGTGAGTTTCGCCCTGCGGCCGAAGGAGCGCCTGACGAACGTCATGATTACCGCCAGCGACCTCAAAGGCCCCGCCGGCACCATCCCGGCCGCCAACCTCCGCGTCCAGTCGGTCGAAGGGTATCACGGCCCCGGCGGCGACATCCTGATGGACCTCGGCCACACATGGAACATGGCCGCCTGGAGCAAAGAACTCTTCTGGGTCACCGTCCGCGTGCCCGACGACGCCCGGCCCGGCACGTACACCGGCAAGGTCACCGTGACGAGCGATTCGAAGGCCGTGGCGGCGATGGAGGTCGAACTCGAGGTCCTGCCCATCCGCCTGGCCGACCCGCCCTACGCCCTCGGCTACAATTACTCGAGCCCCAAGGATGCCGCGGCCCTGGCCGCCCACCTGGCCGACATGCGCGAGCACGGCATGACGGTCGTGGCCCCGCTCTATGCGTTCCACCTGCCCATCGACGACGACGACACGAGCGAACTCGGCGCCTTCATCCAGGCGTACTTGAAGGCCGGTTACCGGCAACCCGTCTACTTTGCCGCGCCCATGGGCCTGACGCTGACCGGCCTCACGGGTTACGGCACGGCCGACTCGATGCGGTTCCAGCAGAAGTACATCGAGGTCATGCGGAAGATGGACGCCGAGACGCAAAAGCACCCCATTCCGGTCCTCTTTTCCATCGGCGACGAGTTCACCAACAAGGGCGTCAAGGGGGTCGAGTACGCGGGGGCCGTCGCGCGCCTCACGTGGGAAGAACTGCCCGAGATCCCCACCACCAGCGACATGAACGGGTACAAAGAAGTCATGGCCATGTCGCCCTACCTGAACGTGGCCACGTTCAACAACGGGTGGGACGGCATCGACCGGCACAACGAGGGCCGGCGGCTGGTCAACCGGGCCTTCCTCCAGGAACTTAAGGAGAAGACCGGGGCCATCCCCTGGTTCGTCAACACGGGCTCGGGCCGGTTCCCGTTCGGCTTCTTCTTCTGGAAGATGGCCCGTTACGGGGTGCGCGGCAAGGTGGAGTGGTATTACTGCCTGGAGGACAACCGCAAGGGGTCCGTCGTGCGGCTCGACGGCCAGCGCATCTGGCCGACGCTGGATTACGAGCGCAGCCGCGAAGGCATCGACGACCTGAAATACCTCTGCGCCCTCGAAACGGCCATCGCCGAGGCCGGGTTGCCGGAGCCATGTAGGCCGCGGCGTGCCGCGGCTATTCGGGCATCTCAAGACCAGGGCACGGGTCGCAATTGCCCCAATCCGACGAGTACTCCCCCAACTTCATGTACCGGTTGAACGACGACCACGGATAATCCACAACCCGCTGAACGAGACCGTGCTTGACGGGGTTCCAGTGGACATAGTCCACACACCGTTTCAGGTCAGCCTCGTCGCGCACGGTGTGTTCCCAGAATCGCGGTTGCCAGACCCCGCGTCTGCAGCACTTTCTCTCCGCCGCGGAGGGAGCCACTTCGCATCCGCCCGAAGCCAGGAACGCTTTGGTAAACCCCTCTTTGAGTTTCTGCATCCGCAACGAGTAACCCGTATCACCGGGCGGCAGCGTCCAGACCGTGTGGAAGTGATCCGGCAAGAGAACCACAGCCACCACTTGCCAAGGCCACGCAGCCATGACGGCCTGAACGGAACCGCGCAGACATCGCCGGCCTATGGCAGTCCTTAGGGATCGGGCGTCGGGCATACGTCACCACGGTGAAGAAAAACGTTCCGCCCGGCACATAGTTTCGGATGTAACGTCGCATGATTGCGCTATCGTAGTTTGCCGCGGCTCGCCGCGGCCTACGTGGCTCCCCCGAATTCGGCTAGTTTGGCGGCCACCATTGCGACTGTCGACAATCTGGGCCGCGGCGCGCCGCGGCCTACGTCCATACCGGCTTTCAGGAGGCCCTCGCCGACGAGGATGGCGTCGCAGCCGCAGGCCAGGAGGCGGGACACGTCGGCGGCCGTGCGGATGCCGCTCTCGGCCACGAGGACGCGTCCGGCGGCGCAAACGCGGGCGGCCAGGCGCTCGGTCGTCGCCAGGTCGACCGCAAACGTCGCCAGGTCGCGGTTGTTGATGCCCACCAGCGGCGCGCCGCACGCAACGGCCTTCTCGAGCATCGCCTCGGAATGGGCCTCGGCCAGCACGTCCATCCCGAGGTCGGCGGCCAGGGCCGCGAGGTCCCGCATTGCGGCGGCATCGAGCGCCTCGGCGATGAGCAGGACGCCATCGGCCCCCGCGGCCCGGGCCTCGTAGACCTGCACGGGCGCGATAAGAAAATCCTTCCGCAGCACCGGCAGGCCGACGGCGGCGCGGACCTCGCGCAGGTGGTCGATGGACCCGCCGAAGAACTCGGCGTCGGTCAGGCAACTGACGGCGTCGGCCCCGCCCTGCTCGTACGCCCGGGCGATGTCGGCCGGCACGAACGGGTCGCAGATGACGCCGGCCGACGGGGAGCGGTGTTTGACCTCGGCCATGACGCGGATGGCGGCGCCGTGGGGCCGCCGCAGCGCCGTCGCCAGGCCCCGCGCGGGCGGAGCCTGGGCGGCCGCGGCCTTCAGGTCGGTGACGCGGGGCGCCAGGTCGGTCACCTCGCGGCGTTTGACGGCCAGAATCCGGTCGAGAATGCTTGGCATGCCTGGCCTTTCGGTGACGCTCCCGCGCCTGCACTGGCGGACAAGCCGCCAGTGGCACCCGAGGCTTGACACATGGTCACCCTTCGGGATGACCATGCCACCCACCTTAGTGCACTCGCGGACGAGCCGCCGGTAGCACCCGGCGCGCAGTAAGTTCGTCCCCCGCCGTGGCAAAGTCAACCTTTTTGCTTGAGGCGGTCCGGGGGCACGCCTAGAATGCGTCGGGCCGTGAGCGTTTCCCGCCGCACCCGTCCCATAAGGCAGCAAGGAGGCCTGGCGTGCAAACCTTCAGCGTCAAGACGTCGTCGCGCGTCCAGATGGTCGACATCACGGCCCAGGTGGCCGAGGCGATTGCCAAGGAAGGCATCGCCGACGGCCTGGCCGTCGTCTTTGTGCCGCACACCACCGCCGGCATCACGATCAACGAGAACGCCGACCCCGACGTCACGCGCGACATCGACGCCGAGATGACCAAGATCGTGCCGCGCGACGACGGGTACCGGCACGTCGAGGGCAACTCCGACGCCCACGTCAAATCGTCGCTCTTCGGGCCGTCGCTGGTGCTCATCGTGTCGGGCGGTCGGCCCGTGCTCGGCACGTGGCAGGCGGTGTACTTCTGCGAAGGCGACGGCCCGCGACACCGCAAGGTCCACGTGGCGGCGCGGTAACCGCGCTCTTGCGGGGGTTGCACTTTGTGTGTTTGCGCGGCGGGTCCCCGTACCCGCCACGTTGGCGGTGCGATGGTGCGTCGGCGCGCGGTGGGTGCGGGGACCCACCGCGCACAAACCCTATCTGGAAGCGCTTTGAGGCGGCGGCCCGTCGGCCAAGGAACCCAAGATGCCCCAGCCTGAACCCGAGACCCTGTCGACGCTCCTGTCGCCGTGGTGGCTGCTGGCGGCGGTGGCGGTGTGCCTGCCGGTCTGCGTCGTGGTGTTCTGGCGGATAGGCCGATGGTGGATCACCGACCAGCCCGTGCCGCCGCCTATCGACGACACGGCGCCCCGTATCGGCTTCCCACCCTGGGTCGGGCTGCTCCTGTTCGTGGTCATGCAGGTGCTGATGGGTGTCATCGTGCTGGCCTACGACTCGGTGGCCGACTGGGGCCTCCTGCCGTGGGACCCGCAGTCGATTCCCGACATTCTGCGCCCCGGGCTGTTTCTGGCCCTGGTGGTCCCGCCGATGGCCGGCCTCATCGCCTTGCGACTGCTGGGCCGCCGCGCGGCCGCGGCGGTGGGCGTGCGGCTGGGAGCCGTTGGGCCGGGCCTCGCGCACGGCCTGGTCGGGTTCGCAGCCATTCTGCCGGTGTGCATCGCGGCACTCATCGTCAACGCCGTCGTGGTCCAGATGCTGGGCGGGCGAATTGAGCTGCACCCGCTTCTGGACACCGTCCAGAAGACGCGCGCACCGTGGGTGATGATTCTGGCCGGCGTCCAGGCGGCCGTGCTGGCGCCGCTGGCCGAGGAGTTCATGTATCGCGGCATGCTGATGATGGCCCTGATGAAGCAGATCGGCGTGACGGGGGCACTGGTCATCTCGAGCGCCGTCTTCGCCGTGGTCCACCTGCCGGCCGAGCCGCAGGCCGTCATGGCGCTGTTCGTCCTGGGCATGGCCTTGGGTTACGTGGCCCATCGGACGCGCAGTCTCGTGGCGCCGATCGTGGCACACGCCCTGTTCAACGCGTTGATGGTCCTGGGAACGTTCCTCGGCCCAGCGTAGTGCGAGCATTTTGCATCTGCCGCTGTAGCGCGGGGGTTTATCCCCCGCGGTCGTGGGGCTTAGGACATGTGGCGCGGGGGGTAAACCCCCGCGCTACAAGTCATGCTCCGATGGCCGGTTGCGATTCACGATGCAAAATGCTCAGTGCGCGGCGGGGCGTTGCCCCGCCCTACTTGGGACGCGCCACAGGTCTCATTGCGGGTTGGCGCGGTGGGTGCGGGGACCCACCGCGCAAAGACGCGGCGGCCTGGGAAGGCCGCCGCGCAGCATGTGCGGATCGGCGCCGCGCGACACAGCGGCGGGGCGTTGCCCCGCCTACTTGGGACGTGGCGCGGGGGCCGCGGCGATCGGAGGGGGCGACTCGGCGTTTGGCGCTGTGGGCGGCACGACCGGTGTGTCGGGCGGAAAGAGCGGCTTGAGCGGCACGACCCCGGCCCCGGGCGGACCTTCGGGCGCAGGCTTGAAGAGCGACTCGGGGATGTCGGTAGCCTCGGGCAGTGCGCGGCTCAGCAGTTCGCGGGCCAGGCGAATCTGCTCGTGCGGCAGATAGGTCGTCACCTCGGCCTCGGCCTTGCCGAAGCGGACGCCGAACCCGATGACCTCGTGCCCCGGGTCGACCGTGCCGATGCGGTCGGCGGCCGTCCCGCCGCGGGCCAGCGACTGGCCCAGGTACACCGGCAGGCTCAGGGCGATCAGCAGGTTCTCGTCGCGCGAGATGTGGTTGTAGAGGCGTCGCATGGCGGGCGACGGCGCGGGGCCATCGGCCTTCTGGAGTTGCTCGATGGCCTTGCGGAACACCGTCAGGTCGCTGCCGGTCGCCACGACCGCGTAGTTACCCACCACCGCCACGCGATACACCATGCCCTCCGGGCCGTACAGCATCCGCAGACGCTGCCGGAACTCGACGTGCCGCGCGGGGATGCCGAACCGCAGTCGCGGCACATAGGTGACGACGGGCACGCCCGCCAGATCGGTCATATCCGGCAGGGCCTTGAACTTCAGGTACAGGTTCAGCTGGTCGGCCAACCCTTCCCAGGAGGCGGCCAGCAGTTCGACGCCGTGGCGGAACCGCTCCGGGTCGACCAGTTCGTACACCGCCACGCCGCTCTCCACGCCCATGCCCGGCTGCGCGGGGGCCGAGAGAAACGTGATGTGGTCGCCCAGCGACTCGGCGAAGACCTGGACGGCCTCGTAGACGGTCTTCTTGGTGGATTCCGGCAGGGGCTCGGGCCGCGGAGCCGATTCGAGGAAGAACCGCGTGGCCCGCAGCGCGAAGTCGGTCCGCCGCGCGCGGTTCAGCCGGAACGTGACGGCCGAGGACACCGGCTGCTCGGTCACGGCCGGAATCGGCAGGATGCCCGGGGCCTGGGCCGACAGAAAGTCGGCCACGGCGGCGCCATCCACGAAACGAATCTTCAGGTCGGCCGCCAGGCCTTCCGGCTCGAACTTCAGGGCCGCCTCCACCGTCTCCATCTGGTCGATGAACGAGGCGATGCCCAGCATGTACGTCACCAACATGTCGGCGTACGGGACGGCGTTGGGCTGATCGTACACCTGGCCGCTCGAGGCCCGGAACCACGAGGCGATCTCGCTCTCGTAGATCGTCTTGACGCTGTCGACGTTCAGGTACAGCATGGGCGCGTCGGAGACGGCCCGCGCGACGGTCTCGGCGGGGAGCGCCTCGATGAGGCTCCTGGCGCCCAGCACGGCGTCCATCGTCCGAATCGAACTCGTGACCACCGCAAACTTGCCCCGACGGGCCACGAACCGCGGGCCCGACACGCCCATCAACGCATACAGACCCGGCGACATCACTTCGCCCCGCGACGACTTCAGCAGCGCGTCCCAGTCGGACACCGGCAACACGTAAATCGTGTACCGCTGCCGGAACCGCTTGGGGTCCAGGAAGCCGATGCACACGCTGCCCGTCGGGTCGATGCCCTGGACCAGGCCCGTGCGGCGGGCGAGCAGGTCGAGAATCGGGCGTTCGCCCTTGCCGATCGTCCAGCCGGTCTGGTCGGCAAAGTGCTTCAGGCCCTTCTCCAGGGCGCTGAGGCTCGGCACGTGGAAGAACGCGACGGCCTCCTCCGGCAGCAGCGCCAGCGCCGGCGCCACGTCGGGCTCCGTGGCGCCCGCCGGGCCGGCCAGCAGGCACGCGGCCGCGAGCGCCGTCAGACAGATGCGGGTCCTCATGGCCCCTCCTCAGAATCCTGATGCAGGTGACACGCCACCACGTGGTCCGTGTCGCCGGGCATCGGCGCGAACACGGGCGGCCGGGTGCGGCAGCGGTCCATGACCCAGGGGCAACGCGGGTGGAACGGGCAGCCGGGCGGCGGATTCGTCGCGCTGGGCACTTCGCCCAGCGGGACGATGCGTTCGCGCGGCGTGTCGGGATGCGACTTCGGAATGGCCGACATCAGGCACTTCGTGTACGGATGCAGCGGGTTCTCGTAGAGGCTGCGGCTGGGGGCCTGCTCGACAAGCTTCCCCAGGTACATGACGGCCACGTCATCGGAGATGTGACTGACGACGGCCAGGTCGTGCGCGATAAAGAGGTACGCTAGCCCTAAGTCGGCCTGGAGCTGCTCCAGCAGGTTCAGGATTTGGGCCTGGATCGAGACGTCCAGGGCGCTGACGGGCTCGTCGCACACGATCAGGCGCGGGTCCAGCGCCAGTGCCCGCGCGATGCCGATCCGCTGCCGCTGACCGCCCGAGAACTCGTGCGGGTACCGGTTGCAATAGGCGGGGCTCAGGCCCACGCGGTCCAGCAGGTCGGCCACGCGGTCTTCCAGGGCCTTGCCGCGCGCGCGGCCGTGGACCTTGAGCGGTTCGCCGATGATGCCGCCGATCGTCATCCGGGGGTTCAGGCTACCGTAGGGGTCCTGGAAGATGATCTGCATGTTCTGGCGGAGGCTCCGCATTTCGGCCGCCGGTAGCGAGAAGACGTCCTGCCCGGCGAACCGGACGCTGCCGGCCGTGGCCGGAATCAGCCGCAGAATCGTCCGCCCCGTGGTCGTCTTGCCGCAACCCGACTCGCCCACCAGCCCCAGCGTCTTGCCGGGAGCCAGGGCGAACGAGACGCCGTCCACGGCGCGAACGTAGCCGACGGTCCGGCCGAAGAGCCCCCGGCGCACGGGGAAGTACGTCCGGAGGTCCCGCACGTCGAGCAGGACGTCGGCGGCCAACGATGTCGCGGTAGAAGTCATGTCCGGTAAAGGGGCTCCTGGCGTTGACGGCGTTCGGCCACGCGGTCGGCGTACCAGCATGCGGCGGCGTGCCCTTCCCTTTTCGACTCAAGGCGGGGTCGCTCCTGAGCACATTTCGCCCCGTCGGCCAGCGGGCACCGCAGATGGAACGGGCAGCCCGACGGAATGGCCAGCGGGCTGGGCACCTGGCCGGGGATCGTGGCCAGGACGTCCTTGCGCTCCAGCGTCGGCCGGCTGCGGAACAGGCCCACCGTGTACGGGTGCAGCGGGTTGTCGAAGAGTTCGCGGATGTCGGTCTTCTCGACGATGCGCCCGGCGTACATGACGGCCACGTGATGGGCCATCTCGGCCACAACACCCAGGTCGTGCGTAATCAGCAGGACACTCATGCCGATCTCGGCCTGGAGGGCGCACAAGAGGTCAAGAATCTGGGCCTGGATGGTGACGTCGAGGGCGGTGGTGGGCTCGTCGGCAATCAGCAGTTCCGGACCGCACACCAGGGCCATCGCAATCATCACCCGCTGCCGCATGCCGCCCGACATCTGGTGCGGATACTCGCGGACACGCAACTCCGGGTCGGGTATGCCCACCTTGCGGAGCATGGCGATGGTCTGCTCCAGGGCCGCGGCCTTGCCGGCGTCGGTGTGGAGCATGACGGCCTCAATAATCTGGTCGCCGATGGTGAAGACCGGGTTGAGGCTGGTCATGGGTTCCTGGAAGACCATCGAGATACGGTTGCCACGGACGGTGCGCATCCGGGCCTCGGGCAGGGCCATGAGGTCCGTCTCGTCCAACCGGACGGCACCGGCGACGATGCGGCCGGGCGGGTCGGGCACCAGCCGCAGAATCGAGAGGGCCGTCACCGTCTTGCCGCAGCCCGACTCGCCCACCAACGCCACCGTCCGGCCGCGCGGTATGGCGAACGAGACGTCCTCGACGGCGTACGAGATGCCCTCGTCGGTAAAGAACCGCGTCGAGAGGCCCTCGACGCGAAGCAGGATGTCGTCGGCTCCCTTCACACGGTCCTCCGCAGCGCGCCGGCCAAGCCGGGCGTCAGATCTTCAGTCGCGGATCGATGGCGTCGCGAATGGCTTCGCCCAGCAGATTGTACACGAAAACGGTCACGAAAATCGCCAGTCCCGCCGAGCCCCAGACCCACCAGGTCTCGATGTGCTGGCGTCCGTCGTTCAGCATCTCGCCCCAACTGGGCGTCTGGACGAGGCCCAGGAAGGCCAGCGACGCCTCCAGAAACACCGCCCCGGCAATGCCGAACGTGGCGCCCACCAGGATGGGCGCCAGGCCGTTCGGGATGGCATGGCGCAGCAGCAGCCGCCACGTCGGGATGCCCAGGGCCCGGGCGGCCGTCATGTAATCCTCGCCGCGGATGCGGAACAGTTCCGCCCGCATCAGCCGGTACGTGCCCGTCCACCCGGTAACGCCCAGCACAAACACGACCATCCAGATGGGCGGCCAACTCGCGGGCACCACCGTCAGGATGATGATAATCAGGATGAGCCGTGGCAGCGACATGAAGATTTCGGCCATGCGCATGAGCGCCAGGTCGATCGCGCGGCCGAAGAACCCGCTCAGCGCCCCCAGGGCGATGCCGATGGTCTGGCTGATGCCCACCGCCACGAACCCGATCGACAGCGCCGTCCGCGCCCCGTACAGGATGCCCATGAGCACGTCGTCGCCCAGGCGCGCCGTGCCCAGCGGATGCTGCCACGACGGCCCCTGGTCGCGCTGGGCCAACTCGGCGTACCCCGGGTAATGCGGATACGCGATGGGCGGGAACCAGGCGGAGTCGGCCTCGGCGGCTCGCTCCAGGTAGAAGCCGTATCGGCGCTCGGGTTCCCGCAAGGCGAAGAGCGCCGCCGCGACGACCAGCCACACGCCGGCGTGGGCCAGCACCGCCCAGGCCCAGGAACTCCCGCCCACCGGGTCCAGCCGCGGCCGCAGCAGGCGGACCGTCAGCGGCAGACCGAGCGCCAACACGAACCCCAGCATGGCCGCGTACTCGGCGTTCGACACGTACCGGAAGATGGGCCACGACGCCCGGCCGTTCTCGACCCAGCGGATGGGCACCTCGCCTGCGACAAACGGCGCCGCCAGGGCCACCGCTGCCAGCATCACCACCACCGCCAGGCTGATCATCGCGCTGGGCCGCTTCCGCAGTTGACGCCACACGATGGTGCCGTAGGACTGCGGCGGCCCGGCCAGGGCCTCGGCGTCTTTGGCGCGGGTCTCACTCATAGCGGACCCTCGGATCGGCCCAGGCGTACAGGATGTCGCCCAGCAGAAGGGCCAGCAGCGACAGCAGCCCGAAGACGAGCGTCCCGGCCATGATGACCGACAGGTCGTAGGCCTTGGCGGCATCGACCATCAAGAGGCCCATGCCGGGGATGCTGAAGATCGTCTCGACGATGACACTGCCGCCGATGAGGGCCGGCAGAATCATGACCATGGTCGTGATCATCGGCAGCAGGCTGTTGCGCAGGGCGTGATGGTAGACGACGCGGCTCTCGGGCAACCCCTTGGCCCGGGCGGTGCGGACGTAATCGGCCCGCAGGTTTTCCAGCAGGCTGGCTCGGCCCAGTTTGGCCAGGTACGCCAGGCCGCCGTACACCATGCACGCCACGGGCAGCGCAGCATGCCAGAGGGTGTCCGTCAGGTACGCCCACCAGCCGTAGCCCTCGCTGTCGGGCGTGTGAAGGCCCGCCACCGGGAACCACTGGAGGCCCGTGCCGCCGCGCGCGAAGAAACTCAGCAACAACGTGCCGGCCAGGATCGCCGGGACGCTCCAGAGACCCAGCAGCACCAACGTCGAGGCTCGGTCGAACAGGCGGCCGTGGTACCGGGCCGAGGCCAGGCCGATGGGCAGCGCAATGACGAAGATGATGATCTCGGCGATGACGTTCAGCGTCAGCGTCACCTGGATGCGTTCGCCGAAGAGGCGCAGCGGGTTGCGGCTGCCCTGGCTGGTGCGGAACTTGATGCTCTCGCCGAAGTCGCCCTGCACAATGTGCACCATCCACCGGCCGTACCCGTGGAAGACGTTGAGGCCCTTCTCAAGGGGATCGATGAGGGTCTTCGAGAACTTCGAACCGCTGACGTCCCACCACGCCTTCCAGGCGGCCGGGTCCGGGCCGAACGTCTGGCCGGTGATGCGCCGCAGTTCGGCAACCGCCTCGGCTTGGGCGGCCGCGTCGCCCTCCTGGAGCCGCGCGAGGTGCATCTCGACGTCGTCGCCCCAGTAGTTGACGTCTTTCAGGCCCAGCCGCACGCGGATGCGTTCGGCATCGGCCTGCATCGCCTTGGGGTCGATGTTGCCCGACTGGGCCAGGATCATGGCCTCAATGGGGTCGCCAGGGGCCAGGCGCACGATGCCGTAGGTCAGCAGCGTAATGCCCACGATGGTGGGGATCATCAGGAGCAGACGCTTGACGATATACGTTTTCACGGGCCGCCCTGCCCTTCGGCGGCGCGCAGGTCCCCGGGTATCCACCACTCGCGCGGGTCCATGCCCAGCCGGTGCACCTTGACGCCCCGCAGGCGCGGCGACACCAGGGCCAGGGCGTCGCGCGACCACAGGAACGTGTACGGCTGCTCATCGTGCAGCAGGCGGTGGAATTCGTGATAGAGGGCGTTGCGTTTGGCCTCGTCCATGGTGGCCCGGGCCTCTTCGATGAGGCGGTCGGACCGGGCGTTGCGGAAACTGATGAAGTTGTGGCCGCGGCCCTCGATCTGGCTCGAGTGCCAGATCTGGTTCGGGTCGCCCTCGACCGAGCCGGTCCAGGCCAGGGAGATGGCGTCGAAGTCGCGGTTGTCGAGTTTCGTGATGAACACCGCCCATTCGTAGAACCGCACGTTCATGACGATGCCGACGCGGCGGAACTCCTCCTTCAACACGCGGGCCATGTCGCGATACGCCTGGAGGCTGGCCGGAAGCGACAGTTCGAACTCCAGCCGCCGGCCGTCGGGGTTCTCGATCCACCCGTCGGCGTCGCGGTCCTCCCAGCCGGCCTCCTTCAGCAGCCGCGCGGCCTCGGCCCGGTCGAACGCCCACGGCTCCACCGTCCGGTCGTACTGGGGGCTGTCGACCCAGAACGGCCCGGTAACCACGCGGCTGATGTCGTACTCGAGGTACTTGACGAGTTGCTCGCGCCACACCAGGTGCGTCATGGCCCGGCGGACGCGGGCGTCGTCGAACGGCGGCCGCGCGCAGTTCCACGCCAGGTACCGGTACCCCGCCGGCGCCGAGTATCGGTGCATGATAAAGTCGCGGCCGGCCCGCGGGTCGGCCTTCAGTTTGACCCACCACTCGGGCTGGACCGACACGTAATCGATTTCCCCCGCCAGGAACGCCTGGACGTACGCCT
>Ga0307378_10010241_pt1 | contig 12186 bp, 5 predicted proteins | sample UN1MG_FD_202238 | JGI IMG/M metagenome (GOLD analysis project Ga0307378, IMG submission 202238) | Soil microbial communities from Risofladan, Vaasa, Finland - UN-1 | ecosystem: Environmental > Terrestrial > Soil > Coastal area > Acid sulfate soil | place: Finland: Risofladan, Vaasa | collected...
ACCCTTGTTCTTTAAAACACTGTTCTACATATTCTAATGTAAATTTTTTACTCACCTCACTCCTCCTCTGTGTATTTAACCATCAACTCTCTTAATACCTCAGAAATAGTTTTGTATTTCTTATCGCATTTTTCTTGAAAAGAGGAACGTAAAGTAGGAGGGACAACTATTCTAATTTCTTCTGTAAATTTTTCTTTTTTCATAATTTCTCCAATAAAATAGTAATAATATATAATCTATTTCTAACTATTATAGAGAAATCCTTCTTTTATTTTAAAAAATATAAATATTTACACACTAACCATTAACCTATCGTCACTTAATACCCTAACATCATTAATTAGATGGAATGTTCCTTGACCATAATTCCATATAACATTTCCAAATGCATCAATTCTAATCAAACGACCAGAAGTATCTGACAAACTTGATTCAGAAATTGCTAGATCACCATTAGAATATCCATCTACTTCTGACGGATACAAACCATCAGGACTAGAATATAAAATCTGTTTTCTATTGTTAATCTTATCAATAACAACAACTCTCCCTGCATAACCACTCAAATCATCTATCCCTGCAGCTCTGAATTTAACAGATTCTGGAATAGGCTCTTCATATTGTGCTAACAAATCTTCACCTGTAGTCCCAGATAAAGCAGTAGCTGTTGTTTCTAGTCCTGCCACAACAAATCTCCCATCAGAATATTCGTAAATTCCACCAAGAGTGTAATCAGAAAATTTAATATCACTTGAAGAAAATTTATTAGTAGTATTTGATACGTTTTCAGGATCTATTTCAATAATATCTGGAATACCTCTCTCTTCCTCTTTATCAGGATCAATATCTATATAAAAAACAGAAGAGTTACCAATAATCCAATAATTTTCACTTGTTTCTTTAACAACAATAGGATGTCTAATATTATCGATATAAGTAAAATCTCCTACGAAACAAACTAATCCCTTTAATGCACTAAAAATACTATTGCCCTGAGAAGACATACCAAGATTAGCAGCAATTGCCGTATCGTCACTATTCATTATAATCTCTTCTGTAAAGGCTCCTGGACCAAAATCAACTGTAAGATTTTTACTAGTAGCTCCAAGCAACCTAACTGCGGTATCGTCATCTAATAATATTTCTAGAATTTTATTACTAGCTTTATTATTCTTCAAGACAGTATCGTCAGAAGATAAAGAAACCTTTGAAGAACCAACATATAAAGAAATTTTAGATATATCACTAATAACTGCTGCTTTTGTAAAAACTATTGTAAGTATTTTATCAGTAGGCCTATAAACTGCTGACAAAGGATAAAAATTAGTATCAATAGAGTAAGTAGAGCCAAAACCTTTAATCAAACTACCATCAGAATCAACTTGAACAACCCTATTGTTATTTAAATCTGAGATTAAGAAGCTATTATCAAACAGCCTAATAACAGAAGAAACTACTGAGAACCCTCTGCTAGAAGATGAATTCCAATCTCTTGCTTGACTAGGAGAAACAGGCATTAAATTTCCGCTAAAACCATACACACCAACATCTTCATCATTTATTTCACTAACAGATCCGCTCTTAGCAAAATATCTACCCCCCACATTAATAGGAGAAGATATATTCAAAATAGATTTTCCAGTCTCTTCAGAATCATTAATAGTTAAATTGCTTGAATCTCCTCCGCTCCACTCTGATTCAGTATCAATAACAAAACCAGTGTAATCTGCATCTATTAATAATCTTAATTCTAAATTGCTTAAAACAGGAGATAAGGTTCTTTCAGTATTACTTGTCATTACTACTTCTAATTCTGTGGCTGTTCCAGATAATGATACAACGTCCCCAGAATTTACAGGTAACGACCATGAGGCCTGAGATAACAAATCACTTGTAGAAGCTATTTTCATACGAACAGAAGCTGTAGTCCCTGATGGAGTATCAATATCATAAAAAACTGAATGGAAAATAACATTAGCTTCTGTTTGATATTGAAATTTAATAGTTCCGCTTTCAGAAAACATATTAGTTCTTCTAACTTCAATATCATCTACCTCAAAAGTGAAACTGTCTTCTGTAAAAATAGTTATTTGTGTAACATCTGTTAAACCAAGATCTGATATATCAAAAACTTTTTCAGTTAATGATGACATATTCTCATCTTGTGCTAATATTTGCCAAGAAGCAGTTGGAACTCTTTTACCATTTATATTTCCAACTTCTAGACTACCATAAACTCCTGTTTGACTTGACACATCACCATTATTAAGATTAGACCCATTTACTAGATACATATAAACTGGTTCATGAATTGTTTCAGTAGTTCTAACTTTAATAACTAGTTCATCATAAGTTCCATCCCAATTTTTTCCTTCAGCAAAATTATATCTATAAAAATAATTTAAAGTTCCTCCACCTCCCATTTGACCAATAAAATCGCCATCAGATACTGTAGTTGAGGCTTGCTGATTATTATCAACAACCAATGTTTCAGTTTCAAATGGATTACCACCAGTAAAATTAGCAATTAAATCTGTAGAAGAAGAAGACCTATCTATAGAAACAGTATCATCTTGAATAATGACATTATTTTGAAAAGTTGCAGTATTAAAAGAAAATGTATCATTCCATAAAACAGATGAAAAAATACCACTCTTAGCAGGAATACCACTAATACAATGCTCTTCTAAACTAATATTAGCAGTACTATTATTAAAATCTATAAAGCTATTAGGGGATATGCCAGGAATTAAAGTCAACTCATTTATAAAAAACTCATCAGCATTACTATATTTATATTTCCAAAATACTATAGATTTTAATAAATTAACACTAGCAATTTCTCCTAATAATTCCTTATTATTTTGAGAAAAAGTTTTAATAAAAGAATCTAAAGCAGCGTGTGTCAAAAGACCATTATTCTCTAAATCATTATGATCAACTAAAGGAATTCTATCTATATCAAATCTACCACTAACAACTTTAGAAGCGTCTATTCCTTCTAATCTAGCTCCTGATAATTGATTTTTAGTTTCATTGGCTAAATCAATTTTTGAAGGAGTTCCTCTATGTTTGTGTAAATTTATAGCATCTTGTATAATCTGTTCAAAACCAATTAAATCTCTTGTAGTGTTATCTATAAATAAAATATTATTACCACCCGTTGAAACTGTTGCTAATCTAATAGCTTCTTCTAAAGGAGAATCAGAATAAACAAAATTAACTGTCCTGTCTAAATATGTAGCACCAGATATAGTAGCATAAATATCGACTATAGAATTTGGAGGAAGGCCATAAACAAACCCTGCCTCTTCTGTCACAGATGCTAGATAATTAATAACACCTGTTCCCTCAGAAATAGAAACAGTTATTCCTTTTGCCTCTTGAAACCCAGCGTCCCTAACAGAAAAACCACCAATAACACCATTGCCGAATATCCTATACATACCATAAATCTGTTTATCTATGACAACAAAACGATCTATTTCTTTTTGGACACTAACAGGTGTGCTTAACTTATCTCCAAAATCGAAAAAAGCTAAATCATAATAGCGTGTTTGTCCCATTTATCTTACCTTCCAAATATTTATTTATATTACGAACCAACTGGCCCGTCACCTCCAAATCCAAAAGTATAATAATCTTTATCAATTAGATTTATCATTTGTGTTGCTCCAAAATTTAACGTCCCATTCCTTCTATAAGTAGTATTTCTCTGTTCCAAACTACCTAGTCTAGATATTTCATTATGTAATTTATCTCTATTGGTGTTATACATCTTTCTAAGATTGTTTCTTAATTCATTATTTTGCATTATATTTACTCCTTATATTAAACTATATCGGCAGCCGAGATTGGTTGATATCTTTCACATTCAACCTCCATCCACCATCTATTTTTTTTGGGATCAAACGTATGATTAACTTTAATAACTCTAACAATTTCTGCAATTAAATTACCATCGGCATCTACCGAACTAGAAATACCTCCAATACTAATAATATCCGTTGCTCTTAATGGTAGCCCATACGTTTCAAATTTTATTCCAACTTTAGGCTTGAATCCAACTGAATATTTTCTTATAGTAGCTACTTGAGCCTCTTTAGATCCAATTAAACTTTCTGCTTGATAACGAGTTTTTTGATATCCCAAAAAACCTGTCATATCTGGATTTTCCATTGACTTCCAATTTAAATGATCTCCTATTAATATGCGCATATCTGGAGTACTAGTCATAACTTTAATATGATTATAAATATTTGCAACATCAAACGACCTTTCCATTTTATTAAAAACCATATGACCACCAATTAGTGATGGGTTAGAAGTAAATTGATACAACGGAACTAATGGAGTGCCACCATCAAAATCTTTTTCAACCATATCTTGATAATCTTCATAATGAGCTATTCCAAATTCGTCAAAATAAAATATTTTACTTGACAATTTCGCAATTTTTGAGATAGCGTCAATAAAAGGATCTCCTTCATTAAATTTAAAAGCAGGTTGTTCTAATCTATTATAACCGGAAGGTAAAACAAAAGGCTCAAACTTAAAAACACGTCCATCTAAATGAGCATGAAGTACGGCATCTTCTTGGTCTGTAGATGCACCTGTCAACCAATTTATTAACTCACCTGGGTCGTATATCCCCTGATCTCTAAACCCTGCAAACTGCAATATTTCATTAATAGCAAAAACATCTTGCATCCCATCAAACCAAGGAGAATTAAAAAATAACATGTCTTTTAAAACTGTGCTATAATCTTCTAAAACACAATTCATTATTATTTTTCCATATTCATAACTTATAGACCCTCCTTGACAAACTCCTGTAAACATTTTATAAAGACCAGGAATTCTAGTATAATTACAAGGGTTTCCTGATGCTGTTGTATTTGGACTATCGTATCCTGCCCATATTTCAATATAAAAACATTTATCCTGTAAAGACAATAAATAATCAGTAACATTATTTATGTTTATAGGGTCGTGATGCTCCGTACCTTCTATACTTTCCATACTTCTATTTAAATAAAACTGTATAGACCCAGTGTGCTCCATTTGAGAATTACCTGTTCTCGTCCATGAATGACCGAAAGACAAAACATGATCTGAGGCATCAGCAAAATAGGGGGTATTATTCTCTGGTAATCTCTTTATCCCTTCTTTTATTGAAGTATTATCATCCCATCGAGTTTCTTCCGATGCAGAAGATAAAAGCCTAAATAATGGTATTATAGGAGTTTTACAATTAGGTAAATACCATGAATCGTCTTTTGGTTTAAAATCTCCAAACACATCATAACTAGTCGAAGTTCCTGTTTCTACATTGCTACCATTTGCTATAAAAACATGATCACCACACATCATACCTACCAAAACATCAAACCCTTGATGCCTTGTTTTTTCATTATTTAAATACTTATATTTCGTTATAACTATTCTAGAAGCCTTAACTCCAGGAGCAACAATTTTTTCCCCACTAGGTGCTGTATCAGACTTTTCTGGAAACCCCCTTATAGTTTTATCATAATAAAAATATCCTGGTTGATATGTCCCATTTTCTTCTTCAACATAATTTCTATAAAACTGAGCATCTGCTGTAAAAAGATCTTTATCGTTATGAGGAGGTTCGTTATCCCCAACGCCTCCATCTTTTATCCCAGGAGGACCAGCATGAAATAAAATATCATGTTCAGCACAAAGTATTAATTTTGTAGGATCACTAGGATCAACTTTTTGTCTATTCAAAGGTAGAAAAAAAGGAAGAGACTGAAAATAAGTAGATGATTCTTCTAAATCATCAGAATCTGCTTCCCACGCTAACTTCATATCTTCTGCTTCGGCAATTTCTAACTCTCTAGGAGGATATGGAAAAGTGATATAGTCTTTCTTATATTGAAGAGGACTAAAAATAAAACCAGTTTTAATATTACCTCCCCATATCGACAACCTACAGTAGGGAACTATAAGTGGCACAAACTCATCTGCTAAAATTGGTGTCTCTCCATCAGGAACATCAGATCTAGTCCAATCTCTCCTTTCAACAATCCAAGGTGGAGGAGAAATTCCTTCCCCTCTAAATTGAATGACTAATCTTCCAAGATGATTTCTAACAACAACATCAAACCATCTAGCTTTTATTAATTTTTCTCCAGAAATACCTTCAAAAGGTTTTCCCAACATCTTTGCAATATGACTTTTAGCCCATCTTCCTTTAAAAAAATGAACAAAAATAGGATTTCCTCTTTCAGTAATAATTATAAAATATCGTTGGTCCGTTCCTCCTCCATGAAACTCTATAATATAATATGCCTGTGTAAAAAAATTATAAATTTCAGCCTTACTCTCATCATCTTCATTTTTATCTCCTGGAAAACGAACAGCATCATTAGCATATTTTGTAAACGGCTCTCCGTTTTTTGTTTTCAACAAAGGATCGATGATAACCGGATCATTTCTAGTTATATCTAAAGCATACCAATGTTTATTATTAAATGGTCGTTTAAGATCTTTATCAGTACCGCTAAAAACATTAGACTCCTGAGCCTGTTTGCGAAATCTAATAAAAAAATCTTCTCCCTTAAAAAGAGGAGTCCTCTTCTTTACTCTCCAGTGAACACCACTATTTTTATTATTATGAACCGTCTGCTGAGTAGGCATCTGAACCCTTTTTAAAAGTATCCTTTCTGTTTCTCCGACCTCCCTTGAGTTATTAGAATCATAACTAGCTACATAATCATTGTAATATTTAGTATTATAATCATTTATAAGATCTTCTTTACCATTCATATCGCTATCGGGTTCGCCTGAGTTTTGATAACTCCAACTACCCTGATTACATTTGTCAGCAAGAGAAGTAATGCAAGAATTATCATCAAAAACAGAGGGGATAATATACCATGACTGATCTCGTTTATATCTTGTATCGTTAACCCCTACTAACGGTTGTGTAAAACTTCCAGTATCGGTTATTTCTTCGAAAAACTCGTCCCACTTATCTCCTAGCCTGTCTTCATGACTAACTGCTGGATCTAATTCTTTTACCGCTCTAAATAGATAATTATGCCTAAACACATATCTTGGTTTAAAATGAATACCTTCTAAACCAGGGGTAGTATCCAAAACATTTAAAATTCCATTTTGTAATTTATCTTTTATATTTTCAAAAGTGAGATCATTAAATATTAAACCATCTTCTTTCTTAGGGGTTTTATAAAATGGACAAGTGCTATTTATAAAACATTCTAATTTTACTATGCCTGAGTTAAGTGCTGGTTTAGTACAAAATGATTCCGTAGAATAACCACCCTCCGCAGGAGGACCACCCCAAAAATCTATAATATCAAGCACATTGTCAAAATATTTTGCCATTATTTTCTTTTAAATACATTCATAATTTCTAAAGTAGGGTCATGTAAAGAATCTACTATTATCCCATTAATATTTCCTAAATTATCCATATAAAAAACTCTCATTAATCCTTTAGCTGTTGTTACTCCATAAGTTTGTGTATCTACGTCTATTGCTAAATCCTCATTAAATCTATTTACCATTTCTTTATTTTTTTCTTTATTTGATGGTTCGTCAGGGTCTTTATATGGAAAATAAATAAATAAATCAGACTCAATATAAGGGACATCGTTCTCTATATCGGAAATAATTGTTTTTTTAATAGCCTCTGGAATGATACCTACTAAAAAAATAGGAACATTTGGTGTCCTTTCTTTTGAAGGAGAAGCTAATAGGTCTCCACCTGTTATTTCAAGAGCCAACTTCATTTGTTCATCATGCAAATTACCATCAGAATCATACCATGAAAAAAAAGAATTAGTCTGAAAATGTCTTATAAATAACATTTTATTATAAAAATACAAAAGAGAAAGTATATTTTTATTATAATCATTTCGTACTACTTGTATATTCGATATCTCTTCTGGAAAACCTTTATTTAATTGATCATCAACATAATTTTTATGTATAACCTGTTCGTATATATCATAATACCATGTATAAAAATTCCTACCCCTTTTAACAGATAATTTTCCATTACTTATTAAAAATAATCTCATAGCTCCAAGTTCCGACAAATAAATAGCATACGGAGATTCTAAGAAAACATCTCTCATTTGACTTTCTTCTCCTCTAAACAAAAAACGAAACGCCATTCTTTTATTAACATCATTTCCTGATAAAGTAGAATTAAAATCCTTTATTTCTTCCTCTGTTTGTTTTTGATCTTTAAAATATTGATCTTCAGCATCACCAGCAATAAAATAACTTGTCTCTCTTCTAATATAACTTCCTCCTGTAGTATATTGTCCCCAATATGCCCTTTCTGGATTACTTACAGATATATCATAATCTCCGACCACATAGGTTTCTGGAACAATATATTCAACAAAAATATCATCATCTGAGAATAATTCTGAATCAATTTTTTTATACATTAAAAAAGAACCATTAAGAACATAAAATAAATGAATGATAAAACTATCAGTATCCTTAATCACATATGGCAACGTAGCTGTTTCTGAGGTTGTTAATCTTATCAAATTCCTTTGCACAAACCATTCATAACCATTACTATCTGAAATAGCCACATCAATATTAGAAGTTTTTTCATTTGCATAAAATACCATCATTTTTCCCTGCCTATCATACACAACAGCATTTTGACCAGAATCTATTTTATATTCATCAATATTTAAGTACGAAGGAAAAATTCCCTCATCATTACCCCTAACAAACGTTGCCTTAACTTCATGAATAGTAACTTCTTTCCAAAATTTTCCCAAAAATTGCAAAGGCCCTCCATGATAATAACTAAAATTAACTGTAAAAAACCCTTCTTTACCATCTACTGTTGGTGCAGACACTTTATAATTACTTATAGAGCTCACACTTCCCTCAAAATAAAAAGAAATGTATTTATCAATATCTAATATTGTATCATTTGTATAAGAAAATCTTACATATAATTGATTTACACTCCAATTAAACGGAATGTCAGCTTTCGGGAACTCATCAGCAAAGTTTAGTCCAAAAGAAGTTCCATCGTCCCAAGTATCAACAAGTAAATTTTTTGTAAACCAGAAATTCTCCACACCAGAAGCACATATTCTGTATAAATCATCTGTAATAGGAATTCCATGTGAATAGCTTGGAATATTTCCTAAAATTCTATTTTGACCAGTAATAAAATCCTTATCATGATCATAAGCATCTTTAGTATTGGTTCTAGTTTTATCTATTTTAACTAAAGGAAAATATCCTTCAAAATCATTTTCATTTATCTTATGATAACATAAACTATCATGAATATTCTCATCTTTAAAAACAAACAGAGAAGAGTTAAAATTAAAATTAGTATCTGAAGAAATATTTTTAGAAATAAATGGTTCAGTATCAACATAAACCCAACTATAATTATCTAATGCTCCTCCCATCTTTTCTATATATATCCTAGAACTTTTACTAAAATCACCACAAAAATAAGGAGTTTCTATTTTCCAGTAACTTTCCAGCGTTCCTCCAGGAGGTCTCCATTCAAATATCTGATTGTCTATAAACCCCTGATCAAGCCACGCCCCTGGACCTTCATTCATAGCATCATAATTAGTAGAAAAATAATGAACATCACGGAGGACAAAAGGATCTTCACAACTATAGTTTTTTTGAGGTTGAGCATTAGCACTTTCAAAAACCCCATATGATAAATCATAATAATTCAAATTTAATTTTCCAAGACAACTAGAAGAAAATTGAGAAAAATTATAATTATGATAAGTAACTTTTTCTCCTTTTTTAAAACCATAAGAGCTAATCCTAGAAATATTAGGACAAAGTAAGGTTAATAAATCTAAACTAACAATACCTACCCCTGTACCATCTTCATTACTATCATATTTACTTACTTTTTTTAAAGCATCTGCAAAAAGTCTATAATAATGAATTTTTTCTCTATCAAATAACAAACTATTTGTTATTTCCGAAGTATCAAATAAAAAACCTGGTAATTTTCTTAGATCAATATTGCTTATTAGATTTTTTTCTAAATCAATGGGAAGATAAGCTCGTGTAGGAAACCCATTTTCATCAAGATTAAGAACATCAAGAGGCCCTGTTGGGGAGGTAAAAGGCAGACTCTCCAAATAATCAGTAAACCACTCTTGATCTCTTATCTCAGAACGAGGCAATAACATAGTATAACTACCGCTATCATAATAAAAAATACCAGTATAATCTGCTGCAAAAAACTTTTGCCATCTTCTCCATAAGATAGCCTCTGATAATCTCCATCCCTCTATAAGACTTGCTTCTCCATCTAAATCAAAATCTCCCTCACTTAAAGGGTCTTTCTCCCATCTTCTTTGCTTATCATCTATTGTTAAAAATTCATCCATTGTTAATTTATAATCATCATCCTTCGTATAGCCTTCTGTAATCTCATCTATATTAGATTCTGTAATTCCGTTTGGCAAAGGAGGAACTTTCCATTTCCGTATTTGATAATCAAATATGTTCGTCTCACTAGCAATTGCTCCAACAAAACCTACCACACCAAACGTATTACCTTGAGCTATAGATCCTTTATGTTCTAAATTTTGCCTTACATGTCTTTTTCCATCAGCGATAGAATAAGTAATATAAATAACATCACCCAATGACAAATCTGTTGTGTCTATTCTTATCTGTTTGTCAGTTGCATCTATCTGCAATGACCCTCTAATATCATATGGATATGCTCTTGGTTCATTTGCGTCAAAGTTATCTCCTCTAAATTTTACTTTTCTTCTATCTCTAACTATAGTGTCAAAAATAGATTTCTGGTCAGAAAATAAAACCACCTCTCTGTCCTCTTCAGTATAACTGCTTCCTTGGGTTTCAACTATCGTTAAATCCCCTTCAAATAGACCTTTGCTATCTGTTGCCCCAGTAATTCTTTTTCTTCTTCCAGAACCAGAAGATGAAACTCCTTGAGAAAATTTGCCCAACACTCTCAACTGTTCTGTATTAAAATCTAAACCAAGTATTGCTTCTGTCTCTCCTAAAGAATTAATTCTAAATCTTGCTTGAGGGTGATTCTCCTTGTACTCAGTTTTAACTGTTTGTAAAGTAGTGGGAGGAGTAGTAATAGGAACTGTTAAAACTTCAGTATGTTCTGTAACAATACCAAAAATAGACAAAGGATAACCATCAAATCCTATAGACTTATTATCAAGAATTTCTTGAGTGATGGTGATTGCTTTATTTATTATTGTTTTAGCTTCTAATATATGGAAAGTTATTTCAGTAAAACCTGAAGATACCCCTCCTATCCCCACTCCAGCTAAGGGGTTGCCTACGAGAAAACCAACCGAGCCTGGGATTGAACCAGGAGCCATAACTCCAGTAACTGCATTCTGCGTTGTCTTACTAAAATCTATTTCTATTTTTATCTTACTAGCCGGTAATAATCTTTTTCTTTCCCTTACGCTTGTAATCTCTCCTGTAGTTTCATCTCTACCAGTAAAATATGTCACTCCTTTTGGGGGATTTCTTAATCGTCTTAAGTTAAAAGTAGAAACTGGGATATATTCTTTTTCAACAAAGGTGTGTATAAAACCGTCTCTTATTAAATCTCTATTATTGTAACAAAGATATGTTCTTCTATTGTCGGATGCCATAAAATTAACCTATTTATTGAGTATTAAGCTTCTCCATAGCCTCCAATAGCCCTTGCAAGCGCAGGTGGTAGTTTTTCATCTATCTTTAGAACAACTTGTTTCATCATTGTTTGAACATCTTTAACATCAACATCAACCCCGATGGTTAAATTAGACAATAGTAAATTTACTACTGGAGACATAGGAGTAGACAAAGAAGATTCAGGCAAATTGGTAAGAATAGGACTAGCTGTTATTCCTGCTATTCTAGGCGACATACCTGTGCGTGTGCGTGTGTTTGTAGAAGGTATCTCTGGTAGAGATGCTTCTGGTGGAGATGGTTTAGATAGAGCTTCTGGTGGAGATGGTTTAGATAGAGCTTCTGGTGGAGCTTCTTTCTGTTTCGCTCTTTGTTCCTTTGCCTGCTGTCGTAGACTCCTGATAAACTGTCCCGTTTTCGACCGTGGTCCTTTGCCTCGCGATTTAAGTTCTTCTTGGCGTCTTTTTAATCGTTTAGATACGTCTTCTTGACGTT
>Ga0307378_10010245_pt1 | contig 12184 bp, 10 predicted proteins | sample UN1MG_FD_202238 | JGI IMG/M metagenome (GOLD analysis project Ga0307378, IMG submission 202238) | Soil microbial communities from Risofladan, Vaasa, Finland - UN-1 | ecosystem: Environmental > Terrestrial > Soil > Coastal area > Acid sulfate soil | place: Finland: Risofladan, Vaasa | collected...
AAGGCAGTTTCGGCACGGTTCATCCCCACGTCCGTGGGGAACACACCATTTAGATCTCTATGAAATTATTAGCTTATTTTATAGCCTAAATTTCTACCAAAATCAAGAGATTAAAAAGACTTAAAAATCAAGGTGATACAAGACCGTCTCAAAGCCTCAAGACTCCTGCTAAAATTTCTACGTCATATCTTCAACATTCATATCCTTTGCATCGACACCTCCAGCAAAGCCATTCTCCCTGCCCTCGACTGGGCCAACTCCCTCAACAGGGCAATCTTTATCAATATCGTCGCCGTTTTCAGGCAGGAAAGACACCAATTTTATACCATCCATCTCCCTCGGAATTCGGCGATTTTTACCCAAGGTCATAAAGTCATATCCTGATTCAGTGTTCGTGTTCCAGACTATAACCGCATTGCCATCCTCAATTCCCTTTTCTACATGGTCCCAGATCATCTCCCGCACCCTTCTCGACACATTGCCCACATACACACCGGCACGCACTTCCAGTAACCATATGGCCAATCGGCCACGTAGACGGGGCGGCGCGTTTTCAACCACGATGACCAGCATCAGCAGCCCCTCCCTTGCGCATCACGTTTTCAACCACGATGACCAGCATCACCAATACCCTCCTTATTTGGGATGGCCGGGGCTACCGCCTCCTCGGATGGCTCAGGTACGGGCAAACCTCCTGCAGCCAGAACCTGTTCGATAGTTGGAATAATCTGCTTGAGCAGCCTGGTCTGACGGAAAACATCGCGGCAGGCCAGGCGAACTTCCCTCTCAGGGTCGCGGGGATCTTTGGCTGCGATCCGGAAGGCAACGGGCACAACAGTTTCAAACTTAAAAATATCTGCAATATCATAGACAAAGGACTGGGGTTTTCCCGTGTGGATGAAGCCCACGGCAGGTGCATATCCTGCCGCCAGGATTGCAGCTTCACTGATGCCATAGAGACAGGCTGTAGCAGAGCTCAGGCAGCGATTTGGAACATCGCCGCTGCCCCAATTGGTATGGTCGTAGTTGCGAAATTTCCAATTTACCTTATACTGCTTGGCCAGAAGCTCATACATCTTGCGCACACGTGCCCCTTCTATGCCGCGAAGCTGATCCACGCTGCGCTTTGCCGGTGGTTCCTCTTTGAAACGAAGAGCATACATTTTGCGAACCACTTTCAGCCGGGCATCATCATCCAGGGCAAGCTTTGCCTGGTAGAGAAGGCGGTCAGCACGAGCACCCCCAGGCTGACCGGATGCATACAGTCTGACTCCGGCCTCACCAACCCAGACCAGCAGACAACCAACCCGCGAAGCCAACACAACGGCAGCATGAGAAACCCTGCTCCCCGGCTCAAGCATAAGGCAAGCCACCTCTCCCACCGGGATATGGGTGCGGACACCTGTTTTATCCACAACTACAAAAGCGCCGTCCAAAACATCAAGATTCCCCTTTTCTACAAAGAGGACGGAAATACGATCCTTCATTGGAATAGGTTTGAGGGGTGGAAGGATAGGTTCGGTCATTCTTCATCTCCCTTCAGTTTTTTTTGACTTTGGCGGGTTGTTAAGTGTTCCCGCCTTTAATGACTATGTTGACCTAACGTCAAATCAAATAAGTCCTTAATAATTTCTGTGGTAAGTATCTCATACTTCTGTTCCTGCTTTACCTCTCTCTTCCCTCATCCATCCATTCCCCTGAAAACAGTGCTGCCAGTATCCAAATCTATTCCTCGCCGTGGCAGGTGTGTGACTATATACACCCCCTTCTTTTGTCTCTATTACCTCATTTTAGTGTATGCAGTCCCTTTAGAAATCAGAGCCGTTCTTGCCCTTGGAATGTTCGGACCCTTCTTGGCGAAAACAACCTTTTTTCAGATGCAAACGATACAGGTGCATCGGGGAGTGAATCGCGACCTTCGCCGAAGTTTTCCACATCCTCCTGTCTGGTAAACGCTTCGAGCGGCTTTTCGCCGATAAGAAGACGTAATGCATCGTCTTTGTTTGCTTTTAAACCGGCAAACACAGGAGCTGAAGGGATACACGTTTTACGACCGAGCCAGATACCCCATTTCGGATCAACAAGCGCCGCGGCGATTTCAGTTAATAAAATTGCATCCCCTTCGAGAAGAACTCCGAAGGCTGCATCTGTGAGGTATTGGCGGTGGGTCAGGACGCAATCGTTATTTTTTTTTCCAGTTGCTCGCCTCGTATACTGAACGGTATGGTAGTCCTGTAACCGTCGAACCGGCAGTTCCTTTTTAATTCCATTCCGGGGGATAGCAATAGCCGTCATCCTTACTGTTCTAAACGAATCTAGAAACCTCTGCTCCTCATTGCATCCTCGCTGCAGGCCGAGCGCAGCGCAGCATATACCGGCGATGGCGCTCTTAGTCGGCATCAAGCCGGTATTACGGCGGTTATATTGGCTGTCGAATCCCCATGATTGAAGGGGGCCATTTAATCGAAGCGCCAGAAAACGCTTATCAGACGACATGTTCCACCATCCCGTCGATGAAGCCTTTTACTCTGACATCATCAGGGATCGCTTTCTCGAATACTGCCTTGACTCCCCAGGTTTCAGCGAGTTTCGCATACTCTGCCTTGAGAAGTTCAACAGATTTGATAGCATAACCCTGCGTCGAACGGATTGGGTTTTCAAAAGCATTGACCAATTGAAATGGATGCCCTGTTTCCCGAACAACACCAAGCACATAGACTGGGAGAGTATTGCCGTTCATGGTGTTCTTACGGGCAGTGGGAACAGCCTTGATCGTTGCCTCAATAAAGGTGCCAACCACGTTCTGTCTTTCTTCTTTAGTCATGCTTTTCAGGTGTTCAGCATCGGCAAGCATGTCGAGATTGAGAGCGGCAAAGCGGTAGTAGGTTGCGGAATTAAACTCCATCGTACCGGTCATACCTGCACCGGATTCCTCTTTGGTTTGAAGGTCATCCACAGCAGCGAAAAAGTCGATTTCATTGTCTACCTTGTGGGTGGATATGGCGTGGGAGAACATGGAAGCAGCTTCGACCTTTAGAGATGGGTCATTAGCAACCATACGGCCAAAGAGGGCAATATCCGCAGCATCCTTTAATTGAACAGATTTTATTGCATCTTTAATTAACTTATTAGTAAAAGCTTTCTCCATAGCCTTTTTTTCTTTCTCCATCTCTTTTTCCAGTTTTTCTAACCCCTTCTTTTCCTCCTCTTGTCTTGCCTTATCCTCGATCTTCTTCAAATTCGCCTTCAATGTCTCAACTGCATTCATGGAATTTTTCACCTTTTCAGCGGATATTTTTATGTCATCGGTTACCGCATCGACAATGGCATTATATTCTGCATCAGAGAAAAACATCAACGTCTTGATTTTTTTTAAGCCGTCTTCATCTGTTTTTGAATCCAGTGTTTCAACAATCCCAGCAACGTGCTCAGCAATGATGACAGCGATGTCCTTCGAAACGCCCTTGCTTTCAAGCTTAGATGCAAGTTCATAAACCATACGCCTGGATCGGTTCCCTTTGAACATATCGGTGTCCATCTCCTTGGCCAACTCCCGAATGGCCCGCTTCCATGACTGGCTTGATACCCGTGCCCGCTGGACGCCACCAAAGACGGCAGTCTTGGGTGAATTGAGGTCGTCACGATTGAGGCAAGCGACAGGAACAGATTGAATGATATGCAGCTCCATGTGTCTCATGGTAATTTCTCCTTATACTTTGCTGTTATTACATTATACCTTTGCTGTTGTTATATTTTTATTGGCGCAAGCAGCAGTAAGCCAAAACCAAAGCCCTTGCCACTGCCGATTCCAGACTGATAGCTTTCGATAAACTTCTCACGGTCAGTAACTTCCAATGTTCCGCGGAACTGGACACCGCCGTGGAAACCCGTCTGCCCATTTTTGCGAAAATGGTCTTCTACCATCGGACTAATTTCGAGCGGCTTCTCTTCCACGATTTGGAATCCGCCGGGCACATCCAATCCTGCGTCCTGATCTCGACATCTAACGTGTCCTTTGTGAATAAGCCATGTGCGTAGTTCTTCAGGTTTTACCAATGGCACCCGTTTCCCATTCTTTCGTTTTCCATTAGGCCGTAACAAGGTCTCTCCATTGGGCCCTCGCTGCACAATTGTCTTCACCGGGTTGGCCCACAGGTCAAAGGCATAGTAACGGTGAGAGAGGAACGAGGCGGCAATCTCCTTGACGGCAAAACCGTCTGATGAGCACCATTGCGGTCGTGCAGGTTTCCTCCTGGCCAGAACCCAAAGGCGGAATTTTTTTTCAAGTTGATCGACTCTCGTCAGAAAATCCCGCTTGGCATCCTGTTCACCGGGGAAGCACTCCCACAGCCGCTTGTGCCAGGCATAATTGTCGAAAATGCTTTCAATGTAAGCGATTTCTGCATCAACTTCTAATCGGGCAAGATAGCTCATATTTCCTCCTCATCGCCGGGCACTTGGCCCTGTGCCCAGAAAGCGACCGCCCATTCGGTTTTGGTTCGGTCACTCCAGAATTTCAGGTCGGTCTCCAATTGCGCATAGTTGACCGGAATCCCCTGCGACTTTGCAAAAAGGACCATTCTCTGGACACGTCCATGCAACTCTGCCCCCTTTTCGGCAGTGAGCAATTGCTGGAATCGCCGTTCAATAGGGGTCAATTTGTTGCCGTCATTTCGTTGTTCACCCCGGCTTTGCTCAATTGCCTTACAGGTGTCGCCAAAATTTCCATTGGGTGCCTCTTTTGGATGGGTGGCGAAAAGCCCGGCGATATAAGCAGGAACCTCCTTTGCTATATCCACCCCCAGACGGTTCAATGCAGGCCAGGCGCGGTGTTTCTTGTTGTCCACAAGTATGCACCGAAGATTGGCCATCATGCCCCGGTCATCTTTGTATTTGCGGAGCCTTTCAAGTAGCCAGCTCATACTTCTTCCTCCTTTGTTTCATAAGTATCCGATTCAGGATTCTCCCTCTTTGATGTCAGTTTCTGCCACCCTTTCGCAAAGGCCCGCATCTGTCGCGGTGTCTCCTGGCCGCAGGAAATCCGGTAAGCTTCACAAGCGGCGGAGAAAAGCCTTCTTCGCCATTCCTCACGGGCAGGGATGGCGGCATCAGTGCCAATGGCTTCGATGTGGGTCATCAGGAGCGGGAGGTTTTTTTCAACAGTGGTCCAGTATGACAGCAGTGCCGTCTGCGCCAATCTGTCTTTCAATGTTTGCTGCTTCTTGGCATCTGTTCGTTTGATACGAGGGTGCCAGTCGGTATCAATCACTGAACGATAGTCTTCTATCGCCCATCGGAGTCTTCGCGCAGCATTCTCTGCCTTCATAACTTCAGTCTGATAGATGGGTAGATTGGTGCAAAATGCCGGAGAGATATGAAAAACAGATTCTACGGCAATATCCATAGATGCCTGGTCATGAGTCATTGCACATACATGGAAATCAAACCCTTTATCGTCAGGTGCATTCTCCATTGCCAGGGGTCCGCCGATTCCATCTGCTGAGCGTTTTACGAGTAACGCAGACAATTCCCGCCACAATGCCCTTGTTGGATCGACCTTGACAACCTTTCGTTCTTCAATCCCTGCACCACTCTTATCTTTTTTGGTAACCAGTCTTACTGCTGCCGTCGGCTCTGAGGCAAAACCATCCTTGAACGTATCATACTTAAAACCATTGCAGCAGTACATTTGATCTGATTCCTGAATAAGGCGAATCCATCGAGATATCGGTACCAGTCTTCCGAGGTATCTCTCAGTCGCATTGATAACCCTGTCTGATCCCTTATCCGGTGATTCCGGGAAAAACTCCCAGACGGGTCTCCCCAGAGTTATTTCAGAAAAACTGTTACCTTTCCTCTTATCAGATGAAAAGGATCTGTATACTCTTCCTATTGTTTCGTATGTAGGAATATTTAGATAAATTGTTCCTGATAAAGATCTGCTGCGAAACAAACAATGAGCCATGGATTGAGATAAGCAAGGAGCATCGGGATTTCCAACCTGTGTAGTTCTCACAGAATTCCACTGTGCGACAGGCGATCCTCCGCCGGAAGAAAAATTCTGAAAAGTAAGTAAGTTCAGTGCAATTCTTTCAGGTTCGATATAGCGGAAATTCATTTGTCCGCCGTGGTCATTAAGAGTCGAATTATTCCCGGTTGCCAGTTCGAAATCAAGAAGAGCCACAGGAGAAGTCTTTCCAGAACTATTATTTTCCTTTTCCACGCTTTTCAACTCCGCCACCTGTAACCACGGCTTTTCCTTGTGAAACAACTCAAAGAAATCCTTCCAATCTGTCAGGTATTTCTGCGCTGCTTCAGGTAAGCGTTTCGGCACTCCGCACCATTCGTCATAATTTTTCGGTCCATCGAGTGCGGCATGTGCCACACAGAGAAAAAGACGCATCAGAGAGACCCGCTCATGCGGGCGCACCGCAAGATCCGCGATTTTTTCACCTTCGGTAAGCACAGCATACAAGCTTGCCAATTTTCGGTCACCCGAAGCGGTTACTACCGGTATCCAGGGATCAAAGGCAACATTCATATCTCCTCCTTTCAAGACTTTTCGATAACGAGGCCCAGCATGTCAGAATAGAATAGCCGGATTCCTTTTTTTAGCCCCTTTACTTCGACTGCTCCACTCTCCGCAACGATGCCGATGTTGTGCTTTTCGAAGAGATAGTCGGCGGTAGCTGAAGACGCACTGGTGCGGTCGAAGCAGTATTCTGGTACCTTTACCAGATTTTTATGTATTGCCTGAGCAGTAGCAAGATGATACTGTTCTTTGTCGAAGCGGCCAATAGAATGATCAATGAAGACCGCTTCGCGGTTCGAGAAGGTTCGACAGAGAACCAGCGCAATGGTAGGAATCTCGTTAATCCTGGTCTGGGTACCTTCTTTATCTTCTAGCGCCATCTGCCAAAGGTTACAGTTGCGGCAGGCAATCATTTTTTTTGCCGAATCAGTTGCGAACCATTCACCGGAGAGTTGCTGCCAGGAATCAGGTTCATTTTCACGCTCCTCATAAGTCGATTCGATCAACTGCCGTATCTGCGAGGGTATCGATACCTGCGGCTGCGCTTTCTTCCAAACTTCGAGGGAACGAAGAAGAATGTAAGGAGCATAGACATGAGCTTTATCGCCCAGTGCCTCCACTATAGCCTTCGATTCCATTCTCCGGAACTCTTCAAGGTTCTTCTCCTCTCCGATAATGCAAAGTCGAGCCGCTTCAACCGGCCGATGCTCACGTTTATGCCGCCAGAGACGGCCAAGTCGTTGTAAGAGCATATCGGTGGGTGCAAGTTTTGAAATCAGGAAATCGGCATCCAGGTCCACGCTCTGTTCAACGACCTGGGTAGCGACGAGAATGGAGCCGCACCGGGTTGTTCCATCCTTACCAAACCTTTCCATCCATTCTGTTTCCAGTTTTTCCCGCCGCCAGAAGGGGAAGCGTGAATGAAGAAGGCCGATGGGGAAATCCTTTTGGGGTGGGCTCATCAACCGACTGTATTGCCTCTGGGCTGCATCAACTGTATTGCATATCCAGAGGACAGCTCCGCCATTGCTGGCAAGTCTAACCGCTTCTTCAGTTGCATCCTCAGCGGAAATAAAATCGATCCTAACCGTTTGTGTTGCTGGCGGTCTCGCCGCTCTTGGCTCAATCGAATGCCCTTTTTTACGACCGCTAATGAATGGATAAGGAAATTCAGCATTCTCCACGTCACCATTGCAAGAGACAATTTGGCTGCGCCGCTTCCCCGTTAAGGTTGCAGACAGGATAATAACCGTGCAGCCCAGCTCTTCAAGGGTTGTGATGAGTTTGTCTATGAGCGTCCCTGTGTAAAGATCGTAAGAATGTACTTCGTCGAGAATCACCACCTTCCCCGCAAGGGCAAAATGCCGGACAAAAAAATGCTTTGCAGCTACAACGCCAAGCAATGCCTGGTCAATAGTACCGACGCCAAAAGGGGCAATAAGCGCCCGCTTTGCTGAAGCGAACCAGTCCCGTCCAATTCGTGCATCAAGACTTGAAGATTCCCGGGTTGTAGCAACCGGCCAGATACATGGTGTTTGCTCCATCAGCCAGGAGTTCCCATGAATCAGGCGACTTGCACAGGATGTTCGGCAGATGCGCTGAACAAACTCATTCATACGTATGTGCATCCGATTACTGGTTGCCTGGGTGGGGAGAGCGAAATAAATACCTGTTGCTTTTTCGGAAACGAGCAGCTGATACGCTGCCCATAGTGCCGCTTCGGTCTTGCCCACGCCCATTGGCGCTTCGATAACATATACTCCGGGGCCGTTCACTGTGGCAAGTGTTTTTACTTGCACGTCATTGGGAATCCAATGTATTTCAGGCATATTCACATTATGGAATAGATCATGAAACGAAAGATTCGGAATAAATTCAGCTTTCCGAAAACCAATTACATCGAGCGCGTTCCGTGCCAAGCAGGCGACATCTTCATTTCCTGTTTTACCCCCCGGCGGGAAAAACCGCTCATCAGAGCCGATCCAGTCGGCAACAGAGGTGAGACCGGCAATCCACCAGAGTGAGGGTGAATCGTCGAAAAGTGCAAGAGGGGGACTCCCTCCCGCAAAATAATCCCATATCAGCCGGGCATTCGCCATTCGCACGGCATCCCAATCAATACCACTGCAAGGCTCGGAAATCGCCTTCGGCGGTCGATATCCTTGATCATTGGGAGGGTTCAGACTGCCATGGTGAGCACCGAGGACGGCTGAAACAAACTTGGCACTAGTTCGGTCAATGCCTGTCGTCGAAAGAAAAGCCTGAATTGCAGCATGGGACACCTTGCCGTGATCCGATTCCATTCCGGTATCCCAACAGCCGTTACGGGCAGTTTTCGTAAGGCCGTTTTCTTCGAGCCATGCTTCACATTTCCGCTGAAAACCAGGGGAAATCTTGCCAAGATCATGGAGCGCAGCAAATGCGCCAACCAATGATGCCTGCAAGTGAAACAGCTCAAGGATTTCGGGTGAGAACTCGGCAATACAGTGAGCAACACAACCAACATTCTTCATATGGTCGGAAACCGAAAGGCCTGGCTTCCCCTCCGGGGTGGTTTTTGCCCAAAAATAAGCCGGATTTTTATTATTGTCAGCCATCAGTGAATCCTCCGGTTCGACCGGAAAAAGTAGACACTAGTAAAGCTATCCACCTTACTCAATGTTGCCGTATGCAGGTAGTGCGTAGTAGCCAATAACGCCTTTTTTCGACTATCGGCCAGCCATGCATTGCAATAAGCTGTGGCACTCAGTTCCTGTTCCCGCTCATCATGGCCATCTGCGTAGTCCATGTCTGCTCTCTGATCATCCGGGAGACATACGGATGTACGAAACGCATCAGACAGTTCTCTCGCACCATGCGCCAATATCAACGAAGGTAAATCGCCGCTGCTTTCATAAAACCGGCGATATACCTCACCTATTCTCTTGTACATGGCATTGGCGGTAGCCATTGTTGGCAGCGCCACATACAAACCATCCGCCATCCCTGCACTTAACAGGCGGTGTGTCAGAACCAGGGCCGCTTCTGTTTTCCCTGCACCGGTGACATCTTCGAGAATAAAAAGTTGTGGTTTATCGTTTAATGGTTCATTGATTGCGTATTCCTGTAACGGAGTCGGCTTTTTGATAACGGGGAACAGGTTGTTTAGATCTTGAAACCGGCTCGTTTTTGGCTTTCCAGGCATGGATTGAATCGCTTTTTCCGCTGAGGGCAGAGCGCGTTTATGCCAATAAACAGCCAACTCCTCATGTTCTCTGCAGTATTCAAAATAGTCCTGATTTGAACCCAGCCAATCCGCCAGTACTGCCACTCCGGCCAATTGCCAAGAGACGGTTTTCAGTCGCTGTTTCAAGTCTTTGTCGATCAGTGCAGCATGTTCAAACCCTGAGAGAAAATAACTGCATGCTTCACGTACAAAATGACAGGCCGTTTCTTCATCTTCCTGTTCAAAAAAATTTGAAATTCGTCCCCCTGATTTTTTCGGCGGCATGCCGTGGTGGCCGGTTACGATCTCCAGCCAAGACTCAATATTGCTCGGCCACTCACTGTTACCGGAAAGCAGTTTTTCAAGTTGAGTGGATAGATTATCCCGCCACAACCAGAAGCCAAGAGTATCGTGTCGTTCATCATACCGCATCCTTGGGTTGGCTTTAACCAAATCAGGTGACAGCCCTGTTTTCTGGCCCTGAAATGCTCTTGAAAATTTACCCAGATCATGAAGAGACAGACAAAAGACGAAAAAGCTACGTAGCCACGCCGCCTCAACCCCAAGCTGTGCTGCCAAACGCTGACAAAGCGGTTTTTCAGGGTCTAACAAAATCCATCCCACGGCCGCCACATCCAGACAGTGATACGGCAATAGATGATAGATCGGGCCGCTCTTTTCAAGATCAGAGCCAAATTTATCAGGGAGCCGTGTCTTACCCCAGTAGCGATGAAAATCCCTTCTTACACCCATGTTTCCTCCTGACTTTTTCTCCGCAAAATTACCAGAATTGTTCAATAAAATACTCATTTGTTTCCCGTTTTCAGCCAAACTCATGGCCAATTTATTATTTGACGCCGCCAAGAGAGCCCGTACTTTTGCCTTGCTTGCCCCCTAATAAGCCAGGCAGAAAAACAGGTTATCAATTTTTAATGTAAAGGAGCTTTTTCAAGGCATGATAAAAGCTTATAACCTTTTTCATCCTCTGGGGCGGTTATTACGAGTGAACTGGTCAAAGGGTCGGGGATACGACCTAAGACGGGCCTATGATTCAAGATTCGCATTAAAATTGATAATTCATTAATTTTTATATAGTATATTGTAATACATATATAAGCAGAGAATCAAATTAATACTTCTTTCAACTGTATCATTTTGAAACAGGAATTATACGGCACGTATCTTGTCAATCGAATCTTGAGGGGTAACTGGATTCCCGCTTTCGCGGGAATGACGAGTGGAGATTACAAGATTAATTATATTTCAAGTGCTTGTACTAAAGTGCAAAAGTATAGTTTCTGTAATAGTTAAGATATTTTATCAGGATGATGAAGGGTTTGTTTATCATAACAGTGTATTTTACGGATACGATCAAAAAGGACGAAACATTATGGAGATGGAGAAAAAAATAAAAATTTGTTATGATTAGGTATGACAAGGAAAGAGATTACCATGAAGTCATCTTTGAACGAAAAGCAGGGTACTTCAGGGAAACAGAAAATGATGCGGTAATGGAAAAGGTTGATAACAAATTGAATATTACCGGTTTCTCCATTTTTAAGGCAAGTGCATTGAAAAAGCAAAAACCACTTTCAATCAGTCTCAGGAGCCGTGTTACATAAGGAATTTTGGGGACGAATATGGTCGAAAGGAAAAGATTATCCAAGGATAAAAGCAACCTTTATGAGGAGGTATAGATAAGATGAAAACCTTAACCATTCAACTCCCTGATAAACTGTATGGAGTTTTGGAATCGTATAGCAGGAAGAAGGGTAAAGAAGTAACAGAAATCCTGAAAGAATGTGCCCAAGCGATGGTGTGGGAAGAAAAGAAGCAGGAAGCACTCTCTGCTTACAGAGAGGAGAAACTCACTATTCGAGATTTGTCGGACTTATTGGGCTTAAGCTACTGGGAGGTGGATGAGCTTTTAGAAAAGGAAGGCGTGGCTATCATAAGGTAAAGGGTAAATGCTCAGTCTTATGTCATTCCGAGCGCCTGAAAGGCGCGAGGAATCTTGACTTACAGCTCTCTACCGGATACTTTTAAGAAAAAGTTTCAACCGTTATTCCCGTCGGTCGCGGTAATCAAGTCTTTTCAAGAAGTTTTGTCCCCCAGCGACGGCCAGGGATGACAAAGAAAGTGCCACCTGCTTTTGGGCTCTGCTAATAAACAAGAGCACAGGCATAGGGGCCAGCCTATACAAGGCTAGCACCTTGTCAAGGCTATCTTGAGGGGGGGACTGGTTTCCCGCTTTCGCTGGAATGACGTGGGGAGATTGATCCCGCGGGTCATTATTTTACCTATCAATTCAATTCAGCCTTGACATGGTTAGTGTCATTCTTACGAAAGTGGGAATAAAAAGTGTCCAGTAGCCAATGACAAGGAAAGATGGACTGCTGATATTGCTGATATTGAAAGCATAATGGCTTTGCATCACCAAGACCTTG
>Ga0307378_10010246_pt1 | contig 12184 bp, 12 predicted proteins | sample UN1MG_FD_202238 | JGI IMG/M metagenome (GOLD analysis project Ga0307378, IMG submission 202238) | Soil microbial communities from Risofladan, Vaasa, Finland - UN-1 | ecosystem: Environmental > Terrestrial > Soil > Coastal area > Acid sulfate soil | place: Finland: Risofladan, Vaasa | collected...
GGACTTCCTGACCACCGCCGTCCGGCCGGGCGAGGTGGTCCTGACGGCCCGCGTCCGCGGCGAGCGGGAGTCCGACGCGATCCAGCTCACCAAGCCGATCGTCCCCTGGGGCGCCAGCAAGATCGTCTCGAGCTCCAACGTCCTGGCCGGCGGGGCCGATCAGTCCGCGCAGATCGAGATCGTCGTGCCCGCGGAGATCAAGGCCGGCAGCCAGTCGCTGACGGTGCTGCTGAACCCCTCCGTGGCGTCGGTGGCCGTCGAGGCCCTGCCGTTCCTGGCGGCCTATCCGTACGGGTGCGTCGAGCAGACGATGAGCCGCTTCCTGCCGACGGTCCTGATGCGCAAGACGCTCCAGGAGATGGGCGCCGACCTCGAGCAGGCCCGCCGGCACGTCGAGCAGCAGGTCGCCGCCGACCCGAAGCTCGCCGGGCGGTGGAAGCTCATCCGCCAGCGGATGCACCGCAACCCCGTCTACGACGCCGCCGAGGTCGATCGCATGATCGCGGCGGGCCTGAAGCGCCTGGCCGACCTCCAGCACCCCGACGGGAGCTGGGGCTGGTGGAAGCACGACGGCGGCAACGCCTACATGACCGCGTACGTGCTGTTCGGCCTGACCGTCGCCCGCGACTGCGATGTGAAGCTGCCCGACGGCATGCTCGATCGCGGGGCCAAGTGGCTCGCCGAGCACGCCGCCAAGCCCAAGCCCGAGGCCAACGCCTCCTGGTGGACCCGCCACATCTACGACGACAACACGCGCGTCTACGCCCTGCACGTCCTGGGGCGGATCGACGCGGCCCACCTCAAGCAGCCCAAGCTCGCCGACCACCTCGACCGCCTCTACAAGCAGCGCGACGAGCTGAGCGACTACGGAAGGGCCTTCCTGGCCCTGGCCCTCCACGCCGCCGGCAGGAAGGACGAGGCGAAGATCGTCGTGGAGAACTTCCAGAACACCGTCGACCTCGACGAGAAGGTCGGCACCGCCGGGTGGGGCCAACGCCAGGGCTGGTGGTACTGGTACCAGGGCGCCGACGAGACCACCGCCTGGGTCCTCCAGGCGATGATGACCGTCGCGCCCGAAAGCAAGTTCATTCCGATGGCCGTCAAGTACCTCGTCCGCAACCGCCGCGGCGTGGTGTGGGGCAACACGAAGTCCACGGCGACGGCCGTGTTCGCCCTGGCCCGCTACGCCAAGGCCGCCGGCGAACTGGACTGCGACCAGACGTTCGAGGTGACGGTCGGCGGGGTGACCCAGACCGTCCGCGTGACGAAGCAGAACATGTTCAGCTTCGACGACCGGGTCGTCCTGTCCGGCGGCGACCTCGCCCCGGGCAAGCACACCGTCCAGATCCGCCGGAAGGGCAAGGGCGCCCTGTACTGGGCCGCCCACCTGACCTACTTCACCACGGCCGAGCGAATCCAGGGCGGCGGCAACCAGATCGCCGTCCGGCGGGAGTACTTCCGCCTCGTGCCCGAGGAGTTCCAGAACACCCGCCGCGTGTGGAAGGACGGCCAGTGGGTCGAGGAGAAGTTCCTCGACCTGCGGCACAAGCCCCAGCCGCTGGCCTTCGGGGCCGAGGTCGCCAGCGGCGAGCTGGTCGAGGTCCAGCTCACCATCGACGCCGAGAACAACTTCGAGTACCTCGTGTTCGAGGACCCCAAGCCGTCCGGCTGCGAGCCGTACCGGCTGGTGAGCGGCCACGCCTACGGCGGCGGGACGTACGCCAACATGGAGCTGCGGGACACGAAGGTGGTGTTCTTCGCGAACTGGCTGTCGAAGGGCAAGCACGACCTGAAGTACAAGCTGGTCTGCGAGCAGCCGGGCACGTTCCGAGTGCTGCCCAGCCGCGGCGAGGCGATGTATACTCCCTTCGTCGAGGCGATCAGCGACAGCGGAAAGATCGTCATCACGACCAAGCCGGTGAAATGAGCGCTTCCCGCCGGGCGGCGGATCGTACCGGCAGAGGCCGGCCTCGACGCCTGGACGCAGCATGTGAAGCCGATGGAGAAGCTGCCGTCGTGGATCGTCGAGCGGCCGATCGCGCACCGCGGCCTGCATGACCGCGCGTCCGGCGTTCCCGAGAACTCCCTGGCGGCGTTCGAGGCGGCCGTCGCGGCTGGGTACCCCATCGAGCTGGACGTCCAGCTCCTGGCCGACTGCGCCGCCGAAGACCTTCGCCCCCTGCGCCTCGACGGGACGGACCAACCCGTCCCGCTGCTGGCGGAGGTGCTGGCGGCCGTGCGCGGGGGAACGCCGCTGCTTATCGAACTGAAGAGCCCCAGCCGCAAGGACCGCCGGCTGGAACGGGCGGTGGGGGCGCTGCTGGCGGATTGCGGCGACCCGGTGGCGGTGCAGTCGTTCAATTCGCTGTCGCTGAAGTGGTTCTGCGAGCACATGCCGGAGATTCCCCGCGGGCAGCTCGGCAGCGACTTCGCCGGCGGGGGATCCTCCGCGGCCCCGGTCGCCGGGCACGGGAAGGCCAGCCTGCGGGACCTGATGCCGGGCCGGCCCGACCGGCCGGCGTTCGTCGCCTGCGACACCCGGCGGCTTCGCGCCTGGACGCCCGAGCAGAAGCGTCTCATTGGCCTGCCCCTCCTCGCCTGGACTGTCCGCTCCTTCGCCGAGGCCGCCCGGGCCCTGAAACATGCCGACAACATCATCTTCGAGGGCTTCCGCCCGGAATGCCCTCCACCGTGATGGGGCCGATTGGCCGGGGGAACTCGCGTGGGCCTGGCAGGTTCCACTATCGTTCGTTGCCGAAGTGGCCGCGGCGGGGGTAATGTGCGAAACCTGCCGCGATGTTCTGTCAAAACGTATCGAGCCTCGGCTCGGGCCGATCGCGCCGCGCGGCGGCCGACTGTGGGAAAGGCACCCGCCGACCGGGAGAGTGTGAATATGACTGAAGGAAACGGACGACGGAACGGGATCCTGATCGCTTCGTTGGCCCTGCTGGCGGCCGCGGCGCCGATGGTCCTGGCCCAGGAGAAGGCGGGCGCCAAGTCCGCTCGCGCCTCGCGGGCCGAGGAGATCGAGAAGGCCGCCGCCGCCGAACGGGATATACTCGCCGCCGAGGAGGAGCCCAAGGACTTCCTCGGCTACCTCCAGGCCCTGTGGGACCGGCTCTACAAGCTCGGCGGGCGGACGATGCTCTTCCTGGCCGCGGCGGCGGTGCTCGCCCTGGCGAGCATCCTGGAGCGGGCGATCAGCCTGCTGCTGGCCACCGGCAGCGTCCGCGGGCCCGTCGCCAAGGCCCGCAGCCTTTGGGCGCAGGAGCGTTACGACGAGATCGAGCGGCTGGTGGAGCGCAAGGGCGGGATCACGGCCCGGCTGATCGACTTCATCGTGCGGCACCGGCGGTACCACGCCTCGGACGTCTCGGCCGGCGTGGGCGACCTGGCGAGCCGGTACGTCAAGCGGCACGTGCGGCGGAACTACCCGCTGGCGGTCGTGGCGACGATCAGCCCGCTGCTGGGGCTGCTGGGGACGATCCTGGGCATGATCGAGGCGTTCGAGAAGGTCGAGCTGGCCGGGTCGATGGGCAACGCGTCCTACCTGTCCGGGGCGATCTCCAAGGCCCTGATCACCACCGCCGGCGGGCTGATGATCGCCATCCCGGCGCTGTTCTTCTACCACATCTACAAGTTCCTCACCGGGGTGCTGGCCGACACGCTGGAGGGCAAGGCCAACGAGATGGTCACCGGCTGGCTGATGCGGAAGGAGGCGGCCTGATGAGAATCCGCCTCGGCGGGGAGGAGACCGAGGGCGACGCCGAGGTCCAGATGGCGCCGCTGATCGACTGCGTGTTCCTGCTGCTGATCTTCTTCCTGGTCACGCAGGCCCTGCGGGAGATCCACCCCGAGCTGCCGCTGGACCTGCCCGACGCCGGCGCGGCGATCAAGGCCAAGGCCGTCGACGACACGCTGATCGTCTCGGTCACGAAGGACGGCACGATCCACCTCGGCGGGCAGGCCGTCACCACGCGGACCCTCCTGACGAAGCTCCGCGCCCACGCCCAGCGCCCCGACGCCCGCGTGCGGGTGGACGGCGACCGGGCGGCGGCGTTCCAGCACATCGCCTACGTGCTGGACCTCTGCCAGTTCGAGGGCCTCAACAACGTCGGCGTCCGCACCAAGGACCCCGAGCGAAACCGGTAGGGCGGACCCATGGCTCGTGAACCCAGGCAACTTCAGGGGTGGCGCTGGTGGGCGGCGGCGTTCGGCCTGGCCGTCGTCGTCTCGGCGGCGATCCTGGCGGCGTTCCTGGTCGCCGTCCAGCACGTTCCCTGGCTCCATAAGCTGGTCTTCCCCGAGGAGGCGTACGTCAAGCGGGTCTACTCGCCCGAGCGGATCCAGGAGACGGCCGACGACGTCCGCCGGTCGATCGCCAAGGGACTGCGCCTCAAGCTCGGCGAGGTCCAGGAGATCCTCGCGACCGTCGCGGACATCCGCGACCGCAAGGCGCGGGAGGAGCTGAAGGTCGCCGGCCCGGACCTCTCGACGCCGGTCGAGAAGGCCGCCCTCGACCTGCTCCTTCGCGACCAGGAGCACCTGCACGACATCCTCCAGGCCGGCCAGGCGCTGGAGAACGGCTGCTACGACGCCTACGAGGGCTGGCGCGCGGTGACGCTGGTCGTCCAGCAGAAGGTGGACCTGGCGCGGGCGCGGGAGGTGACGAAGGTCTCCCGCCCGGCGCGGCGCGAGGGCGATCGAGACATGCTGATGGGCCCCGTCCGCACGCTGAAGGAGTTCCACGCGTTCCGCAACGAGGTGATCTACGTCAAGAGCGAGGTCGACGCCATCCTCGTCGGGGCCAAGCGGATCCGCGACCTCGTGCTGGACATCGACGCCCCCGAGCTGGGCAGCGGGCAGACCATCGCCATCGAGATGTCCGGCACGCTCTACCAGGGCGGGCCCGGGGAGGACCAGTGGGGCGCCAGCGTCGGGCCGCCCCTGCTGGCCGACGAGATCTTCCCCAGCCGCGCCAGTTCGCTGAGCGCGGCGAACTTCCATCCCCTCGCGGGGCGGAAGATCACCGCCAAGGGCGAGATGATGGACTGGATGTACGTGGACCGGTGGTACTGCATCGGCCCGTTCCCCAACCCCGGGCGGAAGAACCTCGACGAGAAGTTCCCGCCGGAGTCCGTCGTGGACCTCGACGCGGTCTACGAGGGGAAGTACGGGACCCTCCGCTGGCGGCCCCTGCGGTCGCCGATCCTCTGCATCGCGCCCTACGACGTCGACAAGTACGCCATCTACTACTGCTGGACGGAGGTCTGGTCCGACGAGGAAAAGGACTACTGGCTCGCCTTCGGCAGCGACGACTACGGCAAGGTCTGGGTCAACGGCAAGCTCATCTGGGCCAGCGGCACGCAGCCGCACCAGTGGATCCCCGACCGCGGGTACCGCAAAGTCCGCCTGAAGAAGGGCCCCAACCAGGTGCTCTTCAAGATCGAGAACGCCGGCGGCACGATGGGCTTCTCCCTCGTCCTCCGCGTCGCCCCTACCTAGATGACAGAGACCTTAATTCGGGGACAGATACCTTTTTACCGCGAAAAAAGGTATCTGTCCCCGAATTAAACGCGCTTGCGTTGGGTCTTGTGCTGAGTGTAGGGTCTTTCTGTGTGCTCTCCGCCCGGCCGGAGATTGCGGAAGATGAGCGAGCTGACCCGGACGGCATTGGCGATCGACGGGGGACTGCTCCGCCGGTTCGACCGGTGGATGGCCGAGCATGGGTACACCAACCGCTCCGAGGCCGTCCGCGACCTGATCCGCGGCGCGCTGGTCCAGGCCGAGTGGCAGGACCCGAAGGCGAAGGTCGTGGCCGTTCTCAGCGTGATTTTCGACCACGCCGCCCGCGACCTGGCCCAGGAAGTGACGGAGATCCAGCACGAGCACCACCGGGCCGTGCTGTGCAGCCAGCACGTGCACCTGGACGATCACGACTGCCTGGAAGTGATCATCCTGCGGGGCGAGGCGCAGCATCTGCGGCGCCTGGCCGACGAGATCGTCGCGACGCGAGGCGTCAAGGCGGGCGACCTCACGCTGCTGAGCCAGAATGTGTAACCGGATGAGTATCCGACCTGACGCCTTGTCATGGAGGACAAGTGATGTTTGAGAAAGGCCGCAAGAAAGGCACGATCCGCTTCGCCGTCACGCCCGACTCCCCGGTGAAGCAGATTGCCGTGGCGGGCTCGTTCAACGGCTGGCAGCCCGTCCCGATGCGAAAGCAGAAGGGCGGCACCTACGTGGCGAGCGTGCCCGTGGCGCCCGGCGCGCACGAGTACAAGTTCATCCTGGACGGCCTGTGGGCCCTCGACCCGGACAACAGCTCCTGGGCGTTGAACCCCTACGGGACGATGAACTCCGTGCTGACCGTGGAGTAGCGGGCCCCCGACTCCCGAAGGAACCGGCGCCGAGGCACCCTCGGGGCGGCAGGCCGCTGCGCGGCGTTCGCTCGGGCGGCGGGGATTGCCCGGCGCTAGGACTTCCGGAGCCGCTGAACGCGGAACAGGGCCGGCCAGAGGCCGGTGATCTGCTCCCGTGGGTACCGCTGCGCGGGATGAGCCGGGTTGAGGGGCTGGAGGCGGAGCGTCTGCTTGTCGTCCATGTAGACCCGCTTGAATGTGGTGCCTTGGTCCTCGCCGAGGCGGACGAAGCAATCGTCCCCGCTTTGCGGCTCCAGCGCGGGGGAGAAGACCACGATATCGTTCTGGTGGTAGTCGGGCTGCATCGAGTCGCCCACCACGCGGGCGGCGAAGGCCTGCGGGTCGTGCACGTCGGGGCAGCGGATGTACTCGTCGGCGATGCCGGCGGGGTAGCCCAGGTCCGTGAAGTGATGAGGATACCCCGCGTTGACGCGATTGATCACCGGCACCACCACGCCGCCGGGGAGCTGGCCGACCTGCTCGACGGGGAGCGCTTCGTCCGGTTCCTCCCACGACTCATCCAGTTGCCTGTCCCCGTGGCAAAGGTCGCGCAGGGTGCCGCGCAGACGGTTCACCTCGGCCAGCAGCTCCTCGTACCTCGCTCGCACGTCCGTGGGGGTCTTCTCCTCGTGAGCGATGCGGAGCAACTGGCCCGGCCGGAAGTTCATCGCCCTCTCCAGGGAACGAAGCACGCCGTCGGAAGGGGGGTTCTTGGCCTTGCCGGTCTCGATGTTCGACAGGTACGGCTTGGAGATGCCCACCTGGGCGGCGACGATCTCCTGCGTCACGTCGAGCTCCTCCCGCCGGCTGCGAATCAGCGACCCTAGACTCATCGGAGTTCTCCTGGATCCATTTGTGCCTATGCCTGGCCATATTATCGGCGTTTCCAAAGCACAGAAGCAAGTGGAAAACAAAGCTTGGCGTGCAAGAATTTTTCAGAAAATCCCTTGACTCTCGCTATTGCCTTGGTAGAATACAAGCAAGTGGGGAGTTTGTGCGCAGTCAGCCCAGAATAGCCCACTAGCTGTGTTCCAGCCCCGGCGGCAGGCCGACCCGTGTCGGCCGTTTTCATTTCCGGCCGCAGGTGCGGGGGAAAGGCGCCGGCAGCCGCGGCGATCGGCAGCCCGGAGGCCTGTGTGTACCGGTACACAAAGGTACACATGCCCTATTCGACGTAAAGCCATATCCAATAGCGACTTGTGGATATGTGCACCTCCGGGGAATCCCGCGGCAGGTACACATAAGGTACACATAAGCCGCCGAGCCTATCGCCGGCGCCGGGGGGCCGGGCCGTCGGCCCCGGGCAGGTAGGTGAACCGGACCAGGTAGAGCTTGCGGCCTTCCCGACCGGCCGGGGGGTAGAGGGCGTTCAGGGCCTCCAGGAGTGCGCCGACGCTCTCGAAACCGTCGGCGCGGGCGTGATTCTCGGTCAGGTCAGAGGGGTCGACGGGTTCCGCCGAGTTGATGTGGACCTTGCCCAGGCCGGGGACCGTCCGCACGCGGCCCGGCCGGACCATACACCGCCGCCAGTAGCGCAGGGTCGTGGTCTTGGCGCCCGAGCGAACGGCGTCGAAGAACCGCTTCTTCATCAGGAGCATCGCAATGCCCTCCCGCAGCAGCTTCCCGAAGTGGATTGTGCGCGTCAACGCGGAAATCACCCGGCCGATCGCCGCGGATGCCGACGTCGGCCGTGTCGCGGCCATGTTCGGCCTGGGCGACGGACAGACCGAAACGCTGTACCGGGACTTCCCCGTGGAGGTCGCCCCGGGTGAGATCGTGGCCGTGACAGGCCCGTCGGGTGCGGGCAAGAGCGTGCTGCTGCGCGAGGTGGCCGCACGGGTGCCCGACGCGGTGCCGCTTCGCACCGGGGCCCTCGCCCGCAGCCGCCGGCCCGCGGTGACGGTGCTGGCGGGCGGGAGCCTGGCAGGGCGGCTGGAGGTGCTCTCGCGGTGCGGGCTGGCCGAGGCGGGGGCCTTGGTCACCCCGGCCCGGTACCTCTCGGGCGGCCAGAGGCTTCGGCTGGCCCTGGCCGAGGCGCTGCACTCGGCGTTGGTGTCGGGGCGGCCTCGGCTGGTCGTCGCCGACGAGTTCGCCACGGGCCTGGACGCCACGACGGCCCGGCTGCTCTGCGGGCGCGTGCGGAAGCTGGTGTCCGGCTCGTCGGTGGGGCTGCTGCTGGCCACGCCGCGGTCGGAGCTGATCGGGGCGTTGAGGCCCGACCGGCTGATCGTCAAGCCGCTGGGCGCGCCGGCGGAGGTGGTGTGGTCGCGGCGCCCGGGCGGGCCGGGCGGCAGGTCGGCGCGCTGGCCGGTGCAGCGCGGCTCGATCCACGACTACCACGAGCTGGCGGGCTTTCATTACCTCGCCGGGCCGCCCGCCGCTCACAAGCGGGTGCTGGTGGTTCGCCCGACGGGGCGGTCGGCCCTGCGGCGCTGGGACCGCGCGGCGACCCCCCACACCGCCGCGGTGCTGGTCGTCTCGCCGCCGGTGCCCACCGTGCGCGGGCGGAACCTCGCCACGGGCGGCCGCTACGCCGGGGCGGACCGCTCGGCCGCCCTGCAACTGCTCAACGAGGAGGTCGAGTGCATCTCGCGTGTGGTCGTGCACCCGATGTACCGCGGCTGCGGGCTGGCGACGCGCCTGGTGCGTGAGGCCCTGGCCACGGCCGGGACGCCCCTGGTCGAGGCCCTCGCGGCGATGGGGCAGGTGCACCCGTTCTTCGAGCGGGCGGGCATGGCGGCGGCGACCGTGCCGCCCGCCGAGCCGATGGCCCGGCTTCTCAGCGCCGCCGATGCGGTGGGCCTGTCGGCCGGGGACCTGGCGGCGGTGCGGCCGGTCAGGGCCCTGCTGGGCAGGCGGTCGCGGGCGGCGGGGTTCCTGCGGGCCGAGCTGGCCCGCGCCGTGGCGGAGACGTTCAGCGCGGAGCAATTCCGGCGCCTGGCCGATCCCGTGGCGGAGATCTGTCGCCGCACGACGCGGCGGTACGTGTACTACCTGTACGAACGAGCAAAGGAGAGTTGAGATGGCATCGAACCGCCCCCGCAGACCGGTCAGTCGGCGCGTGCCGCTGGCCGACCTCGTCGCCCGCAGGGACCGGGCGACGGTCCTGTCCCCCCGGGCCCGTCGGGCGCTGGCCGGGCAGATCGCCGAGCACGGCTGCTACGCCCCGCTGATCGTCCGCCCGCACCCCAGGCGGCCGGGCAAGTACGAGATCCTGGACGGCCACCACCGGGCCGAGGTCCTCCGCGAACTGGGGCGGAAGACCGCGCGGTGCGAGGTCTGGCCGGTGGGGCAGGAGCACGCGGCCGAGGCGGCGGCGACGCTGAACCGCCTTCGTGGCCGGCAGGATGCCCGGCGCGTGGCCGCGCAGGCCCGGCACCTGGTCCGCCGCCACGGTGAGCAAAGTACCGCGGCCCGCCTGGGAATCACACCGCGGGCCTTGCGCCAGCAGTTGGCGGCCGGCGGTCCCCCGCGCCGCGGCGGGCGGGAGGCGCTGGATCTGCACCCGGTGGTCTTCCACCTCTCGCGGAGCGACATGGCGCATCTCCGGGAGGCCCTTCGCACGGCCGAGGGAGGGCGCCTGCCCCGCGGCGCGGCGCTGATGCGTGCCATCGGGCGCTCGCCGGGGCGGCCCGGCGAGTAGGGGCTCGCCGCAGCCCACCGTGGACGAAGTCGTTGCGAAGGGCCCGTCGGCCCTTTTTGCGTTTCATGGCGCGATCGGGGCCGGGTAGACTGCGCGCCATGGCAACCCCAATGGTCTATCTGAACGGGCAGGTCCTTCCGGTTGGCCAAGCCCGGCTGGACGTTTCGGACGCGGGCTTCCTGCACGGGGCGTCGGCCTTCACGACGATGCTCGCGCACCACGGGGTCGTCTTTCGGCTGGGCCGCCACCTGTCGAGGCTGCTGGGGACGGTCGAGCTGCTGGGGCTTCGCAGCGACGCGACGGCCGAGTCGCTGGCCGCGGGGGTCGCGGAAGTCCTCTCGGCCAACGGCCTCCGCGAGGCGCGGATGCGGATCACGCTCTCGCCGGGCAGCGCGTCGGGCGGCCCCCCGACGACGCTCATCACGGCCGACGCCCTGCCGGACTACCCGCCGGAGTGGTACGAAAAAGGAATCCCCGTCGTCGTGACGGCGTTAAAGCAGATGACGGGCTCGCCGGTCTACGGGCAGAAGACCGGCTGCTACCTGCCGCGGATCCTTGCCAGGCAGGAGGCGGCGGCGAAGGGCTGCGAGGACGCCTTGTGGTTCACGCCGGACCACCGCCTGGCCGAGGCGTGCTTCGCCAACGTCTTCCTCGTGCTGGGCGGCGAGGTGCTGACGCCCCCGCGCGACACGCCCGTGCTGGGCGGCATCGCCCGCGAGGCCGTGCTGGAGCTGTGCGACGGCCTGGGCATTGCCCGCCGGGACGACCGGCCGCTGACGATCCGCGAGACGCTCGACGCCGAGGAGATGTTCCTGACGGCCTCGTGCAGCGGCATCCGGCCGGTCGTGCGGGTCGAGCGCCACGCGGTGGGCGATGGGCTGCCGGGCCCGGTGACGCGCCGGATCATGGCGGCCTGGCGGGACCTGCTGGACCGCGAGTGTGCCGGCTGACGGCGAAAGGGACGACAGATGAAGGTGGCGGACATCGTTCGAGCCATGGAGGCCGTGGCCCCCGTGGAGTTGGCCGAGGAGTGGGACAACGTCGGCCTGCTGGCCGGCGACCTCGAAGGCACCGTGCGGCGTGTGATCGTCTGCACGGACGCCACGGAGGCGGTGGTCGCCGAGGCCGTCGCCGCGAAGGCCCAGATGATCGTCGCGCACCACCCGGTGATCTTCCGGTCGATCCAGCGCGTCACGGCCTGCGAGACGCCGGTGGTCTACGAGGCCGTGCGGCGCGGGGTGTCGGTCTACGTGGCCCACACGAACTTCGACGCCGCCGTCGGGGGGACCAACGACGCGCTGGCCGACGTGCTCCAACTGACCGACCGCCGCCCCCTGGAGCCCGTCTGCCACGGCGTGCGGCGCAAGGTCGTCGTGTTCGTCCCGCCGGACGCGCTGTCTCGCGTGGCCGCGGCCGCGTTCGCCGCCGGGGCGGGGCGGATCGGCCGCTACCGCGACTGCGCATTCTTCGGCCACGGCATCGGGTCGTTCTACGGCGACGAGGGCACGCGCCCCGTCGTGGGCGACGCCGAGCGCAACGAGGTGACCGAGGAGCTCCGCCTGGAGATGGTCTGCCCCCGGTCGCGGGCGGCGGCGGTGGTGGGGGCCATCCGCGACGCCCATCCGTACGAGGAGTCCGCCATCGACACCTACGCCTTGGAGGACTTCCCGCCGGGCTGCGGCGCGGGGCGGATCGGCAAGCTGAAGCGCCCCGAGACCGTCGAGGCGCTCATTCGCAGGCTCAAGAAGGCCGTGCGGCTCGACAAGCTGCTGGTGGCCCCGGCCCTGGGCGACCGGGAAGGCGACCGCAAGGGCATGCTGGTCACCACGGCGGCGTGCTTCTCGGGCTCGGGCGGGCCGGCCTTCCGGAAGGCCCTGACCGGGGGGGCGACGCTCTACGTGACCGGGGAGATGAACCACCACCACGCCCTGGAGGCCACCGCCGCCGGGATGACCGTGGTCAGCCTGGGCCACGGCAACTCCGAGCGCCCGGCGATGAAATCCCTCGTCCGTCGCCTGGCCAAGCAACTGCCGAAGCTGAAGGTCAGCTTCTCCCAGCGCGAGCAGGACCCGTTCAGCGTCCTGTGAGCAGCGAGTGGGCCCTTTGGAGTGCGGTGGCA
>Ga0307378_10010247_pt1 | contig 12184 bp, 13 predicted proteins | sample UN1MG_FD_202238 | JGI IMG/M metagenome (GOLD analysis project Ga0307378, IMG submission 202238) | Soil microbial communities from Risofladan, Vaasa, Finland - UN-1 | ecosystem: Environmental > Terrestrial > Soil > Coastal area > Acid sulfate soil | place: Finland: Risofladan, Vaasa | collected...
TTTTTTCTTATTTACCGGATTCAAGTTATATTGTCTAAAGGGATGTTCAAATATAGGTTTAAAACAAACGTGAAAAGATCTCTAATTGTAAGAAAACTCCTAAATTTAATTCAAATTCTATAATCTACTTGAGGAAGGTTTTCAATATCATATGGAAGTTTAGCGTCATCAGGGATTGGATCAATATAAAGCCGTCTAAAGTTTGGATGTTGCATTCTACAACAAGGACTTCGAATTTTATATGCAGGGTGGTAAACCATTTTGTTCCAAATCTCTTTTATAGGTTTATTTCTAACATTACCAAATGTTAATGGAGTAAAGTCGCAAGGCGATACCTCCCCATATGCTGACACATAAAATTGAAGATTTACTGCTAAACATCCGATGCCACCAATGTATCCTTCAATAGAATTTTGCCAAGATTGAGAATTAAATTGGGGAACCATCCGATGTTTAAAAACATAAGAAGAGAACTTTCGTATTTCTTCATGTTGCACTGGTGTAAGCATTTCACTCGTATTCTTTAACTTATTTCCTGTTGGTATAGCATCAAAGAGGATTAAATTTTTGACACCAAGTTCTTTTGCAAATGAATAGAGTTTTTTGTAAATTTTTTTTTGAGTTCCAGAACGAGTAGCATAAGAAGATATACCAACAAATCCTCCCTTCTCTTGCATTGTCTTTATTCCTTGAACAGCAGATTCGAAAATGCCCTTCACACCTCTTAACCGTTCATGTTCATCTGGAAAGGGGCTATCTATGCTTACAAAAAGCGAATATAATCCCGCATTAACTAATTTCTCAATATTTTCTTCAGTAAGTAAAATTCCATTTGTAAAAAGAATAGGTAATGCTTTACTTTTATCAACATATGAAATTAATTCATAAATATCATCACGTAATAATGGTTCTCCTCCTGTAAATGCGATGAGAGCAACTCCAAGATTTTGGCTCTGGTCGATAAGAGCTTTTGCCTCTTTTGTTGAGAGTTCGTTTAAATCATTCCTCAAGTGTCTTCCGGCACTGCAATGTGCACAATTACATTGACATTTATAAGTTACAGCATATGTCATAGCTACCGGAAATGTATGTCGATAAATTCTGCTCATTATACTAGCTTTTAATACCCTTAGCATTGGACTACTTCCAACTGGTGGAGCAAATGTGTTTGCTACTCTCTTACCTCTCCAACTTCCTAAATTTTTATATTGTCCATAGAAATTTGCTTGGAAGATCATCATTATAAGGAATCTTAATTTGTTGAATATTGGATTTAATAATCCTGTACCAATCACCTCTCCTGAGTCTAACTTTTTAAAACTTAAAAGCTTTCTACTGAAAATTCTTAGCAAAATTCTCTCTCTTAACATCTACAATTCACTAAAAAAGAATAAATTTAACTAAAATATTAAAAGTTAGTACTAAGAAATTTAGACTAAACTTTGGTTTAATGTTTTCTATGAAAATTTATTAACTTCCTTTTATTTAAAATTATGTTCAAAGATGGATTAAAACTTGAGATTGAATTACTCATCCTTCTTTTCTTTTAACTTCGCCTTCTAAAACTCGAATTAATTCTTTTTTACTTTTTTGAATATCAGCATCTAATCCTTCTTCAGCAACCAATAAGCCGTTTACATCTTCGATATCAAGCACCGTCATCTTTTCTATATACCCTTCATATAAATCATCAATAATTTTATTTAAATTCGAAATTGAATTTTGGATATCGGAGTTCTTTTTAAGCGAATCCTTACTTAAACTGATCTCTCTGCTAATTGTTTTCAGCTCTTTTGACATTTCTTCTAAGGATTCAAATATATATCGGTCATTTAATAACAAAGTTATTTTCTCTTGCTCTGATTTTCTTCTGGTATCCCCCATTACTTCCCAATATAAATCTTGTACCCAATCTTTGATTACAGAATCGTTTTTTATGATACTCTGTTGATCAATTTCATCATAATTGTCTAAGTCATTTATATGGAATCCCGTAAAAATCTCATCATTCGATTGCATCTTTTTTGAAAATTTTTTACATAATATTGAAATAGTTTCTTCAATTTTAGGTGAAATTTGCTGATTAATAATTAGTGAGACCATTACCATTTCCTTATTACCACGAGCCCATTCTGAGGCGATTTGAAAATAATAGTTCAATAATTTTAAATTTTCGAAAGTTTGACTCAAAAATTCTTCCTTGTTCGGCTGATCCATTATATCGTATATTCTATCTAATATATCTCTATCCAACTGAGTTTTTGGAAAAGAATAAAAGATTAATGGTCCGATTTTAGTATGAAAATATGATAATATAACGATCATTCCCATCCACACCTAATATTGTTCTTTTCTAAGATGTAATAAGAAAATCGTAGCATATAAATTTCACATTTTTAGATTATACATCCACTAATAATTGGAAAATAGACTAATAAAAGAGCATAATTTTTAACTATGAGCTAAATAATCATGGTTTAATCGAGGGAAAAGTGAGAGGGCATTCTCTTGTTCAATGGCAGTACAATTCTTCTCATTAAATCCTTCATATTTCCCAATTCCTTGAATATCAATTCGATGAGGTTTTTTCTCCATAATATTAATTAGAAAATTAACTATAAATCTATTTAGCTTATCAGTTAATTATAAAAATTCTAAGATTATGTTATAAAAGGCACCCTCCTCTAAATCCCTGGGTTTTTTTTAATTTAATTCTATTAAAATAATTTTGTCCGTTTTTTTTAATATTAATTGCTTTTTAAAGAAATGGGTATAATTTTACCCATTATTGATTTTGGAAAAATATAAGATGTTTCTATTACCAGAATAGATGAAAGTTAAGTGGATTGTTTAAGTTAAATACTTAAACAATTTTTTCCACTCACTCCATCCTGTTGTTAAGATGATATAAAAATGAGACAACAGTTTAATTACATTTATTTTCTTTTTAAAGAGATAGGTATAATTTTACCCAATCAATCAAAAATAAGTAATAAAATTTCCTAGATAGATTCAAAATGTGGAATAATTTATATCTATTCTGGGAAATGTATGAAGAAGTATAACTTTTTAGAATTCCAATAAACTTATTACGCTTTACTAAATAAAATTGAATAAATTTTAACCTAATTTTCAAATATGATTTTCTCCAGTAAAAAAAAAATAAAATAATAAAAATATAAAAAGTAAATTAAAAAAAATCGTTAATTTTATCTTCTTTTCTTAAAATATAAAAGACTAGTCCCCATAATAACTCCAATAATAGCAATACTCCCAATAATTAATACCAAGTTACCACTTGATGATGCTGTAGGAATCAATACTGTCCAGGTTGAAAAGTGATCTGTTTCAGCAGTTAAATATCCCTGTTCAACAGTTGTTGAAACTGTTACCCATTCTTTACTATTCTCATTATAATAAGCCCATTGACCATTTCGATTTTGATTTGTGACTTTTATTTTTAATCGAGCTTGTAGAAAACAGGGTTCTTCATCGCAGTCACACACACATTGACACTCATTTTGACATTGACATTCACAGTCACACACACATTGACATTCATCTTGACATTGGCATTCACAATCACACACACAATCACATTCGTCTTGGCATTGACATTCGCAGTCACACTCACATTGACACTCAATAAGACATTTGCATTCACAATCACATACACACTGACATTCATCTTGACATTTGCATTCACAATCTGGAACACATTCTATCGACACACAGAATCCCTCAAGGTATCTATAACTATTTCGATTTCTGTTTCTGTATGTATTACCATCCATTAAGCCTAGTTGAGTTTCTTCTCTGGTACAAATCATATTCATATGAAGATTAGTTTCTCCTTCAATTTCAAGGATAAAATCTTTATCTGCAATCCTCAATGCCTCACAGTCAAGATTCAAATTCATCTCAACATTAGCATATATAGTCAATTGCGTTTTCTCCCGAAAACGAAATGTAGTTCTGACATGACTTTCTAGTTGTGTTTGTATTGAATCACCGGGAACTTCAACTATTTGATCGGTAGGTCCAGCAGCATTTACGTTAACTGAACTTATTAAAGAAAATACCATCATTAATGCAAAAGCACTCAATACTATCTTACTAATATTTTTCATAATTTTTTTCTCCAAAATTTATTTCATTAACTGTTTTTAGAAAGTAAGTTTAAAAAGGGTTAAGGAATACTTATTCCCAATTGAATTTTCTGGATTTTTTTGTGAAATTTTAAAGAAATTTAAATTGAATATTTGTCAAAATTCAAATTTACGCACTTTAAGAAAATAAGTATCATGTTCCATTTAACCTAATAATTGTATCCTAAAAATATATTAGAATTAAAAGAAAAAAAGTTAAAATAAAAATTATTTTATTCTGTGAAGATTAGGATTCTCTTATAAAAAGAAAAGTTAAATTTTTGAAAGCATATAGAATTTTCGAACAAATAAAGAACTCTCTTTTTTTAACTCAAGATATCAGTATGATAAATTACTGTTAACTCCTAAGTGCTAATGTTTAAATAAAAGGGAAGTTGATCATCTGAATGTAGAAAGTAGATTGCTTTAATCGAAATCTATAAAAGGTGATCAAATTTGAGTCAAATTATTGCTTTTTTCATTTTAGGAGGTATTATTTTTGTTATATGTTTTGGAATTATTTATTGGATTATCCTCAAAATTCTGAATTTATATAAAAGAAAATTTCTCCCTCAAAGAGCAACGAGTTTTAAATGCCTTGATGGACACATCGTAAAATCAAAAGGAGAATTAGTAATTGATAATCATTTATATCACCTTGGACTGGAACATGAATATGAAAACACCATAAGAATACGAGGTAACCCGATAAAGTATGACTGGTATCTGCCAGAATTTGATGTTTATATAGAATATTGGGGATATTTTGGAAAAGAGTACATGAAGAGAAAAGAAGAAAAGCTTAATTTATATCAGAAAGGAAAGTTGACACTAATTTCAATTGAAGATGTAATGCTCAAGGATATTTACTCTACTCTAGAAAACGAATTAGTCAATGTTATTAAATATGATAAAAATTTTCATACTAAGAAGCATTGTCCTAGCTGTGGTATGGAATTAGATAGTCGATTTTTATAAATTTTTTAATTAGAAATAATATTGAATTGTAATAAAAAATATAACAGTTTCTAATATGTATTTATTTATATGCCTTTAACACCATATCACTTTGGACCTGGTCTATTTATAGGGCTATTATTTCTTAGCTTTATTGATTTCCCCACTTTTTTAATAGCAAGTGTAATCGTTGACATTGAACCTTTTTTCGTTTTATTTTTTAATTTAAATTATCCTCTCCATGGTTTTTTCCATAGCTTTCTAGGGGGTACAATAATTGCTCTTATCCTTACTGTGATAATGACTAAAATCAGAGAATTTTTCACTCCTCTTATGACATTTTTCAAAATTGAACAAGAAATCTCTTTTAAAAAAATTTTGTGCGCCTCTCTCCTTGGAATTTACATTCATATTTTATTTGATTCTCCAATATACACGGATATTAGACCATTTTTTCCATTTGATTTTAATCCTTTCTACAGGATTACTAGTTTAGCTGGATCATTAGAAATAATGATCTGTGTTTGGTGTTTCTTAGCAGCTCTAATTATCTATATGATACGAATAATAATATATACGATAAAGAATCGAAGTAAAAATAATAGTTCTAATGAAAATAATAACCTCCTCCAGAACAAACTTTCTCTCAAGAATAAGTCATTTTATTCTACTTAGAATACTTATTGATGGCTTTTCGAATTTTCTCTGCAGCGTTGCGTGGATTTTCAGCACGTGTAATTCCTCCTCCTACAATAATAATATCCAAAGGAAAAGCCGATAATTTCGGAATATCAGAAACTCTTATACCACCTGCTATCGCTAATCGTGGATGGTCTCGTAACCGTGCTACTGATTCTAACTCAAACAAAGGCGCTCGTCGTGATGCTTGGCGATCTAAGCCGCTATGCACGAGCGCATAATGTAATTTTGTGTTTTTATATTTAAGGTCTATGAGACCTGCTAATGTAATAGCAGGTGATCGAGACATAATGAGATCTGCCATAATTTCTACGTGAAAATCATATGCGGCACGTAAAGCCTCTTTAATGGTAACATCATAAGCATCTGCTAGTATTGTGACAATGTCAGCTTTCGCTTTAGCAGCCATCTTTACTTCAAGGTATCCCGCATCTGCAGTCTTTAAATCCGCGCATACCAATTTATCTGGGTGTGCGTCCTTTAACGCTTGAATTGCGCGTTTTCCTTCGGATTTTATCAAAGGAGTTCCAACTTCCAAAATATCTATAAATGGAGCTACTTCTTTCGATATCACTAATGCATCCTCCAGCTTTTCAAAATCCAAAGCTACTTGTAATCGCGGATTTCGTTTTTGTTTCTCAATTTTCTTTGACATATCCATCACTACTTATAATCATTATACTCTTATTTTTTATTTTTCAAATTAAAAAACTTTTAAATAATATGATTATCTGTGCAGAGCAGAATTGATAATGTAGCCTAAAATTCTGCTTTTTATCGAGAAAAATTCATTGTAAAGTTTAAAAAGTTCTGAATCAAAAGAGGGATTGGCATTTAAATCAAGTAAGTAAAAATTAGAATCCTCATCTAGCAACCAATCAAATCTTACATAATCCATGCAATTAGTAATTCTTTTTAAATCACATAGTTTACTCTCGATTTTCTTTAATAAACTTGAATTTTGAACATCAGGTCTCTTATAGAACTCATCAACAGAGAGTGGGCTATAATTTTTTTGTTCGAAGTCATAGAAATTTTTTGGAGTCACTTGTATCGTAAACGCTTTAACATCATTACACACGTCATTGCCGATAATTAATGTCGTGTATTCCCGTGCATCTTTAACAAACTCTTGAATAAGGATAACCTCTTTTTGTCCTAAAATCTTCTCTATATGTTCAATTCTATTAGTAACTTCTTTGAATGAATTACATATACTATTTTCATCAAGGAGTAAAGAATCTCCCGAAATACCCATTTTCACAATAACTGGGAATCTTAATGTATTTACTTTTTCTTCTAAAAATTTTAAATCAATCCCCTGATAATAAATCACTGTATTTGGATAATTGATACCCAAATAATCGAATAAATATAACATGAGATCTTTTCGTTCGAAAAATTCAACATTATTCGCTTGTCGACCTGTGTATTTTATCCCTAAAAAATTGAATAATTCAATAAAAAACGCATTTTTAGAAAAATCATTTTCATATCCATTATCTGCTAAATTAACCACTAAGTCGATTTGGTCCTTATTCTGAAAGAAGTAATTGATGCTTTTATTGTGAGCATCTAACATTAAAATTTTGTATCTATCCTTTAATAAATCCAATTCTTTTTGAAAATCCTTAAAATCGGTATAGCCTTCTATAGGTAATTTAAAATCATAAATTTTAACATCCTTTACCTTGTCATAAAAAAGAACTACGATATTTTTCATTTGCGTAATTCAACTTACTTCTCTTAGCAAAATAATTTTTAATTATATTTATTCTTAAATTCTTATTTGATTTAAAATATCTTCTAATCTTAGACTGATAATAACCATATTAAAATCAACTTACTTTGAAGCATGAATAATATGCTTCACTTCACACTCTTATTTAAAGGTTAAGAGAATAATCTCCAAAATTTTAAATATCCTAAGTTTTATGTCTTGATTAAATCTAATTATTATGTAGTTGAGATTTTATGGGAAAAGAAAAGGATAAAGATAAAAAAGAAAAAGATAAAGAAAAAGAGAAAGATAAGGACAAGGACAAGGATAAAGACAAAAAAGATAAAGATAAAAAGGACAAGGATAAAGACAAAAAAGACAAAGATAAAAAGGATAAGGATAAAGACAAGGATAAAAAAGATAAAATAACTGTTGATCAAGAGTGGAAATTATCTATAAGTAAGGATCTTGATTCTCTAACGCATGCCTACGAAAAAATTACTAATAAATTTAGAGATATTGATAATTATATATTAAAGGAGGCTATGTCAAAAGAAGATTTCATGGAAAAAGTAAATAAATACGTTGAAGATTTACCTGATGCGTCCAAACAAATATTTATAACGTTCTTAGATTCAATAAAATAATTTTTTTAATTTTTTTTATTTACACGTTCTCTCTCAAAACGAGTATAATTATTTTTCTATATTCAACACATATAAAAATTTAAATAAGACTTTACCCCATTAATTATATAGAAAAATGAGTCCAACAATAGAATTAAATGATGTTGTTAAACAGAAGTTAGACGAATTTAAAGAAAAGTGCGGAGCAGAAACATATTCTGATGCCATTAATATCAATCTAATACAACTAAAATTACTTGAAGATAATCAAAGAATATTATCTGAAATCAGAGATACCCTAAAGAATCTAACTCTTATCCCTCAGCAGGATACCCAAATGATTGATGCCTTAAGAAATTATGTAAATTCTGAGGATAAGGGCGATATCTTGGCAATGTTTGTTAGGCTTGTGGATTCAAAAGCCAATTTACATAAACTCTTGGTATCACAGGGCAAAATTAGGGAAGCCGAAAACGTTCATTCCGAATGGAAAGCATTAGTCGAAGTTGCGAATTTACTTGGGATCGAATCTGAACTCGAAATGATAAAAAAAGAAGAATAGTTTTTTTCTTAAGTTCAAGAATTTTAAATTTAATTTTAGAGATTCCTATCCTTAAACCATGCACTCTAATGCTCAATATCAGTATGAATTTTAAGTTTAAAGAAAGAATATAAATCCATGAGATAGTTGATTCTAGATTAGATAATTCCTGTATTTTAAAGCAAAAATCCTTTATTAATGAAAGTATTTTCCAATTTAAGGAAAAATATTATAAAAAAAATAGTGGTCTCGAATAAAGAAGCCGATTGTTCATGTTTTATTAAAAACTGAGGAAGATACATATTGCGCTAAGTGTTGTAAAACGAGAAACATTATTGAGCGAATTTTTACAGATATACCAGAATTTAAACAAAAAATTGATGTAAGTTTTGAAGATATTGACTCTGCTGATACTATAAAAAAATATGGGACGGTAATTCCCCCAGCAATTATCATTGAAGAACGTATTTTATTTGAAGGTCATGTTCCGATTATGAAAAAATTAGCTCGAGATTTATATGAATTGATTGAGTCAACAAAATAATCTTAATACTTTTACCTAAAAAAGTAACTCAAAATACTAAAAGATCAAAAAATAACATGTAATCAACCAAACTGATTGATTATACTTTTACATTTTTATTTCACTTAAAATATCATCAAGATAATGAATATTTTCCAACCCGAGCTCTTCTTTTAAGGCATTTGCTAATGAATATTTAAAAGCCCATACTTCTACATTTTTTTCTAGTTCTTTTAATTTCTTAATAACTGGAACAAAATCGCCATCTCCCGATACCAACACCGCAGTATCATATGCATCCTCGTAAGCAAATGAGATGATATCGATTGCTATTTTAATGTCAATCTTCTTTTCAATAGCACCACTTGATGCAATCTTATCAAAGCTTGCTTTAATCACGTAACCACTTCGATTACTTAACTCCTCATACCACTTCTTCTTCTCTGGACTAATAGGATATACAACGCCTTCATATAAGAAAATATTCTTTAAATATCGACCACGAGTTATGAAATCTTTCAGTGTTTCATAGTCTACCTTGATGTTATATTTCCTAAATCCCTTGAAAATATTACTATTATCCACGAAGACTATAATTCGTTCCAATTCTAAACTCCTTTTGTTGCTACGAAACTAAATTACATATCTATTATAAAAAAAAGGTCTTTGAAGTAATATCCTTAACTATTACAAAATTAAAAAAAAATAATAAAGATTGTATAATTTATTGACTCTTAGAGGTAGTTTTACTTACAGAAATAGGTTTCTCAAACATAAGGTTATATATCATATTTGCCCTTTGCATGATTTCTTCTCTTTTAAGAGTTTTAGCTCTATTAGAATTCTGGTATCTCTTCATAGCAATTTTCTGCCATCTTTTCTTCCAAGATGGAAAGCCTGTTTTAACAAAACGTTCACGATTTGGAAAATCTCGGCATACCCAATTGAATAAGATAAAATACCTTTCTATACCAGATTCTTTTGTAAGATTACGAGATTTAACTCCGAGTTTTCTAAGGTGTTGAATAAATCTACCTTCCACGGCATCTTGGAGCTCTCCTTCAATAATTGCAGGCTCATAGTAAATATCATTCTCATTAAAATAATCTCTAACAAGATCGAAACAACTACCCCTACATAGAAGAATTCTATCTCCCTTTCCGTGGTTAAGCTCTCTAAGAGCATTGATTACAATCTTTACTATATGTTTTTTCGGGCGATCATCATCCTTATTGTCTTCATTATAGAGCCCAACGGGGACTGATTTAAATATAATCTTTCCGTTTTCTATGTCTCGAAAGCCAATGAAAGCATTTCCGACAAGATCTCCTGTCCCAGCGTCATCAATTTCTATTGTTCTTCCCTTCCACTCGCTGGGATTATTAGTGGATTGGCACGACTCATTGTCGTTTTTGTCTTTTTTTGTCTTCATTAATTATTCAAATGTTTGGGGTCATAAATAACTTTGGATTTCATTTTATAGATATTTTTGTTTGTTTATAGATTGGTAGAAGTACTTACCATACCTCTGAACATCAACCAAATATCAATAAAATAAAATTAAACATTTTCAAAAATCCATCTCAATTTACATTGACGAGAACAAAAAAATCGTTTTATTGGTTTTTGACATATATTAATATGATGATACTGTTTATTCCACTTAGTACCTACGATGTCTTTACCACAGAATTCGCAATTAGGCATTAGTGCCATTCTCTTTTTATTTAGCCAACTTAATTCTCTCTCTCTTATCTGGTGCTACGTTTAATTATTCTACAGAAACATAAAATAATGATCTCAAATAGAAAGAGTTTGTTATTGATAATGTTAGAAGCCTTTTATAGATAAGTCTAAAAACGAAAGAAATTTTCTCACTCAGACTGAAAATTTTTAGTTTAGTATAATGATTCAGTCAATAATATGAAAAGATGTGGATTAGAAAATAAAAGTCATTTTTTATCTTATTAGAAAAAATCCAAGATAAGTTACACTCTTATCAAAACTCACTTTATGCACATAGCTAATTTGATTATGAACCATATAAACTCCCAATTTTTCCTTAGACTAATGGTATGCATGACAGCTTCATATAAAATTAAAACCTTTAATTTAAAGCTACAGACTATGAATTATATCAACTCTTCTTAATCTCTTTCAGAGTTTTACTTCTGAAACGCTTTGAAAATATATAAAGCAAGACCTTTGAATTATTAATAATAGATTTAATAGTGATAATGTTATAAAAAATCTAAAGCCAATTTTTTATAAAAAAGAAATTTTCAGGATTATGAAATAATCATGATAATAGAAGAACTCAAGAAAATACCTAATTCTTTCATAATGAAAGATGATTTAGATTTTAAGTATTATGTATCTGGTACTTGGAAAAAGTCGTCTTCAGGAAAAACAATAGTTATAAGAAATCCTTATAATGATGAGATTGTGGGATCTGTGCAAGCATGTACTACTGAGGAAGTTAATCAGGCTATAAATGTTGCCAAAGAAAATTTAGAATGTTGGGGAGAAAAGACTCAGAGAGAACGAGCAGATATATTAAGAAAAGCAGCTACTTTAATGAGAGAATGGGCTAATCCCTTAGGGTATATAATGATGAAAGAAATTGGTAAACCCCTAAAAAGTGCAATATCGGAAATAAACCGAACTGCCGAGTTGTTTGAAGCCACAAGTGAAGCGGGATTGCAGCAAGAAGGAGAAGCAATTTATGGAGATGCATTTAAAGGTTTTGGTAAAGATAAGATGTCAATGACATACAGAGTTCCTTTAGGAGTGATCCTATGTATTGGTCCTTTTAATTATCCGTTCAATCTTACGGGATCTAAAATCGCTCCTGCATTAATGGCAGGAAATACGGTTGTAGTTAAACCTCCTTCCCAAGGAGCTATCAGTCCTTTATTCTTCGGGTTAATTTTAGAAAAAGCGGGAGTTCCTCCGGGTGTCTTGAATATA
>Ga0307378_10010249_pt1 | contig 12183 bp, 8 predicted proteins | sample UN1MG_FD_202238 | JGI IMG/M metagenome (GOLD analysis project Ga0307378, IMG submission 202238) | Soil microbial communities from Risofladan, Vaasa, Finland - UN-1 | ecosystem: Environmental > Terrestrial > Soil > Coastal area > Acid sulfate soil | place: Finland: Risofladan, Vaasa | collected...
GCACCGACGCCGGCGCGGACGCCGACCGAAGCCCAGGGGATCGAACCGTCCGCCGCCGCGGACGTCGAGGCGGCCGCGAAGGCCGCCAGGGCGGCCGAGCTCGACCGCGCGGTCACGCAACGGGCCGCCGAGGCCCGTGTCCCCCAGACCCCCGTGACCCCGACGCGCGCAGTGCGCGTCACACTCCGACAGGCCGTCGATATCGCTCTGACCAGAAACCTCAAGCTCAAGCAGCAGGACGAGGCCATCGCGGAGGCCGAGGCCCGTCTGCGCGAAAAGCAGAACGAATTCGGTCCCCGACTCCAGTTCGACTACACCATCTGGACGTGGCACGGGCTGTTCGTGGACACCTCCGTCGCCGACCCGGACATCTCCGCGGAGGGGACGGGACGCGCCCAGGTGACACTGCTCGTTCCCGTCTGGGTGGCCCGTCGGGCGCGCGAGGCCGCCGTCAGGCAGGCCATGCAGGAGGTCAAGGTCCGCAAGCAGGACTACGAACTCAAGCGCACCGAGGTCGTCGCCGACGTCGTCAAGCACTACCTCGCGGTCCTGGAGGCCGACGAGGCGCTCAGTCACACACGGGACATCGTCGAGCTCAACCGTCAGCGTCTGGGGACACTGAAGACGCTTCGCGACCGGGGCCAGATCCTCCGGAACCGTCTCATCCTGGGTCAGAAGTTCCTGGCCTCGGCGGTGGAGGACGTGAGGTTCCGCGAGGCGGACCGGGAAATCGCGGGCAACCGGCTCAGGAAGCACCTGGGCGTGACGGAAGGCGAGCAGCTGGTGCTGGCCCGACCGGCGGCGGTGCGACACCGTGTGCCGACGGCCGACGAGGCCCGCAGTCGCATGCGCACCGACAACCCGCTTCTCAGACGACTCTACCACGAGCGCATGAGTGCCTACTGGACCGGACGCGTCCGGCATTTCGAGGAACCCCGGGCCAACATCGCCGTCCGCTACGGGGCGTCCTTCCCCAGATACCGTGAGTTCACCGACGACTTCCTGACCGTCGGTCTCTCGGTCGACTGGCCCGTCGCCAAGATGCGACTCGACCGGGCCAAGCGGGACCAGGCACGACACCGTGTCCGACAGCTCGAACTCGAAGAGGACATCGTCAGTGACGAACTGGACCTCGAACTCATGGAGACGCGCGCCGCTTACCTCAAGACACTCCACCGGGTGGAGGCCAAGCGACTCGCGGTGAGCCTGGCCGAGGAGAACCTCCGACTGTCCAGGGTCTTCCGCAGGCACGGCACCACGGACACCCAGGAGCCGGAGGACGTCTTCCAGGTGGTGGTGAACGGCACCGCCCTGGCCGAGGCCCGGATGGAATACGTGAAGGTGCGATACGAGGCCCTCGGACACCTGGCGCAGCTGTACGCCAGGATGGGTGCGACGGACGAGCTGGTGACGGCACTCTCTCAGGAGCCGGTGCCGGCCGCGCCGGACGCGGAAACCGCCGCGACCGAGGAATAATAGAATGCCGTCGGTCTCTCAGGATAGAGGGTGAATGCCATGCCAATGCGATTGCACAAGAAAGAGGAGCGGCCGCAGCCGGCGGCCGTGACCGCACGTCCACGCGTCAGCAAAACACACGGCTTCCCCCGCTTCGTCCTGTTCGTGATCGTCGTGGCGGGTCTGGTGGTCGGCGGGTGGTACGCCCTGACGTGGAACAAGGTCCAGGTGCGCGGGATCGTGATCGCCGAGCAATCCGAGTTCATCACCGAGGCCCGGTGCCGCATCACCACCGTCAACGTGAAGGTGGGTCAGGCGGTGAAAGCGGGTGAGGTGCTGCTGGTGAGTGACAGCATCGACCCGCGGTCGCAGATCCCGACCTACGAGGCGGCGGTCCAGCAGGCCGAGCTGAGACTGCAACTCGCGTCCCTGGGCGGCGACGTGGGAGAGGTGGACCTGGTCAAGCGTTCGCGACGGCTCGCCGACGCCCGAGAGGCGGTCGACGTCTCCCAGGCCAGACTCGAGGCCGCTCAGAAGTCCGAAGCCGAGTACATGGAACTCGTCAAGGCCATCGCCGCCGACCGCAGGAAGGAAATCGAAACGGCCGCCGTCGGCAAGCAGACCGCCCTCGAAAAACTCAACCAGGCCAGGGCCTCCGAGAAGGAGGTCACCGTCGAGCTCGAACAGGCCAAGCTCAACTACGACAAGGCCAAGACCCTCTTCGCCCTGGACGCCGCAACACTCAACGACCTCCAGATCGCCGAGACCAAGTACAAGTTCGTGATCGCCACCGACGAGAAGGTCAAGTCCTCGACACTCGAGGCCCGGAAGACGCTCGACGGCATCGACCAGGTGCTGAAAGCCGTCACGGAGAAGTACGACGCCGAGCTCGACGCCCAGCGCTCACGACACCAGCGCGCCCAGGCCGAGACCGAGGTCGCACGCGCCTTCCTCAGACACGCCCAGGTGAACCTCACGAGGGCCGAGTCGGAGTACGGCGTGCTCGACCCCGACTTCAAGAAGATGCAGACCGACGAACTCGACCTCCTCAGGCAGCGCGTGCAGGAGGCCAGGGGGAACCTGCGGTACTACAAGGCCCTGGCCGGCACCATCGAGTTCAAGGCCCCGTTCGACGGGGTCGTGGGCGAACTCAACAAGCAGACCGGCGACGTCGCCAAGAGGGACGAGAAGGTCATCTCCGTCTACAACCCGAAGACGGTGGCCGTCGAGGTTTACGTGCCCGAGGACGAGTACCGGCGTCTGGCCGTGGGACAGAAGGTGGAGGTGAAGATGCGTGGGAGCGGGGAGCGCTTCCGGGGGACGCTGGTGAACGTGAACCGGTCTCCGGAGCGGCTGCCGGGACTGCTGAAAGTCCCGACGGCGCCCGAGCGGGCCCACGACCTCTATTACTACTGCCGTGTCGAGGTGCCGCCCGAAGACCAGGAGAAAATCAGTCCCGCCATGCGCGCCAACGTCACCATCTACGTGGACTGACGCCGGAAGAGGCACCGCGTACCTTCTTCCGGCCGAGCGGCATCCTTCACGCGGCCGAAATCCAGGGAACGCCTGATCAATATAACTGCGAAATTCGAAGCACGAAATCCGAAACAAATTCCGATCAGACAATGACCGAAATTCCAAACCCCGCATGTGGACCCGTTTCGGTCATTCCGTCATTTGAATTTTGTGCTTGTTTCGTGCTTCGGATTTCGTGCTTGTCTTGAGTTTCGTGCCCGCCTGAGACCCCGCTACCACCTCGGGGCCTGGTTCCACACCGTCTCGGGCAGGTAGGGGTCGGTGTAGCTCTTGCGGAAGAACTCCTTCACGAAGCTCGTGATCCGCACCCACTTGAAGTACGACTTGTAGACCGGCATGACGACCACGAACCAGAGCAGTCCCCATTCCTCGCTGCGACGCTCCGACACCGAGATCGCCGAGACCAGGAGCAGCACGTTCGTCAGCACGTAGACGATGTAGACCAGTGCGAGGATGAACGGGAGGTATGCCGGGAAAAAGACGAGCATCAGCAGCAGGTAGATCACGTATCCGAAGGGCATGAGGATCTGCATGATGAACTCCTGGAGGAGTTCCAGGAAGTTGGCCCAGCCGAAGCGCTTGACACTCATCGCGTCACGGTGCTTCCGGAAGTAGGTCCTGAGGAACCCGTGTGCCCACCGTTTCCGCTGGAGGGTGAGTGCCTGGAGGTTGTCGGGCACGTGGGTAAAGGCGACGGCGTCACGAGCGAAGCGGATCTTGTAGCCGGCCTTCCTGAGCTTCGAGGAGAGGTCGGCGTCCTCGGCCAGCTCCGGGTCCCACAGACCCACGCGCTCGAGGGCCGAGCGTCGGTACGCCCCGAACGCCCCCGAAGCCTGAAGCAGTGTCCCGATCATCGACGTCCACGTCTTCCACAGCGTGATGCTTTCCAGGTACTCACACGCCTGACACGCGGTGACCGCGTTGGCGTGACGGTTGGCGACCTTGAGGTTCCCGCTGACCGCACCCACCTCGGGGTCGGCGAACGGCTCGAGCATGCGGTGGATGGTCCCGAGGTCGAAGGTGGTGTCGGCGTCGACCGAGATGATGAACTGTCCCGTCGAGGCCCGCACACCCAGGTTGGTGGCGAAGGGCCGGCCCCCGCGACCCGACGGCGAGTCGTTGCGGATGAGCTTGATCTCCCCACGGTCCGCGAACGGCCTGGCCAGTGCGTACGTGTCGTCGTCCGAGTGGTCGTCGACGACGACGATCTCCTTGTTCTCGTACGGAAGCTCGACGAGCGAGGTGAGGTTGTCGACGATGACGTCCTGCTCGTTGTGGGCGGCGACGACGATGCTGACGGTGGGACGGCTTTCGAGAAAGTCCTGTGTCCGTCGACCCGGCCTGCCCAGGTACCCCAGCAGGTGCGCCGCCGACGTCACCACCGCCGGGAGGATGTACCGCGGGGTCTCCCCGAACACGAAGAACGGAAAAATGAACAGAAACCACTCGTAGATCTCGCGCTTGTTGACCTCGACCAGCACGAATTCCCAGTAGTCCTTCAGCACGAACAGGAGATCGTTGAGCATGGGCCCCTCCGGCAGGTACAGACCTTCCTCGCCTTTCTAGATATCGAGTGAACCGCCCCGTGGGTGTGAGGAAAACCCCCCGGGCGGGCGCTAAAGTCGCCTCGTGTGCGGCGTCGATACATAGAGGGTCGCGGGGACGGAAAGACGGGGGAGCGGATGCGACGGGTCCTGACGTTACTCCTTGTTGCTATTGGCCTTACATCGGTTCTTGCCGGAGAGGAGCCCCGTCTTCCCACGGTGCCCACCCTCAACTGGAACGCCAATCCGGGCGGCTTTCCGCGGAGTCCGCGGTGGGTTCGCACCGAGGCGGGCTATTATTTTGCGACGCTCGGACCGGCGCCCGTCTCGCTGGTCGACGTCCTCAGGGACGCGCGCACCACGGGCACCTCCACGGTGGTTCTCGGCAACTGGCAGGCCCCGCGAAAGCCCGGGTTCCGGCCGGTCGACCTGAAAGGCGCGATCTGGAACGTGACCGCCGGCACCTCGCTCGAACGCTTCGAGGAGCGTCCGGCCGATGACACCGCTCCGCCTGAACCCATCGCACGCTTCTCGTGGAAAGCGGGCGGCGCGCCCGGCGAATACCTCCAGGTGGACCTCAGTTCCGGGGGCCGGGTCGACCTCAACGACCGACCGCTGGTGATGCTCCAGGTCAGGAGTTCGCGCCCGGGCCGCTTCATGCGGCTCCGACTGCTCGACCTCGACGGCCGAACCTGGATGACCCCGATCGATATCCGGGAAGCCGGGGCATGGGTGAGGGTCGGGCCGTTCGCCCCGGGACTGACCGCGGCCGACGACGCCATCGAGACGGTGCGTGCCCTGCGGTTCGAGCGCACCGCCGACACGTCCGGCGTGGAAGGGGACGTGACGGTGGAGATCGCCGCGGTCCTGGCGACGGCGCCGGTCGAGGAGCTGTCGGACCTCTTCCTGGCGCGGTCGGACCTCGGCGGCGGCCGGAGGCTTGCGGACGTCGTCCACGAGTGCCGACGTCTGGGCGGACGCGTCATCCTCGATGTCGACGCCGGACACATGCCGGGCGACTGCCGGTTCCTCACCGGCGGAAGGCTTCGCAAGTGGGTCGCCCGAGCGGGCGACGGTTCACCCGTCTTCACCGTCGACGAGGAGGGACGGTGCCGCTTCAAGGTTCGACCCACGGGTGGCTGGATCGACGTGCTGGCGGCCGGACTTGCGGAGAAGCTCATCCGCGGCTGCGACGTCGACGGGGTCTACGTGACCGGACTCGACGCCGTGTCGTCGCCGGAAGACGCGGACGGGACGTCGACGCTTTTGGGACGCCTGCGTCTTACGGTCGGCGCGGAGCGGCATGACGGCGTGCTTTTCGCCGAGCACGCGACGGCGACGGCCCTGAAGCAGGCCGACGTGACGTGTGGACCGACCGTGCATGAACTCAAGGGGTTCCTCTACGCGAGTGCCGGCACCGTGGCCGACGTGCCCGTGCGGGGCGTCACCGACGTGGACGCACTCCACCGTGTCATCGCACTCGGACTCAAGACGACGAACGACGTGAACGATCTGGACAGGACGCTGTCGGTGAAGCCCGGCTCGGCGGCTTCGGCCTGGCGGACGGTGTCGGCGAGCCGCGCGGCGCCGCCGCCGTCCACGCTCGGACGCTACAAGGCCCGTCTCGCGGCGGCCCGCCGCGGCTGTGCACGCTTCTTTGACCACTGGAAGGGCGCACGGTGGCGCGGCAGAATCCTCACCGGGAACCCCGCCTGCGAAATCTACCATTTCTCCGTCGGCCGCGAGCACCTCTTCAACGTCGTCAACGTCGCCGACACCCCCGTCGGCCCCATCACCCTCGACGTCTCGAACGTCTGTGCGCACGCCTTTGTGGACGCGGTCACCGGAGACATCTTCCCCATCGAGGGCGGCGAGCTTTCCCTCACGGTCGAGCCCCACGGGTTCGTCATGCTCCACACGGCACTCACGACGGCCGTTCGAGAGCGCGTTCCCTCCCCCGCCTCGGGCGCCCGCGTCCTCTCCCGCGCCGACGAGTAGCCCCTGACGCCGCATTCGTCATCGCCCATGCTGCACGACGTCGCATCATGTCGCACGATGTCGCACCCATGTCTCACCATGTCGCACAATGTCGCACGATGTTGCACAATGTTGCACTCTGAAACCGTCCAAACTCGACAGTCGAAAGTCGCAAGTCCGGTCCCGACAAGACGTTACATATTTCGCCCCCTCCCCCGCCCCCGAATTCCCGACGCTTCTTCTTCTGTGCTTCTGACTTGCCACTTGCGACTTGCCACTTGCCACGGCCTCTACTATTGGTTGGAGGCAAACGATTTCGGGGGGCACTTCCTAAAATTCCTGAAAGAAGCCCGCTGGCGGCTCGGAAACCGCGAAAAAAGCCCCCAAAGTTTCTCATTTTCCCGTTTTGGGAGGCAAATAAATGAGTGAAGTTGTCTTCTTTTCGCGAGGTCTTCTGGAACCGCAGAGGACCTCTCCTCCCGACGGGTGGGCACTCGGGGCAAGCGGAGAGGGACGAGGAAACGACGGGAAATGGGGTGTGGACACGGCGATGACTGTGAGGGACAATGTCAGAGCGGTTGCCCGCATAAAGCTCGATGGAGGGGGGCGGCGCCGCTTTTCTGGGGGCGCTGGCCGGCTATGGGGTCGGGCGGCCGGTGGAGCGACTGATGTCGGGGAAGGCGAACTGATGAATCAGCGGCGACTACTGAAGCGGAGACCTCTGCTGCTCGCACTTGGCGCGGTCCTGCTTCTTGCCGCAGTCGCTGCAGCTATATGTCTGCCGAACCATCCCTTGCGCAGTATAGACAAAGCGGAGGCCGTTCGGCGCATCGTCGCGTGGATCGTCCAGAACAAGTCGCTCCCGGGCTTCGCAGACGAGTACCCGGATGCCAGGTGGATGACGTCGAAGAAGCGCTTCTTCGTCGTGTGCGATTTCCTGCCGGCCGACACGGCGATCAGCCCCGACCCACGCGTGGTGCGGATCGCCGCGGCGGAATACGACGACCTTTTCAGGAAGCATCGCTACAATGACACCGATTACCTCGTCATCAAGTTGACGGAGGACCTCCGGGACAGTTGCACCCTGGAAGTGTCCAACATGTTCGGTTCGCTTGGCGGTCACGGCTATCAGTTCGTCCTTCACAGGAAACTGTGGGGTATTCGTCTGAGAGGCAAGTTTCTGTGGGTGTCGTAGACCGTCCGGAGCCTAATGACCTACTCGACTCGAGTCAGTGACCGCCAGACTCCCGGACGGGCGACGGCCCGGGACGCTGCGGGTCACGTGGGGGTTCGGCGGCGGGAGTTAACCGAGCCAGTCGGCGGCGTGGGCGATGAGACCCATGGTCCGGTAGATGAGCTTCGCGGCGAGGAACTCACTGATCACGTTTCCCTCGAGCGGCATCACCTCGACGACGTCGAAGGCGACGATCTGCTTCTCGCGGGCGAGGGCGCCCAGGAGTCCGGTCACCTCGTCCCAGGAGAGCCCGCCCGGTTCGGGCGTGCCCGTGCCCGGCACGAACGCCGGGTCGAAGACGTCGATGTCGACGGTGAGGTAGACCCGGTCGGTGAGCGTGGAGAGGATCTCATCGTGCACCGGTGCGAGGCCCGCGCGCCGCAGCTCGTGCGCGAAGTAGGTCGTGACGTTCGGCTCGGTCTCGATCAGCTCGGCCTCCGGCTTCGAGAGGGCGCGTATCCCCACCTGCGTGACGGGGGCGATCTCGAGACACCGCTTCATCACGCAGGCGTGGCTGTAGCGTGAGCCGTCGTATTCCTCGCGCAGGTCGGCGTGTGCGTCGAGCTGCAGGACGCACAGCTCGTCGAAGCTCTCCTTCGCCGCCCGCACCGCACCGAGGGTGATGGAATGCTCCCCGCCGATCATCGCCATAACTTTCTTGTCCGCAAGCACCTGCGCCGCCGCATCCGCCACCCGCTCCGCCACCTTCTCCGGCAGCGTGTGGATGCCGACCTCGGACGTCTCGAACCCCAGCACCTCGTCGTAGAGTTCCATGTTGCGTGAGGCGTCGATGACGGCGTGGGGGCCGCGGGCGGTCCCTTTCTGGTAGCTCACGGTCCCTTCGTAGGGCACGGGAAGCACGACGAAGCGGGCGGTCTCGTAATCGGAGAGGGGGGGTTCGAGTCCACCGAAGGCAAAGGGCAGTTCACGGGCCGGGACTTCCATGTCGTCTCCGCCTGCGTCGTCGGGCCGGACGTTCCCGTGAGGGGGGTCGTCTCTCAGAAGAGCCCCCCGGCACGGTCCAGGATGAACACGGCCGCGGCGACGGTCGTGGTCCAGATGCTGCCCTTCATCCCGACGGCCGACTGGGTGATGGACTGGGTGCGGACGATCCTTCCGGAGATGCGGTAGATCTCCTTCTTCTCGTCCCAGGCGGCGTCCGGGTCGAACCCCACGCCGAGCGTGGTGGCCAGCATGGACGCGGCGAGGTCCTCGGCGTAATCCCCGGCCTCCCGCTCGTTCTGTCCGTGACTCTCGTGCTCGGAGAGGTAGCCGTACATCGACGTGTCCCGTGGCAGGGCCAGTCCCACCGACGAGGCGACCAGTCGACGGTACTCGTTGGTGTCGTTCCGGCTCATCACGGCGAAGACCACCTGTCCGGGTCGGAGCTTCTCGAGACCCTTGGAACGACTGATGAGCTTGCAGCCCGGGGGGAAGATGGAGGAGACGTTGACGAGGTTGAACGAGGCGATCTCCGCCTTTCGGAGGGCTTCCTCGAAACTCGCCAGTCGCTCACGGTGATGTCCGACGCCGCGCGTCAGGAACACCTCACGAGGAACCAATTGCACCTGCATCTCCTTCCTGTCCGGGTCTCGACGACGTTTCCGGAGACAGACGCCAGATTGTAGGGACCGTCGCGAGAACGTGTCAACAGAAAATCCCGGTATCCTTCATGCGGAAACTCGACGGGTCTCTCGGGCACTCGGCGGCCGGTGCGGGTGTCGTCCGGGGTTCTCGGCGGCCGGCGGGGGTGCGCCGAAGTCTTGTGGCAGGTTTCCATCGTCAGCGCGGCGCAGGGAGACGGCGGTCTTTTCTGCGGAGCAAGCCGGACGCCCGAAGGGGTGGCCCGGTCTCCGACGGAGTCGGAGCCCGGGTCCCGACTCGTCGGGACGAGAGGCGGCACGGGCGCCTCTTGCGGGGAAGCGTCGGGAGGGGCGCATGTCGCGTTGGCGGGGAAGACCTCTTGTCCCGCTTCGCGGGACCCGGACGAGTCGCCTTTGGCGCCTCGGCCGGGCCACCCGGGTCTTGAGCCCCTTTTTCTCGCCTCGCCCCTTGCCTCGATCACCTGGCGCACCCGCCGACGGCCGGCCCCAAGGAATTGACGTTGACTTGTCCGTTTCACCGCTATAATGGGATGTCCCGTCGTGCCGGGGTGGTGCCGGTCCCACGACGGGAGGTCCCGCGACTCGGCCCCGGTGTGCCGGAGCCGCTCCGCCGCGGAGAAGGGGAGGGGGCAATGGTGTCGAGACGTCACGTCTTTCCGGCCGTGTTGGCGCTCGTCCTGGGCGTGCTGGTTCCGGGCGGGTGTTCCGATCCGGGCATCGTCACGCGTCCGCCGGAGTACACGATCGGTCCACGGGCCATCGTGGTGATCCCGTTCAAGGACCAGATGCACAGCTACTACGAGTCCCAGGACGGTGTGGACCTGGCGATGGCGGTGGTGGGAGAGATGAGGAAGCGGGGCGCGGCGACCAACATCAAGTCGGCCGACCAGGTGAGGGCCCTCTTCCCCAACCAGGACCTCGACACCGTCGGGTGGGGACAGATCGGCCGGAAACTCGGCACCGACCTCATCCTCACGGGGAACCTCCAGCGGTTCACCCTCCGCGACCCGGGACACATCCTGCTCCGACGCGGCACCTGCATCCTCAACTACTTCGTCTACGACGTCGGGACGAACACCGTCGCCTACGCCGAGCAGGGACTGTCGACCTACATCCCCGAGTTCGGGCCGCCCATCGCCGACAGTGACATGTCCGAGGAGGAACTGCGCCGCAGGGTCATCGCCACGACCGCACTGAAACTCGTCAAGAAGTTCTACGAGTACGAGGAACGGATCCGTCCGACGCTCCCGCGTCACTGACCGGCGCGGCGGCCGCCGAACCGCCGAACTCCAGACACCCCCGCTCCGCCGGGGGTGTTTTTCTGCCGTGCTTGCGCGACCCGTGCGTTCTTTCTATAATGACCGTCGACGGTGCTGCTACCCCCGGGGAGGTCCGCCGTGAAGCTGCCGCGCATGGTGCCCATCCGCATCCGCAAGGAATGTCCGAAGCTCACGGACGTTGGCGGTGCCGTCGCCTCGGCGCTCGACGCCGTCCGGGTCGAGGGTCTCGTGAAGCCCGGCGAGCGGATCGCGGTGACCGCCGGCTCGCGGGGCATCTATCACATCGACGTCATCCTGAAGACCGTGATCGACCGGCTGAAATCGTGCGGGGCCGTCCCCTTCATCGTCCCGGCGATGGGGTCGCACGCCGGCGCCACCGCCGAGGGACAGAAGGACTTCATCGCGGGCTACGACATCACCGAGGCACGGATGGGCTGTCCCATCCTTTCGTCGATGGATGCGGTCGAGCTGGGCAGGAGTCCCCTCGGCGTGGTGACCTACTGCGACCGGAACGCGTACGAGGCCGACGGCATCGTCGTGGTGAACCGTGTGAAGCCCCACACCGGCTTTGCCGGGACCCTCGGCAGCGGACTCCTGAAGATGCTGGCGATCGGTCTGGGCAAGCGTCGGGGGGCCGAGAGCGTCCACCAGAGCGGCGTGGATCTCGGGTATGAGGAGGCGATCCGTGACGCCGGGCTCTTTATCCTGTCGAAGATTCCCATCCGCTTCGGCGTCGCGATCGTCGAGAATCAGCGGGGCGAGACCGCAGACGTCGAGGCCGTGCCGCCGGCGGCGTTCGAAGCGGCCGACGAGCGGCTCCTGGAACGTGCCCGCGATCTCATGGGCCGGCTGCCCGTCGATTTCCTCCACCTCCTCATCGTCGACTGGATGGGGAAGAACCTCTCCGGCACCGGGATGGACCCGAACGTCATCGGCCGGGGGATGACGCTGGCCAGGCATAGGATAGCCGAGCCGCGCATCATCCGCATCTTCGTCCGCGACCTCACCGACGAGACCCACGGGAACGCCATCGGCATCGGCTTCGCCGACTTCGCGACCGACCGGCTGGTGGAGAAGATCGACCCCGTCTCGACGTGGATCAACTGCTGTGCGTCGGTGGCCCCCGAGCAGGCCCACGTCCCCATCCACTACGCCTCGGACCGCGAAGCGATCGAGATGGCCCTACAGACGGCGGGCGCCACGCCCACCGACCGCATGCGCGTCATCCGCATCCGCGACACCGAACACATCGACACCATGCTCGTCTCGGAATCCGTCTTCGAGGAGCTGAAAGACCGCGACGACATCGAGGCCCTGGATAAGCCACGGGAGATGATCTTCGATGACGAGGGAAACCTGACGAATGTTTGACCAGAGGGCACCATGCCCGTACTGAGCCTCGCCGAAGTGGATACCGGAAGGCTGATCTACGCGACCGGCTCGCTGATCTTGCTGTCTATTGTCGGGCTGATTGGTGTTTATTGGAAGCGGAAGCGCCGACGAGCCTTCCGTAGAATGGCAGGGCCGCTGGGACTCGAGCTGATGAACGAGGA
>Ga0307378_10010250_pt1 | contig 12182 bp, 11 predicted proteins | sample UN1MG_FD_202238 | JGI IMG/M metagenome (GOLD analysis project Ga0307378, IMG submission 202238) | Soil microbial communities from Risofladan, Vaasa, Finland - UN-1 | ecosystem: Environmental > Terrestrial > Soil > Coastal area > Acid sulfate soil | place: Finland: Risofladan, Vaasa | collected...
CTACAAAACAGTAGCGTTTACTTGGGTCAAAAAAACGAAACACGATAAAGAGCACGTTGGAATGGGTTACTATACAAGAGCCAATCCTGAGATATGTCTTCTCGGGACAAAAGGCGAGATATTACCAAGAGTTTCCCATAGTGTTCGTAATTTGGTCATAGCACCCATAGGGAAGCATTCTGAGAAGCCTTTAGAAGTTAAGCGTCGTATTGATGCCCTTTTCGGAAAGTGTCTTAGGATCGAGTTATTTGCCCGTAACGTGGAAGATTCGAATTGGGATTATTGGGGAGCTGAGGTAAATGGAAACAAAGGAGAAGAAGTTCTGTGAGAAGTGCAACGCATACAGACCACTCGATTACATCAAATGCCCAAGATGTTTTTCAAACCTTGTAAAAATAACGGAAAAAGTAAGGAGGCCGGGACAGAAATGAAACCAGAAAAACATTACATGATGAGTATGCTTACGAAACAATGGAGAGATGATTGTATAGAAGATTTAGGCAAAATGATAGAATATTATAAAGAAGAACGAAATAGAATAGACGAAACACTTTGGGTGTTAGAACGAGTATTTTCGTGGCAAACCAGTTTAATATTAGAAAAAGTCAAGGAGAGAAAAGAATGAACGCATGGGAGCTATTGGGGTTTTATACAGTATCTATGGGTATCATAATTGTAAGTGTGTATATATTGTATAAAATAACAGATTGGATACAGAAGGTGATTCGATGATCGAACCTTGGATATGTTACAAATGCGGGAAAGAAATAAAATATGTTGCTGTAAAAACTCGAAAGGGATTAACACATCACTTTTGTTAATAGGAGGGGGCGGTCGAGGGAGAGGCTCGGATATCTTTCCGATGGAGGGAAAGTCTCGCCCCCTCCGTTGTAAGTTTTATTCTTCTACCAAGCAAACTGTATCCACTGTTGCGTCTTGCGAACTATTTCCGCTTGTAATATGATATAATCTCAATATAACAGTTCCCGAATCTATATATGATGCAGAATTTGGTATCGTTACCTCTGAAGAAATATAATAATCGCCAGTTCCAACGGATGAATCAAAAGTATCCCAATTGGTCGTGTCCTTATTATATATCTGGAAAAGAACATAATGAGTGGCCGAACCATTGTATTTCCACTTCAAACATACCTTATTAAATCTTACTATACTTGTAAATGTTACTCGGAAATCAAACCCAGGAACGCCAGTTACTTCATCAAATGCAACTACATTTACTTCATCTGCATCCGCAAGATCCCCCACATCACCAGTAAGATTATCTCCTGTAGTCAATGTTATTGAAGAAGGAGCAGTAAATAACTTTGAAGCTATTCCTTCCCATTGGTCATTCTCAGTAACGAATGTTAAATGAGACCTATTAGGCGGAACGTAATCTTTCTTGAATTTGTTTCTTACAGTATTTGCCATATTACCACCTATGCGGGAACATTCCAACCACGGACATAACACTCAGCATTATCGAACGAATACGAATTCGGTCTTATTTCTATCTTTACGGAATCAACTACTTCGAAATGACCATCGAACGGTCTCCAGCAAAACTTTCCTGCGTCATCCATGTAAGTATCAAAGAACAGAGCTTCATTGGAATTTCCGAATAGTTTCCCCGGATGCCTTGCGTAAGTGGAACCAGTAGGATATTCAGTAGGATCGAACGGAATCCATCGAATATAATCTACAGTTGTAGCATCGAAACCTCTTGTCATTACAGTTCCGTCTATTGTTATCCTGAAATCGATATAAGGCCAATCTCCCCATGTATCTGTTTTAATGCAGATCTCATTGATATACACCGGGAAACCAACCCATTTGAAGGTCCCGGTCGGGACATCGCTATCTATCAACGTAGTCCATGAACCCGCGACAGGAGAAACGGTAGTTCTCTTCGCCATGTCGAGGTCATGCCGGAATTCCGGAGAACCGTCACCGAGATCGTGCCGTGTAAATATCGTAGGCATAGCATCGTTGAGAGCCTTGGTAAGAATATCGAAATTCTCGGGAGCGAAGTTATCTCCTTGGAGATTATTCATATCCCCTCCGGCTACAGGGCTTGAAGCATAGTAATAGACCATGACCTCGTCATAGTCCGATGCCTCGGCTCCTGTGAGATATATCGTGGTTCTGGTCCTGTCTACATATCTTATGGTGGATGTTATCCAAGGTTGTGCAGGGTTTCCAGAAACTATTTTGATCCCGATTATTCCATACTTCATCGTTGCATACGTCGCTGGTGCAGACACAAGAGCCCGGTAAGTAGCGGAATCGTATTCGGAAGGATGATATACAGAAATTGGTGGACCCTTGAGATGTATTCTTGTTCCTCCATTGAGGAGAATACATTTCTCTGACCTGAAGAATCCTATATCCATATTTCCCTTCTGGGGAATGATACCATCATAAAGACCTGAATTTCTTCCTGTCTTGAATATTTCGGTCATTATGGAGCCTCCCACGCTTTGGGTATCAACCCGCCGAATTGAATATACCACTCTGTCATTTCTTCTGCGAGTTCTGTAAGACCGACGGTCGAGGCGGAGACCTTTATAGAATCATTGACCCGAACGAGACCCAAGGGTTTCCTGACTATGTTGTAATTGGTGCTTCCGCCTGCTCCGTCGTCCATTGACTCGGCTTCACGATACGCGGGACCAAGCCCCGAATAGTCTCCCGTACCGGAGAATGAAAGGTATAGGTCGTTATCTGGACCGAAGGCATTGTAGATAGGATAAAGGTCATCAGAGTCCTGATATTGTGGGGATGAACCAATAGCCTTTGTTTGACCATCGATTGAGAAACTGAGCTTGATAGCTTCAGCAACATCAGGATCGTAAGTTCCCGGTTTGAATTTACAAAAGAAAACGAGATTGGTAATGTAAACAGGCATAGGAATAACGGAGAAATTTTCATTGCCTCCTCTTACTGAAGCGTATGCAGGATCTCCTACAAAGGTTCCTACTGAATGAGGAGAATTCAAAGACCATTCCAAGACGGTCCTTGGACTTGATGACAAAGGACCACATGAAGAAGCGTTGCCTGAGAACCTGCTTCCCTCGTGTGACCATCCAGCATGAGAGAAAAAAAGGCGAGGATGTGCGGTATATTGAGTTGTGTCAAAGCCCGAACTATCTCTGTCGAGAGCGTGAGTAAATGGAGGAGCGTAATTACCAAAGTCTATCCTGTCGAGATTGGATGTAAATCTGAATAGTTGCTCTATCCATTGATTGTATAACTTATCGAGTCCAGCTCCAGAAGTAGCAAGAGTCGTATCTGCTCTAATATCTTTATAATCTGAATATAATGTTATTTCTACCAAGTCACCGTTTGATACATAGTTCGCATAGAACTCCACATAATACTGACTGACAACATTTATCTGTGCTGTGATATCTATTTTTGTTGTAAAGTTATAAGCCCGAGAAACACCAAAGACATACTGTCTTTCGTCCCATGCGTTCACACGCATGAATCTATGTGTCCATGGAACCAAAGAACCTCTATTACCAGCCGGATCGCCTGAAGGAAGTCTCAACCAAACGCGGTTATTCGAGGCGGGCAACTTCAGTCTGTGGTGAAGACCGAACGGCATTTGTCCTTCAGCCTTGTCGGAGTAGTTAAGTGTTATGCTCAAGATACCACCTCTGCTCCATCAAGAGGCATATAGTAACCAGATACTTCAATGATAATAACATCACCAGGAGACGGTTTGGATGTAGCTCCTCTTCCGTCTACTTCGAGAGAAGTTCCACTTACCATTCCTATTGGGACCGGCATAATAAAATCGTCACTGTCTCCGGATTTGTAAAGTGCGGAACTGCTTGTTAAATTATAATAATCGTTCGCACCTTCACCGAAGAAACCGGATGAGTTGGTTCCTCCTCTGTTTATAGAGGGTCGAATATAAATGTTCTTATCCTGTGTGAAAACACGGATCTCGGTGAATACATAAGGATAATGATAATCATGCGGGACCAAGTAATCGTAATAATCACTATCGTTCGTATCGAAAACCTTTGCGAACGAGTTACCACTCCATGGAGCGTCTCCTCCGTCGAGTGTTATTCTGCATAGATTATCTGCGAACCGATAGCCCAATCTGAAAAGATTTGCCGGAGTCATAAACTGACATTTGTTCAGGAGACATTGGATTATCTCCTTCGTGGCCGGGTTCGAAGCAGAGAATGTTTTTATGTTTGATGGGAAGGGGTTAGTGAAATTTTTCGGGTGGACGTAGTATTTGATAGTGATTGTTTCTCCTGCTGTGATCGCTCCTCCGCCAGCTCCGGCTGAAATAAGGCCAGTTGTGGTGACGTTGAATATATCCCCAAATATATCGACAGCGTCGGTGTCGTTATAGAGACTGATGATGCCGTTGTAATCATCTCCGTTTCCTTCTGGGTCGAATATCAAGAACTCGTCTCTGAGTTCTCTCGCTGGTGGATACGTGCAAGTTATCTCGTTGTCTAATTGAGCTACCAGAGACTCCTCGAAGTATAATCCAAACTCCATAGGATTGTCGTGGGATGCACTCCCGTATTTGTAGCTGTAGCTCACTATTCGTCCTCCAGTGTTTTTGATGGTTCTTTGTCTCTCGGCCAGTTGATATCAATTTGTGTTCCAATCGAGAGAACGTCTTTATTCGAAGCCTGGAACGACGGGTGATACGAATTATGCTCAAAGAAGGTTTTAGAGAAAGCATAATCTTGAACGTCTTCGATGTGGATGCTTTCATAATAGTTATCTTTAAGATACGGATATATAATAGTTACCTTCCCAGGAGTATATTCTCCTGCTCCGAGATGAACAAAATTGTTTTCTGTCCCTCCAGTTCTCTTAACGTGGGCCACGTATCGGCCATGACCATTCTCTTCAGATTTAATACGAGTATCAGCATAAGCGTCTTCTTCGGAATATTCTATTGCGCCTTCCCAATAAACATCAACAAACTGCCAACCGATGGTCTCAACCTGTTCTCTTTCAACTATAGCAGATACCATTCCTCTACCAAGATATGGAACTCTCGAAAGAGCAAACTTGAAATTGAATGACCCTGAAGCCGGGTCAGTTATTATCTGCTCTCCATTACTTAGAAGGCCGGGATTGTCGTAATCCGTCTCGCCTATATTAAAGAACTCATCAACCTGGAATCCTATCGTCGGCGAATGGAAACTCCTCTTGGATCTTATTGGATAATTGTAAGCAGCGAGTCTGGTATAGACATCGCCTGTATCTATCAGTTCTATTCTCTCGTTCGTAGTATCGTGGCGGAAGTCTACTCCTTCTGTGTATCTCTGGAGTGAACCATCCCCATCCATTCCAATGCCTAATACTCTCGCATAAAGAATATCAAAATTCCCATTGTTAGCACCGAACGTAACTGGATACACGAGATTTCCATTAGTGAAAGTATTACTCCCGTTATACTGTGTGTATATCTCTTCGTAGGAAAGATCGAGCTTTTCCTCTGGAATATCACCGGGAATGATAAGACCACGAGCCCTTGTGAATTGTGGGTACTTGGAAACGATAAGAACATAGAAAACATTATCTTCTGTAAAAGAGTCCGGAGTAATATCAAACCTGTTAAAAAATACTCCATCTCTGCCAAATTGTGGAGTGAAGGAACCTATCTCTTCCCATACCCACCCTTGTTCGGATGAACGCCAGATATAAATATCAGCACCGAGGGTGTTCTGCATTGTCATCTGGGAGAAAGCAAGGTCCAGTTTCAGGTTCTTATCTCCAGCACTTGTTGGATTGGGGAATAGAAGCAACGACGCCATCCAAGTATTGTTATGGTCATACGAGAACACAAGACTATGTCCTCCTCCTGCCTTTATCGTTGTCTTGGATCTGTCTACTTCTTTATCTTTATAACTAAATTGTTGTTCTGCATATTCTAATGTTTTGGAAGAATGATTGCGTAATTTTCCATCTTCGAATTTCAATTTTTCGCTTCTGATAGGAACTGTTAATGATTTCCCAAACGCAGTATATTTTATATTTGGCGATGCTTCTTTCGACTTTAATGTTTCTGTAAAATATAGACCACCTTGAGTTTGAAGGCCAACTCTTATATTTGGGTTAGTGATATTTCCTATATCATCCAAAATATCAAGAGGGGTCTTGTTGAATACATCACTGTTTACAAACCCGTATGCAGTATTGGATGGTCTTGTGTATGCCTGTGCTGGTCCGAAGAGTGAATGTATCTTATAAACGCTTTCTCCGGATAGGTCTATATACTTCGGCAAATACCACACTTCGTAGGTTTGTGTTATATCTGCTTTGCTTATTCCGTATATCTTCCAATTGACTCCTTCTTCATATACCTGAAATGCCTCTTGGTTAATTACAAGAACTTCGCCATCTGTGTTTCCTCTTACAAGAAGTAATATATCCGGCTTGAGTTCGTAAGTAGCAGTAGGAAATTCGAGATAATAACTGCCATCTGTTCCTGCTACGGAAGCAGCAACATATACAGCGTCATGCTGTGTATAGGTTAGTGAATCATATGATGTAAGAGAAGTCCCTCTTATCCTTTTAAGATTCCCGCTTACGAGATAACCATCCGAATCATAGTTCCTTCCAATGTCATCCGAATTGAACGAACCAGAAACAATAGCTCTCGGGGAACCCGATATCATCGGAACTGGTAGATCGGACTTTGTTATTGATTGTAGATTCCCCGGTGAGGAGTCTGTCGTATCTACTTCGGCATAGTATATAAAGGAACTATCTAACGATATAATCGGCTGTACTGAAATACTCGTTGATTCAACTACAGCTTTTATTGTATAACCAGAAAGCGAAGAAGCGACCGGATCTGTAGTAGAAGCCCAATCATAAGGAGCGTGAAATTCTATATAACCGGACTGTGTAAAGTTATCGGAACCATCAGAAATAGCCACAAGCCTAACCCACGCAGAACCGTTCCAGTAATAGAACGTGACCCTGTAGTCATCTCCGGCTCCCGCCGTGTCTACATCAAGGTAAAGAGTGGTGAACATATTCGGAGCGAGTATCATCAACTCGTCATCCTCATGCAACGTAGCAGAGGTCGTCAAGACCTTCCACGTTTCACTGTCGCTGTAATCCATCCAGTAGCACTTGAACCCATCGAGGGAACTGTCGAGTATTTGGTCCTCGGCATACTTGTGTATCTGAACCCCGACCGGAGCAGTTGTCACTGGTGAATAGTTCTGATCCCATAGAAGTCTGTTTCCTGCCAGATACAATCCATATTGTGTAATAGCAGAACGCTTCCAGGCTGACCATTCCTGTGGAACGAGGTCATTACCAAGAACAAAATCCCAAGAAAAATGATGTCTCTTATCATTTTCGATTGTGAATATTGCATTACTTACTGTATTCTCACAAAGAGCGAAGCGTGTTCCATTCTCTGTAAGTAATTCTATTTTGAGTATATCTTCATCAGTAGTGAGAAATTTAAAGACTTCGTTTACTCCATCGTATGCGTATTTAGCTTCCGGAACTATAAATTGAATATTCATTGTTATTATATCATAGTCCGTAGAATTTACGAGGTCTGACGCAGAAGAAAAATTGTAAGGAACAATATCATCATTATCATCGGAAGCAGATGAGAAACCCGTGATAATAGGAACATCCAAATAGGATTCGGTTGTAGTGTCAGCATTGTCATCATACCATAATCTCGCTGTTAGTAATTTACCAGAATAAGTCGAATCTCCACCGTGAACAAGATCCGATAGAAGTCTATGAGAAACTATTTTTAAACCGTTCTTGGTTGCGTATGCGTAGTTGGTTGTGCTACCAGACCATCCACCAACATTCCATACACCAGTTACGTTTAATGTATCTATATAATAAGCCGGACCGACAGTGTTATTCTCAAGCTCAACATCTTCGAAGTAACACGAATTGGAATTGAGAGTTACTCCTGCGTCGATTTCTACTGTGGCTCCTACTTGTTTGTAATAATAAAGCCCTTCATCTGTCTGGTTCGCGCCATATCTCAATTTAGACCCGGCAAGCGGTCTGATAGGAACAGAGGGGGATACCCCTTCAAGGACGAGTTCGTCCCCGTTCACCAGATAGATAGAACTCATTTATTTCACGCTGGTTTTACTATATGAGTTACAAGAGTGAAGTGACAATTTCCGTATGTATTAGCATCTGCATTTATTCTATTAACCAAAATTTTAACTGTATTCGCCGTTGCTATATTAAACACAGCATTAGCAGAACCATCACTTGCATCAAAAGCCTTATCAACTGATATTCCTGCAAGACCAGAATCATAACCATTAACTGTGTCGGTGAGTTGTGCTATAGCTCCAGCAGCATTGACCTTGAACCCTCCTGCAAGTTTGATGGTCGAACCTTCTCCTGTTGCTATGTCTATTAAAGTTACTACAGCTTCAAGATAATAAACGGAATTGTTTACAACGGTATAACTATCTATAAGAAAATTATCGCCAGAAATATTCGTTCCTTCGAGGGGCTCGTCGAATATCAAATCATCAAATATAGTTGCGTTTTTAATAGCATTTATATCTTTATTATTCATATTCAGGTCGCCAGCCATAGCTCTTGAACCACTAACAAGAAGATATTGGGTATGGTCGTCATCACCAAGACCGGTTACTTGCGTTCCATGATCCCATGTCATGTCATCGACATATTTTTTCCTCGCAGCGTCATTATCTGCTGTCGGCGCAGGAAGGTTTATTAATTTATATGTGCTATTAGCGTCTAAGTCATCCAGAAGTAATAGGTCTCCGGCTCCATATTTCCCTATTCCTAATAGAGAATAAATTCCTCCGGTCCTTACTTCCCAATTTCCGCTTGGTAAATATCCCATTGTTCTCCCTCAGTTACCGTTCCTAACGCCATCATTATCCATATAAAATTTGCTATTGGGGGATACGGTCGCTTGGTATAAATAATCTACCCCAAGTCTCACACCTTTAAAATTGATTGTATCTGCTTCTATAAGAGAAGAAATTTTATCAATATCAGTATCCACTTGTAATCTTACAGTCCCGCCCTTAGTTAGACGCCGAGATGTGTTCTCATCGAGAACGCCTATGTCTCCGTTGAGGAACTCTTCTATCCTTTTCAACTTCTTGGACCTTGCGAGGGTCCCTGCTATTATAATAGTATTCTCACCGGATAGGGAATAAGTAATACTTAGTAATCTGTATTTTCTATTGAACCCCGAAGCTGTATCATGTGTTCCACTTTCATTTATCGTTTTACACAGCTTATCAAGGTCGTTTCCTATATCAATAAATCTCGAACAAGTATATGTAACAGTTGTTTCCGGGTCTTTTGAAATATATAGATACTTATTGCAATGTTGAATAAACTCGTCTGGGTCTACTCCTTGTGGAAGCAATAATATCAGAGGTTCTCTCATCTCGTATTGGTCGATACTATCCTCATCGAATAGTCTCGTTCCGAGGTTTTCTATGAATATATAATTGATAACCGTTTGTGGGTCGCTGACAGGGTCAATATCAATCAAGTTATCGTAAGCAGAAAGATATATTATCTTGCTTGTTGGAGCTTCATAATCGGAATCTATATCAACTATATTGATATAAGAAGCGTGGTCTGAGCCTGCTATATCTGTGATATACCACAGTCTCCCGCTTCTGGCACAAAGATCGTCAAGTATCTCTCTGACCGTTTTATCCCAATATATCATCTGACCGGTATTCTTCATTGATGTCTTTTCAAGATTGGAAGCCCCGACGTCATAGATATTCCCGGCGATGTCCTTGATGACAAAATGATTATGTAGTCCAGTATCGAACAGAGCCCGGAAAAGAACATCTTCGAGATAAACATTCCCATCGTCTGCTGGACTTACTCGAACTTGAGCAACGTGCCCTCTCATTGAGGAAGAATGACAGGATAGCTCGACATTTATGGCGTCATCGGAAATGCTCACCGGCGGTTTATTAACAACGAACTTCATATCAAATCCGTTGAATGTTATCTTTATTCTTGTTCCTTTCAGCAAATGATAATCGGAAGTCGTATCGAGAAACTTGTAAACGTGATTCCTCAACTTCAATTTCGCCATGTGGTCTGTATTTACCTGTAATGTGATGGAAGAACCACTCCTGAATACTTGGTCTGTTATATCTACCTCAGTAGCAGTAGACCAGATATACGGCGAAGTGTACATATACACTTTTATGTCGCTATCCATTGCGACGAAGCCAGTAGGAGATACTTCTGCCATTTATTATACTCCGGAAAATCTACGAAGGTTCATTGTTACGCTAACTATGTTCGGTTTCCCCGCAACGTGGGACAGACTCACATCTGTAATAACAACGGGATCTGCAATAAATTCTTCAGTTGTTTCACCGATTGCTGTGAATTTCGTATAAAAGAGATACGTCTTTAAGTATCCATTGTCTGATATAGAGGTAAACTTTGGCATTGGCATTTTCAATATTGGTTGAGATATTGTATTGATTGTCTGCATTGCTTGTAACTGTTCAGTAGATTGTCTGTAGTATTTAGGGTCAAGGATTCCAGTAACCGAATATCCAAACACGGTTCTTTGAACGCCTGTGACGAGAATAGCAAGACCATTTTGCCAATTGAATAAACCAGTGGCGGAGGTTGTAGAACCTCCATCGCTATCTACGTTCACTTCTCTATTGGAAGTCGAGCGTTTGAATAAGGTCATTCCGTTTACATACAACGTGCCTGACGCAGCGACGCTGTAAACACCGACATAGAATTTCTCAATATCGGTATTTGACATATCAACAACGACATCCATCCATTTCCATTTGCCTGTCTCGCTTACTGATGTATTCCAGTTCGTTCCTTCGAGACTGCCGGAAGCGTAACCATACCCGACCGATAGAAGATCGGCATCATCAGCTTGGTCGTGGTCCACAGCGTAAACCCAGAGACCTATGTTATCTGCCCAGGAACCATCATCGTCATCAGAAGCATAAGGATTATTCCACGAACTATGGTCATAGTCTACTCCGTCATCTCCTCTATAAGCATACTGTCTTGGGCTTGCACTTGCATAAGCGAGCTTTAGAGAGCGTCTGTTGTTCTTTAGATAAACGTCATCCAAAGATATAGGAAGTTCGGTATTGTCCGTTGTAGACCATTTATTTTTAACTTCTGTGGTGATCGTGTCCGATAGCTTCGCAAAAGAGAAATCTTCGATTAAAGCACAAGGAAAAAAATATGCCAGTGATGGATTTATTGCCATTTAGTTCACCCGTCTATAACTCTCCTTACTTTTCTATCGAATTTGGTATCGCCATATATATCTCCTTCCACGGTGATATAAGTATTTCCGCCGGGAGCCCCACCGAAACCCATCGGCGAAGAGGTCCCGCCTCCACTGGTGCTTGGTGAAGACGCAGTATAATCTATATTTTTTATAATATTTTCAAAACCTGACATATCTGGTGCTTCCATTGATTGATACTGTGATTTGCCATATTGGTATGCTCCGTATCCTCCAGCAAAGGTAAGAGCAGCAACACCAGCACCGGCTATTAGTTTTGTTCCTGGCGGAGCATATATCATAGCCTGAAGTCCTGCCATTATTGATGTCATAGTAAGAGTCATCATTATCATATTTTCCATTTCTTTACCAAACGCCCTTCCCATAAGATACGATGACATGACTATTCCTCCCATTGCCATAGCGAGGTTTCCCATAGTCGTAGCAGCCATCTGACCTCTTGTTGCTGTTACTTCTAAATTTTTATTTGTTACTGCTAAAGATTTTGCAAATGCCGTGAAATAAGTATGAACATTAAGTGAGTGCATTGCTTTTAGATAGAACAATGCTTCGAGTGCACCATCTCCAATCGTTAGGAATATTTGACCGATATTATATAGAGGGGCGACAAGATGAAGAACGAAATCCAGAAAGTGTTGGAAAAATCCCACTACTTCTTTAGCGTTATCCTTGGTCCAAAGAAGGAAGTTCCAAAGTCCTTCGAAAAGAATTTTACTAAGATCTGCTACGGGTTGTTTCAATTCTGAAATCATATCAGCGAGAGAACCCATGAACTCCGGAGTTCTCATTGGAGAAAGGAATATTTCTCTTAACTGTGCCATCTGAAACGAGATACTCTTTGCTTGTGCCTGATATACTTGGTCAAGAGTCCCGG
>Ga0307378_10010251_pt1 | contig 12182 bp, 8 predicted proteins | sample UN1MG_FD_202238 | JGI IMG/M metagenome (GOLD analysis project Ga0307378, IMG submission 202238) | Soil microbial communities from Risofladan, Vaasa, Finland - UN-1 | ecosystem: Environmental > Terrestrial > Soil > Coastal area > Acid sulfate soil | place: Finland: Risofladan, Vaasa | collected...
CGGCGAGGTCTATAACTTCCCGGAGCTCCGGCAGGAGCTCATCTCACGCGGTCATAAATTTTCGACCCGGACCGACACCGAAACCATCATCCATAGTTACGAAGAGTGGGGGAAGGAGTTCGTCCACCGGCTCCGCGGCATGTTCGCCTTTGCCCTCTGGGACGAAAAGGAACGACGACTTCTCCTGGTGCGCGACCGGCTCGGTGTCAAGCCTCTTTACTACTCCCTTCTCGACGACGGGACGCTCGTCTTCGGCTCCGAACTCAAGGCCGTCCTCGTCCACCCGCGGATCAGACGGGAAGTCGAGCCGCGGGCGCTCGACTTCTTCATGACGCTGGAATATGTTCCCGCGCCCTTGAGCATCTTCCAGGGAATTAACAAGCTTCCGGCCGGACATATCCTCGCCTACAAGGACGGCCGGGTCGAGGTCAAAAAGTACTGGGATATCGAGGGCGCTGTGAAGCCGGAGGGCGATCCTTCGAAGCACCGCCTCCCCGAGATCATGGATGAGCTCTACGCCCTGCTCAAGGAATCCGTCAGGCTGCGATTGGTTAGCGACGTTCCGCTGGGCGCTTTCCTGAGCGGGGGCATCGATTCCTCGACGATCGTCGGGCTGATGCGGGAGCTCGGGGCCTCGCCGCTCAAGACCTTCTCCATCGGGTTCGAAGAGAGTTCCTATAACGAGCTGCCTTATGCCCGGCGGACCGCCGAGAGGTTCGCCACCGAGCACGAGGAGTTCACCATCGAGCCCCGGGCGCTGGAGCTCACCGAAAAACTCATCCGCCACCTCGACGAGCCATTCGGCGATTTTTCGATCTTTCCGACCTACCTTGTCTCCAAGATGGCCCGGCCGCACGTCAAAGTCATCCTGTCCGGTGACGGGGGCGATGAGGTCTTCGGAGGGTATGAGCACTACCAGGCGCAAAAGATCGCTTCCTGGGGGCCGGTCCGGCTGGCGGGGAGCCTGGCGTCTCCCCTCATCAACCGCTTCCCGCCCGCGGCCAAGAAAAAGGGCGCCTGGAACAAGCTGCAGCGTTTCCTGCAGGGCTTCGAACACGCCTCCGAAAACAGGCATCTGCGCTGGATGATGTTCCTCTCCCGGAAAGACAAGAGCCGGCTTTATTCAGCCGGTTTCCAGGAACGATTGGGCGGAGTTGAAGAAGTTTACGGCCTCCCACCGTTCCGGGAGGTCTTCGAGAAGATGCCGGCGTTCGACCGGACGACGGGTGAGCTCTACCTCGACCTCAAGACCTACTTGGCCGATGACATCATGGTCAAGGTGGACCGGATGAGCATGGCGGCCTCTCTCGAGGCCAGGGAGCCTCTTCTCGACCACAAGCTCATCGAGTTCGTCTTCGGGCTCAAGGGACGGCTCAAGCTCCACGGCCTGACCACCAAATGGATATTCAAAAAGACGATGGAGCGCCTCCTCCCGGCCGAGAACATCTACCGGCCCAAGGAAGGCTTCAGCATCCCGATCAAACATTGGCTGAGGCAGGAACTGCGGGAGCTGATGCTGGACCATCTGAGCGAGAGACGGATCAGGGAGAGCGGCTTTTTTGATCCAGAGCCCGTCCAGAAGATGATCGCCGCCCATCTGGCCGGCCGGAAAAATTTCAGCCATCAACTCTGGGCGCTTCTCGTCTTCGAGATCTGGAGAGAAAGCTATATGTGAAAAGGCCGGGGTTTAGGCTCCTCACAAACTCACTCCTCTTCTTTCTTTTTCCCAAGGCTCGGGATGTATGCTGAGAAGTCCGTATGAGCGACGAACGGGCATGGTTCCTCGAAGAGGAGAGTGAGGAGTGAATCGAGCCAGATTTCCTCGCCGGGGAAATCGCAGCGTGACTTCGAGGCATATATCCCGAGCCTTCCGCTCAGTCGTCGACGGACTTCCTCGCCTAAACTCCGGCCTTTTCTTCATGATGATCTTTTGGGAAGGGAAGCAGGGCGGGGGCCGGCGCCATGCTACCCGTCCTTAGTATAGTTGGGGGTGACGAGAAAAAAACGGATGAATTTATGGTCAAGGCATTGGGGGACGGGCAATGCGAACATAGAAGGTTTAGCCTTCCCGAAATGCTTTTCGAGGGCACCCCGAGTTTCGGGCGGCGAGGATGTCTGAGCACGTCTATTACGAGCGGAGATGCCAAATATGCGCAAGCATAAATCATGGATTAATGGAAACGCTGTATCTGCGAGTTCCGCAGCCGCCGAGAAGAGCGTTGAGGGGACGGCGTTAAAAACCTGATTGAGAGCGAGGCCGGCCCCCAATGCCTTGACTCACTAAATGGTGTCTTTTGTTATGGTAAAAATTTTCTTAGTGGCGGGGGTGACTTTGAAGGCCTCGGCGACGGGGAGACCCAGGATCCAGACGATCTCTCCCTCGGAAAGGAAAACGGGATGCTGATCCCTCTCGCTCGCCGCGATCCCTTTCGCCCGCATGATCTCCTTGAGCTTTTTCCGGCCCGGAGCTCCAAGCGGACGGTAGCGGTCGCCTTCGCGCCGGCGGCGGACGACCAGAGGGAACCGGACCTTCGCGGCGTCGAGAAGGATTCTACGGTCGTCATCGTAGCGCGGTCTTGCCGCCCTTTTCAAAATCTTCCTGGCGACGAAAGAAAGCCCGACTTCTGGGATCATCAGCTTCTTTTTTCCGTCCCATTTGTATTTGTAACGCAGCGGAGGCACGGATTTCTTCTTGATCGAGATCAGCCCTTTCTCCCGTTTGAGGACGAGCTTTCCCGGCAAGGCCGCCTCTTTCCCCTCGGCCAGCCCGCGGACGGCCTCGACATCCCGGAAAGATAGCCGCCTCAGGTCACCCTTGACCTCTCTGAGGAATGCCCGGACATAGCGGCGGCCGAGAGCCGGAGGCAGGGTCGACAGGCGCCCGGCATCGACGAGCGATTTGCCGTCCTTGCGGAGGATCATCCGCTTCACTTCTTTCTGAGTGGTTCGTTCCCAAACCTCTTCTTCGTCCCGGCAGATCTCGGCCAGCCGTCCGAGGTGGCGCACCACCTCCGGCTCGAAATTCTTCTGGAGATAGGGGATGAGCCGCCGGCGAACCCGGTTCCTCAGGTAACGGAGGTCCCAGTTGGTCTCGTCCTGGCGGTAGGGCATTTTCCGCGCCCGGAGATAGGCCTCGACCTCCCGGCGTTCGACTTCGATCAGCGGGCGGATGATCAGCCCGCCGAGACGGGGAGCGATCCCGCCCAGGCCGGCGGGGCCGCTTCCCCGGAGGATCCGCATAAGCACGGTCTCCGCCTGGTCGGTGAGAGTGTGGGCGGTGGCGATCTTGGCGGCGCCGATCCGGGCGGCCGCATCCCGGAGAAACCTGTACCTCCGTTCCCGGCCGGCCTCCTCGATGTTCATCCCGCGCTTCCGGGCGTAGGCACGGATGTCTTCCCGCCTGAGATAAAGGGGAAGCCCCAGCCTCTGAGCCAGATCGATGACGAAGCGCTCGTCGGCGGCCGCGCCGCGCCGGAGACGGTGGTTGAAATGGGCGAGCGCCGGCCGGAGCGAATACTCATCGTGAAGCTCCAGCAGAGCGGCCACTAGGGCGGTGGAATCGGCGCCGCCGGAGCAGGCGATGATGACCTTGTCGCCCCTCTCGAGGAGATCGAAGCGGGCGATCGTCTTCCTGACTTTAGACAGGAGCATTTGCTGACCAGACTTATTCATTAATAGTCCCTCCCTGGTGGGAGGTTTAGAGCGGAAGTGGCACTTTTCTTAATCACCCTCACCCCGACCCTCTCCCGTTCCGAGACTATCTCGCACTGTGACACAGTCCCACCAGGGGGAGGAGGATATATGGAACGTCCGCCCGTTTCCTCCCCCCTTCTGTGGGGGAGGATAGAGGAGAGGGGGATTTCCCAGGGAGTGCCTCTTCTTCATGAATAAAGTAGACTGATCCTCGTTTTCGGGTGATCTCTATAAAATGAATAAAATTTAGCTCTGAGGGAGCGCAAATGGCGGCGGAGGGATTTGAACCCCCGACTCTGCGGATATGAGCCGCATGCTCTGACCAACTGAGCTACGCCGCCGGGCGCGAAAATTGTAGCGGAACCCTCCCGAATAGTCAATTTGGGCCCTGGGATCGGCTCATCTTCCCGTTTTTTCCTTCCCGGCAACGGAATTTATCTGCTTGACAACGGTCCGCCGAATCGGATATGTATGTATCAGTTTTTTTCATGAAAGGAGCAAGGAAATCAGGCGGGGATTTCTTTCTTCTTTTTTAATTCACCCATGAAGAAAATCGGCAAGTACAAGATCCTCGGCATCATCGGAAAAGGAGGGATGGGGATCGTCTACAAGGGTCTCGATCCCGATATCGAGCGGGAGGTGGCCATCAAGACGATCCGCTTCGACACCCTCACCGAGGGTATGGAGAAGGAGGAACTGCTGACCCGGGTCATCCGGGAGGCCAAGGCCGCCGGCCGGCTGAGCCACCCCAACATCATCACCATCTACGACGTCGTCCGGGACAAGGACCTGACCTACATCGTGATGCAGTACGTCGACGGATCGAGCCTCCAGGCGCTCATCGACTCCGGAAAAATGTTCTCGCCCCGGGAGATCATCGACATCCTGAAATCCGTCTCCGACGCCCTGGATTTCGCCCACCGGGGCGGGATCGTCCACCGGGACATCAAGCCGGCCAACATCCTGATCGACAGCACCGGAAAGCCCTTCCTGGCCGATTTCGGAGTCGCCCGCATCGAGACCTCGACGCTGACCCAGGCGGGGACGACGGTCGGTACGCTCAGCTACATGTCTCCCGAGCAGGTCAAGGGTCAGACGGTCGACAAACGCTCGGATATCTTCGCCCTCGGCGTCATTCTCTACGAGCTCCTCACCGGCAAGAAGCCTTTCGGCGGGGACAACATGTCAACCATCGTCTACCGGATCGTCCACGAGGAACCGGAGCGGATCACGGACATCAACAAGGACCTTCCGCCCGCCTACGAAAGCGTCGTTCGCAAGGCCCTGGCCAAGAATCCCGACGACCGCTACCAGAGTTGCCGGGATCTCATCGCCGACCTGGAAGATCCCGGCCGGATGGCCGAAGCGACCCTAGCCTACGATTTCAAGGACGCCGAGGCCGGCCGGCCGAAGAAAAGAAAGCTGGCCTTTGCCCTGGCCGGCGCCCTGGCTTTGATCGTCATCGTCGGCGGAGGGATGTTCCTGCTTCTCTCAGGGAGCTCGGAAAAAAAATCCGGCCTCGCCAAGAATCTGGAGACGATCAAGAAAGAAGGTTTGAGTCCGGCCAGCCGTTCGGCGGCACCACCCGGAGGGACGCCTGTTTCCCCGGTCGGCCCGGGCGACGAAATGCTGATCAGCCTCCGCGAGAATTTCGACAGCCGGAACTATTCTGAGACCGTCCGCCTGGCTGAGGAGATCCTCGGACAGGACGGAGAAAACGCTCTCGCCAGGGACTATCTGAACAAGGCCAAGGCCGAGATCGTGGGGGCTCAGGTCGCTCCTCTCCTCCAGTCCGGGATCGCCGGCTACAACAGCGGCAATTACGCCCAGTGCATCGCGGACATGGAGAAGGTCCTGAAGATCGACAAGGACAACAAGGACGCGCAGAAATATATCTTCCAGGCCGACTCGGCCCTGGCCAAGCCGGACATCAACGCCCTGATCGAGCGCCACAGGGTGGCCGAGGAGAACAAGGACCTGCTCACCGTGCTCAGCCACATGGACTCGCCTGCCCTGGCCGAATCGCAACAAGCCGAGTACAAGATGTTCTTCAACGGCTACGACGGCATCAAGTCCATCATCTCCAAGGTCTCGATCAACTTCTCCAGCCGCTCGAGCGCCACGGTCTCCTTCTCGCAACTGCTCACGGCCGTTTACAAGAAGACCGGACAGCGCAAGATGGTCTTCGAAGGCCGGAAGACCTGGCAGTTGAGGAGACAGGGAAGAAACTGGAAGATCAGCGCCATCCGTTGAGATTCCCGGGCAAGAAGGAGCTGACGATGGAAGCGACGAGACGGCTGAAGAGCCGGGCGGTCTTCCTCTTTTGCCTCCTCATCCCTGCCCTCGCTTTCGCCGCCGCAGCGACCGTCAGAGTAAAGGTCATCGTCGACAACGCCAGCATCAAGGCGACCCCCGAGATCGGCGGCCAAACCCTGGCCAACGCGCCGCTCGGCACGGTGCTCGAGGCCGAGTCGAGACAGGGAGAATGGTACAAGGTGGCGACGACGAAAGGCGGGACGACGGTCAGCGGGTACATCCATGAACTGCTGGTCGAAGAGACGAGCGATGAAGAGTCGCCGGCGGCCGCGCTCTCCGGCGGCGGCCTGACGAAATCCCAGGGAGAGATCGTTGCCGAGATCGAGCTCAAGATAGTGGAAAACAAGAACCTGATCCGTCAGGAGACCGAGTTCGACAAGGCCAGCGCCGAGCTGCGCCCGCTCCTGGCCAAGGCGTTCACGATCGACGACCGCGGCCGGCAGAAGCAGATCGCCTGCGAGATCTATCTCTGGCTCGGATTGGCCGCCGCCAAGAAGGGCGATCGCTACGGCGCCCTGCTGGAATTCCGGAACATGTTCGAGGTGGACTACGCCCACGCCAAGGAGGCCACACGCAACATCTATGACCCCCTGGTCAGCAGCTTCATCGAGCAGGCCGAGAAGCAATACCGGGGCCTCCTCGTCGACTACTCCCTGGAGATTGCCACCGAGCCTAAAGAGGCCACCATCCTCGTCGATGGAAAGGAGATCGGCCTCTCCCCCGAGATATACAGGACACCGATGCCCAAGTTCACTCTCGAAGTCGTCAAGGAGGGCTATAAACCTTACAAAGAGGAGATCTTCCTATCTCAGCCTACTTCCAGGAAAGACATCGTCCTCCAGAGCATCGGCCGGACGCTCGTCGTGAGTTCCACGCCTTCCGGCGCCCAGGTCTTCCTGGACGGCCAGGATACCGGGAAGGCCACCGATTGCGAACTGCCCTACGTTCCCTACGGCGGTCATGTCCTCAAGCTGAGGAAACCCCGCTGGGCGGAGCACGAGGAGAGCATCGATGTCCTGGAAGGGCCCGGCCCGCTGGCCGTCAGCGCGGTCCTGACCGTCAAGGATTATGTCTTCGGGCAGAAGCTGGGCGGGCCGGAAACCAAGATCTTCAAGGCGCCCAGGGCGATCGCCTTCGACGGAAAGGGCAATCTTTATGTGACCGACGAGAGCGATTTCAAGATAAAGAAGTTCGATCCGCAGGGCCGTTTTGAAGGCGGCTGGGGTGACGCCGGGCGCGAATTCAAATCCTTGAAAGAACCTTCCGGGATGGCCTTCGACGGCCAGGGCTTTTTCTACGTCACCGACGCGAAGGCCGGCTGTGTCATGAAATTTTCCACCGCGGGAAAGTTCGTCGCCAAGTGGGGCAAGGAAGGCAGCAAGCCCGACGAATTCATGATCCCCCTGGGCATCGCCGTCGACCGCAGCAAAGACATCTACGTGGCCGATTCCGGGAACAATCGCATCGTCAAGTACTCGACCGGCGGCGTCGTCAAAACGGCCTGGGAGAAGCAGGGCACGGGACGGGGTGAGTTTCTCTTCCCGACGGGTGTGGCCGTCAACGAGCAGAACGAGATCATCGTCGTCGACCGCGTCCACATCCAGAAGTTCTCCCCCGAAGGAGAAGTCATCGCGGTGTGGGGAAAACCAGGGACGGCCGAGGGAGAGCTGAACAGACCGCTGGGGCTGGCCGTGGACTCCCAAGGCTACATCTTCATTGCTGATACGGGGAACAACCGGATCCAGAAATTCGGCCCCGACGGCAGGTTCATCACCGCCTGGGGGTCGGCGGGAACGGCCGACGGCCGGATGACGGGACCCGTGGGTGTGGCCTTCAACGAAAAGGGAAGCGTCTTCGTCCTGGAGTTGGACAACAGCCGTATCCAGGAATTCCGCATCCCCCCGCAATAAGGCGAGAGAGCCTCCTATCCCTTCGGACCGGATTCTGCGTCCGGCCGAGGGCCCCCTGAATCATATTTTGATCGGCGTGACCACGGCGATCAGCGTCAACACCAGGAAAAGCAAGGCCAGTAAAGGGAAGATATACCAGGCCAGACGGTTGAAGGCGAGCCCACCGGGCCGGCTTGAGGCCCGGGCCTCATGATCGGCCAGGGGAATTCCGGCCAGGATCATCCCGAGCAGGGCCACGAAGCAAGAGGATATGACAAAGGCGAGGGCGGAGGCGACATCCTGAATGCTCCTATGGGTGAAGGCAAAGAGCGTTTGCATAAGCCCCATCAGAGAACCGAGCAAGCCGGTGACGGCCAGGCCGGAGGTTAGGGATGTTCCCAGCGAAGCCCTTCCCAGGAACAAGGCAATGACCACGGTTCCTCCGGCGACGACCAGGAGCGCCGACCGGTCGAAAAAGAAGCCCATGAGACGTTGTTCCTGGAGAAAACCCCGGGCGGAGGGCAGAATGACCGTCCAGCCCAGGATGGCGACCATCAAGACATAGCCGGCGATATTCTCAAAGATCCAAGGCTGACGCTCGCCTCCCCTGACGGATATCGGCGAGCTTTTCTCCCGCAGGGACAAATCTTCTCTCGACTTCAGAGCGGGAACAGCACAAACGACGGCGAGGAACAACCCGTAAAGGGCGGGACGGAAAGAGGCGGCCAGGAGAAAAGCGACCTGCTGGATCCCTTCCGATGTCCGGGCCAAGGTGAGGACGAAGTTGGCCATGGCTCCGAGGACGCCGACGATCCAGAAATTGCGTCCGAGCGCTTCCCACAGGTAAGGCAGAACGGCCGCGTCTTCTTCCCGGAGAGGCCGGCCGGCGGCATAACGCGCGGCGGCCCCGAGATGGGAGACCGAGAAGCCCATGAGGAACAGGGCGACGCCGCCGCCGAGGACGAAGGCGAAACCGGCGCCATCCCAAAAATGGGCGAACCTTCCCGAGAGGACGACCCCTGCCAGGAGGAAGACGACGATCAGGGCTCGTCCGATGACCCAGGCGGATTTTTTAAAAGCGGGAGGTGTCATGGCCATACTCTCCTTTTCTCATGATGGAATCGTTCCTGAAATCGCGCCGGGTTCGCTCCGGGGAGCCCAGCGAAAAACCGCTTCGAGCATCCCGCCCGGGCCGAGCTCTTTCTCCAGTCTCACGGGCAGGAAGGTGCAGGTATCCACGGTCACCCTGGATGGGGCAGCGCCGGGAGTTTTCGAGATGGCGAAGGATTCCCAATCGCAGCCATCCAACCGCTCGATCCCCGCGGGTCGCCAACTTCCTTCAAGAAGCCGGCGAAACCGGGAGGAGGTCAGCAGGTCCTCCACGGGAAGGAGTTCGGCAGCCAGCGGAGGCTGGTCCCCGGTTTCCTTCCCGCCGATCCGGGCGACGAGTTCGAGGAGGGACCTGTCCACTTTCCGGAGACGGATCGTGTGGAGGGTCTCTTTTCCTGACAGGATGACCCGGACCCTTGTCTCCTCGGGATTGATCCACTCGATGACGAACCAGGAAGAAGCTTCCTCCCTCTCGAGGCGAACGGTGCACTCCAGCGCCCGGTCGCTTCCGACCTGTCCGGAAACGGAGGCTGCTTTCTGGAGAGCGGCCAGGGAGGAAGCCAGGCCGGTTGGAGGGCCGGAGGGGCGAAGAGAGAGACCAAGAATGACGACAACGGCTGAGACCGCGACCAGGGAGATCCTGGCCAAGGCCAAGGACCAACGGCGGGGGGATGGAGATCGGGCGATTGTCCCTTTCTCGGTCATCTGCCATTCCTGCCGGGAACGGCTTAACCGTCCCGCCATTCTTTCCTCGGCCTCCGCAGGGAGGTCATCCGGAAAGGCCTGCTCCAGCAGTCCATCGATATCGAAAGGTTTCTGTTCATCGCTTCTCATGGCACATTCTCCTTTGACAAAGAAGGCCGGAGGTGAGACAGCCAATGGCTGAGCTTGGCCCGGCCGCGCAAGACGTGGGTCCGGGCCGTCGTCTCCCGGCAGCCCAGCGCCCCGGCGATCTCCTTGTAAGAATATCCTTCCAGGATCCGCATCACCACGGCCACGGCCTGTTTCCTGGGGAGGCGGCCGATCGCTCTTTTGACCATCCCCTCTGTCTCGGCCTGATGGCGCTCGCTCCCGGCCGCTGCATCCGGCAGGCGACCGATGACTTCGGAGCCGACGAAGCGCCCCCTCCGGCGCTGCTTTCTCAGCGTATCGACGGACGCGTTAACGCACATCCTCAGAACCAAAGCCTGGGGATGAGGATGACGGGAGATCCGGTCCAACTTCTTCCAGACAAGTGTCAGGACTTCCTGCATGGTGTCTTCCGCTTCATCCGGATGGCGGACGATGCGCCAGATGATCCGCATCATCCGCTCCCGGACCGGAGCGATCAGCTCCTCGTAGCCGAGCCTTTCCTTCATCCCATCCATTCCCAGGAGGAGGATACCCCGTGCCGGAGAAGAAAGCGCCGATTCGACCCAGATTTCCTCCATGCCAAGCCGTCCATGGAAATAACCGTATTACAAGACCAGATCGTTTACAACAAAGATAATTTTTTTATGTCCCTGTCAACATTCTGATCCCCGGCGGCGGTTAATGGCATGAAACGAAATACGACCAAGGAGGTCAAAATGAAAAGACAAGTTCTTATCCTGACGGTTCTCTCGCTGCTGCTCATAGCGTTCGGACAAGCGGGAACGCTGATCGGGTCCGACAGCCTGGAGGAAAAGATCCAGAAGGCGTCTTCGCTGCTGCTGGACTCAGAGAAATCGGAGGACAAGGACCAGGGGTTCCTGCTGCTTGTCGAATCGATCGACATCGCCGCTGCCGGAGGCGGATTCCCAGCCACATTCCAGAATGAGATCCGCGAGGCGCTGGAGATGTTTCGCCGGGGATCCATCCTTGACCAGCAAGGCGGCGACAAATTGAGAAAGGCCTACGCGCTCCTCAACTCGGGGAAGCTGTTCCAGATGCCCGCGGAGATCTCGAGTATCCAAGAAGCCGTCGAATACGGCCGTAAACAGATAAGCCTCGCCCTTTCTCAGGTTAAAGCCGGCAGGACCGCGGACGCCGTCAAGCCTCTTCTTGAGACCGTCCTTATGGTCATAACGCCGATGGAAGCTAAGGGAGAGTAGGCGTTCAGCCAAAAAGAGAATGGCCGGTCTCAAAGGTTTTAGAAGAAAGACGGTGATTTCGGGCAGGCGTCAGTTCAGAGGCTGATCTCGCGGCGGATGAACTTGCCAAGGAGCTGCCGCAGTCTTTCCGCGGATTGCGGGGCCCGGAGATCCGGGTTCGAGAAAATTTCGCGGGCGCTGATATCCGGATTTTCATAATAATCCCGGTTGGCTTGGCCGTCGATCTGGATGGCCGCCCCCTTGAGAGAGATCCCGACGAAAAGCCCCTTGGACTTGGAATAAGCATAGATCTCGGCCTTCATATCAAGGTCGGTCGAGGCTTGGGCGCCGCGGCCGACCGGGCCGGCGGCGACACTGGCGTCCGCGCCCAGGGTGATCTTGCCCTCGGCGATGTCATCGATACTTTGCCGCGTTTTGAACACCAGGACCAGGTCCGATTTTTGGATGCCGATCTGCCAGCCCAGGCTCCCTCCGGCGAGAATGACAAACGATGGGTTGCTCCAGACGCCTTTGTCCCGGACGAGAAGAACACCCCGGCCGTATTCGCCGCCGATGCCATAAGCTGCCTTGACGACCCCCGGGATGATGGCGATGCCGTGGGCCTTCCGCAGGATCGATTCGGGAATCTCTTCCTCCGTCAAATCAGCGATCTCCTGGAAAACACGGATGGCTTCCTCGACGCGCCGTCCCGCTTCGGTCGAGTCGGCAACGGGCCGAGTTGCCCCCAGCGTAATCACGAGAGCCGTTATAATAACCAGGGCCAGCCAACGAGTATGACCATGCCGATTTGTCTTTTTCATCCCTGCCCTCCATCATTATTAGGGTGCATCCTCTCCCCAGCCCTTTCCCATTTCAGGAGGAGGAAGGCGAACTTTTAAAACCCATGGAATTCCCAGAAAGACCACTATTATATACGATTTTTTCCCGGCCGAGGTTGGCCGGCCTGTAAACTCGCCTTCGGAAAGAGGGTGAACCTTGTCTTTCCAGAATTCGTAGTATAATGTGAACAAGGACAAGCGTTAGGATTAAGAAGCCATGATCCAACGCTTTTCACACATAAAAAAAGGAGGTGCTTCGTTGAAAAACAAGATTCTCACATTTT
>Ga0307378_10010253_pt1 | contig 12181 bp, 7 predicted proteins | sample UN1MG_FD_202238 | JGI IMG/M metagenome (GOLD analysis project Ga0307378, IMG submission 202238) | Soil microbial communities from Risofladan, Vaasa, Finland - UN-1 | ecosystem: Environmental > Terrestrial > Soil > Coastal area > Acid sulfate soil | place: Finland: Risofladan, Vaasa | collected...
CAACAGCAGCCACCACGTTCCCCTCACATCCCTGTAAATCTGGGGTAGGTACCAAGGGAGCCCTTCCCGCGGGGACGACAAAGGACCCCCAACAAGTCGGCCTCCGGGGGAGAGAACGCTGAAGGCTGTCCGATACTGTGGGTCGGCCTGCGTGACAACATAATACACTCCCTCGGCCTGATCGTATTGAATTTGCCGCACTAGATTGTGAGGAAGCCCAGTGTTCCCCGTTGTGTACCGAGACCAGCTCTGGCCATCAAACCGAACCAGCCCGTCTTCTGTCCCGAACCACTTGACGTTCATTGAATCCACGCAGAAGTAGCGTATTGCGCAGCCTAGCAAGCTGCAGACCTGTTCGTCGTAGACCTCCCAAGACTGAGTTTTAGGGTCAAGGCATAGGACCGCGTATTCTGTGGAGGCTGCGAAGTCCCACGCGTTCCCCACAACGAAGTAGGCCAGACCGTCCGGCCCGAAGGCGGGATAACGAGCCCCATAGTAATCCATGTTTGCGCCATGGAGGATGTTCGAGATTTCGGAGACGTGTAAGTCATCCGGATTGCCGCCCGACCACCAAGAAACAAAGCTCCTTCTCTCCTCAATATCCCTATTGTCCGACCACCGCCAACTGAAAACATACACCCTCCCCCACGGGTCGCAACACATTGTGATAGGGGTCGTCGGCACTGCCTCCGTTATCTGCTTATCCTCAATCACTGTAGCCCCTTCGAGGCGCGCAAACCTGTAGTTCTCGAGGTAAAGTCCGAAATTCCGATAACCGACAGCGGACCCGAGCGTGTCTGCGCAAGTCGGACCGGCCAAACTGCCGGTCTCGACATATCCATTACGCCCATGCGCAATAAGCAGCCAAGTCGTGCCTTCTGAATCGACGGCCGCGTCGAGAACAAAGGTATTCGCAGGGCACTCAATAGGTTCAACAGTCCCGCAAATGATCCGATACAGTCCCGCTGAGCGGTAGTAGTACACGATATCCCCGGTCACCCAATCATACCCAGTGTCAAGCCAGTCTCCCGTAGAGACAACCACGCTCCCGTCCGTATCCGCGAAGGCACAGTGTATCTGCGGGAAGTCCGGCCTCTCGAAGTAATAGACCCAGGGATAATCAGCCGCTTGCCCTACGGCGCAAGACGTCAACGCAAATACCGCGGACAACAGAACGACCATCGCCAGTCGCAGCCAAGTCATTTCCACCTCCTTATTTCAGCTTCTGAATGGGCAGCACCTCGTCAGTGAGCGCTTTTACCTCGGCAGGCTCCAGAACAATGACGTCTATTCGTTCGCTTTCGTGTTCCGGAAGAGCGCAACGCGAGTCCTCTGTACCCGTCTGCCAGGGCCCGCAAGATATAAGTGGTTGGTCTTCCGGGGTCAACCTCTGCTCATCGACTTTGAAGTCGGATTGGACTTTGTAGTCCTTGATCTTGCTGGGGTCGTAGCGGTCTTCAGGATTACCGACAACGAAGTAGCCGTCGGACTGCTTCCAGAGGGCGGCGCGGATGTGATAGACGCCCTTCTCGTCGGGGAGTATCGGCTCGACAATCGGCTCCACCAGCGGCTGCGGACCTTCCGGCAACGGCGTGACCGGCGGCAGCTCCGCCCTCGGCGGCAGCAGCACCCACCTCGTCCGATACCCAAGATGGGGACCAAATACCGGAACCAGCGCACGCCTGCACCAGATCTCAGGATACACAAACACCTGCATCGTCTTCTTCTTGCTGAGATCATGCCCGTGGTCATCTTCTGCCCACACCTCGAGCACTGCCCACCCGATCGGCACATCACGGAGCTTGATCGTTGCCTCAGGCGGTTGCTCAAAGGCCGCCTCGGCCTCCCGTTCCCAGAGCGGCTGTCCGTGTATATATATGTCCCTGTTCCCGTCTCGTGGGAGCCTAGGCTTGTATCTATTCAGGGCTCTTGACCGAAGATAGACCTTGAACTTCCCTTTTAACGGAGTCGGCCTCAGAACCCCCGTGGGTACCCGCTCCGCACCCGGCTCCACGACCGGCGTGACTGGTGTGACCGGTGTGACCGGCGTAACTGGGGTGACCGGCGTGACCGGTATGACCGGCGGCTCCGGCAAAGGGACTGGCTGCGGGAAAGGCACCGGCACCGGGAAGGGAATCGGCTGCGGCCAAACAGACTCAAGTCTGACCTTGAACTCGATCTGCCGCGCGGTTTGTGAGACTGAAATCCTAAATCGCTCATGCCCCCTGTTCCCCTGCGCGTACTCCCTGAAGTTCGAGGTGGCCTTGCAGTGAAGCAGCTTGTGCTCCTTCCACTCGCGGTCCCCGTCCGGATGCTCCGGACTCGTTCCGGGGTCCCATTCGCCGATGGTGCCGTCCACGCGCAGAACTCGCTGCAAACCCAGCGCCAACATGAAATTCTTCCCGTCAGCGCAGCTGTAGTTGGCCCACCAGTAATGCGTCGTCTTAGTCGTTATTAAGAGCCACATGTTGTGCCTCATCCTACTCAAAGGATACCGCCTGTCCCTCTCAAAAGCAATCGCCGCTCCATCTCAAACGCCGCAAACTGCCTCGAGAATAGCGCAAGGACCTCTCGCCCGAACGCGGTCAGCTGAAGCCTTGCGCCCGAAAGTCCGCTGTCCGGGCAAAGCCCCAACTCCCTAGCGTAATTGCCATACCAAACAAACGACGCACGCTGCGAGACTCTCACCCATCGGCGACTGGAGCGGCAGAACGACACGAAGCTCTGCATCTGCGAATCAGCCGTCTCGAGCGCCCTCTCCTCCGATTGCTCCGCAGCTTTCAGGATGCAGAAAATGCCAAACTTGTGGCCGTTTGTGCAGCGAGCGGCAGAGAGCCCGGCGATCAGTATCCGCCTCTGCCGAGCCGTGAGCGCCCACGGGAACGAGGCGTCCAGCGAGGCGGCGTATGCCCTCCCCAGCTCCGTCAGCACTATCCTGCCCTCTTGCCGAATCAGAAGCCCAAAACTCTCCCCAAACTTCACCCAGAGCCGCGCGCGGTATTCGGGATTGCGTATCTGACGAGGGTTCTTGGCGAGGTTCGCAACGTTTTCGACCACCTCGCGGAACGTGGCGAACGTGCGCTTCCTCATAAATGCGAAGAACCCGTTGAGGTATGAGAGTCTGGCAAAGGCAGAGACGGGCGGCTTTGGGCAACTCAGTCCCAAGAGCCTCTCCTCCTGGGCCTGGAGCTCCTCGGCCAGTCTCGCCACTTTGCTCGGGGCAAAACGAACCCTGTAAAGCGGAGGGCTGTAACGAGGGAGCGTTTTGGGAAACGCCTCGGCAAAGTGAACGCCGATCACCCGCGAGAACGAGAAGCGCTCCGAGTAGTCGTTGACGTACGAGGCGAGCCGGTCGTAGTGGTCCCTGTTGGCGCGGCCCAATTGCAGCTCCAATAGAACCATCGAGTTGCTCGCTCTCTGTCTGAAGGCAAGGTCAACTCTACCTGAGGCGCACGCGTCTTCGCACCTTGTGGCCTCAAGGCCCGAGACTGGCAGGTGCTTTTTCACAAGGAACGACTCGACTATCTGAGGGTAGCGGAAAAAGAAGCTCTGGATCGCCCTTTCGTCCAACTCGCGGGCGCCCTCGTGCATCATCTCATTCCCAATACGTAGCGCAGCAATTGGGGTTCTCCCAGACCGAGACCTCTCGCAGGCCGACGACTAGGCCGCCTAAACGCTCCTTCAGAGACTCAAAAATCCACCGAGCGATGTTCTCGCTTGAGGGGTTCATCTCTTTGAACGGCTCAACATCGTTTAGGAGCTTGTGGTCCAAGCGGTCCAAAACCGCGTCAGTCGCAGCCTTGAGGTCCTTGAAGTCTATCGCAAGCCCAATGTCGTTCAGCGATTCTGCCCGCACCCGCACCTCGACCACCCAGTTATGCCCGTGCAGGTTCTCGCACTTGCCGTCGTATTCCCGCAATCGATGGGCCGCCGCAAACGAGCTCCTGACGGTCAACTCGAACATGGCACCTCACCCTCCAAGCCGTGCTTAAAACCTCGTCCCACAATCTGTTTTCGACGTTAGCCTGCGCCAGCGCATTGCCTACTCCTTCGGAAAATACTCCCTGTACTTGGCCACGACAGCCTCGCGTATCTTGCTCCTCAGCTCGGGCGAAAGCGCGGCCACGGTCGGCACAAACTCGCCGCCCTGCTGCCTCGCGGAGGGATAGCCCACGAACAGCGCCCCATTGGGCTTGATCACCACCTTGAAGCCCTTGACCAAGAGCTCCCCGTCAAAGGTTACATCCGCGTAGGCGTGAACCTGGCTCGCTCCCTCTTTAGACTCGAACGGATAAACCCTGACGTCGCTGACTTCCACGCCTCGGTTATACCCCGTTCTCGCCGCCTCAGTCAAGATGCCTTCAATTTCTGAGCCTGCGCCACAGGGGCGCAGAGAGGAAAGAGAGCGCCGCCACTAATGAACGCAAAAGGCTCAGAGAACATGATGCCAGCTGCATGATCTGCTAGGTTCTTCTCTGTGCTCTCTGTGTCTCTGTGATGGACATTTTGCTCTATTATCTCCTATTCCGGGGGCGCTCGCGGTAGCGGATTCCTTCCATCGAGATGTAAAGCGGATAAAGAGGGTTCGTGAACTTATACCAGCCTCGTTCCCTTTCCTTATCCTGAAGAACGACGCCTAATTCTCTCATCCTTCTCAGAAAGTTATGGAGAACCTTCTTCTCATCTACATTCAGCTTACTTTGAATCTCTGCTTTCTTGAAATGGGCCAAGGGACGCAGGCTCCCCAGTTTTCGCAAGATTGAGCGATAACGCTTGCTACGAATTGCTTGATAGACCCTCGGCTCGAGATACTTCTGCCCCATTGTCTCGGCGGCGGTCATCAGTCCCTTTATTGAGTCGTCTTCGTCTATGAGATCATCCTTGTTCGCCGTGAATACGGCGTCGCCGATCTCCTGCATGACAATCGGTAGCCCACCTGAATAGGAGACCATCACCCCAATCACTTCGCTGGATGCCTTGACGCCGACACTCTCAAATGCTCTCGTTAAAAAGGCTCTCACCTCATCATCAGAGAGTCCTTCTATCTCCACCACCTTGAAAACTCTCATAAGCGAAGGCTGTTGTTCCCCTAGCCTGAGTCTGATCTCCGGTATCGCGACCGGCATGATGAGCACGGGGAAACCCCTATAATGGAGCGCTATGTGGTCCACACAGCTTTTGTACCAATTTGCGAAATCGTCCTTCTTGCAAATCCCGTTTATGTCGTCCAGAACGACAAGAATGCCCTTTATTTTATCTTTTATCTTCTCGTTGATTTTGTTGATAGCCTCCGGAAAATCTCTAACCAGGTGAGATAGATCACTCTCGGGTGCATTGAAACCTAGGGAAACGGCAAAAAACCCCACTTGTTGTATGCGGCCCCCGAATACATCGCTAATCTTCTCGAACCAGCGTCGAGCATGAGCTTCATTAGCGATTCGCTCGAACACCCTCCGGACAAGTTCTTCTAGAGTAGTTACTCCGCCCAAGAGAACGTGAACGGTCAGGAAGTTGTACTGTTTGACAGCCAGGTCTCTCACGTAGTGGGCAAGCGAGCTCTTACCTATCCCTCTTTCGCCGACCAAGAAAACGTTCTGCTGCCTCCCGGATGCAGCCCGCCTGACAGAGGTGAGGATCTCTTCAATCTCCTTTTGCCGACCAACGAAGAACTCATAGGGCACCGGGCTACCCGGTGTGAACGGGCTTTCTTGTTTCATAGCGTCAGCTCCTTCTTATCTTCGCAAGCACCAGAGATGGGACTTGAGCACCTAAACACCGAAGGGCGATTCACGGCATCAGGCAGCCGGTATCTCCGCCGGACATGTCAATGCCCACGCCGGTCTCATCCGCCACCCAGCACCTGTTGTTTCCCTTCGTTGTGTAGGCGTCTTCGCCATCGGCGTCGATGAATATCCCAAGCGGCCGGCGAAGCCCTCTATCGTAAGGTCCGGCATACCCCAGGCACGCAACATCGATCTGGCTATAGAGGTCATTGCCGGCATTGTCGAGCAGGACGCCAACGCCGTCGCCCCCGTGGCCCATAGCATACCAGCCCTTGGCGGAGTAGTAATCGTCGCCCATCACGTCAACCACAATGCCGACCGAGGCGTCGAGCCCGTGACCGATCCCAACTATCCAGCTCCAGTATTCGTCGTTGCCCGCCTCGTCAACGAGAATGCCGACGCTGTTGTGGATACCTGCGCCGATAGAATAGCGCCTCGCCACATAGACGTCGTCGCCGGCCTTGTCGTCGAGGATACCTGTCGAGAACCAGTAGCTAGAACCTTGAGCGAAGTAGTCGCCGAGGTAGTAGTCATTGCCAGCGCCATCCGTGAGAATGCCGATGCCGCCCGCGCCTTGCCAACCCTCTTCATCGCGTCGCGGACCGAATCCGAAGCCCTGACCCATGCAGACGTAGCGTTCCTGGCCGGCCGTGCCCTCTCTGAAATCGACATCGGTGCCACCGATGAAGTAGTAATCATCGCCCTCCCTGTCGCGAAGGACACCTGAGCCAAACGTGAACCCGAAGCCCTGGCTGTACTCGGGCGAGAAGTAGATGTCGTTGCCCGATTCGTTGCTCAGAAGCCCGATTCCACATGCGGCGGCGCCCTGGGACATCTCCTTGCCCAGAAAGATGTCATCACCATACATGTCCTGAAGAACACCGATCCCGAATGTGGACGCGCCCTGGCAGTGGTTCTGCGCGATATACGTGTCGTCCCCGAAAGCATCTATCAGAACGCCGATCCCGAAGAGCCCCCACCCCTGGCAGCCGTCGCTGGCCGATTCGTAAGTGTCGTCCCCTGAGAGGTCGATGCTGACGGAAATCGGAGTATCATCCCCAGCCGCACCGGCCGTTCGGCCATAATAAACATCGTTTCCGCCGATATCGACTAAAAGCGCATTCCTCTCGCGCACGCCGTTCGTGGTGCTGTCGAAGAGGTTCTCCCCAGCTCCACCCACCATGACGAAGCCGATGGGAGTGTCGAACCTGAAGAGAATCGGCTCGGTTGACGAGTCATAGACACTGCCGAAGAAGTCCTCGGCGCGCCTGACGCCGGACAGAAGCGTAGCGCCAGCATTCAAGAGCTGCTCGAAGTCAACGTGGTCAAGCCATTCGTCAAACACGCCGCTCAGGAACGAGCCATTGTAGTAACAGAGCGCGTAGGCGTTCAGGACGTTGGTGTATATCTGGCTCCTCATGTTGGGCGTAACTCCGGCAAAAGCGCTGTCCAGCCTAGCGGAGGCGTCGTTCATCGCGAAGAGAACCATGGCCATCGCCTTGCGGAGCTCTAAAGAGAGGTGACCGGCCTGCGCGGCCAGCTCGTCACGTTGCGAGGGCGAAAGCGTCTCGTGATTGCGGCTATAAATCTGAACGATCGCGTCCTGAAGCGGCGTGTCGGAAAGGAAGTGGTCGTAGTTGGCGGGTAGGACAGTGGGGCCAAGCGGCGACGCAGCCGTCAGGACGTATTCCTGCAGCTCCTGGTCCGCGAACATAATCTGATCGGTAAGTTCCTTGGCGAAAGGCGGCCCAGCGAAAGCGTCGTCAAGGACCTCTTCAGTTATACTCAGGACGCACTTCTCGATGTAGGGATACGGGCCGTAGTAACCCTCCGTCGGCCTGTCGAGAGACTTACGGCTCATACACATCGTCTTGAGAGCCATATCGACCGCGTTGGGCTCAGCAGACGGCAGACGGCGCCCACGCTTCATTTCTACTCCGTCGAAGTGAACGGGAGAATCCGTGAGCCTTTCGAGTCGTGCGGGGGAGGCGCCGAACGCGCAGGCATCCAAAGAGTGGCGGTCTGGGAAAGAGGTTCGTCTCATGTTCGTATCGACCGCGAAGAGAACACCTCCACAGTTCCCGAAGTAGGCGACGCCGTCGTCCGTCATTGTGATACCACCCAGGATAGGCTTGCCGGTCAATGCAGTCCCGTCGATCTCAACGCCTGTATCGAAAGACCATGGAGGCTCAGAAGCCAGCGAAAGGCCGTAAACCTTGTGGTTGCTTACGCCGAAATAAACGGCACTGTCTGGTCCGAGAGCCGGCGGACTCGAGATGATCTCGATCGATGAGATGCTATACCTCCACCTCTGGTTTCCAGAGACGACGTCAACGCTGTAGAAAACACCCCCATTACTGCCAAAGAACACGCCCGTATCCACTACGACCGGAGACGAGAAGATGGCCCGACCGGTATCGAATTCCCACTTGAGAGCGCCCGACGGATCGACGGCGTATAGGACGCCGTCCATCCCGCCGGCGTAGATGGTGTCGTCGTTCCCCACACTGAAGGCGCGAGTGAGCCAAGTATCAGTCTCGTATCTTGCGAGCTCGTTCAGACCCTGATCAACTACATAGACCACACCATCATAAGAGGAGAATGAAAGCCGGCCGTCGGAGAGAAACGTCGGCCTGCTATCGACCCAGCCGCCCGTCTTAAATCTGCCAAGAATTTCGCCGGATGAATCCAGTTTATAGACATAGAAGTCGTCCGACCCGAAGTAGATGTTCCCCTCAAGATCGACGGAAGCCGTAGAGAAGATGGGACCCTCGGTCCAGTAGCTGAAGACAAACGTGCCATCCTTATTGAGGCAGTAAAGGGCGCCATCGAGCGCTCCGAAGATGATTCTGTCCTGATTGTCGAAGGTTGGATCGGCGACTATTGGCGCCCCTACGTTGTATCTCCAAGTTTCATTACCAGAGGAGTCGAGCGCGTAGAAGTTGCCGTCGCCAGAGCCGAAATAGACCGAGCCGTCTGCATCAACGAGCGGCTTGCAGGCGATCCAGTTGCCAGCCTTGAAATACCAGAGGACATCGGCGGGGTCGAGAGTTAGGGGGGGCTCCTGCTCGAAGCCTGCGTCTAGCTCTGAGATAACCTCGTTCCAATCAATGTCTGCCAAAATGTCTTGGGCACTCTGTTGCACCAGCAGGGGCCCGCTTGCCTGAGTCGCCCGAAACTCGCCAACTTGCGCGGGCTGGGCGAGAGAAACCACAAGCGGCAAGAGGACAAAAAACATACCTATCAAAACTCGATTTCTGCACATCGGCTCATTCCTCCATTGTGATAAGCTAATCGTTGAACCGTCAACCTCAGGCGCCGGTCATCGCGAAGTCAACCCTCGCCACACCTGTTGATGTCACGGCCGCCGCTGTGCAAAGAGCTACGGCACAACGGTAATCGCGGGGAACTGAGTGCTCGCATGTCCTTCCTTGTCAACCGCCAGTATGTAGTTCTCCAGAGCGATCGGCTCAACACCAGGGTTGATTTGGAGGCTGTAGTAGTAGAGCACCGCGTCTTTGTAGAGACCATAAATCGCGTAAGGCGTGATATCGACGCCTTGCGACACGCCAAGTGGATGATACTTCCATCTTACCGAGGCGATGTCGTAGATACCATCGGGGTCGGTCACGAGCGCCGCAACGCACAGTCGCCCACCGGTCTCGTACGTTACCCTGCTGTACGGATTGCCGGCCATGAGGACAATTGGTGCTGAGTCGCCGGCCGCGCGCGTGTATTCGGCGCCCTCGATCGCCATGGCGCGAGTTCTCCGCCAATCCGGTGCGAGGCTGGCTGGCAGATGGCCTTCCTTAGTTATGAAGAAGTTGGGCCACATCTGGCTCCTGTTGCCGACCGCATCCTCTGCTACAAGCTGAAGAGCATAGGCCTTGGTCGCGTCGATGCAAGATGCGGGAATTACGAACTCACTAGAGAAGATCATCGCATCTGCTACGTCGTCATAGCCCTCTCGCTCCAGCGTCCATCCCAGGTCGATGCCCTCGTAGAGAACCCAGACGTTCACAACGTTGTTCTCAGGATCGGTAACAAGCGCTCGGACTTTTAGCACACTATCAGCTGATGCGGAGACCTCGCTGTCCATATAGCCGGCAATGAGGATGTTGGGCTCGTCGGATGATGGATAGATATCTCTCTGGAGAGCATACATCACACCGTCCCAGCAGCCGACGTAAAGCGTTCTGTCCGGACCTATGGCCGGCGTGGGCCGTATCCAGTATTCGCCCTTCTGGGGGAACTGATCGCTGCCGGTCGGGATGAACATCCTGCCTATGATGACGCCATCCATCGAGAGCGAGAAGACCGTGTTGTCCCCCCCAATCATGTAGATATTGCCGTCCGCGTCGAGCATCGGAGACGACTGAACCCAGCTGCCCAACGTGATGCCCTGCAAGTTCGGGTCTTCCGTAAAGCCCGATTCACGCCCGTTAGACATAACCGAGAAGAGCTTACCTAAAGGCTGCTCTTGGCCGGGACCGTCGTAATACGTCCCGCAATAGATGTCGCCGTAAACGCTGATTGCCGGCGAGGAGTGGACCCACGTCCCAACCGAGCGACTCCAAAGCAGAGAGCCGTCGGGGGCGAAGGCAAAGAGCCGGTTATCGGGGCTGTCTGAGCCAATGTAGATGTTGCCGTTTATGCCAACCGCGGGCGAGGCGTGCACAGGACTTCCGAGATACCGACGCCAGATCAGATACCCGTTCGCCCCGTCGATTGCGTAGAGGTAATGGTCGTCCGAGCCGCAATAGACGACCTTGCCGTCCACGCTGACGGCGGGTGAAGAGGAGATCCAGCTGCCCGTGCGGTAAGTCCACATCACCTTGCCTGATTGGCTCACGCCATAGATGCGGCCATCGTGGGAGCCGACATAGACCATAACACCATCATGCCTTCCATTGTGATTTCCGTCCATGTAAGGCTCGGGAAAGTCGCCGTCGAAGCGGCCATTGCGGTTGAGGTCCTGATATGGTTCCTCGCTGCCAGGGTTCCACTGAAGGTCCTGAAAAACGTCCAGGAAGGGCTCGCCGGCATCATGCCAGTTGTTGCCGTTTAGGTCACAGAAAGGCTCCTGCACATTAACGACGGGCGAGGAAGTGATCTTGCCTCCGGTTGCGACCGACCATTTCATCCTGACCCTGTCCCACTTGCCGTTTCCGTTCCAGTCAATGAAGGTCTCGCCATCAGTGTATTCGCCATTGCCGTCACGGTCAACGTAAGGCTCCTCGCATATCTCGCTGTACATGGCGTATAGCCGACCGTCGTCCCCGCCGAAATAGAATACGCAGCGGTCTCGGGCGTTATTGCCATTCTCATCGATGAACGGCTCCGCGGGATTGCGGACGCCGTCACCATTGGTGTCAACAAACGGCTCCGCGTCGTCCCACTGACCATTGTCGCTCTGGTCCGTGAACGGCTCGCCCGCGTCGTATTCACCATTGAGGTTCTTGTCCAAAAACGGCTCGGCAGGGTCCCAGACCCCATTGCCGTTCTCGTCCGTGAACGGCTCCGCGATGTCGTAACAGCCATTGCAATTAGCATCGAGGTAAGGCTCACCTGGCCCAATCGCTGGAGAGGAGACCATCGGAGTATTGGCGTCATACCTCCAGAACAACGTGCCATCGGGGTTCAGAACGTAGAAGACCCCGCCGGTGCTCGTGAACACGATCATGCAATTGTCCCAGACGCCGTTATCGTTGAGGTCTTCGTAAGGCTCGCCCGCGTCGTAAACACCGTTGTCATCCGTGTCGAGGTATGGCTCACTTGGGCCAATCGCGCATGAGGAGTTGATCTTGCCCATCCCGACCGCGGTATAAGACCACTTGATGTTCGCATCGGGATACTCAGGCCCCTCAAGCCTCGAGAAACCAGAATGACGCGAATCGTAGTGAAGCCCGGCGCAGAACGGCTCGCTCTGCCAAGTGAGAGCCCCAAACGCTCCCAGAGGAACCAGAATAAGGGCTATAAGCAAAATGATGGGGACTTGACGCCAGACCAAGAAATACATATATCCGCCTCCTAAATCCTTTGCCACGCACTAGATATTGGCCAACATTCTATACTACGGTTTATATTCTGTGCGTTTCACCGCCCCGCTGTCAAGACAAATATCACGAGGAGTTTTCGTAATCACTCGATTTGGGCGCTTTGATGCTCGCAGTCAGGGCTTGGATTAGGGGTCATGGGCTACAAAATCTCACCAATCCTGAGAATCGGCGTCGATGAAATTCGACGGCATTGCCTGAATGCCCTGAAAGGGCATAATTTGAGTAGCCGCAGGTGCAACCTGCGGATCGAAATGGGCGACAACCGAGAAATCCCCTCGCCATCCGCCAATCGCAAAGCGATTGGCGGATGGCGAGGGTAGCTAGGAGCAGTGTCGTCGG
>Ga0307378_10010256_pt1 | contig 12179 bp, 19 predicted proteins | sample UN1MG_FD_202238 | JGI IMG/M metagenome (GOLD analysis project Ga0307378, IMG submission 202238) | Soil microbial communities from Risofladan, Vaasa, Finland - UN-1 | ecosystem: Environmental > Terrestrial > Soil > Coastal area > Acid sulfate soil | place: Finland: Risofladan, Vaasa | collected...
TGTTCGATGAAAATAAGACTAAATAATCACCTGCCACCGGTGTTCGAGCCATGCCGACGATTGTTGAAAACGTAGAGGACGAAGTGGTGTCGTTGGTCGAGGATGAATCTTCGTAATCTGTTCCTGCCGCAGGAATCGGGAACAACGTCAGCTCTCGCTTGGTAGCGATATTGGGTTCAGTGGCACTTGATCTTGTGTGCCGTATCTCTACAGCTTCGCCCGCACCAGGACTAACCTTGCAGGTCAACACATAACAGATGGTGGCGTTGTCAATACTGGTGTTGCCGACATACGTTCGACGGCTGTGAACAACCTCAACATTATTAACCCAGACACTAAACGTATCAGTTTGGACAGGGGCAGAGGCAGACGTTGTGTGCGCAATCGTGCAGTATAAAAAATAATCACCAGTCCCGGGTGTGAGCGTTAGTCCCGTAATCAGGGCAGCCGTGCCGGTATTGTTCAGGGTAAAGTTGGCTGTCGCTGCTGCACGTTCAATTGTCATCAGCGATCCCCAACAAATACGTTTCTGTCGTTGCTATAATTATTACGATTTCTGTTGCTTGAACGAAGGTAATAGCCATTAGCCAGACCTTCTATCAAACATTAATCTTCAGTTACTGTACTAGCAGTTGTCAACCTTGGGATGACACCGTTCGATACTACAATGTTCGGTGTTACTGTTCCGAAATATAAAACTTTACCTGTACCACTGAAATCTGTTCCGATTGCAAAATGTGTTACAGTTCCACCAGCACCACCAGTCATTTCGCCAAAGTCAATGTTTGACCCTGGGCTTACTGAATTGGCTGTGACTGTGAATCCACCACCTGTTCTCGCAACGTTTGATCTTGTATAACCAGTATAAGCGATTTCACTAGTGGTTTGTGTTCCTGCCTCACCTGGATCACCAGTATGAAGACTTACCGCCAAATTGGCCAATGGTCCTGTGCCTGCGTTATCTGCAATGTTAGCAATCGCAGTTGCGTTAAAAACTAATAACAGAAAATCATTTTCAAATGTATTACCTTTACTCATTGTTTGTTACTCCAAATTTAAATTACCAACTAATATACCAATACATAGTAACATTATCGCTGGTCCTTCTATTAATTGAATATTTACGAGATGTAAAATACTTTATCACCTCATTCATATTCCCCGATTTTATTGGGTCTATTACAATCCCTTTCCACACCTCATAATATGCATGGGACGACCCATCACTACTTGTCATCGGCGTCCCATCTACAGAAACACCGTTGACAGGTGTAATAGTATTAGTATCAACAGTTAATTCTCTGAGATTTGCATCAATTGTACTTAGTATATTCAAGGCAATAAGCAATACTTCTTCAGTAATTAATGTACCTTCTAAGCTCTGAATTGCTGCTTCAGTAGCTGTAGGTAAAAAAACGCATGTTACTGCCATAATAAATCCCCGTCTTTATATTTATATCTTACTTATTAAATCCCTAGCAAATATAGCATTAGTCTGGGGGCCGGCGTGCATGGCATCGCGCGCCTTATCTATTACATTAAATGGAATATCGTCGATAGTAATTCCGAACATAAGTTTTATTGTTAGGGCCGGAAGATCTACAGAGAATTCAATAAATTTTACTTTGTGTTGGGTTAGCAATTCCACTGTCTTGCGTCTAATAGTTCTAAAATCCTTAATGTATTCTCCGAACCTATGATCTGCTTGGGCTTTTGTCATGCCCCAAACACCGAAAGATTCTAATTTTTTAAACGCACTATTTTTGTGAACAATATCTAATACTTTAATGTGACGGAACCGTTGTGTTTTAGCAGAAAAACCTGTCGACCTAGAATCAGCCGGACCGACCATTCCATTTTTAAATTTGTCCTCAGTAACTATAGCTGCATACCGAAAGGCTTCTGGCCATTGGATGCATACAAATTTGGGCATTGGAAGTTTATTCTTAAACCAAGTTACTAAATTGTGATACACAATATCACCGCCCGAACCGCCCAACGCTAGGTTATAGTAATTTGTTTTTAGTAGTTTTGCAACTATAGAAGGATAGCTGTCCTCGACAGGAAGCCCAATCCCTTCGGTATGGCTGCAACCGGTGAATAAAATAAAGTCGTTGTCTAGTTCGTCTACTTCAACGGATCGGTGTCCGAAGTCATTGCGATGATAAGCAATTTTGACATCTTTGTACCGCCAATCTACGGGAAATTTTTTTAAATTCTCAGCATACTGTCTTAAATGATCCGAGCCAGAATAGCTTTCTTTCTTGTGTCTGTCCAGATAACCTATTAAATTATTCTCGCCATATTGGAACATTAGACATTAAAACTCTCACCACATCCACATTTGCTAGATTCGTTTGGGTTTGCGAATTCAAATCCTTCGTTTATGCCTTGCTTAACCCAGTCAACTTTTAATCCGTCTAAGTAAACTAGATCCTTCGAATCAATGTAAACCTTAACTCCGCGTGAATCAAACACCGTAGGATTCCAATCTTCAACAGTATCCACATATTCCAAAACATAGGCCAGGCCGGAGCAACCGCTTGTTCTAACTCCAAGCTTAATGCCTAGTCCTTTTCCTCTAGAGAATAGAAATGAGGAAACTTTAGTTGCGGCTTTTTCTGTTAACTCAATCATTGCTGCTCCTCAGTAAAGAATTTATTTGGTCATACTCTCGTTTTGCTGCCATGTAATCTTTGTGTATCATATTGTTTGCAAATCTATTTAACAAAGACATTGCTGATATTTGTTTTTCGCGAGGTAACGTTGCGATTTCGTTTTTGACTTTTAGGATTGTGTAATAGAGTTCCTTCCTATTACCCAGCTTCTTTCCCTGAAGATGTGTTACCACATCTCCTATCAGACTCTCATCTACAGCGGTTACTTCTTTTACTAACATTATAGTGACTGGAAGAGATTTGACATTATAGGTCCGAAACCAAACACAAACCAAAGCAACATCCAGAAAAATACACCTAGCACAACTGCAAATGATGTTCCGAGTAGTATTTTATTTCTGAGGTTCACCGTTTTATATCCTTTAATGATCTTGGTCTAGTATTTAGCGGGTTGCCTTTCAACCAAAGGTCAAGTAAATATTCGAACTTGGTTACACTGATTCCTATGTAACTATCTCCAGTAATTAATACTTCGAGTTCTGATATCTTTTTCATGTACGCAGGAAGTTGTTGTTTATCAAACTCAGTTCCTATATTTTCATATACTTCTATTAGATCCTTAACTTTCGCGTGATCGCCTGCCGCCGACAAATAATCATATGCATATTCACCTTGTTCTAGTCCTGTAAAGTAAGTCGTTTGCCAACCGTCTTTAGGAAAAATAACAAATACATCATCACCCCAGTCAGCTGCTGTAGATACACTATTTGAACAGAAAATACTATTGCCTCTGCTAGCAACTCCTCCCATCTTTTTAACTGCTATTCCTTCTATGTTGTGTAAGTTCTGGCTTAAATAACCCGGCGTCCGATCAGGTCTGATTCCAGCTACAAATATATCTTTACCTCTTCCTTTGGCGCCTCGATACAAAAATTTCCCTGCTTGTTTATAAGCTGCAACAATTTCCTTGCAATGAGGTTCTACTATGGCCATTGCTTTTTTAAAACGTTCAATTCCTGCTTGAGTTTCTTGGTCTGGTGTACTAGGATGTTTAGTTATTGGTATTTTCCAATAAGGTGGATCATTTGGATTTAAGGTATCAATATACCTAGCTTTCCAATAATCTGGATGTGTATCTGTAATCTCATTCAGTCTCATGTTCATGTTTCTTCTTATAGTCAGCAATGGCAGCTTTAATGCTATCCTCTGCTAGAATAGAACAATGAATTTTGACTGGGGGTAAAGCTAATTCTTTTGCTATGTGCATATTTTTAATACCATCGGCTTCGGTAATAGTTTTACCTTTAAGCCATTCAGTTATGAGTGAACTAGAAGCAATAGCCGATCCACAACCATAAGTTTTGAACTTTGCGTCTGCAATTATTTCAGTTATCGGATCAACTTTAATTTGAAGTTTCATTACATCTCCTTCAACCGCACGCTGGGGCGCCGACTAGGCCGGTTCCAACGTGCGAATCCTCCTTATCAAATGACCCTACATTTCTAGGGTTTTCGTAATGATCTAAAACTTCTTTTGAATAGCTCATAAATCTCCTTTAGTTATTTCATTAATTATTTCGATAGATTGAAACTTATCCCATTTCTTTCTATTTTCTTCACCTTTGATAAATTGTATATTCTTTTTACTTCCAAGTATAGATGGCAACAACCCTAATTCGAATCCCTGCTTATAAGGAATAATATGATCAATTTGCCAATCGACCTTATATTTACCTGTTTTAGGAACCCATTCACCACTCAATTTCATTTTTTTAAGAGTTCTATATGTAATTTTCTTAACCTCTGACTTATAAATTTTTAAAGGATCGTTGACGGGTCTTTTAGGACGAAGATTATTTAATCGACCATTTGCATTTGGGTTATTTTCTAAAAATCTTTTTCTGGCCAATTCGTTTGGTTTTCCTTTATTCCAGCCCCAACCTTTTTTCAATCCTTCTGTATTTTGTCTTGCTTTTTGTCCGTCGGTTAATTTTAAATTTTTATTCCACGGAACATGTCCTATTCTATTAATAGGATTTTTACAATATGTTGAACAAAAATTTACAAACCTAGGTTTGGTAATAAAGGAATTGCCACAATCTTGACAATTTTTTATTTTACCATAACTCATATTATTCCTTAATATTTAAACCAACTCATTATCCAAGCTTGTATTAATTTTGCATATCCTGGCTGTGGGAAATTCCAACCTACAAAAGCACCTACTGCTACCCAAAATAGTATTTCTAACATAATGTTTCTCCTTTAATTATAACATCTATATGTATTTAATCCTAGATACCTGTGACAATTCATTAGTTTTAACTAGGCGGCCGCAACTAAAGCATTTAAGTGGCGAACCCATCGGTACTGGTTCCTCAGTATAGAGGTCAATCATGTTGTCACCAGTAATTGTCTTTTTAGCAATGATTATTTCTGGATTAATAAAGAATGCTGGCTTATCGCAAGAAAAATTGCCCATAATGTGCCAAAGTGGAATCATTAGTATGTCTCTGGTTCATCAATTCCTGCTCGGGCCATATCACCATATTTGCCTTTTTTGTATACCTCTGCAAAAACACCAACTTGTGATGGTTCCCAACCCTCTTCTGCACCTTGGAATTCTACTTGCCAATTTCTACCCTGTATTATAGTTTGCTTACCAAATCCAATGTCGATATTTTGTTCTGCGGCGGTCGGGTCCATTCTCTTTAAATGTTTCACTAAATCTAATAGCAAAAACTTAGAATCAAAATGGAGCCAAGCTTTATCGGATCCTGATGTTCTTTCGATTGAATCCATTTTAAGTCCCGGAAAGTTTCTAAGGTGCTTTGCTAGTTGAGTAAGATTAATTCCTGAGGATGCTTCTGTAACATGCTCTTCACCAATGCCAACGTCAGGAACATCACCTGTACCTGCAACGGTAGTCAATTTTCCACGCCCACGCGCAGGGTTAAACGCAGCAATTTTTTTCATTAGTTTGTTATAGTGCCTCATGCTTAACTTACCAAACTTCTTAGTAAGCTTAATTGAACGGGCAGCTAAACTATGTAAATCCATATCTGTTTTAGCATCTTCCCTAGCAAACTCTAACATACGAATAAACAATGGGACGTCAACTGTAATGCTATCAACTTTATCGCCTTCAGTAACTGCAGGGTTTGTAGGCACTATTTGTTGCCCGCCTTTCTGTCTGTAACCTAATACTGTGGATGCATCATTTACTTGATCTAAATATTTTGCTTCTGCGTCTGGACTATGTCCTTGCATTGCTAATGCGGCTTCGCTAGCATCTTTAATAATAAACTGTAGTTTATTATGTGGAAGTGTGTGGTAAGGATGACCTTTCAACGGCATAGCAAGACGACCCCTCCTAGCCTCAGGATGCTTGTGCATTCCGCCCGTCTTCTCATTGCGTCCACCGGCCCAACCATATGCTGTTCGGAAATGTTTTGCTTCATCTAATTCAGTTTCATTGTAACCTTTCATAGGAACTTTTTCAATTGGAACATCGCTAAAACCTTTGCGGTTATAAGCATCAGCTATTTTAGATGCAAGTTCTACGGGCGCTCCCATTGTAGATGTTACAATCTGTTTACCGTCACTAGTAACGCCAATAATTTTAGAAACTTTATCACTCACACCAAGTGCATAAAAGTGATCGAATGGTACTTCGTGTCCTTTAGCAAGGTGAGGTAAAACTCCCGTCTTACGCTGTGGATCATACAACGGAATAGAATCTGCTACGTCTGGTTGACGTTGATATTTGTCTTTACCTTTTTGTGCTTGCTTAGTGGCAAATTTAGTTTGAATAACATCACTATCTCCGGATTGACCACTGCTTTTTTTAGCACCAAAGTCTACAGGTACTACATCACCTTCATTTGTGTTGTTTTCAATTGCTGGTAAATCCAAATCAAACTTTAATCTTATAATATTTCTCAACTTATCATACTTTTCAACAGTTGAAAAAATAAGTACAGTATATATTGCATTGTTTCCCACTCCTGGGGAAGGATACATTTTCCTCCCATCAGACGAATCAAATATATATTCGTCTTTTTTTATTCCAACGAGTTTTAAATAATTAGGTTTGGCTATGGTCCTCACAATATTATTAACTAATATCATTGGAACTACTATATATGTTTCGCCCTTAATTGGTTTGTCTGACATGTTAGACAGCGACCTAAAATAGTCAACTGAACTTTCTTTATTAGACTCAGTTAAATTACCTTTTATGCAATATTCCTCAAATATTGACATTCTATCTTTCATACTCATTTCGTTGCCCAGGCTATCCCAAGTAAATTCTCGTCCTTCGGTCGCCACACTCTTAAAAAATTTATGTTGTTTCAATTGGTGCTCCCTTTCATCTCTGGAACTGCCGGACTTCTTCATCTGTCTTAGGACGTTTTTAATACGGTCATCGTCGAACTTGTCGATTTGAGTTTTACGTTCGCCAGTTGGGGAAACAGTAAATGCATGTTCATTTACGTTAATTTCTGGTAAATGGAAATTATACTTTAACTTTATAATATTTCTTAATTTATTGTATGATTCAATATTTGAAAAGGTAAATGTTCCTGTTGTTGATACTCCTCTTAATTGCGGAGCCGGAAATATTATTTCTCCACCGGATGAATAAAATATTAATCCAGTTATACCATTTCCTAAAAATTTCATGTAACTAGGTGGGTTTAAAGATGTTACTCTATTATCAATTAATACCAATGGAACGACTATATAGGTCTGATTCTCAATAGGATCATCTGACATATTAAATAACGACATAAAATATTCCCTACTATTTTCGTCATTGGATTCTATTATATTACCTTTAGTATAGTATTCTTCAAATATTCTGAGTTTATCTTCTACACTCAATCCCTCGCCCAAATTATTCCAATCTAAATCCTCTAAAGGTTTATCGTCATCATCTTCGACTTTTTCAATTTGATTAAAGCGTACATACCAACCACGGTCATTTTCGTCGCCGATCCAAGCTTTTCCTGGTTTGTTACCGACTTGACTTACAGTAAAGGTTTCATCCCCTCTATCTGCATATTTAGATGTTAGTTTAACAATGTCGCCGTTCTTAAATTCGTCTTTTTCTGTTTCTTCACTAACCCAGTCTTTAGCTTGATTATATGCTTCAATGTTATCGAATGTTATTTCAACGTAGTCGCCTAATATATTTTCGTCTATCCAAGTAAGACCATCCATCTGTAGCCATTTTTTAAGCTGGGAGAGAAGTTCGTGGGACACTGTTACCTTACCGGAAAAGCCGTCTTCAGTTAATGTTTGATCAGAAAAATCAACAACTTTCATGCTACTGTCCTGTTAAGTTTCTTCTAATAATCTCTCTGCGTAGCTTAAGATCTGCAATCTCTCTTTGGATATCTTCGGGATCTCTGACATGATTTTTAGCTGTTGCGGGAATACTAGGATCGGTCATTATAAATCTTGCTCTTCTTGTTTCAGCAATTAAATATTTAATACGGTCGTCATAGTATTCTAATTGGAATACTAGATTCTGTTGCTGTTGTTTCTTGGAAAAATCAATTTGGCTTTTTTGGTTCTCTAAGATCTGTTTAACATCACCGGCGTGAGCATAATTGCGATCAACATATAAAACTCCGCCTCCGATTACAGAGATAGTTGAAAACACCCCAAGGCTAATATACAGAACTAGCTTAATATTCTTTAATAGTGAGTCTTTAATACTAGTTTTTTTTACTGTGTCGGTAGTAGCCACTTACTGTCTCCTACTTAATGCTTGTTTCGCCATTTGGTCAACGCGGTTTAGCTTCGGTACTCTACCGTTTCCTCCCTGCTGAGGATCCATTTGTTGCTGTGGCTGAGGCTGAGGTTCTGCAAACGGCTGATCTGTGGATGGCGCCGCACCATCCACAGGATCTGTGTTAATCACAGGATCTGTTTTATCAAACTCGTCGCCAACTGGTTTTAGTTTTACAGTCTTGTCGTCGAAACTAGAAATTAGATTTTGAATTGTGGGTAACTTATTAGCGGATACCAATGCTTCGTAGGAGAATGGAACACCTGATTTCTGAATCATCGAAACCAGTTCTGTTGTACTAATGTCTAACGGAGCATTAAAATTATGAGCCCTATACCGTAAGAAGCTCAAAATCCCAATTAAAGAACTCTCAATTGGTGATTTGCTTGAACTAAATTCATACAGTCTCATTATCTCTTTTCTCTACCCAGAGGATTGGCTCCTCCAACTGCTGCGTCCGATCCAGTAAAGTCATCACCAACTACTGAATCTATTTCACTGTCTAAGCCTGATGCTGTTGGATCCATTCCGTCTGTTGGATCCATTCCGTCTGTTGGCATTCCCATGTCGTCGGATTGTTCTCCGGCCAATTCTCTAGTTGCGGCGTCAATCTGTTCTCTAGTTTGACGAAGTGTATCAAGCAACGAGTTCAATGAGGCAGTAACTTCACTATTAAACTTCGATGCTTCGTTACTACCGATTTCATTTCTAATAGTATCTGTTAACGGTGGAATGTCTTCATTAACCATTCCGCCAACGTCTTCCAACATGCCTTGCAATCTATCTACTAAATCCTTAGAAGCTAGAATTGCTTGAGCCTGTTCGACTTCGCCTTCAGTTAATGCTTTGCCTCGCGCAGCAAAAAACTTACGCATTTCTTGTTCGTTGAATTCTTTCTTTACTGTAAGTTTTGCAAGAGCTTCTTTCAAAGTGTCCAGGTAACGTGCAGGAATTGCTTTACCAGCTTCACTCATTTCTACTGCCCGTTGCAACTTTTGGTGGTCTACTTTGGTTATCATAATTTTTCTCTCTCTGTTTTCTATAACTGGTTTATTTTCAAACTGTTTACTTTCTACACCGGTAGCTTTTTCAGCTGCGGAATGTTGATCGGCTTTGCAGTCTGGGCATCGCGCATGTTCACCGTATTCAGGTGTAAACATTTTGTGACATACCTTACATTTGCTCTGCTCATCACTCTTGTCATTTTCTTTAAGATAACTTTTTAAGCTATCACGAACTAAAATTAGGTTCGAAAAGTGTGAACTTCTTTCGGTAAGAAGATTGCCGTTGGCTTTTTTGTAGGACCTGATATTCTCATCTACTTTTGCAAGTAGAATGTTGGCTTTTTCCAAAGTTAAATGTTTGGTGTTGAATCCGAAACCAAACTTTTGCCTTACTTTTCTGTTCAGCAAATCACTGGAAAAACTACCTAATTCACCTAATTTCATAAATCAAATCCTTTTTTGATATTTAGTCAAAAAACAATATTTTTTGATTGTTTCTAGCACCTGTTTTATCTTCCCTTGCACTACAATAAGCTTGTGCTCTACTACCTGAGATTTGAAGGGGTCGGTGGTTACTGTCCGTTTCATCACGCTTTCTAGCACTGCTTGGTCGTTTTTTAGGAAGAATAGTTCCCTGTCTAATTTTTCGACCTTAATAATGCCCATAATATCGTTAGCTAGCAGTGAGATCACATAGAGGATAGCACATTGTTTAGTGTAAAATTCTTTAACTGGGACTAAATTGTGGGAGACAAGTACCTTCTCGTCCTCTAAAGTAATGATATAATCTTTAATTTGAAAGTTCTTGGAATCCCACGGGAGAATAACAAAACTCTTTGCCGTGTTAATATTAGCCAACTCTGCAGCTATCAGATTCTGAAGTTCTTCAATAACGTCTTTATTTTGTTTCTGTGGCTTCTGTGGCCGTTTTGTTCGTCGCATTATCTATCCTTTGAAATTCATAAGCACTTATGCCGATAATAATAGTTATCAATAAAGCTATCACTCCGAGGGCATATTTTAAAACTTGGTCGCTACTAGATCTTACTCTTGCTAAGTCTTGTTCCTGACTTTGAGTTTTGGTTGTAAAGAGTCTCTCTTTAATGTCGTTGACAGTCCGCTCAATGTGAGAAGTACGTTCTTCTAAATTATCAAGTTTTCTATCCAAGTTCTTATACCTCTCTGCACAAAGTACGACATGTGCTTCAAGGTCACGTTTTTCTATATCGTCCGTCATATAACCCTTTTCAATTACAAATTCTAAATACTCGATGTCTCGAGGGGGAACAAAATTAACGTGCCTAGTTAAGCCTATGTTTGCCTGTACGATAATATTTACCACAAATTCTAATCTATTCTATTGCAGTATTTCTTCAAAGTGAATATTTTTATTGTTTCCGAACGATTGAAAAATGGGGTATTTAATTTTAGCTGTTTCAGTCAGGTCTAAGATACACGGAATTAAATTTACATCTGCCGGCAATAGCAACAAGGATTCGCCGTCCTTTTTATAGACGTCGATATGTTCTACTGCAAATGTAAACGTCCATACTTTACGTTTACCCTTAAACGATTTTCCAAAACAACCTAGTTCTTGTAAATCTACTAAATTATCTATTGGTACTTGAAGGTGTGTAATTTGGCTTTTAAGGCCGATTGTTTGAATAATAGTTTCAAAATTCCGTTGTTGGTTTCTAGATCTGCTCCAAGATATTTCATCATCAATAACTTGATCGGCGTCATCAATAAAATCGGGCGCACTTGGTTTAAAATTACTTACAATTCCTGTTTTGGTGATATCAATTAAGGAATAACAGACGATTGGATTTTGTACATCCTCTGTGGACTCAAGGGTACCTGCGGATCCGTGGGTTTTTATCATCAGTCATATTTAGTGAGTTAGAAACTATAGAGAATAAAAAAGGGCGAGTAAAAACTCGCCCTTTTCGTTGCGTAAAAAACTTAGATTACGCAAATACTGCGCCTGATAGTCCTGTATGAACAGTAGTTGCAGGTGTGTTACCTGAAATTGCTGCTGCTAGGGCTGTATCAAGTACTGCTGCGTTTGCTGACAAACCTTCGACTGCAAAACGAACTGCAGACGTTGCTGGAGTTCCTACGATCGTAACTGTACCGTACTGCTCAACCACACGCATAGCAATTTCTAAGTTGCTATCTACTGCGGTTGGAGTAGTATCGATACCTGTCGAATCAATAAGTACCCAATCAATGTCGCGGCCGATTAATTCAATCGCTCCGGTTCCGCCATTTACTCTTGTTAAACCTGGCATAATAATTTCTCCTATTTTTAAATGACACCTTACGATGTCTTTGTTAATAATATTTAGTCTAATAGAAGAAAAAAGCAGGTATTAGTTATTTTTCCAGCCAAACTTGATTACTTTGTGTCTAGCAGACTGTTTATAATGCCAGTGAACGTCTGTGAATGTGCCCATACTGTCGAGCATTCTACTTATTCTTTCTGCCATGTCCATTAGCTCATTCGGTTCAATATCATACAAATTAGTTAATGCACGACGCACATGACTAACCACACCTTCTTGTACTCTTAAGTCTGATTGTAATTGATAGAATAAGGATCTATCCTGGGACTGCTGTACGGGCCCGCGGTTTCCTATAGCTAATTCCTGAAAATAACGTTTTAACGCCATCATCGGCACACTAATTCCATTGTCGTTTGATAAACGTATTCTAACTTCCCAGTCCGTCAGTGCAGCAATTAAATTGTGTAAGTCG